>OJEP01000061.1_pt1 | contig 80847 bp, 75 predicted proteins | sample 1593761 | NCBI WGS metagenome assembly OJEP01 (sample SAMN05416783, study PRJEB24817) | seawater metagenome | isolation source: Sea water | place: Canada:Atlantic | collected 2013-11
GAAAGAGTGTCAGGGTTACGCTCGGTTTTTATTGACAAGGGGAGTCATACCAACGTTTAAATAAGGGGCGCAGGCATGTGGGGCAGAATGGCGAAGCCGTCCTGCGTGTTAGCTTCCCAGCAGGCCGCCCTAGCGGACTGCGACTTAAGCGTTTAGTTATGTCACAATTGGTAGGCAAAGCTTATTTTCATTAGAACAAACTCGTTTTCTGAACCATAACCGCCTACGCCAGAAAAGCTCAAATCAACAAATACTTCGTCCGTGCCGGCAGAGACGCTGTAGGATGGAACTCCCAATTCAATTTTCAGCGCTTCCTCGACTTTTTCAAATCGCTCCCTGAGAAATGGCTTACCATTGATAGTTAAGTTACTGACATCATATTTTGTGTTAAATGTTGTCGGAAGTTCTGAAAGCGCGTCTGATAAATCGCCACCGATATGAACTTCTCGGAATCTATTTCTTGAAATGAGTAAGCTTACCGATTTTCCGTAGAACAAAAGCGTTCTATTCTTATTTATTCGATAATATCCATTCGGTTTGCCTAACACGGCTTCAACCTCTTCTTGAGAAGAGAGCCATTTAGCTCCTAAAAATCCTTTGTTTATATCTATGTCTAAGTTTGACGCAAATCCATAACTAGGCAGTAGCAATATTAAAAATATTAAGTTCTTCAAAAAAACTCCTTGTGACACAACGCTCACATAAGGGCGACTGAACGCTGGCTAAACTTAGGAACGTAGTGACGCCAGCCAGCGAGAAGGCGTCCCAGTGAGCTCGCGAACGAATTCATGGGTTTGTTATGCATACATTGTACGCAAATTATCATGTTCTTTTTTAATGAAATGTTCAATGACTCGACGCGCATCGGAAAGAGATAAAGATTGGGAGGACAAATTAATGGTTCCCTGCTTTTTAGATAAGCCAAACCAAGAAGGTACAACGCAAGGAAAGTAGCATTCAGAAACAAATGTTAATCTATTATTATTCTCGAAAGGTGAAACCCAAATGTATTCTTTGCCTTCAGTAATAATTAATGACAGTGTAGGTGCACATTTTTGTAATTTATTGGCTTCTTTAGCTTGTCCAACCCAATCAAAATCATCAAATTCAATTAAAGCTTCTTCTGCTAATTTAATAGGTTTATCTTCTGATTCTTCATGCGAGTTATGTGCGTACTGAAAGTTTAACTTCACCTGAACCATCCTTGTATGCGTTCCAGCGAACGCAGTGAGTGTGTTTATTAATTTGTTATCTTCTTTCCTTGGTTGCCCAAAAGTAGACCATTAACACTTAAGTCCTCATCCAGTTGAGGCCAATGAATACCTTCGCCATCACCTAGTATTTCCCAATCTTTAAGTTGATCTGCAGTCGCAGATGAAAGAGATGGGAACCAACTAAAGGAACGGAAAGAGTGCGGCCATCAATTAGGCTGATAATAAGTGAGTCTGAGTCGAAACTAACTGAATGAGCAAGAGGGTGATGTTCAACTGCTAAAATAGCCATTCCAAGCCTCCAAAAATGTTTCTTTATTTTCTACCACCTATTGCTCGAGTTTTCTTAACTCTTTCGGTGGAAAACGAGTAGAGCTAGCTAAAGCAACGGGCTTTAACCAGAATTTAGCAAGCATCTTCTCTCGCTGAATATAAATATGTGCGGGTTCATCGCTTTCATTACTATAAAAGAAGAAACGATAAGGCTCTAATCTTAATACTGTCGGCATATATTAAGATTATCGCAGAAGAGCGCATATGCCAATTGGAAGATAACGCCTTACTCAGGCGCACATTTTGTGTAGTGTTTTTTGTGCAAAAATAGGAGCCTGCGACCCGTGCACAAAAACGGCGAAGCAAAATGTGTCGCTTGAAGTAACTTGTTAGTTGCCCTATTTACAATAGCAACCTGTTGTCGAACCACACCCTTTGCATGCCAGAGCATCATTATTGAGTGGTTTGTCTTTTACTGGTTCTGATGCTCCCAGCATTCCCTGCAGCTTCTTTATCAGTTTGTTTTGATAATCAATTTCTTTATCTTTTTGTTCAATAATTGGATCATACTTATTCGAGTATCTAGTTGCCATGTTTGCAATAGCACTTTGTTTTTCACTCCAAGCCTTACTCTCGCTATTTTTGGCGTTAATAAGCTGACGCCAAATAAAATTAGCCATACCTTTTTTGCTTGCAAATCGATCTGCACTATCCAAATAAATAGACTTAATCTCTTCTTTTAGCTGATTTTCTGAAGGGCTAAATGAACAACAACATTTTTCTTTTGAAAGTCCACATACATTACATCTATTTAGCATATACAACCTAAAATTTGTAGATAACACATCAGCCCGACAGGTCAATTTGATAACCTTGTTATGTGATTTGCGAGCAAGTTGGCCATAAAAAACCAATAATTACGAATATTGAGATAGCTGAGAATATTATTGGAAAAGCCAAATCAAACAACAACCTTGTAGCATTAGCTAATTTTATATAGCGAGAATGATAATTAGCTTCAATGCTCTTTCTTTGCCTTTGTATATCCCGTAACTCAGAAGAGGCCGTGCCCGCTTCTGGGCGGTCTAAGTAGTGCTCAAAGTTTTCACTTTGGCACTCATCTTCGGTTAGACCAATTACACTTCCGGTAACATTAGCACCTTTTTTGACTATGAAATAAGGCAAGTAGTATTTTATTAAATCAAGTGCAGCTAAAGCCACAGAGGTGATAAGAAAATAGTCGGTAACACCTAATAGAAACCAGCCAAAAACTTCCGGCTTTCCAGACAAATCCAAGCCAATTAGAGAGACCTTTTGAGGAAGTGCCTCAGTTATCCCTATGAATAAACAAACCCCAGACAATACAAGAAGTTTGTTTTTACTTTTTAAATATGAATCACTGAAGCTTAAAATTTCTTCATCTCCTTGGTTTCACATAACGTCGCGTTAAGCGGACAAAAGTAGTTGGCTAAAATTTGTGAGGCACGAACAAAAGCTAACTGTTTTTGTTCCGTTTAAACGCCTTGTTAGCACTTGTCATCTGCTGATGTTAAAGAATATTCGATTACTGTTCTTGCCATGACATTTCCTATCTTATGTTGGACAATTGCTTGTTTAACAATGTGCTCAAGGTGCTCTAGCAAAGGCCTCCATTCTCGGTACCAATCAATCATAAGCATTTGTTCCGCAGAGGTTATAGTTTCGATCACTTCCTTTTTGACTTCTTCATCTGCATTTTTTGTGAATGCTGTTATAGCAGTGTGAATATATCCCATATTTCGCACTATAGTTTCTAGCTTCAAATACGCTTCGTAATCAAAGTCATTTCTAACAGACTCAAGGGGGTATAGTAATTCATTTTTAACATCCTCTTTACGGAAATATCCCCATATTTCCATTATGTCCTTTTTGGGTTGAAATGTTGCATTCGGATGTCTGCCTGTATCATAGTTATTAACGAAATTTTGGATTTCCGTATTTATCCGTTCACGACAGGCTTCGATATTGGGAGTTAATTTTTCAATTTTATGATCTATATATTCTAAGACTTTGAATATTTCTGCTGATTTTAGAGAGCGAGCCTGACTTTCATTAGCCTTTTTCATGCCCTTAATTTCAGAATATTGAAGCTTTAAATCTCTATTTTGTAATAACGCAGTTACTATAATCCATAAAAAGGCTAATACTCCTGCAAATCCAGCTAAAGAATCTCCAATTTCATTCATACCTTTTGACATAATATCTTTTTCATTGGCTGTGATAATAAAGATCAAAACAACAAAACAGCTAAGATAAGTTGGATAAGTTATTAGCTTAGGGTTTCTCTTATGAAACTTTTTAACCATCACTCTGATGAACCTAAAACTGTATTTGCCAAATTTTTTTAATATATCCATATTAAGAATGCGATCCTTTGAAGAGTGTGGTCTTACCCACTAAAAGTGGACATCCATGTTAAGCGTATATCGCTTCGTATTCATATGGGCTTACATAACCCAGTGTTGAATGTTGGCGTACGCGATTATAAAAAATCTCAATGTATTCGAAGATACAAGATTTGATTTCCTGAAGCGAGTTGAATTTTTCTCCGTATATAAGTTCGACTTTCATACGACTGAAGAATGATTCCATCACGGCGTTGTCCCAACAGTTGCTTCTTCGGCTCATGCTGGATATGCCTCCAATACTGGCTATCAGGTCTTGATAGCGCATTGAACGATACTGTACGCCTCGGTCGGAGTGAATGATTAACCCAGGCTCAATATCTCGTCGACTAATCGCCATTTTGAGCGCTCGTATAATAAGCTCTTCGGTCATATGACCATCAAATGCCCAGCCAACAATGGCTCTTGAGTACAAGTCCATCACGGTAGCCAAGTAATGCCATTGGCCTTTGAATCGAATGTAAGTAATGTCAGTGACCCACTTCGTGTTGGGCTTTGTCGTCACAAATTGCCGGCGCAATACGTTTTGACTCACGCGCACATTACTGTGGCTATATTGCGAATAACGAAACGCTCTACCGTTGCGAGCACGTAACTGTAGTTGCTGCATGATTTTCGCTATCGTATTAACGCAGCAGGGCACGTTTTCAGCTTTTAATGCACGCGTTAATCTGGGCGCGCCATAGCGCTTTTGAAATTTCTCAAAGAGCGCCATGGTTTGCTCACGAAGCTGTTTGCGTCGTTGCTGGTGTGCAGATATATCGCGGGTGAGGTACTTGTAATAGCCAGAACGAGACACTGTAAGTGCCCGACACATCACGGTTATTCTGAATTGCCCCACATACACTTTAATGAGTGCGTACTTTACTCTTGGTCGCTCGCAAAGTACGCGGCAGCCTTTTTTAAAAACGCATTCTCTTCTTTAAGGTCGGCCAACTGGCGCTTAAGCGCTTGCACTTCATCAGAGTCTTCTTGGTGAAACTTCACACCTTGAATGGTTGAGAACTGATTGCCGCCACAGCGCTTGAACTGTCGACGCCAGTTGTAGATTTGTTGCGCGGAAATGCCCAGCTCTGCGGCTACGGATTGGTTGGAGTTACCCTTTTGATCTGCTCGACGAACAGCTTCCTTACGAAACTCTTCAGTATAAGCATGAACCTTCTTTTTATTAGCCATAAGTCACCTCTTATCTAACTATAGGAGATGTCCACTAAGTTTGGGTAAGTCCTCCTTCTAACGCCGCGTTCACCGGCTAGTCCGGTGCAACGCCTTGTTATCTTTGTTGGGGCTTATTTTCTTAAGCTTTTTATAGAACTCTGCCACTTCGGGTAAGTCAGAAGAGCTAAGATCAGAAATTGATTTTTTATCTGTAACAATTTCTACCATCCTATTATAGCGTTCTCTCATCCAAGAATATTTAACCCTCAAATCAGCCTTACCATGGTGACTTGACCCCATCAAACCCTTTCGAATAATGTCACCCAAAATTTCAATGTATTCTGGGAAGTCGTACTCTGGATCATCTAACTCGGTGCGAGCCTTGAAAAAATAATCTATGTAGTACATTCCATCTGAATCTTGCTCTAATAGTGATTCTACATGTTTTCTTTCATCGTCGGATGAATGTAGAGAAAGCTTATTTCTTGCTGCAACATCTATGACATCTCGATCTAGAATTATCCGAGGGTACATAGCAGCTTTTGACTCTAAGGTATACGCTTCAACTAACGCGGGACCAAAAAGAAAGTCATTTGTATGGATAAACTTACCTATCGCCACTGCACCTCTGCATAAAATCTTGCGGTAGACTAGGCGCATTATCAAGTGTTTGATATCGAGTAAAGTAGAAAAGACTTGGCTTTCTTCGCCAACTTCAAAAGAAACTACAATAGAGTCTGAGAATATGGATACTTTTCTAGACGTCGGTTTTGAGAGTGAACCGTATATTTCGTCATCTTCCCAAATATCCTTTATGGTTTCATAGGCTTTTACTAATTTATTAATATTGTCTTCATTGTCACCGCCATCCTTGGTTGTAGTGTCGTCTAAAAGAGACTTAAACCCAAGAATGTCTATGAACGCAACAACTCTATTTTCGTATTTCATAGTTCAACTCGAAAAGATAACGCCGCGCTTTGCGGCTGTTTTGGAGCGCAGCGGAAAACCAGTCCGACAACAGCGCCTTGTTACAAGTAAACTGCTACGGAATATGAAACAGCATAACGGATAATTTAACTTCTCTGTTTTTATCATCATTCACATGAAACCTGTAGTGGTACCACCCCTCATCTTGCTCGTTAACAAAGCCCAGATAGTTTTCATGTTCTGATAGGCACTCCTTCGCGGTATCCAGTACAGCCATAAAATCCTTATTTCTAACAAACATAACGACTGCGGCTTTTGAATCTCGCCAAGTAAGATAACCTAGCAATTGGCTGATTGTTTCTAAAAAACCCTTTTTCCCATGCCAAAACTTTAACTCGGCAATGAACACATTTTTCCCTTCGTGCCTAAGTAATATATCTGTTTTTCCAGATTTGTTAAATGTTTCCCCGGTAGCAGAGCCTTCAAAGTTTGGCTCAAGTATTAGAAGCATATGATCTCTCAGATGCTCCTCTTCCTTGTCTGAATATGTTGAAGGAAGTCGCTCAAATTGCTTGCCGACATCATGTATGATTTTTAGAATTTGAGTATATATTGTTGCATCTAGAGTCGGTTCAGGGGTGTAGCCTTTCTCTGAAACCTGAGGTTTTGACTTGGAAGCTATGGCCTTAGTTCTTTTGGCGGGAACTGAAAAAGTAGATGATTTAGTACCTGATTTTCTAACTGGCACACCCAGTGATGCGATTAGGTCATTTTTGTTAAGTAGCTGTTCTTTTCTAGCGTCGAATATTCGAGAAGCATGTTGTTCTATACTTGCATTAAACTGTTCTAGATCTTGAGTTAAGTATCCGTTTTGAGTTTCAATGCTTTGAATTGTCCGTTCTGACTCTTGCTTAACGTGTTGCGCTTCCAGATTAAAATTGATTATTCTGAAACAAATACAGCCTTGATCAATAGTAATAAGAGGAGCCGAACTAGAATATGTGCTCGCTCTAACCTTGAGTAACTGCTGATCACCAGCAAAAGGAAGGTGAAAAACTAGAACATCTCTTGGAAACGACCCACCGCGATCCATAAAGAATGAACTGGGATGCCGTTCAGCTGGAATCATCTCTTCATGGGTTGAAACAGAAAGGTCATCTTTATGAATTTCTATTGGCGCTATAGAAAACTCGCTAATTAAATGCTGAATATATTCTTCACGATTAACGTTTAGAATGTAATCATCGTTTTGCCTTTTAACGGCTTGAACTATCGCGGATCGCTGATTTTCCAACATGCTAAATCCATCATATTCTGAAAAAGCATGGAACCCCTCTTGTCGAAATTCTCTCATAACCTTCCTTTACTTGTAACAGCTTATTATACGAAAAAAATCCTTCATACAAGATGGAAAGTTTCCGTACATGATTTCCCTAATCAACAAACTTTCGCACGAAAACACTCTATTATCAATCTACTACGTTCCTGTCTTTCAAAACCGCTCCAACATTCCGGAATAATTCTTTTTTATTTCCAACAACTCGAAAACAGCAGCAAACTGTATAAATACACACCCCAGCAATATCCCCCAACCAACTCACTCAAACACCAACCTATTCCCTTCAAAAGCAACTCGGTCTTTCACCTCCAACTGCATATATTCCAAACCCCCTACTTCATCCAACAAACTCATCAATTCTAAGCTTGGCTGTTCAATGCTATTAAACACATCTAATACACGTTGTAACTTGTATTGATGAAAGCTCGATATAAAACGTTGCTCTTCTGCATTTTCAGTTTCGCCCCGCCCTATTTTGAAAGTGTGCTGCCCTATTGTTCTTGGAATAAAGCACGAAGTATTTTCATTACTCGCATTCTTCTCTCGCCAATCAGCTAACGCTTCTGAGGTGTTTTTCAACACCGGCCATTGCTGGGCAAACATATCCTTTAATAGCGGTAATAAGGTTGGGGGTATTTCGTCGTTTTCTAAAAAGGCGGGGTTGCTGGCAGGGTTATTATCGTTGCTGACAGCGGCACTTGTGTGCTGTTCAGCGCTTGGGTTATTCATTCGCTTAACCCAATCGGCTACATTGGGTGCTAGCTTATCCATTAATTGTTTAGGTGCTGGGTCGCGGTATAAATGAGCATACAATGGGCCTAATAAACCAAAGTCGCCAGTGCAGGGTTTATCGCCCAGCAAATATTTATGGGTGGCGAAATGTTCGTTTAAGTAATGCAGAACGGTGTTTTCGTACCAGTCTTCAATATGCGGAATGCTTTTCTCGGTAATGCCTAACAGTGGCACAAACCCTTGAAACTTTTTGGCTAGTTTCTTCCCAAAATACGCTCTAACAAATTTGGGGGCTTTAGGGGTAACTACTTGCCCGAACTCCTCATATATAAAAGGGAAGTTATCTTTGTTCCAGCGGTAGTGCATAGCGGGAATAACTAACCATTCGTCTCCCCATAGGGCGAACAGTTCGCTTACAAGGTGCTGTGCGGGTGTGGTGGGTACTACTGATAGATTATTGGTGTTGGTATCTGCCTGTGTATTAGCCCGAGCCTGCGCTTCAAAATAATCAATTATGCGGGCGGTATCTTGTAAGTATTCGTCTGAAGGGGTTTTTACCACCGGAATAAAGGTAACACCGGTTTTCGGGCGAATGATTTTTTTGCATACCGATACGGTAGACAACACCTCGGTAAAAGGCAGTTGCTTATAGTTAAGGTAAGCGCGAATTTTACCTGTATACAAAGACACTTCAGAACCATACAAAATATACACTACAACATACTCTTAAACGCTAAATAACAACAAGATAATAGCAAGTCATGTTCACGTCTATGAAATGCCTATTTTGTTCAATGATACAGCACCATAAGGATGGCTATTTACTAGCCTCTACTCTTTACTTATTAGCCATCGACTCTTTACTTACTACCCAGCTACGCACCAGTAACTAGCCATCTAAGCACCAACAAGTATTCATTTCCCAACCGCTTAGTAGCCATATAAACGAAAAATGCAAAAAATATTTCACATCGCAATTGTTACAATATAACATATCACCAAATTTCGACTTTATACCGAAAATCAATGACATCAAAATCTGTAATCAGTGCTAGTGAATTATCGGTACGTATAGGCCAACGTACTATTCTTGATAACCTTAATTTTGAAGTAGGCAATGGTGAAGTGTTTGCCCTTCTTGGTGGAAACGGTGCGGGTAAATCCACAACCCTTAAAACCTTTTTAGGGTTAATGAAACCTAGCGCTGGAACAGCGTCTGTTATGGGTATGTCGGTAGCAGACAATACCAACGAAGTGCAAAAGTCGGTGGCTTATCTACCGGAGTCGGTCACGCTTTATGGTCACCTTTCAGGGTATGAAAACATTCGCTACTTTTTGTCGGTTGCTGGTGTCGAAAAAACGGACGATGCTATCCATGAAGCCCTTAAAAAAGTAGCGCTTCAAGAAAATGCCTGGCACAACACATTGTCGAACTATTCAAAAGGGATGAGGCAAAAAACCGCCATTGCATTAGCCATTCTTCGCAATGCCCCAGTGCTGTTTTTAGACGAACCTACCTCTGGCCTCGACCCTGCTGCTATTGATGAATTTAACTCGCTAGTATCTGAGTTAGCAAACAATGGTGCCACCATATTTATGGTAACCCACGATGTGTATGGGGCTTGTCAGGTTGCGCACCGCATTGTGTTATTAAGTAACGGCAAGCTTACTGGTTCGTTTGAACGTTCGGGCGATACGCCTATCGATACCGAAGCCGTTCACGCAGCCTTTGCTGGGCGTAAATAATGGCCGGAATCATAAGCAAAACAGTAAAAACAATTTGCGCTGAACAGTGGCGTTATTGGCTGCGAACCAAGGTTGCCACCACGGTGTTAATTTTGGGCAGTGTACTCACCCTAGCTGCACTTGTGGTAAATAGCTTTCATATTGAAGAGGCAGCGCACGCCAGAGAACACCTTCAACATGAAGCTGAAGAACGCTTTTTATCGCAGCCCGACAAACATCCGCACCGCATGGTGCATTACGGGCATTATGTGTTTCGTACGCCTACCCCGCTTAGCGTAATAGAACCGGGTGTAGACACGTACACAGGTAACGCAATTTTCTTAGAAGGCCACAGGCAAAACAGTGCCATGTTTGCCGAGCAGCGTCAGTCTGCAGGGCTTACCCGTTTTAGTAGCTTAACGCCAAGCTTTTTGGCGTTGGTGTTAGCGCCACTGTTTATTATTCTTATTGGCTACGGCAGTGTTTCACGGGAACGTGAAGCAGGCACACTCACTTTATTACTTACCCAAGGCGCTAGCCGTTGGCAGTTGGTGCTTGGAAAACTGGTGGCCTTAATGCTGGCTAGCGGTATTTTTTTACTGCCCTTGTTATTAGCTTGCGTGTACGTCGCCTTTTCCAATGAAAGCGCCTTAGTGGTAACGCTTTTTTGTTTAGGTTACATGCTTTATTTCTTGTTATGGGCTGTGGTGGTTACTGCCTGCTCTACGTTATTTGAAAAAAGCAGTGCCAGCTTTACCGTGCTTATCGTTATATGGATGAGCGCTTGCATATTGCTACCTAGAATGGGCAGCAGTGTGGCAACCAGTATAGAGCCCTCTATTGGCAAGTTAGAAGCCGACTTTAAAGTAGAAGAAAAACTTCGTAGCTTAGGCGATGGTCACGATGTTAACGATCCGGCTTTTGTTAAACTTAAACAAGACCTTCTCGATAAATACAATGTCGATTCGGTAGTCGACCTTCCTGTGAACTTTCGAGGCATAGTGGCGCAATATTCAGAGCAGCGCCAAGCGGTTGTCATTAATGAATTTGCAGAAAGCCGCATGCAAGAAGAACTAGCCCAAGCGCGTATTGCAAGACAGTTTGGCTGGCTTTCCCCTACCGTGGCACTGCGTTCGTTCTCTACCCTGCTTGCGGGCACCAGTATTGAAACTCACCACCGTTTTTTGCGTGAAGCCGAAATGCTACGTATGCAGTTTGTACAAGGCTTAAACAAAGTGCACGTAGAAAAGCTTGATTACAAACTGGATATGAACCGCAATGCTAGCGAATAAGCCGCAGACAAAGCGGTAGTACAGGCCAGTAACTGGGCAGTATTGTCTGAGTTTAGTTTCCAGCCAGAAGCCCCTATGGCGCGCTTAAGCAGTGCTGCCATGTACTGTTTACAACTTCTTCTTTGGGTGGGTGTTGCTGTACTACTTCTTAATCTTGCAGTAAGGAGGCTAAACCCATGATGCGGTTTAACGATATTAAGCGCGAAGCGGGGTTTGTGTTTGCACACCGCCAATTTAAATTAACCTTGTTGGTGGTATTTCTATTAAGCACGGTAGCCTTGTGGTCGGGTCATGCTGAAATGCAGGCGCAACAAGCTACTATTGAACGCTTATTAGAAAAAGACACTGTAGAGCGTGAAGCGGTGCTTTCACATCAAAATAGCTATGGCATGGTGGCGTATTACGCCTTTCACCTAACCTATGCGCCGCCTTCGCCCCTCGCCTTTGCTGTTGTGGGTGAACGTGATGTGTTTCCGTGGAAGCATCGTATACGTATGTTAGCCCTTGAAGGCCAAATATACGAAAGCGACACCGACAACCCAGAATTAGCCTTTTTAGGGCGTTTCGATTTTGCCTTTGTAGTAAGCGTGTTATTACCGCTATTTATTATCTTGTTGCTGTACGACTTAAAAGCAAAAGAGCGTGAAGCCAGACGTTTCGACTTACTTAATGTAACGGCGCGCAATAGCCATGCGGTATGGACCTCTCGTACGCTAGTTACGCTGGTGCCGTTAGCTTTAGTTACACTTATTCCTTTTATTGCCTTTGCCATTGTACATGGCGCATCGCTACGTTCTATCTTGTTAGCGTGCGTTATTGTACTGGGTACTATAAGCGTGTGGTCTGCCATTGTATTGGCCATTGGCGCGGCGCAACGGTTTGCTAAATACAGTGCCACCCACCTTGCCTCGTTAATGTTGGGGGTATGGCTTATTACCACCGTAATAGTGCCGGTTACCGGTCATACCATTATTAATGCGGTTGTTAATACACCAGAAGGTGGCGACATTGTGCTTACACAACGTGAAGCCGTAAACGGCGCCTGGGATAAGCCGATAGGAGCCACGTGGGAAAAGTTTATTGAAACTCATCCACAGTGGGCTAATTACACGGCGTACGATCCTGAACGTGATGGTTCGTTTAACTGGAAATGGTATTACGCTTTTCAGCAAGTTGGCGATGAACGGGCAAGCGAACTTTCTAACGCTTATCAACAAGCCACCCTCAGAAAAAACCAGCTGGCAGGTTATGTGTCTTTGTTATCGCCTTCGTTGCTAACCCAGCGTTTGTTGTCGAACACCGCTAACACCAACGTGCAATCTATGATTGATTATGAAAATAAGGTGCGCGCGTTTCACGCATCGTTGCGCGAGTTTTATTACCAACAACTTTTTGCTGCGCCTGAGTTTACAGAAGCCAGCCTTAAGCAGCTTCCACAATTCACTACAACTTCACAATTTACTACAACATTTACTACAACAAGAACGAACACACAGGAAAACACCAATGAAAAATAACTGGGTGAAATCTACACTCGCCATCAGTATTGCTGCATTTTTCAATGCCCCTGCTTTTGCTCAAACAAATGACCAAAGCTCGTCTCAAAAAGACGAAGAAGCAAAGGTCGAGAAAATTACGGTACACGGCATGCACCGCGCTTATCAAGGTGCGTTTGAATACAAAGAAGTGCCTGCCGCCGCGCAAGATATCGACTTAGGCTTAATTGGTGATGCAGGTGCCATTAACTTAAATGATGCATTAGATCTTTCTGCTTCGGTAGCTAGGCAGAATAACTTTGGTGGATTGTGGAATAGTTTTGCCATTCGTGGTTTTTCTGGTGATGAAAACCTACCAAGTGGTTTCTTGGTAAATGGGTTTAATGCTGGCCGTGGCTTTGGTGGCCCTCGTGATTTGGCGGGTATCGACCACGTGGAAGTATTAAAAGGCCCTAAAGCGGCTTTATTTGGCCGTGGTGAACCTGGCGGTGCAGTTAACTTAGTGACCAAGCGCCCACAATTTGTTTCAGGTGGCGAAGTAAAAGCCACTTATGGCAGTTGGGATCAAATGCGCATTGAAGCCGACGTGCAAACGGTAGCGGGCGCAAAAGAAGATGTTGGCGTTCGCTTAGTGGGCTTTTACGAAGACGCTGAAAGCTTCAGAGATACGGTAGAAACCGAAAAGTTAGGCTTTTACCCTTCTGTTACCTGGGAATTTTCTGAAGATACCCGTATTACCTACGAGCTTGAATACACAAATCAAAAAATCCCCTTCGACCGTGGTGTTATCGCGGTGGATGGTAAGTTAGGAATTCAGCCTATTGAAACCTTCGTGGGCGACCCATCTGGCGATAGAATTACTACCGACGTGGTTGGTCACCAGCTTGAGATTTCTCACGAACTCAACGATGACTGGAACCTACTTATCGGCGCTGGCCTGCGTGACACTACCTTTGAAGGTAATGCACTAGAAACTAACTTTGCAGGGCGTCAAACCTTGTTTATCGACCCAGATCAAACCTTGCTTTCACGCTTTAAACGCTACCGCGACTTTGAAACCGATTATGTAGTACTGCGCGGCGAAATTGCCGGTGATTTTGATACGGGTTCAATTAGCCATCGCGTTATTATTGGTGGTGATTACGATAAGTTTGAAAACGATCAGGTTATCTTGCGCTACCGCCCATCTTATTTTTCTGGCGATACAGACATTAACGATTTGGATTTAAGCCAATATCTTGTGGTAGATATTCTTAACCCAGATTACTCGCCTGTGGCTGATGTTGAGTTGTCAGACAACCTAAACCGCCTAGAAACCCAAGAAGCATGGGGTATGTACATTCAAGACCAAGTGAACATTACCGATAAGTTTCAAGTGCGCTTTGGTGGTCGAATTGACAAAATTGAACAAGAAATTCAAAACCGCTTAAGCGATCCGGTAGCCATTACCTCGCAAGATGACACCCAATTTTCACCTCAGTTAGGTGCAGTGTATTTACTTGATGACAGCATTAGTTTTTACGCCACGTACGGTGAAGGCTTTCGTCAACTTACGGGTTCTGATTATGCAGGTAATCCGTTTGAACCAAACCAATCTGAGTCTACCGAAGTGGGTGTTAAAACCGACCTAACGTCGTTCTTTAACAACGTTCGCGGCGACATCACTCTGTCTATCTTTAATATCGATCAAAGCAATATTTTGGTGTTCGATAGCAGTGATGAAGCGTCTGACGGTTTCTTTTTAACCCCTGGCGGCGAAGCCCGTAGTCGTGGTGTTGAACTAGATATTAACGCTGAGTTCAGCAATGGCATTGCGTTGTGGGTATCTTATGCGTATATCGATGCAGAAAGTACCAACGATGCGGCTGACGCTAACTTTGTGGCGGCTATTGAAGCGGGCGATCCGCTAATTAACGTGCCTGAAAATCAGCTTAGCGTTCAAGTAGGCAAAAGCCTTACGGTTTCAGATATGCCGGTTCGCTTAGGTACTGGTTTGTTGTACGTAGATGAGCGTTTAGGCCAAACAGCAACAGACTTCTATTTACCTAGTTACACTACCGTGCGCGCATTTGCGCAAATTGAACCGGTTGAAAACTTAGTGGTACGTGCAGAAGTAGACAACCTTTTCGATAAAGAGCACTACACCAACTCTTTTGCCGATGTATGGGTTGAGCCAGGTGCTCCGCGCCGCTTTAGAGTATCGGCGTCTTATCGTTTCTAGGCTTTATAGTTAAAAGCTTTGTAGTAAAAGCGAGAAAAGATGGCTGCAATGGAAAATGGTAATAGCGTATTGTTCACTCAACCGCTATGACGAAACCGCTCTCATTGCGGCTCCATCAGTTGATAAATGACGTAGATAAGCTTTTTCCATTATGCTTATTTACGTCATTTTTTTATGTGTTGAAAACCAAAAGCTCAGCTTATCGGCATGGGTTATCGACTTAGGTTATCGACTAGGCGTAGATTGCACTTTTAAGTTGTAGTCTTTCGCTATGCCTTCAACAATGCGGGTTAAACCCACTATCTCGCCTTGGTCGTCCTTACTCCATGTGCAAGTAAGCGTGCTGGTACCTTTTCGAAGCTTGCCCTGCCAACTGTCAAGGCTTACATCTAGTTCGCCTCGAGCATCAGTTAATTCCCAGCCTTTATCTTTAAAGTCGAAAACAATGCTGGCAAACCTTTCGCCTGGGATAGCCTCAATAATTTTTAAGTCTTTACGCTGAAATTTAGAAGCAATTAGTGCACGCCGAATGTTAGTCAATAAGCCCACGTTAATCCTTTATAGTAATGGTCGAAGCTGCGGTTTTTAGTCTGAGCTGCCGCTCATATCAGCGCTGCGGCTCATTATAGGCGCTACGGCTAATGGGATAACAACCCAGTTCATCGACATCTACATTTAACTACTTTTTAACATGCTTTGCCAATTACTGCTACTTTGCCTTTTATTAGTAGTGTCCAGCGGGCGTACTTCTCTCCTAAATTAGGCTTCCCTAAACTAGGCTTCGTTTAACTAAGCTTTGCGCATTTTAATAACCAACCAAATACCGCCTAATGTCATTAAAGAGGCTACCATAATTTGTACGCTAATGGCTTCGGCAAGAAACGCCCAGCCCATCAGCGTAGCAATAACCGGAACACTTAACTGAACGGTGGCAGCCGTTGTCGATTGAATTAAAGGTAATGCCTTGTACCAAATGGCATAGCCACAACCAGATGCCACTATTCCAGATGCCAGCGCAAATAACACGCCGTTGTTACTCCATTGCCAGGTATCAGTTACCCATAACCAAACAATTAAAGGCAGGGTAAGTAGCGTGGCATATAAAAAATTACCCGCCGTGAGCAATAAGGGCGCATTACTCTTTTTACCTAGTAAGGAATAAAAACCCCATGCAATGCCGGCGCTTATCATTAATAGGGCTGAAAACAATGGTGGCGCACTAGCCCCTGGAAGCAGCAAGATAACTAAGCCTGCAAAAGCCAGTAAAAACCCTAGCCACTGAAATGTAGCAAAGCGTTCGCCTTTTAATAAGCCTACTGAAATCATAGTGAGCTGCACTGCGCCAAACAATAGCAACGCGCCTGTGCCTGTCGACATCGAGATATACGCATAAGAAAATGCAATAGCGTAAACAAATAGGCTTAACGCCCCTGCTATTGATGCTTGTTGTTTAATGGCTGCTATTGGGCTGGTGTTCGTCGCCGCGTTGTTTGTGCCCGCCGCAGCGCTGTCTATTCCCGTAGCGCTTTGGCCAATTTTACTATTTGCTAACAATGAACGGCGGGCAGTAAAGGCCACTAAAAGGGCTAAGCACAATGCGCCACTGGCTAAGCGTATTGTGGTGAAAAGACCCGGGTCGATATCGGTATTAGCCAATGCCATTCGGCATAATAACGAATTGGCCGCAAACGCCAGCATGGCAATACACACTAATCCGTACGGGTTACCCATTCGTTTTCTCCAGCAGCGTATACATAAAAGCCCTTTTTATAATGATGATAATTTTATAGCGTTTAGTTGTGCACTTAGCATTATATAAAATGCACAAAGCTCTTTTTGAACAAGGCTATTTTAAATAAAGCGTTGTTTAATCAAAGCTATGTTAATCAAAGCCCTGTTAATCAAAGCGTTGCTTAATTTACCTTTTTACAGACAAAAGAAAAGGACCGCAATGGGTCCTTTTTTCGTTCAATCTTTACATTAGTATGTAAGTTACAGTGAAACACCTAAGCGTTCTGCAACTTCAATGTAAGTTTCAACTACCGAGCCTAGGCCTTGTCTGAAACGGTCTTTATCCATCTTCTTGCGGGTTTCTTTGTCCCACAAGCGGCAACCGTCAGGGGTAAATTCATCGCCCAAAACAATATTGCCATCAGGATCAACACCGAATTCAAGTTTGTAATCTACTAGCAACATGCCTGCTTCATCAAACAGCGATTTAAGTACGGCATTTACTTTAAACGTTAACGACTTCATTTCAGCAATTTGCGCTTCAGTCGCCCAACCAAATGACACAATATGATAATCGTTAATCATAGGGTCGTGCAGTGCGTCGTTTTTAAGGAAGAATTCAAACACAGGCGGTGCTAACGTTTGCCCTTCTTCTACACCAAGACGACGAACCAAAGAGCCAGCCGCTAGGTTACGAACAACACATTCCACTGGGATCATGTCTAGCTTTTTAACTAAAGATTCAGTGTCAGAAAGCAAGGCTTCTACTTGCGTAGCAATACCCGCTTCTTCAAGTTTAGTCATAATAAAATGGTTAAACTTGTTATTCACTTCGCCTTTACGGTCTAGCTGTTCAATTTTTTCACCATCGAAAGCTGATGTGTCGTTTCTGAAATGCAGAATTAACTTATCGCTGTCATCGGTAAAATACACAGTTTTTGCTTTACCGCGGTAAAGCTCGTCACGTTTTTCCATTCTCAGTCTCAATTATATATCAAGGTTATCTTCTGACATGACCTCGGCAAATGCGCCGTAAAGGTCTGAAACCTGATTGGCTTCAAAAGGTTCGCTTTCATTATTCATGAAAGTCACTGAACTGCGTTTCTCACCGGCACGTGAAACTTTTAAACGGTAGTCACCTTTTTCAAGTAACTCGTTGTCGCTAGAGAACAAGCCGCCCCACCAACCCGTTTCACTACCATTATAGGTAACAAACAGTAAGCCGTTTGATTTGTCTAAATCTTTTACGTCGAAACCAAGTTTACGCAATACTAGTAACATACGTGGCCATACCACATCGTATTGTGCATCTACCATAAATGCGGGGTTGCCGTCATCGTTAAAGCCCATTTCAGTATTTAGGCCTTGGCGAATACGTGCAATTCGGCGGGTTTCTTGTAACTGAATTTGGTATTCGTAATGACCAATCACTTGGTTAAGTACGTCTACTTCTTCACGGCGCTCTTGCATGCTTGAAATTTCTGCAACAACATCGTCACCTGTGGTGGCCATGTAGTCTTTTAAATCAACAGAAAGCGCTGCGGTTCTACCGTGAGGTTTTACGTCTAGAACGAATTCAAAGCGGCGACCCACTTCACTTTCCGTGCTGGTCCAGCTGTACCACGGGCTATCCACTTCTTTTTTGATGATCATCCAGTCAGTGTTTAACACTTGCTGTTCAGGATCGAAGAAATCTACGCCAATGCCTTGTTCTTCTAGGAAGCTTAACAAAGAATTCCACACGGCTTGGCTTAACGGCTGGCTATCATCAACTTGGTCAAACCAAATTGTTGCTGTGCTTTTGCCTTCTTCAACGTGTGAACCAGTAACAAGCGGCAATACCAATGCAGGAGACTGCACAAGTAATTTCTTTCCAACAAGACTTTCATCTACGCTTTCGTCTAATTCAGGTACTGCAAACTCTCTAGAAAAAGTGGGCGCATCTAAGTCGGCTGGAACACGTACTGAGGTTTGTTCTTTTGTTTCTAAGTACTTGTACGTTCCTGAAGCCGTCTTTCTATCTGTTTGGCTTGAACAACCTGCAAGTGCGATTACTACCATCGAACTCACTATAGCCAGCGTTCTATTCATCTGTGTTCCTTATTAACCCGAAATCAATGCGTATTTTTGTAATAGTTCTTCGATATGTTTTTGGCTTACAAGTTCCGGTAAAACCATAGGTAATCGCATTTGTGCACTTTCCATCATGCCCATTTTGTATAAAGCCCACTTTGGAATAACTGGATTAGGCTCGATAAATAGCGCGCTGTGAAGCAATTCGATGCTTTCATCTATAGTGCGACATTTATCAAAATCTTTTGCTAAAGCGGCTTCGCACATTTGTGCAATTGCTTTAGGTACCACGTTTGCTGTCACAGAAATAACACCATGACCGCCTTCACACATAAACTCACAACTTGTGCCGTCATCGCCACTGAGTAAAACGAAGTCTGAAGGAACAAGTGCTTGCGTTGCTTTAAGGCGAGCAATATCACCGGTTGCGTCTTTTAATCCAACAATGTTTTTGTGAGATGAAAGTTCGGCAACGGTTTCAGGCAGCATGTCAGCAACGGTTCTACCCGGTACATTGTATAACAACACCGGTAAATCGCTGGCATCAGCAATGGCGTTAAAGTGTGCCACCATGCCTGCTTGTTGAGGCTTGTTGTAGTAAGGAACTACACTTAAGAAGCCGTCGATACCGGCCGCACCCAATTGTTGGGTAAGAAAAATCGCTTCGGCAGTTGAGTTTGCGCCACTACCTGCAATAACAGGAATAGCGCCAGACACCATAGCAACGGTCTCTTTAACTACGTTTACGTGTTCATCAAACGGTAAGGTGGCCGACTCGCCAGTGGTGCCAACAGACACAATACCATGTGTGCCTTGTTCAACATGAAAGCGCACTAGCTTCTCAAGTGACTTGTAATCGATGTCGCCGTTTTCAAACATCGGCGTGACGAGTGCTACGTAACTACCAGTAAACATAATCTCTCCGCAAAATATGAGCGCACATGGTAAATATGTCGGTAGCTAAACACAAGCTATCTCACGCCTAAATGCCAAGAATTTGACAATAATCTGTATCAATACTACAAAAAGCCGCTGGTACTAAAAAAAAACTCTATGCTACCATCACGTAATACGTTTCTTGTGATGTAGGTTTTAATGTCTCAGCAACAACTGATTGTTACCATTTTAGGTTCAGATAAAACGGGTATATTAAGTGAAATTGCATCCACGGTATCAGAAGCCCAGTGCAACATTTTAGATAGTCGGCAAGCTATTTATGGCCAAGAATTTTCACTCACTATGATTTTAGAAGGCTCGCAGTCAGCCATTACTCGCGCTGAGTGTACTGTGCCTCCCCTTTGTCAGCGTCTCGATCTGCTTTCCATGATGAAACGTACCAGTCACCACGAAAAGCAAAACCTCGATCACTTATTTCACGTTGAATTCAGCGGCGAAGATACCGCTGGCCTTATTGAGGCAGTGACGGGCTTTTTCGCAAAACGTAACGCATCAATCAGTGCATTTAGACAAGCCACGTACAAAGCGGCCGAGTGTAAAAACGAATGTATGCGATGCAAGTTTGTTGTGAACATGCCCGCCTCGGAAGATTTTGCTGCTCTAGAATCAGAACTAACCGCGTTGTTTGAAGAACTCAATGTAACCGGTAAAGTTGTAGACAAACATATTAAGGAATCTAATGAACACGCTTCAAGCTGGTGACAAAGCACCACAGTTTTCACTTCAAAACCAAAATGATGAAACCATTACGTTATCAGATTACCTAGGTAAAAAAGTACTGGTTTACTTTTACCCTAAGGCGATGACGCCTGGTTGCACCGTGCAAGCACAAGGCTTACGCGACAGTAAAGAGGCGTTAGACGGTTTGAATGTGGAAGTAATGGGTATTAGCCCTGATGCGGTTAAACGCTTGCCTAAATTCGCTGAAAAGGAAAGCCTAAACTTTACTTTGTTGTCTGACGAAGACCACGCCGTAGCAGACGCTTTTGGCGTATGGGGTTTGAAAAAATTCATGGGTAAAGAGTATGACGGCATTCACCGCATGAGCTTTTTAGTAGACGAAAACGGCGTTATTGAACACGTTTTTAATAAGTTCAAAACCAAAGAGCATCACTCAGTAGTTTTAGATTACTTAGCCGATAACAAGTAACTCTTTATAAATGTATTTCGTTAGCGGTTTGATATCGATTTAACATTGACAAAAAGATTCATAAAAAGCTCACAAAAAAGGCGGTAGTTCACACTACCGCCTTTTTCGTTTCTATTGGCTTTGTTATTAAAGCCCTATTCGCTTTCAGCCACCGGTAATCCAGCAGGATTACTCGACCACGCTGTTATTACCGCTTTTACCAATGTTGCCAACGGTATGGCAAAGAAAACGCCCCAGAAGCCCCAAAGGCCGCCAAATACCAGCACAGCAATAATAATATACAGTGGGTGCAGGCTTACTGCTTCAGAGAAAAGCAAAGGCACCAATAAGTTTCCATCTAATGCCTGAATAATTGAATAAGCAATAAACAAATACCAGAAATCAGGTGTTAAGCCCCATTGAAACAATGCAACTATGGCAACAGGAATGGTAACCACCGCTGCGCCTATGTAAGGAATTAGCACAGAAATACCTACCAATACGCCAAGCAAAATAGCATAGCGTAAATCCATGAAGGCAAAGGTCACGCACGACACTAAGCTAACAATCACAATTTCTATTACTTTGCCGCGGATATAATTGGCAATTTGTGAATTCATTTCATGGCCAACTTGCGTAATCAACCGGCGCTCTTTAGGCAACAAGTTAGATATGCTTTCTAAGAAATACATTTTGTCTTTCAACATGAAAAACACCATTAAAGGCACAAGCACCGCATAAACTAATAGCGCAGCCACATTCGCAATATTGCTAAAAGATGCCGAAATTAATGTTTCGCCTACACCAACAAGTTTGTCGTTTAGCCCTTCCATCATTTGATGAATTTGGTAAACCTGCACGTAATCTGGGTATTTTTCTGGCAAGGTTAAGATCCAATCTTGGGCCTTTTGCCATATTAAAGGGGTTTCTTGAATAAGATTAATGCTTTGCCGAGTGACAATGGGCACTAAACCAATCAACATGAAAATGACGAGGGTAATGAACCCCATTAATACGATGCCGCAAGCTATTGCGCGGCTTACACCGAATCTAACAAGGTGGGTAACCGGCCAATCAAGTAAATAAGCCACAATGGCTGCCACTAAAACAGGCATGATAAGCTCGCCCCACAAAAGCAGCGCGGCGGTTGTAATAAGTATGAGTATAAGCAGCATAGCTGCATCAGGATCGGAAAATTTGCGTCGGTACCAGCGACCAAACACACTGATCATAAAAGCTTCCTGAGAAATTTGAAGAATAGGATACGCATCATAGTGTAAAGACTAAGCATCGGGCAATACACTTTCTATTTAAATCAATCTGGTAAGACGATTTAACAAGCAATATTCAGGTCAAATGCCAAATTAATTGATAAGGGTAAATTGCACTAAAACTGGCATAAACCTACTTATCTAGGCAGAATGATAAAATTCATAATAAATAATTGAAACTGAAACGGTACTTTGGTGCTCTAATACGTATTCCAGTATTGTTCAGTAAATCACAGGTACATGAAGAAAAGGTTATCTCAAAAACTCTTGGTGCTGTCTTTCCTTATTACAGCAAGCTTGTCGAGTATTGCGCAAAGCGTGAGTTACACGAATAAAAATGCGCTACCTGAAATTGGTGTAGTGGCGTCTGACGCTATTTCTTTAGACAAAGAAATGATTGTTGGCGATGCCGTTATGCGTCAAATGCGCGGGCAAAGCCCGCTAATCGCCGATCCAGTTTTAGACGAATACCTACAAGATTTAGGTAACCGCTTAGTTATTCATGCCGAAAATGCTAAATTCCCCTTCCGTTTTTTCTGGGTAAATAACGATGCGATTAACGCTTTCGCTTTCTTTGGTGGGCATATAGGTGTTCACACGGGCCTTATGCGACGGGCAAATACTGAAAGTGAATTGGCCTCGGTACTGGCTCACGAAATTTCTCACGTTACACAACGGCATATCGCTCGAAGCATGCAAGCGCAACAACGTTCGTCGCCCTTAGCGATTGCGTCTCTTATTGGTGGCGTATTAATTGCCATGGCAAACCCTCAGGCGGGTATGGCGGCAATGCAAGCAGGCCAAGCGGCTTCTGTGCAAATGCAAATTGACTACACCCGCTCTAATGAACAAGAAGCCGACCGCATCGGTATTGCCATGCTGTCTCGGGCCGGGTTTGATGCCAATGGCGCTGCCGACTTCTTTTCAATTATGGCTGAAGAGTATCGAAACGTTTCTCGCCCGCCGGCGCGTTTGTTAACTCACCCATTAACTGAATCTCGTATTGCCGATGCCCGTTCGCGTGCAGACGACTACCCTTCTCGCTTTGTTCCGGTAAGCAAACAGTTTGAACTTGCTAAAGCAAGAATCATGGCCAGGTACTCATTCGAACCTGATTACGCGGTAGAGTATTTTACCGCACAGGTAGATAAAAAGGTTTATCGAGTAAGAGAAGCTTCGCTTTACGCCTTAGCATTGGCGTATATGCGAACGGAAGAGTACGACAAAGCCCAAGAAATCATTATGGGTGAATTGCTAACCAAAGATAGCGGCAACCTGTTTTACCTAGACGCTGCAACAGATATTTACATTGCTAAAGGTGAGCCTTTGAAGGCAGTGGAAATGTTGTCACCGTTTGTAGAGAACAGCCCACGCAATCAAGTACTGGCGCTTAACCAAGCAAATGCCATGATAAGTGCCAGTCGTTACGATGATGCCATTAGCTTATTGAAAGACTTTTTATTGGTGAACGACGAATACCAAATTGCGCATCAGTTGATGTCAGAAGCGTATCAAAAAGCGAAGCGCTTTTCGCAAATGCATCAAAGTAAGGCAGAAGTGTACGCCCTTTATGGCGCTTATACCCGCGCCGTAGATGAATTACAGTACGCTTATAACTTTGCGAAAGATGACGACCATCTTCAAAAGCAGCGCATTAGGGCAAGAATAAAGCAATTTAGAGATCAAGAAGAGCGGTTACAGCGTTTATAGTGCCCTAGCCTGCAACGCTGCAATTTTGTCTTTTAAGATATCAGCGGTTACCTCACCTAAAATTTCGGCTTGAACCTGCCCTTTCGGGCCCACAATATAAGTCGCCGGTAAATACGGCGGCTTAGTAATGGGAAGCTGGGTTTCTTCATTAGCCACAATCAAATTTAGCGTAATATCAAACTTGTTTGCCATGGCCTGTAAATCATTTTCCGGTAGCACGTCGTAATTAATGGCGAATAACAAAGTGTTTGGCGGTAGGTTTTCGCTTAAATGATGTAACTCAGGCATTTCTCTTAAACACGGCGCACACCAGGGTGCAAAGTAATTAATGATCACCCAATTACCTTCTAAATCACGCCATTTATATGTGTCGCCCTGAAGGGTTTCAAAGTCGGTTTGATGGTAATGGTAAAACCATACTCCAGCGGTTGCTGAAAGTAACATCACCAATATAATCAACAGCCCTTGCTTCACAGCGTTCGTCATTTTTAGCGCACCTTTTTTGCCATACTTCTTTACCGTAATTCTTTGCCTTACTCTTTACCGTACTTCTTTACCGTACTTCTTTACCGTAATTCTTTGCCGTACTTCTTTACCGTAATTCTTTGCCGTACTTCTTTGCCATACTTCTTTGCCATAAGAACAGCGTTATTATTTATAATATATAAACAACAATATAGATAACAACGGTGTGCAAACATGCCTTGCTGCGTATTTAATAGCAAGTATTTTCATGTGTTTGAGAATGAGATTACCTTGGTATTTACGCCAGATTAAACGCGTAGTTTGCACAAGCAGGGTTAATTGCTTAGCATCACCTTTCATTTATGGGGCCTACACACCAATATTATTGCGCTTTTGTCACTAATAAGGCCTTAGCACCTTGAAAAATACCTTCAAACAAGCAATAGTCAGCGCCAAAATTTGGCAATGATTTAACGATGAGGCGACATTATGTCTTCGGTTACTATTTTACATAACCCGCGCTGCTCTAAAAGCCGCCAAACCCTAGCACTACTTGAAGAAAAAGGTATCTCGCCTACCGTAGTAGAATATTTAAAAACGCCGCTGAGTATCGCTGAACTTAAAACCTTGTTTGGGCAACTTAACATAGAAAATGTGCGAGACATGATGCGTACCAAAGAAGAAGCCTATAAAGCGAATGCATTAGGTGGTGCAGATATTACCGATGAGCAGCTTTTTGCCGCTATGGTAGAACACCCTAAGTTAATTGAGCGCCCTGTGGTGATTAACAACAATGCAGCCCGTATTGGAAGACCGCCAGAGGCCGTACTGGAAATCGTATAATGGGCCCTATTTTAATTCTTTATTACAGCCGCCATGGCAGTACCAAAAAGTTAGCCGATGCTATAGCACAAGGTGCAATGGCTGAACTATCAAGCATGGAAGCAAAAGCCGCTTCTGCATCATTTGTGCGACCTGAAGTAATTGTGCGCAGCGTGGCAAGCCTAAACATTAACTCGAATAGTTCAAGTGATCAGGGCTCAGGCGAAGAAAATGCAGACGCCAGTTTAAAAGAGGCAAACCCTAACGCAGCCCCCACGGTGACCTTACAAGAACTCGAGCAGTGCAGCGCGCTTGCCCTAGGAAGCCCTACGCGATTTGGTAACATGGCTGCACCAGTGAAGCACTTTTTAGACAGCACCAGTAGCCAATGGTTAAAAGGCTCGTTAATTAATAAGCCTGCGTGTGTATTTACATCAAGTTCTTCTATGCATGGCGGCCAAGAATCAACGCTGCTGTCTATGATGCTTCCACTATTTCACCATGGCATGGTGATGTGCGGCCTGCCCTACAGCGAGCCTGCACTGCATCACACGCGAAGTGGTGGCAGCCCTTACGGTGTGAGCCATGTGGCCCTAGATAATGCGGTCACACTTACCGAAGATGAAAAATCTTTATGTATTGCTCAAGGTAAACGTCTGGCAAACTTAGCCAGTGCTTTGTGGCATGCAAATAACCAGGAGACAACACATGGCGCCTAACACGCGTTTTTATCGTTATTTGGCACTGGGTTGTCATACCTTATTAATTGTGTGGATTATTGCGTGGCAGTTTTTTCTTAATAAAACGCTAACGTACTCACCAATATTTATTACGCTAGTTTATTTAGTGCCGTTACTTTTACCTTACAAAGGCGTTATACAAGGTAAACCGTATACTCACGCTTGGGCAAATTTCGTGGTACTGTTTTATTTAATGCACGGCTGTACGGTGGCTTATGCAGTACCTGAAGAGCGCTGGTATGCAGCAATTGAAATTCTACTATGTGTGGGAATGTTCGTTGGTTGCAGTGCGTTTGCGCGCAAACGTGGACGTGAACTTGGCCTTGGATTGAAAAAACTTAAACAAGTTATGCAAGAAGAAAAGGCGCATTTCGAACAAGGGGAATAACGATGAAGAGGCTACTACCGATTTCACTGTTGGCATTATATGGATGCGGCGGTTCAGGAGGAGATAGTAGTGTCACAACCCCCACCCCATCTTCACCACCCAGTTTAACCATACAGGGCGCCAGCGAACTTATTGCTGGCGACTCTGCTGATTTTGCCGTTATTGCCCCATCGGGCACATCAATCACCAGCGTAAATTGGACCGTTAATGCGGTGAGTGGTGCAGGCAGTATCGCCCCTCTTGCCTCTCACACCCAAGCCATAGGCTTCGATGTTACGGCGGCCGGCGAATACCTTGTTTCGGTTACCGCATCGTTTTCAGTCGGCGAAACTTCTCCCAACGAAACCTCTACCCAAGAAACCTCTACCCAAGAAACCTTTACCCACGAAACCTTAACCCAAGAGTTTAGCCTTAACGTTATTGAAGGTCAGCCTCCTGAAGCCATTTTACGCTTAGGTCACGAAGCCAGCGAAGGTGGCCGCGTTTCACTGCACGTAGATAACAACAGTTTAAAAACCGTAACGGACATTACCTGGGAACAGCTATCGGGGGCATCCATACCCGCATTTACCTTTGATGACGACGATTTATCCTACAACCTTTATTTTCAAGCACCACAAGTCAGCGCCGACAGCATTGCAGAAATTCAAGCTACGCTAGCTTTCGATGATGGTTCTGTTGCAACCGATACCGTTCAGGTAGTGATAAAGAATATTGATATAAATTCGGATGCGTATTTCGTTGACGACTCAGGCAGTATTCTAGAAACCGTTACTTCGCACATGCAAGCGTACCGTCCCAATAGCCCCTATGCCGCTGCGTTAGAAGCTTGTGTATACAACAATGAACTAACATCAAGCTGCACCTTTGCCCAACTTCCTCTTATTGGGCAGCAAACAGAATCGCCTACTATTGATGATATTTTAGATAGAACCTATGTGTCACATCCTTGGATGGGAGAAGCATTCGAGCAATTCTTACAAACATCTGACAGCAGCGAAGATTTGCTACAAATGCTAAGAGCAACCAGTGCCGTTGTGATTTCTTACGATATTCGCCCCTCATTTTATTGGGCCGTAACGGGTGCTATTTATCTGGACGCGAATAATTTTTGGCGCAGCCCTGAAGAAAGAGACACCATTAATACTCAGCCCGACTATCGCAGCGGCTTTGGTAGTGATTTAGATTTTTCTATCTTTTGGCGATATGTAAAAGAGGGTGAATACTACTACCCACAAACTGGCTTAGCAGCGTCAACAAGGGCAACCCGCACTCAACAAGGTGTCGATGCCGCACTAACATGGTTGATGTACCACGAACTCGCCCACGCAAATGATTTCTTCGACTATACAAGTTGGTCGACCTTATCTAACAGCAATACCCCTTTAAACTACGTTAACAACAACTCTCCTTTATCTACAGGCCTTGAAAATACCTTGCCACTGACTTCATCGCAACTTCATGCGCTGGCACAGGTACGCTACGGGGGCGATGCGGCTAACAGTACACAGCGCGCTTATTCAGCGGCTCAAGTGGCTAATTGGTTTGCTAACGACGGTGCAGTGACCTTTTATTCCTATTATACCGAAAGAGAAGACTTTGCTAATTTGGTCGAGCGTTTCATGATGCTTTATCGAATGGGCGCCAGTGCCGATGTGGGTATATTTTCGGGTGATGCAGTAGACGATGGTTCTTATAATGTCACGTGGGGGCAACGAGATCGTATTAACGACGACAACCTTCAATTACGGGCAGATTATGCGGTTAGCCGCGTATTACCCTTGCTCGACATTCCGGCTATTCAAGCTGCCATGCCATCACCGACTTTATTTCCTGACGGCAGCACGTGGTTTAATACGGTGAATTTAGACAATGAAGAAAGTGTCGAGCTAACTGGCGATGAAAAGAATGCGATTATAGAAGCACAAAAGAAGCTTGAGGAAAGTCAGTATTAGGGGAGAAACATTAGACGAGAAACGCGGTACTGATATTACGGCAGAGATATTATGGCAGAGCATTAGCGGCAGGAATAAAGCTGTGTTAATTAAGCCCGAGTTCTCGCTTAACCATAGCGACAGAGAGCTTTTTTTGTTCTTGCAATGAGCGGGTATCAAGCCTGGCTAATAAGTTTAATAAGCTTCGCAAATCTCGGTCGCTGTGGTGCAATAAAAACTGCAATGCCTGTTCTGACAACCGCAATCCCCGTTGATTAGCCCGCAATCGAACCACTTCCTTACGCGATTCATCATTAAGCGCCGTTAAATGATAAATTACGCCCCACGCAAGCCTAGAACTTAAATCTGGCAATTGAAACGCGGGGTGTGAAGGCCCATGCTGACTGCTACCCACAATAAGTGCGTGAGGGTTTTCTATCACCCGATTGAAAAGGTCGAATAAGGCTTCTTCCCATCGTGCATGACCCGCAATGGCATGTATATTATCTAAACAGATAACCGAGAGGTTTTCTAACCCATCAAAAATATCGAAAGACCACTGGGCATGATGGTTCAAATTTAAATAAAGGTGGTTTACGTTCTGCTGCGCCAGTTGATGACACAACGCATACAGTAAATGGCTTTTACCCAATCCTTGCCCACCTAGCAATGTCACTAATGGCAAGTGTAATGCAGAAAGCGACGCTAAAGACGGCGCATCCTGCCAGGCAGGCATGGCACTTGGAATACCCTTAAGCAACGCCACCACTTCTTGGTTTCCCTCATCAACAAAACTGTCAAAGGTTTCATCTGTGGGTAGCGTTACAGGGAGAGTTAGCTGCATAGCAAAAGGGTCATTCATTCCAGTAAAAGGTATATCCTTCTACCACTTGACCGAAAGAATCCGTTACAGGCCGAAGTTTAGATTCAAGCCTTACGGTATTGAGTAAATCTTCCGGGGTGCCAAGCAAAGTTAAATTGTAGGTGGCTACTGAACCAGTTTGCCCAGTTAACATCGCTTCTTCTATCACGCTTAAGCTCTTCAAATACGCATTAGCGTTAGCGTATTTTTTTAACGAGTCTATATTGGCAACCGACACAGATATTTGCACTCTTTCTGCATCTACCGCACCTGGGATCACCGCGTATTGTGAAGATAAGTAGTTGGCATAGGCATCAACCAACTGCTGAGTAAGTGAGGTAGGTTCGTCGGCAAAAATAGACCCGTAGCTTACCTTGCCATTACCCACAAACACCCAATCAAGCGCATATTCACCTTCTTGTGCTTTTTGGGCGTGTTGAGTGAATTCATCCATTGTGAAAGGCGGCATTTCTTGCGCTTCATTCACCAAAGCCGCCGTGGCGGTCACTTCATCGCCTGCAAGGCTAGCTTGTTGCTCTTCGTTTACCTGCAGGTTCGTGCCATCAACCATGTTGTCAACCTCACTTAAATCGAGTTGACCACTTAATGGCTGCTCTGTACCTGCAATAGCGTTTTGGCTTTGATTATCAGTGTAGGTATTGTCTGGGGAATTAGTATCTTGAAAAGCGCCGGATGAAGCAGGTAAGCCTTCAGGAATAGACGGCATTTCACCCGCGGTATTTTTATACAAACGAGCGCCAATAATATTATCAACACTATAACGCTGTGATGATGCTGTTAAAGACTGAACAAACCTACCCCACACATCGTAAATGGAAATACTGGCTGAGTCGGTTAAATCCATTAACGGTAAACTTACCGGCACACCACGGGTTTTCGCAGTGTTAACCAACATTTCCCCTACAGGTGTTGGTGTACTTTCATCTAAAATGATGCGTTCGTTGTCGTCAGTTTCTGTGGCTAACCACACAATAGTTTCTGGTCTACGCTCGCCCCATAAAGGCAGGCCTTCACGTTTCATTAAATCGGTCAGTTTCGTTTTATCAAACTCAGCAACATAAAAGGTGTCGTTGCCTGAATAAGAAAAACGGTACGAGCGAAGGTACGCCTCAGGCGTTCTAAGTGCAGCCCTTACACCAGGGTTCTGCAACACCTCGGTATTTCCCGATACCTTCACCATTACCTCAGTTAGGGCTTTTTTTACTGCATTGGCTTGTGTTTTTTGACTCTGATCACTAACAGGTATCTGTGCTTCATTAACCACCACGTGCTGCGTAGCATGGGCACTCATCGTGCACACCGCTATTGCCACCCCTACACCGCGAATTAATTGTTGCTGAAACATACGCCTAATTTTCCTGTTCCGATAAGAAATCAATTTCTTCACTACTCCACTACAACGCCAAAAGATCGTTGCCCGCTATTCTCTGTCATATTTATGTTTATTTCATCTATAAATATAAAAAACGAAGTTTGAAGCCACCAAAAAAGAGAATTCATACTCAAATTACACTTTTTTCACATGATCTGACCCATATCCGCCCTAGTCAATTGGACTTGTGGTGACTTACTGGTAGAATCCGCGTTTTTCTACCTCTTACTCTTAGTTCTAGGGCGCAAACGTGAGCGAAAATAAAACCTCTCTTAGTTATAAAGATGCTGGTGTCGATATTGATGCGGGAAACCAACTTGTCGACCGTATTAAATCCGTTACTAAAAGGACTCACCGTCCGGAAGTAAAAGGAAACCTTGGTGGGTTTGGCGCATTATGTTCGCTTCCAACAAAATATAAGAACCCGTTACTGGTTTCTGGAACCGATGGTGTAGGCACTAAGCTTCGTGTTGCTATGGATGCAAACCGTCACGATGGTGTGGGTATCGACTTAGTTGCCATGTGTGTTAACGACCTTATTGTACAAGGCGCAGAGCCGCTGTTTTTCTTAGATTATTACGCTACTGGAAAACTAGATGTTGATGTTGCTGCATCGGTAGTAACCGGTATTGGTAATGGTTGTGAGCAAGCGGGTTGTGCCCTAATTGGTGGTGAAACCGCAGAAATGCCGGGAATGTACCATGGCGGCGATTACGACATTGCGGGTTTCTGCGTAGGCGTGGTTGAAGCCGAAAAGGTTATTGACGGCACTAAAGTGAAGCCTGGCCAGAAACTTATCGCACTAGGGTCGTCAGGTCCTCACTCTAATGGTTACTCACTGGTTCGTAAGATTTTAGAAGTGAGCAACGCCGACGTAAATCAAAATTTAGACGGCAAGCCGCTTATCGAGCATTTACTTGAACCTACCCGTATTTATGTGAAATCTGTATTGGCATTGCTTGAGAAAGTAGATGTTAGCGCCATTTCACACATTACTGGCGGCGGCTTTTGGGAAAACATCCCGCGCGTTTTACCTGATGATGCAAAAGTGGTGATTGACGAAAAGAGCTGGCAGTGGCCTTCAGTGTTTAGCTGGCTACAAGAGAACGGCAACGTTACTCGTCACGAAATGTACCGTACGTTCAACTGTGGTGTTGGCTTAGTGATTGTTGTTGATGAAGCCGATGTAGATACCACTATTGCAACCTTGAAAGAACACGGTGAAAACGCCTGGTTAATTGGTGACATTCAAGCCAAAGACGGTGAACAGCAAGTTGAGATAAACGCGTGAGCACTCCATCAACCAGACTTTGCGTTTTAATTTCAGGTAACGGCAGTAACTTACAAGCCATTATTGATAACATTAGCGCTGAAAAGCTTGATGCTGAAATATGTGGTGTTATAAGTAACCGCCCTAATGCGTACGGCTTAACCCGTGCGCAAGAAGCCGGTATTACCGCCATTAGCCTAGACCACATGCAGCATGACAGTCGGGAAAGCTACGACAAGGCATTGCAAGCTGAAATTGAATCATTAAACCCAGACTATATTGTGCTTGCAGGCTTCATGCGTATTTTAACGCCTGAGTTTGTAAATACTTTTTCTGGAAAATTAGTGAACATTCATCCATCTTTGTTGCCCAAATACAAAGGGTTGAATACGCATCAGCAAGCTATCGACAACGGCGACGAAGAACACGGCGTAAGCGTGCACTTTGTGACACCTGAGTTAGATGGCGGCCCAGTCATTATTCAAAGTCGCGTGCCGGTTTTCGAAGATGACACTGCGGTAGACTTAGCAGATCGTGTTCAAGAACAGGAGCGTCGCATATACCCATTAGTGCTTTCTTGGTTCAGTGCGGGGCGACTTAAGATGGTAAATAATAAGGCTATCCTAGATGAGCAAGAACTCCCAGAATCGGGTTATGCAAACGAGTAAACGCAGCTTTGTAGCAGCGTTCCTTTTGGCTTTTGTGGGCGCTAACGCCCACGCAGCCGATACAACAGAGAATAAACTTCAACCCTACGAGGCAGTTTATACGGCTTACAAGTGGGGCGATGATGTGGGCGAAGCTCGCATTAAGCTTGAAGCGTTAAGCAACACACAATACTCCCTCACCTACTCTTCTAAAGTTTCGAAGTTCTTTTTATCTGACAAACGCTACGAGCATTCTATTTTTAAAGTAGAAGACAGTACTGTGTTACCCATTGAGTATCATTATACTCGCACGGGCACAGGGCCAGATAAAAAGCTTACCGTTAATTTCAATACCGACGATGGCGGCAAAATTGCGGTTGAAAATGGCGAAGAATTTGTTTGGAACGGTCAGTTCGACAACCAAATATACCGCGTAGACTTGGCAAACCAATTAGCCTCTGGCGAAACTAACCTTTCCTACGACTTTGTTAACTATCGTGGTGAGTTACGTACCTACGGTGTAGAAGTGGTGGCCAAGGAAAGTCTGTCATTACCCTATGGCGAATTCGAGACGGTGAAAGTAAAGCTTATTCGCGACTCTAAAACCCGTGAAACCTTTGCGTGGTTTGCTCCTTCATTAAACTATACCTTGGTGCGTTTGCAGCAATTTAAAGATGGTGAAGAACAAGGCGATATTAAATTGAAGTCTTACGTTACTCAGTAAACCTTGCTTACACTATTTGTAGGTGGGGACATCATCGATGGATGAGCCCCACCTGTTATCTCTTTTCTCTTTTCTCCCTTCTCTGTAAATCTTCATCATGCCGCGTGGTTGACAACAAGTTAGCTGGGCAACCCATATATACCGCGTTCTAACTTGCACTATAACCATTACTTTTAATGCAAAATTCATGTAAAAATCTTGATCTTTGGGTCATTAAATAATAGGTTTAACCCATGCTGGTCTGACCTCAATTTGATAGTTGCGCACAATCATGCGTAATGAGCCAAAATGAGTGGAACGATTAGCGTTACATCTAACGCCTTTTCAGGAGCGAAGTATGGCAGATTTTATTTGGTTTTTACTGGTAGTGTTAGCTTTGGCAGTTGCCAGCTATCAACGTACCAGCTTAGTAACAGCAGTGTGTATCGCTGGTGGGGTCATGATTTTAGGGACTCTATTTGGTGATATTGGTTTACTTGGTTGGATTGTATTCCTAGCACTTACGCTGCCGTTTACCCTTTCTAATATTCGTCAGCAACACATCACTAAAAAATTATTATCGTTTTACCGAAAGGTAATGCCAGAAATGTCTAGCACCGAGCAAGAAGCAATCGATGCAGGAACAGTTTGGTGGGACGGTGATATTTTCAGTGGTAAGCCTGATTGGGAAAAACTTCACCGCATTCCTAAAGGTCGTTTAACGGCTGAGGAACAAGCGTTCCTAGACGGACCGGTTGAAGAAGTGTGCTCAATGGTAGATGAATGGCAAATTAACCATAAAGATGCCGATTTATCTCCTGAAATTTGGGCATTCCTTAAAGAACATAAGTTCTTTGCCATGATCATTAAAAAAGAATACGGCGGCCTGGCGTTCTCAGCGTTCGCACAGTCTCGTGTTCTTCAAAAGCTTGCTGGCGTTAGCGCCGTACTTTCAAGTACGGTTGGTGTTCCTAACTCGTTAGGCCCAGGTGAGCTACTTCAGCACTATGGAACAAAAGAACAACAAGATCATTACTTACCTCGCCTAGCGGCAGGTCAAGAAGTGCCTTGTTTTGCATTAACGGGCCCTGAAGCGGGTTCTGATGCCGGCGCTATTCCTGATGTGGGTGTGGTCTGTAAAGGCGAATGGAACGGTGAAGAAGTGCTAGGTATGCGCCTAACCTTCGACAAACGTTATATTACCCTTGCGCCAGTGGCGACAGTTATCGGTCTAGCGTTTAAACTTCAAGATCCAGACGGTTTGTTAAGTGAGAATAAAGAGCCAGGTATCACTTGTGCACTTATTCCTCGCGATACAAAAGGCCTAGAAATTGGTCGTCGTCACTTCCCGCTGAATACCCCGTTCCAAAACGGCCCTATTCGCGGTAACGACATTTTTGTTCCAATCGATTACATCATCGGTGGCCCAGCAATGGCTGGTAGAGGCTGGCGTATGCTGGTTGAATGTTTGTCAGTAGGCCGTTGTATTACCCTACCGTCTTCTGCTGCTGGTGGCGCTAAATCTGTATCATTGGCTACAGGTGCGTATGCACGTATTCGCCGTCAGTTCCGTATGCCTGTTGGCCATATGGAAGGCGTAGAAGAAATGCTAGCCCGTATTGGTGGTAATGCTTACTTGATGGATGGCGTAACACGCTTTTCAACAGTTGGTGTAGATTTGGGTGAGAAGCCGTCTGTTATATCGGCAATCTGTAAATACCACCTTACCGAAAAAATGCGTCAAGTGATTAACGATTCAATGGACGTTCATGGCGGTAAGGGCGTAATGCTTGGGCCAAATAACTATTTGGGCCGTGGTTACCAAGGTGTTCCAGTTTCAATCACGGTTGAAGGCGCGAACATCCTTACTCGTAACATGATGATTTTCGGCCAAGGCGCAATGCGCTGTCACCCTTTCGTATTGAAAGAAATTCAAGCCGCGTCAATTGAAGACAAAAAAGAAAGCATTAGCGCATTTGATAAAGCGGTATTTGGGCATATTGGTTTTGCCATTTCAAATACAGTTCGCAGTGTTTGGTTCTCACTAACCAGTGGCGTATTCAGCAGTGCGCCTTTCACTGACGAAACCGCTCACTACTACAAGCTGTTACAAGGCTACAGTGCAAACCTAGCGTTGCTTACTGATGTTTCTATGGGTGTGTTAGGCGGCGATTTAAAACGTCGTGAGCGCTTATCTGCACGCTTAGGTGACATTTTAAGCGGCTTGTACCTAGGTAGTACTACCTTGAAGCGTTTTGACGAAGATGGTCGCTTAAAAGAAGACTTACCGCTACTTCATTGGGCAATGCAAAACACCTTGCATGACATTGAAACAGCGATTGACGACTTCTTAGCGAACTTCCCTAACAAAGCCATTGGTGTTGTACTTCGTGGTCTTGTTATTCCGTTTGGACGTCGCGTTGGTAAGCCTTCTGACAAAACCGAGCATACTATTGCACAAATGCTACAAACCCCTTGTAGCGCACGTAGCCGTTTAGGTTATGGTCAGTACCTATCTCGTGAAGAAGGTAACTTGTTCGGTGATTTAGAACAAACCCTTGATGACGTGTTAGCAGCCGAGCCAATCTTCGAACGCATTTGCAAACATAAGAAAGCGAAACTGCCTTTCACACGTTTAGCGGCGTTAGCAGATGAAGCGCTTGGTGAAGATATCATTAATGAAGAAGAAGCTGACCTACTTCGTCGTACAGAAGCAGGAAGACTGAGAACCATTAACGTGGACGATTTCGACCACGAAGAATTAGTGGCTAAAGTGAACTCTTCTAGCGAAATAAAGAAACGAGGAGGCAAAGCTGCTTAGCTTAATCCTTCCTAAAAAGGGCCGCTTCGGCGGCCTTTTTTTATGCATCAAATCCACTGCTATTTTATGGTTAGCTTTGTTACTGGCTGCCCCTGCTCATGCTCATGCTGAATCGCAGTACCCAATGGTTACATTACCTTCTGACACCTTTCAATGTGGTAATTCAGAACAAGCCCAAAAACTTGCTCGGCTTATTGTGAATGATAAAAACCAAGCGCGCCCCCAAATGCACTGTAACCCCACCCTGGTTGCCATTGCTGAGCAAAAGGCAAAAGACATGGCAGAAGAAGGCTTAGTGTCGCATTTCTTAGGTGGCAGCCCTAATAGCCGTTTGCGAGACGCAGGGTTAACCCTTCCTTCCTATTACGGCGATGCCATGAGTAATCAGGTTGAGGCGTTGGCTGGCGGCTATCAAACCGCGAAAAAGGTGTGGCACGCACTAAAAAGTTCGTTCTCCCACAAACAGCATTTGCTGGGTGAAATTCCTTTTTATGCTGAACAAAATGAAATTGGGATCGCCTTCATTAAAGATTATAAAACGCCACATGTAGAATACTGGGTAATTTATATCACTAAACTAAGTGGCGATGCACAACAGAAACCATTTAGTGAAGTACCCGATAAGGGGCTAGGCATTGTTACCGAAAATGGTGAAATTACCCCAATGCAATAGCGAACTATTACCCTTAAAAATTGCGGTAATGACTGCAGAAACAAAAAAGCCGGTGTTAATAACAACACCGGCTTTTTTAATGTGTAACGCTTGCTTGTACGACTAGCTTAGTTGAAGCTTGTCCATCAACAATACTGCTTGCGTACGCGTATTGATTTCAAGCTTACGTAGAATTGCGCTGATGTGCGCCTTTATCGTCGCTTCAGTTACATTCATTTCGTGGGCAATTTGCTTGTTCATCAAGCCTGCACGTAGGAATGATAATACTTGAATTTGTTTAGGCGTTAGCTCTCTGAAACGTTGAAGCAACAACTTCAATTCGTCGTCTACTTTCTCAAGTTCGTCTTCCATACCTTCAGGAAGCCATTTTTTACCCGCAATGATGTCCACAATAGCCTGCGCCATTTCACGTGTTGCTGACACCTTAGGAATAAAGCCTTGAGCGCCTAAGCTCATTACCTGTGCTACCACTTCTACCGCATCGCTACCAGACACTACGCCGATAGGAATATTAGGATATTGTTCACGCAAGGTAATAATGCCATTAAAATATTCACCGCCTGGCATGTTTAAGTCGAGTAAGACCAACTCGATGCCGTCGTATTCATTTAAAACGGCCAGCGCAGCATCAAGGCTTCCGGCTTCAAGAATCTGCGCGTTTTCAAAATAAGGTCCTAACGCTCCGCTGAGTGCTTCACGAAACAATGGGTGATCATCTGCTACAAGAATTCTTGTCATTAGCGTTGTTACTTCCTTTAGTTCTTATATCTCTAGGTTAATACTTCCGATTTAATTCTAAAAGCCCTATTCGTTAAAAATCACCGCTTTATTTGATTTTTTTACTGTTTTCCATTGGCATTTAAATTTGTGAGGGTAAAATTGCCGACCAAATTCCCGCTAGCTGAGTACATTTTGTGCAAAAACACGACAGGCTTTATGCCAACCCTCTTAAAAAGGTAGCAGATTTTTCCTTCGATGAGTCAGTGGTTGACGTTTTTCCCGATATGATCCAACGCTCGGTGCCGGGTTATGAAACTATTGTTCATACCATTGGCGAATTAGCGAAAACAAAAGTACAACCCAATACTAGGGTGTATGACCTTGGTTGTTCCTTGGGGGCAGCAAGTTTTTCTGTTGCTCGCGCTACACAAGATGTGCCCTGTGAAATAATTGGTATAGATAGTTCCGATGCCATGGTTGACCGTTGTCGACGCATGGTTCAAGCCTTCAATTTGCCAAACCCAATTTCCATCATTCAGCAAAACGCTCAAGATACCCAAATAGAAAACGCCTCTATGGTAGTCATGAATTTCACATTACAATTCATTCCACCTGCTGATAGAGAAGCGCTATTAAAACAAATTTACGATGGTTTAAATGAAGGTGGTGTTTTAATTCTTTCAGAGAAAATTAAACACCCGACCGTGGCTGGCAACGAACTACTGATAGATTTGCACCACCAATTTAAGCGTGACAATGGCTACAGTGAATTAGAAGTAAGTCAAAAACGCGCCGCCATCGAGAAAGTTATGCTAACCGATACCTTCAGCGAACACGAAACGCGATTAAAGTCCGTTGGTTTTAAAGATGTGGTGATGTGGTTTAAGTGCTTTAACTTTACGTCGCTGGTTGCAATAAAGTAGTTGGCATCGCGGAGCATCACAGTCAAGAATGCAATGCGGTTAAGTGAGCAGCTACGCCCAATGCACTTCTAGCCAGCAATCCGTTATTTAGCATAAAAAATACTGTGAATCATAATACTGTGAATCATTTTGAACACTAAGATTCACAATTAAGAATACCGAGAAGAATATGACGAAACCAGAATCAGCGTGGTTTAACGACTGCTACAAATCTATTTTAGATACGCCTTTAGCGCATTGGCTACAAACCCTACCTGCGCAAATGAATGAATGGCAAAAGAGTCAGAAACACGGTGAATTCGATAAGTGGTGTCGTCTACTTGCAAAAATTCCAACCACGACAACTTCGTCCACTACCCTTGTTGATGAGGTTCGAATTGGTTCAGCGGATGATATAGACCAATATACCCAGAAGAAGATATTAGGGTTGCTGCAACAATTTATGCCGTGGCGCAAAGGGCCTTTCCATATACACGGTATTCACGTTAATACCGAATGGCGTTCAGATTGGAAATGGGACAGGGTTGCCCCGCATATATCGCCACTTAAAGACAGAACCGTGCTAGATGTAGGTTGCGGTAGCGGTTATCACATGTGGCGTATGCTTGGGTGTGATGCATCTCGCGTAGTAGGCATCGACCCCACCCAGCTGTTTCTCATTCAGTTTCAAGCTATCAAACACTTTATTGCTGATAATCGCATTCACTTCTTACCGCTAGGTATTGAAGAAATGCAGCCATTGAACGCGTTTGATACCGTTTTTTCAATGGGCGTACTGTATCACCGAAAAGATCCTATTCAGTTTCTCACCCAACTTAAGCATCAACTGCGAAAAGGTGGAGAGCTGGTATTGGAAACCTTAGTGGTAGATGGCGATGCGCAAACCGTATTAATGGCCGGAGAACGTTATGCTCAAATGCGCAATGTATGGTTTCTACCTAGTACAGACGCCTTAACGGTTTGGCTAGCGCGTCTTGGGTTTGAAAACATCCGCGTGGTTGATAAGAACTTCACAACGCTGGATGAACAACGGGCCACTGAGTGGATTGAAGGCCAGTCATTGAAAGATTTTCTCGACCCTGAAGATATTACTCGCACCATTGAGGGGTATCCTGCACCACAACGAGCCGTGATTGTCGCGAATCGTAAATAAGTTCACCCCTATGTAATGCAATCGTTATGTTGGCATAAATGTTGTAACCTATATTCCCCATGATGTACGTATTCTGCATTTAATAGGGTTGCAACATGGACATACATGGGTTTTTAAAGACACATCAGCTACCAAGTACGTATGCGGACACTGCACAAAAATGGTTCATCCCATTATGCGAACGGTTAGTTAAGCACCAAGACGGTGCGGCAAATTCAATCAAAGCCCCATTGGTGGTCGGAATTAACGGCTGCCAAGGCTCAGGAAAATCTACGCTTACTGATTTTGTTAGCGCGTATTTAACCAGCATTTACGCTAAAAAAGTGGTTTGCCTTTCTATTGATGACTTTTATTTAGATAAATCGCAACGAAATGCGCTATCGATAAAAGTCCATCCGCTGCTTGCAACCAGAGGTGTACCCGGTACACACAATATGCCTCTTGCCCTTGATACGTTTAAGCAGCTTAAAGGCAGCGGCCAAGTGGCCCTTCCCCGTTTCAATAAAGCGATAGACGACCCCTTCCCCGTTAATCAGTGGCCTGTAGTGACGGCGCCACCAGATATCATTATTTTAGAAGGATGGTGTGTTGGGGTAACACCGCAAAACGCTGCCGATATAAAGCAACCCATAAATAGTTTAGAAGAAAACCAAGATCCACTTGGTATTTGGCGTTCGTTTGTTAATACTGAATTATCAAACGACTATCAAAGCTTGTTTGATCAAATCGATTATCGGGTTATGTTAAAAGCCCCCTCGTTTGAATGTGTTTACCGCTGGCGGTTAGAGCAAGAGCATAAACTTGCTGTAGCAACCAAAGGCGCTTCTACAGGGGTAATGTCCGATGAACAAGTTGCACAGTTTATTCAGAATTACCAACGACTAACCGAACATGCACTTAAAACATTGCCTACAAAGTGTGACACTGTGTATTCGCTAGATGAAACAAGAACTATAACCGGCGAGGAAGTAAAGTAATGACAAGAACGCTAGTTTTCACCGATATGGACGGCACGCTGTTAGACCACCATACCTACTCCTTTGAGGCGGCGAAACCTGCTTTAACAGCGTTGGAGTCACGAGATATACCGGTTATTCCAACCACCAGTAAAACCTTTGCTGAGCTACAGCCTTTGCGAGAGCAAATTGGCCTTACTGGGCCATTCATCATTGAAAACGGCGCTGCCATATTCATTCCACATGGTTTTTTCAAAAAGAAGCCTAGCGGAACCGTATGGGTAGATGGTTACTGGTGTAAATCGTTTATATCCAATAAAAATTACTGGATTAAACTTCTCGATAAAATCAAAGCAGATTTTGAAGGTGAGTTTAAACAGTTTTCGCAAATGAGTTTAGAAGAAATTCAAAGCAGCACAGGCTTAGACGAAGCGTCTGCTGCCCTAGCAGCTAAACGTCAATTTGGAGAACCTGTACTTTGGACTGGTTCTGATGAAAACAAACAAAAATTTATTGCGGCAGTTAAAGACCGTGGCGCCTATCCTCTAGAAGGCGGGCGATTTATCCATGTATCTGGCAATTGCGACAAAGGCCAAGCCCTTAAATGGCTAGCGGCTGAATACCAAAGACAACATGAAAGTCATGTTAAAACCGTTGCCCTTGGCGATGGAAAAAACGATATTGCTATGCTTGAAGCAGCACATATCGCTATACGAATTTTATCTCCGGTAAATCCTCCGCCTTCTGTTAAAAAAGACGAGGTTTATACCAGCACGTTACCTGGCCCAGAAGGCTGGAACGAAATGCTAACTCAATTGCTTTCCCTATAATCAGGAGGACACATGGCTGATTTTTATCAAAACGGTGTGGTTACAACTTTACATAATCTTTCTCGTAGACCAACAGAGGAACTAGAAGCCGAGTTACTCCGCTTTTCACAGAAACGCCCCATGGCACTTATCTTGCCATCACTTTTTTCAGAACTAGAAGGTGATGCCTTACCTCATATTGTTGATGAATTAACGGGCGTACCTTACTTATCGGAAATCGTGATAGGGCTAGATCGCGCTGATATGGCGCAATATAAACATGCGCTTAAGTTTTTCGACAAACTGCCTCAGCATCATCGCGTGCTTTGGAACGACGGTCCTCGCTTGAAAGCCCTTGATGAAGAACTACAATCAAAAGGTCTTGCACCGAAAGAGTTGGGTAAAGGCCGTAATGTTTGGTATTGCATGGGTTATGTTTTAGCATCAAACCGTGCTGAGTCTGTTGCTCTGCATGATTGCGATATTGTGACGTACAACAAAGACTTGTTGGCTAAGCTTATTTACCCTGTCGCAAACCCGAATTTTAACTACGAGTTCTGTAAGGGCTACTATGCCCGTGTAGCGAACGGTAAAATTAACGGCCGCGTATCTCGATTATTAGTGACGCCGTTATTACGCGCACTTAAGCGTATTATGGGTGACAACGAATACCTTGAGTTTATGGACAGCTTCCGCTATCCATTAGCCGGAGAATTTTCGTTCCGCCGCGATGTGCTAAACGATATTCGCATTCCAAGTGATTGGGGCTTAGAAATTGGCGTACTATCTGAAATGCATCGCAATTATTCGCACAATCGCCTTTGCCAAGCCGACATTTGCGACATTTACGATCACAAGCACCAAGATTTGTCGCTTAATGATGAACATGGTGGCTTATCTAAAATGTCTATCGACATTACTAAGGCCATCTTTAGAAAGTTGGCTACCCAAGGTTATACCTTTAGTAACGAGATGTTCCGCTCTATCAAGGCTACGTATTTCAGAATTGCGCTAGACTTTATTGAGACCTATCACAACGACGCAGTCATGAACGGTCTTACGCTTGATATTCACAGTGAAGAAAAAGCAGTTGAAATGTTCGCCAGTAACATCATGAAAGCTGGACAGAACTTTTTAGAAAACCCAATGGAAACCCCTTTCATTCCAAGTTGGAACCGAGTAACCAGCGCTGTGCCAGATATTCTCGAGCGCTTGCTGGAGGCCGTTGAAGCTGACACCGCAGAATTTATGGAGTAATAGACAATGACATGGCAAGTACTCCATGACAAAGTGAAGCACCATCTAGAATATATCTATGCTGACGTGCCCCTTGAGCATTCATTAGAAAGCTTAACCATGTCGTTGATGGAGACAATGGGTATTAAGCCTGATGAAGATGTTTCACTTCCTCAATCCCATTCTAATTATTGGGACGAGGAAGATATCATCATGATCACCTATGGCGATAGCGTTATTGATGGCGACGAGCGACCGCTCGTTACCCTCAATCGCTTTTTAAATCGCTATAGTAAGAACACCATCAACAATGTGCACATTCTGCCTTTCTTTCCATACAGTTCAGACGATGGCTTTTCGGTTATCGACTATTCAAGTGTGAATGAAGCCTTGGGCAGCTGGGACGATATTGAAGCCATTGCGAAAGACTACGGGTTAATGACTGATCTGGTGATTAACCACTGTTCTGCGCGCAGTGTATGGTTCGATAACTTCATCAAAGGTGAAGGTCCAGGTTCAGATTTCTTCTTTACTGGGGATCCCGCGGACGATTTGTCTATCGTTACTCGTCCTAGGGTTTCGCCGCTATTGCGTGAAACAGAAACCAAAGATGGCACTAAACATGTTTGGTGTACTTTCAGTCATGACCAAGTCGATTTTGATTTCAAGAACCCTAAGGTACTTCTTACGTTCATTGATATCATTCGTTTGTATATCGACAAGGGCGCAAAAATATTCCGCTTAGACGCTGTAGCGTTTTTGTGGAAAATTGTTGGCACTAACTGCATTAACCTTCCTCAAACTCATGAGGTTATTAGGTTAATTCGCACGCTGATTGAACATGTCGACCCGTCTATTATTATCATTACTGAGACCAATATCCCCAACAGGGAAAATTTGACCTATTTCGGTAATGCCAATGAAGCCCATGCTATTTATAACTTTTCATTGCCACCACTATTGGTCAACACCTTGGTAACGGGTAATTGTAAGTACTTAAAGAGTTGGATGATGAGCATGCCACCTGCGCAAAACGGTACGGCATACTTTAACTTCATTGCATCGCACGATGGTATTGGCCTTCGCCCTGCCGAAGGGTTGCTAGACGATGAAGAAATTTCAGAACTTGTGCATACCATGCAAAACTTTGGTGGCAAAATTTCGTGGCGCGCGTCTGATCATGGGCAGCAAAAGCCTTATGAAATAAACATTACATTATTTGATGCGTTACAGGGAACGACAAAAGGCCCTGATAAATGGCAAATAGACAGATTCATCTGTGCACATGCCATTATGCTGGGAATGGAAGGTATTCCAGGCATTTATATTCATAGTTTATTAGGTACATCTAACGACTATGAAAAAGTGGCTAATACAGGTCAAAATCGTTCGATTAACCGCAGACGTTGGGATTTCAAAGAGCTCGAAGCTTTGCTTGATTCGCCCTACTCTCAGCACCATAAAGTATTGACGCGATTGTCTCAATTAATTCGAATTCGTAAAGCGCAGCCAGCATTCCACCCGAATGCCACACAGTTTACGCTACAGCTTAATGAAAATATTTTCGGTTATTGGCGACAAAGCTTAGACAGAAAGCAAAGTATCTTCTGCATTAGTAATGTGTCGGATGAAGAGCAAACTATTCTACTGTCAGATATCAATTTGATTGGTACTGATAACTGGATAGATCTTGTGACTCGCCAACAAATTGCTTTGTCGGATGCCTTTTTGCAATTGAAACCCTATCAAGTGCTCTGGATTAGCAACCAAGACTTTGAGTAACCAATTCTTTGAGTAACTGAGTCTTTGAGTAACGTTAGTTTCTTGAGCTTTCCACTCACCTCCTCCAAACGGCGCTTACAGCGCCGTTTTTATTATAATTTCTTTATCGTCATTGCCTAATACATTGGTTTATTGACTGATTTAGGTGATAATCCTCACCCTCAAATTAGGGAGTGGTTTTCATGTCTTCAAAATGGTTATCGTTAGAACACGCATTAGAAAAAGCGATTGATGCAACTAGCACCTTAGGTGAATCTGAAACCATTGCGTTGAGCCATGCCCTAGGAAGAATTACCGCCTCTGAAGTACACGCTACACTATCTGTCCCACCGTGGGATAATTCGGCAATGGATGGCTTCGCTATTAATGCAGATAGTAGCCAACCAAACACGCTTATGCCTATTCAAGGCACGATTACCGCTGGCATGGCCGCAGACGAACCATTAAAACCCGGTCATGCCATCAAGATAATGACAGGTGCACCAGTCCCCCCAGGGGCCGACACTGTAGTCATGGTTGAAAATACATTTACTGAAGGCAATCACGTAAGTATTAATAGGCAGCACTCTTGTGGTGAAAATATTCGCAACAAAGAAGCAGATATTAAAATTGGACAGTCACTAGTAAATCAAGGCGTTCGATTACAGCCACAGCACCTTATGTTGTTGTCTTCACAGGGGCTCACCACGGTTGAAGTAGTGAAACAAGTTAAGGTAGGTGTGGTTGCCACAGGTTCTGAACTGGCGCAACCCGGCGAACCTTGCTTACCCTCACAAATATACGAGTCGAACCGTATTGGTGTGAGTGCCTTACTTTCAGAATTGGGCGTGGAAATTATCGATTTCGGCATAGTGAAAGACGATGAACAATCACTCACCGCCCTGTTCAAAGAAGCAAGCGAACGGGTAGATGTGATGATAAGTAGTGGTGGCGTGTCGGTTGGCGATGCAGATTATGTGAAAGGCGTAATAGAAACTTTAGGTAGTATCGACTTTTGGAAAGTGGCAATTAAACCGGGTAAACCTTTTGCCTTAGGCCATATTGGCAATACCTTGTTTTGTGGTTTGCCTGGTAACCCTGTTTCTGCCTTTGTAACCGCTAAACTTCTGGTTACGCCGTTAATTAGAAAAATGCAGGGTGAACAGCAAGTTCGTAAACCGCTAACCATTAATGCCACGGTAACCTGCGACATTAAACGTCGTGCTGGCCGTCGGGATTTTCAGCGCGCCACGATAACCTATGATGAAAACTTCAATCTTCTCGTAACGCCGTTTCGCACACAAAGTTCTGGTGTCATGACGTCTATTACCGCAGCAAATTGTTTAATGATAATTCACGAAGACATCAGTCATGTTGAAAAAGGCACAACCCTGCCTGTTATTCCTTTTGATTTACTTTCACCTGAATCGGATCTGTAACCTTGAAGAACAAACGTTATCTACTTGAAGGTAGAGATATTATAAAGCTGGCTTGGCCATTATTAATTGCGCAAATTACCCAAATGCTGATGGGCGTGAGCGATACCATTATGGCGGGTCGCTATAGCGCGACTGATATGGCAGCGGTGGCCCTTGGTTTTAGTATTACCGTACCTTTGTTGTGTTTTATACAAGGTATTGCGCTAGCTTTACCGCCCATTATTTCAAGGCTTCAAGGTACAAAAGACATCACCGGCATTGCCAATGCCAGTCAACAAGCAGGCTACTTAGTGTGTTTCGTTGGTGTAGCGATGGCTGCGCTTATTCCCTTTGCTGGTAACATCGTATCGCTATTTCCCATGGCAGATGAGCTACATACCATCACCGTGGATTATGTGGTTTACGTGCTGTGTGCCATGCCGGGATTCGCGCTTTATCAATGGCTAAGAAACTACTGTGAAGGGCTAGGTAAAACCAAACCTACCATGTTAATTACCGTGATTGGTTTAATGGCCAATATACTCGGTAACTACCTTTTCATTTACGGTATTGGCCCTATTCCTGCTTTTGGTGGCGCGGGTTGTGGTGTAGCAACAGCTATTGTTATTTACACCATGCTAATTGCTACCTTCATTTACGTACGTTTTAGCCCGGCACTAAAAAAATATCAGCTTTTCGATACGTACTACAAGCCGTCTGTGGTTGCCATAAAGCGTACCTTCAAGCTTGGCCTTCCTATCGCCATGACGTTATTGTTTGAAGTAACCTTATTTGCGGTAGTGGCACTATTGCTTGCGCCTTTTGGATCCACCACAGTTGCCGCTCACCAAGTAGCCCTTAATTTCTCGGCACTCATGTTTATGGTACCCATGAGTATTGGTATGGCAGCATCGATTCGAATTGGTTATCGCATTGGGCAAAATAATAGACGGCAAGCTAAAATTGCCGCAAAGTGCTCGATTTTAATCGGCTTTGTTACCGCGGCTTGTACTGCAACGTTCACGCTAAGTGCCAAAGCATTCATCATTGGGCTTTATACCAGCGATGCGGCGGTTTACCAAATGGCGAATGCCCTACTTATTTATGCGGCCATTTTTCAACTTTCAGACGCTATACAAGTAATATCAGCCAATGCGCTTCGTGGCTACAAAGACACTACCGCCATGTTTATCATTACGTTTGTGTCTTACTGGTTAATTGGTTTGCCCACCGGCGTAATATTAGGCCGTACCAATTGGATAACGGCAGAGCCGATGTCTGCTGGCGGCTTTTGGATTGGATTTATTGTAGGATTAAGTGCGGCTGCCATTATGCTAGGCGCTAGACTTTATTATATTCAACGCCCTAGCTACCGCTACGCCACGTAATTTCATTGATGACCTGCCTATCGGTTACACCTTCTGGCTCCGATAGGCGTTCCAATCACTAGGCGCATCAATATCAAATGCAGATTCGGGGTGATTGACACCAATCGCCTGCCCTTTGTCTTTCCAGTCTTCTATTACTTTTTTAGCACCTTTATCGCCCCTTAGCGCAAGTAAGCTGTCAAATGCCGCTTTGGGGAATATAGCAGGCACTGTCGCTTTTATTTTCACTTTCTCTTCAAGATCGCGTTTATGCCACTGACTGTAAATGATGTGATTGGGGTTTGATGGAATTTCGTTAAGCAATGCTTGCAGTGTAGCGGTAGTAACACTGGCTAAGTCGGCTAAGTGTACTAACAAATGGGTGTACTCATTGTCGGTAGCCTGCTTGAGGCTTTTTTCCAGCATAAGGCTCTTTTCCAGCATAAGACTCTTTTCCAGCATAAGAGCCTGCAGACCACAACGAATACTCGACGCAATGCCTTCACGCCACAACGGGTTGTAACACACCTTAGTGCTATTGCTACCTTGAGCTGCGTTTGCCTTAATCATACCGACAACATCAACAACATCGCTGTGCCAACGCCCAGTAACTACATAAGTACCGGCAAGATTAAGCCCGTGTAACTGCTGCAAAGAATTTTGGATTAACGGCAACCCATTGTAATGCGGGGAAAGTAGCTTGTTACTGCCATAACGCTTACTTTCCCCACCCGCCAACAGTATGCTTGCGACTTTACTCATTTTATATAACTCTCAGCGTCTAACTCACTCTCTAACACACTGAGAGAACGGCTTATGAAAAATGGCCATACAAACAATGCCTAGCGTGAACGGCTGAGCTCTTTAATGGCTTGGGTTAAGCCTTCAAGGGTTAGCCCGTACATTCTATCTTCAACAATTTCTTTTATAATAGAAATAGACGAATAGTAAGGCCAATAATTCTCAGCTTGTGGGTTTAACCATACCGCTTTATTAAAATGATTCAGTATACGGCCCAGCCACGCACTACCCGGTTCTTCGTTCCAGTGTTCAACGCTTCCTCCAGGATAGGTAATTTCATAAGGCCCCATAGTGGCATCGCCAACAAAGATGACTTTATAGTCTTTACCATACCGGTGAATAATATCGTGAACCGATACCCGCTCTTTTTCCCGTCGCAGGTTATCTTTCCAAACCTCTTCATATACACAGTTGTGAAAGTAGAAGTACTCAAGGTATTTAAACTCACTCTGCACTGCAGAGAAAAGTTCTTGCGTGGTTTTAACGTGAGGATCCATAGAGCCGCCCACATCAAAAAACATTAGCACCTTAACCGCGTTGTGACGCTCTGGCGACATGTGTATATCTAGCATACCGCCTTTTTTGGCCGTTTCACCAATAGTGGTGGCTACATCAAGCTCTTCACTGGCACCGGTTCTGGCGAACTTACGTAATTTACGCAAGGCGACTTTAATGTTTCGTGTGCCTAGCTCAACGTCGGCAGATAAGTTTTTAAACTCGCGCTTATCCCACACTTTTACCGCTGAATTACGACGATTGCCTTTCTGCCCAATACGAATACCTTCAGGGTTGTCGCCATAAGCGCCAAAGGGAGATGTTCCACCCGTACCCACCCATTTGTTACCACCTTGATGTCGCTTTTCTTGCTCTTCAAGGCGTTTTTTAAGGGTATCCATTAAAGCTTCTAAGCCGCCAGACTGCCGTAGCGCTTCACGCTCTTCTGCACTCAGGGTTTTCTCGATTTGTTTACGTAACCATTCTTCGGGGATGTCTTTACCGAATAAATCGATAGATTCTACCCCCTCAAAATAATCGGCAAATGCTCTGTCGAATTTATCGTATTGAGACTCATCCTTCACCATGATGGTTCGAGACAAACTATAGAAGCCTTCCAAATCTGCATAAACAATATGCTTTTCCAAGGCGTGGAGTAAATCAAGTAGCTCTCGCAAGCTCACTTTTACTTGATATTTTCGCAGCGTGAAAAAGAATTGAATAAGCATTAGCGGCGCGCCATAAATACCAATTTTTCGAACAAGTGAATATCTTGCTCGTTTTTAAGTAGTGCACCATATAGCGGTGGAATGGCGGCTTTACCGTCTTTGGATTGCAACGCTTCAGGTGGAATGTCTTCGGCCACCAGCAGTTTCAACCAATCGATAAGCTCTGAAGTAGACGGTTTCTTCTTAAGCCCTGGAACATCACGAATTTCAAAAAAGGCTTTTAATGCTTCATCAAGCAGCTTTTTCTTCAAGTCTGGGAAATGCACATCTACGATTTGCTGCATCTCTTCAGGCGTAGGAAATTGAATGTAATGGAAAAAACAACGACGTAGGAAGGCGTCAGGCAGCTCTTTTTCGTTATTTGACGTGATGATTACTATGGGGCGCTCTGTGGCCACCACACGCTCTTGAGTTTCATATACAAAGAATTCCATCTTATCGAGCTCTAGCAATAAATCGTTTGGAAACTCAATATCCGCTTTGTCTATTTCATCAATTAATAAAATAGGACGGTTGCCTGCTTCAAATGCCTGCCACAGTTTTCCTTTAACAATGTAATTGCCAATATCGTGAACGCGATCGTCACCCAGCTGTGAATCACGAAGACGAGATACCGCATCGTATTCGTACAAGCCTTGTTGTGCCTTTGTAGTAGATTTGATGTGCCACTGAATTAAATCGGTTCCAAGACTGGCGGCTAACTCTTCAGCCAACATGGTTTTACCGGTGCCCGGCTCACCTTTGATAAGCAGTGGACGCTCTAGCGTAATGGCGGCATTCACGGCAAGTTGCAAATCTTTTGTAGCGATATAATTCGACGTTCCACTAAAAGCCATTATGGTTTTACCTCTTTCGTTCTGATTCGTCATGTAAAATAACAATAACATATAGCGAAAAAGCACTTTGCATTTTCACGTTTGGGACCAATGATATAGGGGTATGACGAAATCCCCAAATTCAGGCTATGAATTATTAACTATTATAAAGGTCGTACCGAACACGACTGCTGGGATTTCCTAACTAGGTAAGGATTAATAATGCAAGTATTTGACGACAACTCTCTTTCTATTGGCCGCACGCCTCTAGTTAAATTAAACCGCGTTACTTCTGGTAACGTTTACGCAAAGGTTGAGTCTCGTAACCCTAGCTTCAGCGTTAAGTGTCGTATTGGCGCCAATATGATTTGGGATGCAGAAAAACGTGGCGTGCTTACCCAAGGTAAGGAAATTGTAGAGCCTACCAGTGGTAACACAGGTATTGCCCTTGCGTTTGTTGCAGCATCACGCGGTTACAAACTAACGCTTACCATGCCTAGCAGCATGAGCTTAGAGCGCAGAAAACTATTAAAAGCCCTTGGTGCTAGCTTAGTATTAACTGAAGCACCAAAAGGCATGAAAGGCGCAGTTGCCGCCGCACAAGAGATTGTGGCATCTGATCCTGAAAAGTACGTTTTACTTCAGCAGTTCGATAACCCTGCTAACCCTGCTATTCACGAAAAGACCACGGGTCCTGAAATTTGGAATGACACCGACGGCAAAGTTGATGCATTCGTAGCAGGCGTAGGTACAGGCGGAACCATTACTGGTGTGAGCCGTTACCTTAAAAACACGCAAGGTAAAGCTATTACCTCTATTGCTGTAGAGCCTACTGATTCGCCTGTTATTACTCAAGCGATGAACGGTGAAGAACTCACGCCAGGGCCACACAAAATTCAAGGTATTGGTGCAGGCTTCATTCCAGGTAACTTGGACTTAAGCTTGATTGACGAAGTTGAGCAAGTCACCAACGATGAATGTATGGAAATGGCGCACCGCTTGATGACCGAAGAAGGTATTCTTGCGGGTATTTCTTCTGGTGCAGCAGTGGTAGCAGCAAAACGTTTTGCTGAACGCCCAGAGAACAAAGACAAAATTGTTGTTGTTCTGCTAGCCAGTGGTACTGAGCGTTACCTAAGCAGCCCATTATTTGCGGGCGCATTTGGCGACCAAGAAGAAACACAATAATCACGCTTACCAACCCGTTAAACGGTAACGAGTGTAAATAACAAAACGAGGCTTCGGCCTCGTTTTTTGTTTTTTGCTTTTTGTTTTTAAAAAGGGGCTCAAACCCTTTTATCTCAACTATCTTTAAATAAAGGCAGTTATTTTCAAGCTTCGTTTAACAGGTAAGTGAATATTATTCGAAAGGTTTAGACGTATTGACTTGCGTCTCATCGGATGAGTATCGATAATGTGGGCGATCATTTTCCTTTGACTTGTTTAGGGTTTTTATTAATGCGCTCTTTTCGTTTACGTTTTTATGCCGTTATGTTTAGCGTGCTTTGTTTAGCGGCATGTGGAGAAAAAGAAGAAGGAATGGGTCGCTACGGTATGCTAGCCGACAGTACGCCAGAATATTCGGCAGTTACGTTTCTAAAAAGTGTGTATGAAGATGATAATCTTGATGTGGCAATTAGCCTGTCGTCCGATCGATTGGCTAGAATTCTGACTAATTACCACAGTAATAGAAATGTACAGCGTCACCTATTAAATTTAAAATACGATACTGTGATTATTACCCCACAAAGTGGCAACAGTGTTGGGCGTTCTGAGTTTTCAGAAAAGGCAACGGTTACCGTATTTTTAAGTGGTATGTACGATGACGATAAAATTGAAGACTTGCGCAGTTTAGATCTTATTAAAGAAGATGGTATGTGGAAAGTTTCTCAAATTCACCCAGACCATTTCATGTAATAAAAAAGGCTGTTCGAATATATAATTCGAACAGCCTTTGGTTATTTAGCCATGGTGCTAAATGAAGCCGCTTAGCGCCCTACCGCAACACCTTCACGTCTTGGATCCGCACCGCCAATAATCTTACCCGACTTAATTTGAATACCATGTAAACCGCTGTTTAAGTCGACAACCTTTACATTATGCCCTAACGCTTTTAACGGCGCTTCAAGCTCAGCAATTGGCGTTCCCTTTTCAAGAGCCGTGTAATCATTTCGGTTAGTAATTTTAGGTAAATTAATGGCCTGCTGTATATCTAATCCAAAATCTAACACGCCCACTAACGTTTGAGCCACGTAACTTACAATACGTGAGCCACCAGGAGAGCCTACCACCACTTCTAAGTCGCCATCCTTGTCGAACACCATCGTAGGGCTCATTGCGCTTCGTGGGCGCTTACCTGGCTCAACACGGTTAGGGACAGGGAAACGATTTTGCGTAGGCGAAAACGAAAAGTCGGTTAATTGGTTATTTAGCAAAAAGCCACCCACCATCAAACCCGAACCAAACATAAATTCGATACTTGTGGTCATCGATACCGCATTGCCTTCTTTATCAACAATAGAGAAATGCGAGGTATTAGGCTGTTCCATGTTGCTGCCAAGGCTAATATTAGCGTCGCCGTAAGGGTTACCAGCACGTACACGTCGCCACTTCTTATCTGGCGCAATACCTTCAGCGCGGCGATTCAAATACGCAGTGTTAATCATGGCGGCAAACGGTAGGTTAGTAAAATCACTATCCGCTATGTATTTTTCTCTGTCAGCGTAGGCCAGTGCGCTTGATTGAGTGAAAACGTTTGCGAATTCTACAGAGTCAGGCGTGAGGGTAGAAAAATCCTGCCCTTCTAACATCTTTAGAATTTGATACACGTTAATACCACCGGAACTTGGCGGTGCCATGCCACAAATTTGTTTATCACGATACAAGCCACATACCGGCTCACGTCGAATAGGCTCGTAGGCGGCTAAGTCCTCAGTCGTCATTTGACCTGGGTTAATTGACGCAGAATTTACTGTTTTAACAATCTTTTCTGCTAACTCGCCTTTATACAAATAATCAGTGCCGTTTTCGGCAAGACCTTTCAAGGTTTTAGCCAATTGCTTATTTTTACGTATCGCGCCTTCTTTTAACGGAAGCCCTGCAGGAAAGAAATACGTAGAACTGGTGGGAAACGTTTTTAAACCTGGGTGGTAATCAAGGGCAATAAGCTTAGCGAGTCGTGGCGAAACACGAAACCCTTCGGTTGCCGTTTTAATTGTATCGTCAAACAGGGTGTTCCATGGCAAGGTGCCGAATTCACTTTGTGCAGTTTCCAGCGCTTTAATAGCACCTGGCACACCTACTGATTTTCCGCCTACTACGGCATCAAGCCAACGCATAGGCTTGTTGCCTTCTATAAACCAATGGGCGTTTACGGCTGCAGGCGCGGTTTCTCTGCCATCAAAGGTGTGCAACACTTTATTTTTGTTGTCCCAATACAATATAAACGCGCCGCCACCAATACCAGAAGACTGTGGTTCAACAAGTGATAACATTGATTGCACGGCAACGGCAGCATCAATGGCGCTTCCACCTTTTGCCAAAATGTTTTTGCCTGCCCATGAAGCGTATGGGTTAGCCGCTACCACCATATACTCTTCAGCAGCAAAGGCTTGTTTATCTACATACCCCGTGGCGGCCTCTGGCTCTCCTACTTCTCTTACTTGCTGTGCATTTGCAGACACCAACAGGCAGCTTGAAACTGCAATGGCTAAAAACGATGAACTAAACCATGAACCACGTTTCAAAATATGACTTCCTCTTTATTTAAATTTCTCCGGATTGATCGGACGTTTTGACAAAAACGCATCAAACGCTTCACGCGCGGCCTCTGAATCCATAGCTTGACCAAACACATCGAATTCAATATCCATATAGTGATGGGTAGATTCCACATCATTCTTTAACAGTGATTTGGTTTGCATCAATGCAAATGAGGGCTTTGCCACCAGCTTTTTACATACCGATGTCACTTTCTCGGCTAATTCCTCGGCTGAATAGCTACCGGTAATCAACCCAAACTGACAGGCATCTTCTGTGCCAAATGGTTCGCCTAACATTAGCCACTCGCTGGCTTTTACATGCCCTGCCATTTTCGGAAGAAGATAACTTGAAGCAAATTCAGGAACAAGGCCTAAGTTGATGAATGGTAGAACAAATCGGGTGTTTGTCTCAGCGTAGATAAAATCGCAGTGTAAAAGCATCGTTGTGCCTATACCCACAGCAACCCCATGCACTTGTGCCACCACGGGCACTTTGCAGTTTATTAGTCCACGCATAAATGCCGCAGACTCATTCACGTCATCCCCTTCTTTGCGCCCTGCAAAATCACTAATATCGTTACCAGAAGTGAAACAGTCACCTTCACCACGAAATAGTACAGTCTTAATGCTATCGTCATTTTCAATACTGAATAATGCGTCAGCCATGCTCTGATACATTTCTCGGGTTAAGGCGTTTTTCTTCTCTGGGCGATTAATGGTGATCGTTAAGATCCCGTTTTTCTTTTCACTTAAAATTAGAGACATATGTCACCTCATTACGTTTTTATGATTGTTATATAGACGGAAGCCGACAAAAAAAGCATTTTTACCGATAACGCTTCCCACCCTACTGGCAATTTTATGTATCATACCCAGCACACACGGATTACTAAAATAAATAACAATGATGATGTCACTACCGGTCTCACCTAAGTATAGCGTAGGCCCACTTATTTTAGCGCTTTGCGCTATCGTCGCTTTTTTCTTAGAGCCGCTCTCTGGTGAGTGGTTAGCTTACGATCGTTTCGCCCTTCAAGGCCTTGAAACCTGGCGTTTATTATCGGGCAATATTGTGCACACCAATGGGTATCACCTGCTGCTGAATTTATCAGGCCTTACCTTACTATGGGCGTTACACGGCGAACATTACCGAATAGGTCGGTTCTTAAAAGTTTTCGTATGGTGCAGCTTAGGCACCAGTGCAGGGCTCTACCTTTTTTCTGAAGATCTTATTTGGTATGCGGGGCTATCAGGTGCGCTACACGGTATCTTCGTATGGGGCGCATTAATGGATATTATGAATAAGATGCGATCGGGTTGGATTTTACTGGGCGGTGTTGCGCTTAAAGTGATTTATGAACAAGTATCAGGCAGTAGTGCTCAGGTTGCTGCACTGATTGACGCCAAAGTTGCCATCGATTCGCACTTATTCGGTGCGCTAAGTGGATTAATCATCTTCACACTTATGTGGCTAACCGCAAAAAAACGGTAGTTAACGAGTGAAATTGAATTAAGCGTGACAATACGGTTTCCTTTACTAACTACCACTAAAACAAAAACGCCCCTATATAGGGGCGTTTTTTTTATCTTAATAGCTGGCCTTAGCTAACTACAAATTCTCTTCGAATAACTTATAGATTCGGCGGTATTCATCTAACCAAGAGCTTGGTTGAACGAAACCATGTGGCTCTACAGGGTAAATAGCCGTTTCAAAGTCTTCCTTTTCTAGCTCGATTAAGCGCTGAACTAGTCGAACGGTGTCATGGAAAAACACATTGTCATCTACCATGGGTGCATTGATTAACAATGGTTTCTCTAGCCCTTCTGCAAAATAGATAGGTGAACTGCGCTCGTAGGCAATAGGATCGACATCTGGGGTGTTCAGGATGTTTGACGTATACCCGATGTTATAGTGCGCCCAATCAGTAACTGGACGAAGCGCTGCACCAGCCGCAAAAAGATCCGGTGCGTTAAACATAGACATAAAGGTTAAGAACCCGCCATAAGAGCCCCCATACGTGCCTATTCGGTTGCGATCGACATTGGCGTTTTCTACCAACCAATTCACACCATCGCGTAAATCTTGTACTTCAGGCGTACCCATGTTGCGGTAAATAGCCGTGCGCCAATCGCGCCCGTAACCTGCCGAGGCACGGTAGTCCATATCTAGTACCACATATCCTTGTTGCACTAGCATGCTATTAAACATGTATTCTCTGAAATACAACGACCACCCTAGGTGGGCATTCTGCAAATAACCTGCACCGTGATTAAAGACTACTGCCTTAAGCGGCTTACCTGCTTGATAGTCTTTAGGTAAGTATACGCGGGCATAAATAGGCGCATCGGTGTGACTTGAAGGAATGGCCACCACGTTGGGCACTGCCCACGGCATAGCGGTGAACGCGTCGCTTACCGTATCGGTAATTTTCATAGCCGCTTCTTTGCTATCTACAGCTTTAACATAAAGCTCTGGAGGGCGAGACACTTTACCGTGGCTTAACACTAATGTGGCGTTATCTGGACTGAGTTTATACTCTGTTATACCGTTGAGGTTGGTTAGCGCTTCTACTTCACCGCCGGTAGCCTTCACGCGGTATACTTCAACGATACCAGGATGTTTACTGTTCGCGTTAAAATACATCCACATGTCGTCACTAGACAACGTTGGGTTATCGGTAACGAATGTACCTTGAGTTAACGCTTTTGGCGCTTGTCCAGGTACTTGCGTATAAAGATGTGCATACCCAGAGTGTTCAGACTGATAATACAAGGTTTCGCTGTTATTAAACCAACCAAAGCTATTGAATCGATAGTTTACCCACGCATCATCATGTAGGCGATGTTGGTTCACTAAACGTTGGTTATCTAGGTCTACCGTGGCAATCCAGCGGTCTTTGTTGTCCCACGCTTCCACCATTACCGCAACTTGCTCACCGTCTTTGTGCCAGCTGATAGAAGGCTTTTGCCAGTTCCAGCTAGACAGCAAGGTAATAGGTCTTGGTAAACGATTCACGTCGTAACGTTCGCCTTTAGCTTCTGCATTTTCAGCCTTCACTTCGGCTAATACATCGTCGTTATAACCAGGTAAGCTAAAGTAGTTTAGTAGTGACTTTTCACCACTTGCTAAGTCTAAAAGCCAAAGTTGATGATTAATCGGTTCAGCATCGGCTACTTTTCTACGTACCGGCTTGCTCGCGATGCGGCTGTCTTCCTGAATGTAGTGCGGCATAATGTCACTATCATCTCGGGAAGGCGTATCAGGCGTAGTCGCCACAATGGCGAAATTACCTTTCGGAGATACACTCACGCCCACCAACTTATGGGTTTTATCAAAATAAAACGCATCAGGTGCAATACTGGTGTTGTTTGCCGCTAGGGTGTTTTGTGCGTTCGCTTTGGCTTCACGGTTTTTACGCTTTTTAGCAATATATTGAATTAATGATTGCTGCTGCTCGGCAATATAATCTTTTGGCGCTGCTACGGCTTCTGGTTCATCACTGAATGACCAACTTACCAATTCTTCTCTGCTACCGTTAGTTAGGTCTATGGCAATGGCGCTATTGCCACTTAATGCCATTAAACGTCCATCAGTCATAAAAGATAATGATGATAGAAAACTACCACCACGGGTAAGTTGCACAACTTCATTATTGGTGAATTGCACGTATACGCTGTCTTTAAATCGATAAGCAATGACACCGTCTTCACGCTCTACCCGCTCATCGTATTTATATTGGTGTAATTGAGATAATGGAGCTTTTACACTTTTATCTGCCGCATTAAGACTCGCTATATAAACATCTTTTAGCTTGCTGTTAGGTTGTTCTCTTTCGTAAACAATGTGGCTACCATCAATTGACCACCCCATATTGGTCGGCGCTCGGCCCAACCATTGTGGGTCTGCCATAATTTGTTTTAAGGTAATCTCACCGTTTTCTGAATACTGTACAGGGCCCTGCTCAATGTCGGGAGTGTAGGAAGCAATTGGCTCATTACGGATACTTTTAGGTGCCCTAGATGAAAGGGTGTCACTTTGGGCGGAGCTACTTTTAGCGTTTAATTCAGTAGTTGAATCTGTATTGGCGCATCCGCTAAGCAGAAGCGTAATACTAGAAGCTAAAACAAGGGAAGACAATTTCTGCATAATAACGACTTTATTTTTTAGTTATGCCCACATTATACCCAGAGAATCGAGCGATTGACTATTAGGCTGTAAACCCTAAGTGGAAATTACTCAATTCGACAAATCCCTGATATAAAAATCTCTGAATAAAAAGCCGCGCATAAAAAAGCCCCGCATAATATGCGGGGCAATCAAGCACACTCAACTTGGAACACACTTTAGCTCAAACGCACTCATTGCGTTTTGCTAACTGCATAGATTTAGTCAGCGACTTTTTGGGTTAGTTCAATTATTTTACCCTTCGCATTAGCGATACTTTCATTAGCACTGTCTTCACCCATACTAAGTCCTTCTGCATAAACAAATTTCACGTCAGTAATACCGATGAAATTTAAAAAGTGAGTTAAGTATGGTGTTTGTGTATCGTAATCACCGCCTTCGTAAACGCCGCCTCGACTAGCAAATACCTTCGCTTGCTTGCCTTCAAGCAAACCTACCGGCCCAGTTTCAGTATATTTAAAGGTAATACCCGCCCGTGCAATACGGTCGAAATAGGCTTTAAGTGAAGAAGGAATACCGAAGTTGTACATAGGAACTGCTAGCACAATTTCATCTGCCGCTTGAAGTTGTGCAACGAGGTCATCGGAAACCGCAGCTAAACGCTTTTGTGAAGAAGTACGCTCGCTAGCGTCTGTCATCCACGCTTGCATTTCTTCACCGGTTAGATGTGCCAACGCTAGTTCTGCTACATCAACTTTTGTAACCGATGTTTCGCTGCCCTCACGTGACTGAAGATAATAGTCAGCGAGCTCGGTTGATTTACTGTTTTCGCCATTAAGGCTTGAATACACAACAAGAATAGACGTCATTACATTTCTCCTATTAATTTAGTGTGTAAATAATAAAAGACTGTAAATCGAATATATATTAGGAAAATACCCACCTATCGTTCGAATTTAATTGATGAATGACCCGTGTTATAGAATTCATTAGCGTAATATGACTAACAGGAATACGGAACGGTAAATTAGACATTGCATGGTTGGAGGGATTTAAATGGAAAGAAAGGGCAAGAAGCTGATCCTCTCACTGCTAACCCAGAATCAATCGAGTTTGCCACAACACAACTAAGAGAATTAATGCGATGAAAAGGATCTAGCTACTTCTTGCAGAATTGATAATAACACCACTTTTTGTTCGTTACTGCTCCGATGACGAACAAAAAGTGAAATTGACGTTAAATCAATGAAACAGAGAATTTATTCTGCTGCATATTTGCGGTCGAAGGCATTCGTAAAATCATTAATAAGATCGTCGGTATCTTCAATACCTACCGATATTCTTATCATGGTATCTGAAACACCCATAGCTTCCCGCTCTTCTGCTGTATTTTCAAAGTAAATCGTTGGAGCAACAGGCAACGCCAGCGTACGGTTATCACCTAAGTGCGTAGCGCAAATTACCAACTCTAGGGCATTTAAGAATTGAACTGGGTCAATATCATCAACAAGGGTAAAGCTAAGAATAGCGCCATAGCCTCTTTTTAACTGCTCTCGCGCCATAAAGTGCTGCGGGTGGCTAGCCAGCCCAGGATAAAATACGTGTTTTACTTTGGGGTGGTTATCTAAAAACATAGCGAGCTTTTGTGAATTCTCACATGCTCGAGCTAAGCGCAAGCTTAACGTTTCCATACCTAGCGCAATGGCGGTTGCAGACTGAGGGGCCAGTGTGGCGCCTAAATCGCGTAACCCTTTTTTCTTAATTTGTGTTAAACCCCATTGGGCTTCATCGGCAACTTGGTAAGCACTTTTAATGTTTCCAAAGCCTTTCCAATTGAACAGGCCGGTATCAATAACTGCACCACCGAGCACATTTCCATGACCAGAAATGTATTTAGTCAACGAGCAAAATATTAATGACGCCTTAAGATCTTTAGCATAAAAAAGCGGTGGCGGTGTCATGGTGTTATCTACCATGAACAAGATATTGCGCTCTTCGCAGTACTGACCGATAGCAAGTAAATCAGCAACTTGGGTCACAGGGTTCGCTACTGTTTCCGTATAGACCCCTTTCGTGTTCGGTAAATACGCTTCTTTAATGTTTTGGATATCCGTGACATCAGCAAAGGTAATTTGAACCCCATAATCGGCAAGCGTATCGAAGAAGCTTCGTGTATTTCCAAACAAATATTGGCTAACGATAAGATGATCGCCAGCTTTTAAAAGAGAAAACAACGTACTGCTAATGGCAGACATACCCGTTGAGAAGCACAGCGCCCCTAAACCGCCCTCAAGGTCGTTAAGCATGTTTTGCAATGCGGCAACCGACGGAGATGATGAGCGCGAATATACGTGAGCTGCACGTTTGCCCTGAAAAGCATCAATGATACCTTGGGCATCAGAAAATTCGAAAAGTACAGAATTAGAAGTGCTGGTATGCACGCCGCCATGCTCTGGAGTATTGAGCAAACGATCTGCGTGAACCTGCCGGGTTGTAAATCCCTGTTTTGACACGGGTGAACGCTCCGTTACGTTAGCTGGTTATACAGTTTTTTGGATAATGGGCGCAAACGTTAGCATAAAACGCATAAATTGTTTGCATTTGTTGTTCAATATCGTCGATTTGGTCAATAATTGGGCCAAGTACAACGGTTTTCGTGGCGTAATCAAGCCCTAGCAGCTGAATGGGAATATTGGCCTCTTTGGCAATGTACATAAAACCGCTTTTCCATGGAAATACCCCCTTTCGTGTCCCTTCTGGCGCCAAAGCCAATACCACCTCTTCACTGTCTTGTATTTGCCGTACGATGTTATTTACCACCCCATGTGCCTTACTTCGTTCAATGGGTATGCCGCCAAGCTTCCTAACGATATAACCTAAAGGGGGCGTAAAAATGGTGTGTTTACCAAAAAAGTTAACCTTAATGCGCAATGCAAACACCACCAGTATGCCAATAAAGAAATCCCAGTTTGAGGTATGTGGCGCTACCGCTAATATCACTTTTTTATCGTTGATGAGCTCGCCTTCCACTCGCCAGCCCCGTTTTGTTAAAATAAAACTGCCGCAGGCACTTAGCCAATGTGGCCATTTGCGTGGTAACTTATTGCCCACTAACCGATGATGAATTGTTTGTTTCATTCTTATTATTCTCTTACTACGTTTTAGTATGTAAGCATAAAAAAGTTAGCGCCAATCCACCACCTTTAAGTGATATTGAATGCTGTAACGGTGTTCATTATTCACCACAGTCAGCGAGTTAAGTTGTATATGTGCATATTGTTTATTGCAGTAGACCAAAGTCAGGAATTTCCTTTAGTTATCGCCGCAAATAGAGATGAATTTCACGCTAGACCTACCGCTGCATCTGGGTTTTGGGAAAATAACCAACATGTACTTGCAGGCCGTGATTTACAAGCAAAGGGCACATGGATGGGCGTTACGCGTAACGGAAAGGTGGCAGCATTAACCAATATTCGAGCACCTGAAACGATTAAAACTGATGCTGTTTCTCGTGGCGGCTTAGTCGCAGACTGGCTTATAGATGAAGCACTTAAACAGCCCACTTACCTTGAAGGGTTGCGCGCAAACCGGCACCAGTATAACGGCTATAATCTGGTTTATGGCGATGTAAAATCACTCGCGGTATACAACAATTTTGAAGACACCCATGCTACGTTAACCCAAGGCGTTTATGGTTTATCCAACGCAAACTTAACCACACCTTGGCCGAAAGTCACCAAAGGAATAGCGTCGTTAACCGATTACGTGAGTCAAAATAGTCAGCTCGATACTGAGGCACTTTTTGCTATTTTAAAAGACGAAGATAAAGCTTCTGATCATGCACTCCCCAATACAGGCATTGGGTATGAATGGGAAAAGCGTTTGTCGTCTATATTTATCCAGTCACCAGAATATGGAACCCGTACTTCTACCCTACTTCTTGTGAATAGCCACCAGCAAATACAGTGGTATGAACGCACATTTAATCCACTAGGTGAAGTTGTGGGTAACCAACGTTTTACTATAGGTTAAGTACTGTTCTGACTGGTACTACACACATGGAAAAGAGTGAAAGTAAGTATGGGGTGTATTAATTCACACAGATTTTTGTGATGTGTATTTCGTTTTACACCATAAATACCGATTTAATGACATATTTTCTACTATAAAGGGTCGTTTTTTCTACCATCGGTGGCATAATGCGTGCCTGCTATTTTTTGCATTGCAACGAGGACATATCGTGTTTGAAGTATTACCCCAACTCGCCCCAGATCCAATTCTTGGTTTGTCAGCTGCTTATCGTGAAGATCTTAATTCTCATAAAATCGACTTAGGTGTCGGTGTTTATAAAGATGAGCAAGGTAATACCCCTATTCTTACTAGCGTAGCGAAAGCGCAACAACTTTTGTTAGAACGTGAAACCAGCAAAACCTATATTACGCCACAGGGTAATCAAGGTTATATCGACAACATGCTTACTTTGCTTTTAGGCAAGAGCAGCCCTGTATTGCTTGCTGACCGTGTTGCTGCGGTTCAAGCCCCAGGTGGTTGTGGTGCACTTCGCATTCTTTCAGAATTACTGGTTCGTTGTAACGAGAACGCTAAAGTATGGGTAAGCGACCCAACCTGGGCTAACCACATTCCATTGATTGGATCGGCTGGTCTTAAAATTGAAACCTACCCGTACTTCGATAAAGCGTCTGCTAGCATTCGCTTCGATGCCATGATGGATACCCTTCGTGGTGTTGAGAAAGGCGATATCGTGTTACTTCACGGTTGCTGCCACAACCCAACAGGTGCAGACTTAACTAATGCACAGTGGGACGAAGTATTGGCCGTTGCTAAAGAGCGTGAATTCCTCCCCTTTATTGACGTTGCTTACTTAGGTTTCGGTGAAGGCTTAGATGAAGATGCGTATGGCCTTCGTTTATTAGTTGAAAACCTACCAGAAGTGATTGTGGCGGCGTCTTGCTCTAAAAACTTCGGTTTATACCGTGAGCGTGTTGGTCTAGCGGCTATTATTACTGCTGACACCAGCACACGTAAAATTGCTCAAGGCCAAATTCAATCTATTGCTCGCGGTATTTACTCTATGCCGCCTAGCTACGGCGGTGCGCTGGTTGATATTATCTTGTCTGACGACGCGCTTAATCAAGAATGGGTTAACGAAGTAGACGAAATGCGTAACCGCATGAAATCACTACGTGCCATGCTGGTTAAGAATCTGCACGACAATGGTTCGCCAAAAGATTTCAGCTTTGTAAACGATCAAAAAGGCATGTTCTCGTTCTTGTGTATTACACCAGAGCAAGTACGTGAAGTACGTGAAAAGCACAGCGTTTACTTTGTTGACTCTAGCCGCGTAAACATTGCGGGTATTAACTCAGAAAACGTTGAAACATTAGCGAAAGCCTTAGTATCTGTGCTTTAGTTTTAAGGGCTCAGGCCTTTAAGAGCGTTAAGCTTTAAATACGCTAAGTTTTAAGAGATAGGCTTTTCGGTTAAATAATAAAAATTAAAAAGGGCTACGTGAAAACGTAGCCCTTTTTTTGTTTAAGCGAGTCACTCAAATTATCTACGTTGAGAGAAAGGTCAAACCCCTCGAGCTAGCGCGTGCCCGCAGTAATCATTCTATCTAACGCATTGGCGAAATTCTGTTTATCTCGCTGAGAAAACGCTTTAGGCCCACCCGTGTGTTCGCCACTTGAACGCATGGTATCCATAAAGTCTCGCATAGTAAGCGCAGCGCGAATGGATGATTTGTCGTATTCATCGCCCCGGGTGTTCATGGCTTTGGCGTTCTTGGCCAAAATATCGGCAGCCAAAGGAATGTCTCCGGTAATCACTAAATCACCGGCTTCTATCTTTTCAACAATATAATCATCTGCGGCATCAAAGCCAGAAGGCACGATAGTTAACGTAATATGTTTATCTGGTGGAACAGACATAGAATGATTAGCAACTAAAGACAAAGGCAGACCGGTACGTCGGGCTGCCTTAAAAAGTATGTCTTTAATCACACTGGGACACGCATCTGCGTCAACCCATATATGCATGGTAAAATCTCGTTAGCGTTTTTTACGCTAGCATACCACCATCAACCACCACTGTCGTGCCTGTGGTGTAGCTAGATGCGTCAGACACTAAGTACAATACCGTACCTGCCATTTCATCCGGATCGGCAACACGGCCTAGTGGGATCACTTTAAGCGCGTGCTTCAAAATTTGATCATTTGAAGTTAGTGCTGAGGCAAACTTAGTATCAGTTAAGCCAGGTAATAACGCATTAACGCGAATATTTAAGCTTCCACATTCTTTTGCGAATGATTTCGTCATGCTAATAACGGCTGCTTTCGTAATAGAGTAAATACCCTGCATGTCACCAGGTGTTACACCGTTCACTGAAGCCGTGTTAAGAATGACGCCACCGCCCTGCTCTTTCATCATTTTGCCCGCTTCAATCGACATAAAGAAGTAGCCACGAATGTTCACGTCTACTGTTTTGTCGTAAGCGCCTAAATCTGTATCTAGGATATGACCAAAGTACGGGTTAGCTGCCGCATTGTTCACGAGTATATCTAGCTTACCGAATTCGCTTTTAATTTCGGCAAAAGCAGCGGTAATTTGCTCCATATCGCCAACATGACATGCAAGCGCTGTTGCTTTACCACCTGCATCACGAATTGAAGAGGCTACTGCTTCACAGCCATCAATTTTACGGCTAGACACAATAACATGTGCGCCATATTGCGCTAACAAACGTGCGATTGATTCACCAATACCTCGGCTAGCACCTGTTACTAAAGCAACCTTGCCAGTTAAATCGAATAAATTTTTCATAATAGTTTTCCCTTTTTTAAAATCTGTCGCGCTTTCATCAAACGCAATAACTTTTATCAAACTCAAGAAATTGGGTGATTAGGCCAACATGCCGCCATCAAGTACAACCGATTGTCCTGTCATGAATGAAGACTCGTCACTACACAACCATGCTATCGCATTCGCTATTTCTTCAGGTTTGCCTAAACGCTTCATGGGGTTTGCTCCCACCATGGCTTTTTGTCCACGTTCGTCTAATTTAGACAACACGCCCTGCACCATTGGCGTGTCAACAAAGCTTGGGCATACCGCATTAATGCGAATATTCGCACGGGCATATTCCACCGCTGCCGATTTAGTTAGGCCAATAACACCGTGTTTAGATGCACTGTAGGCACTGATCATGGGCGCTGAACGCAGGCCCGCTACCGACGCAATATTAATAATATGACCACCACCATTTACGGTCATATGTTTAAGCGCATTTTTCATGCAATACCACACGCCCGCTAGATTCACCTGAATGTTCTTCATGAACATAGCATCGTCTACTTCAGTAAGGGGCGCTGGGAAATGATCTATACCCGCATTATTGATGATTACGTCTAGCTTGGCTTGCTGTGAAAACGCCGCTTCAAACATGGCATTCACTTGTGCAGGCTCAGTAACGTCTACTTTTACCGCATAGGCATTACCGCCCGCTTCTTTGAGCTGATGCACTAAGGCTTCAGCAGCATCCATATTTAAATCGGCAACGCCGACTAATGCCCCGCGTTCACATAAGGTTTTAGCCGAGGCCGCACCAATACCTGAGCCGCCACCGGTGATAAGGATATGTTTGCCTTCTACGTTTGATGCCACCATTTTATTGCCCCGCCTTAATATTTTCTGCAATGTGCCATTGTTGGTATGTCATTGTTATGCCCTTGAAGCCGTTATTAGAAATAACTGGCTTTCACATTTTCACAGGTTGGTTCTTGTGACGTAATGACTTCTATATCACGTTTCACTAACGGTAATTCCCAATTGAGGAAGTATTCAGCAGCTGCCATTTTTCCTTCGTAGAAATCGCCGTCTTGACCACTTGCGCCATTAGCCAATGCTTGCTCGGCAACGTTCGCTTGGCGTAACCAAATCCAACTCACTACGCAGGCAGAGAAGATATTCAAAAAGCAGCTTGCGTTAGTCAGTAACACGGCTTGTTTGTCTGAACGTAAGTCACCCGCCGCTTGTTGAATGAGCCCGCCAAGTTGGTCAAGGTAAGGTTTAAGTTTTGCCGATAGTGCTTGGGCTCGTGGTGTTGTAGCCGCTTTCATGTCGCCAGAAACACGGGCCATTAATACTTGTAGCCCTTTACCTTCGCTTTGCCATAATTTACGGCCTAGTAAATCCAAGGCTTGAATACCATTTGTTCCCTCGTGAATAGGGTTCAAACGGTTATCCCGCCAGCACTGTTCTACGGGGTATTCACGGGTGTAACCAGCGCCACCAAGAATTTGAATGGCTAAATCGTTAGCTTTAGGGCCAAATTCTGAAGGCCACGCTTTAAATACTGGGGTGAGTAGCTCAAGTAACTGTGAAATTTCGGTACGTTTGGCGGTGTCTTCTTCCGTCTCTAACGCATCAATTAAGGTGCTGCCATATAAACACAGTGCCATGCCACCTTCACAATAGGACTTTTGCGCTAACAACATGCGACGCACATCACCATGGTTGATAATTGGTGTAGCCTCGTCTTCTGGGGCTAACTTCGGTGCAGCACGCCCTTGGGTACGATCTTTTGCATACTCAAGTGAGTAGCGGTAGCCGCGATAACCAATCATGGCAGCACCGTAGCCTACACCAATACGCGCTTCATTCATCATCATAAACATGTAACGCAAACCTTGGTGTGGTTCACCCACGAGATAACCATGACAGTCACCGTTCTCACCAAACGTAAGTGCGGTAGAGGTCGTACCGCGATAACCCATTTTATGAATAAGCCCAGCCAGAGTAACGTCGTTACGGGGGCCAGGGTTACCGTTTTCATCTAGACGATATTTAGGAACAACAAATAACGAAATACCTTTTACGCCCGCAGGGCCGCCAGGAATTTTCGCTAATACCAAATGAACAATATTGTCTGATAATTCGTGTTCGCCTGCAGAGATATAAAGCTTACTGCCCTTCACGCGATACGTGCCATCTTCATGAAGCGTTGCCGATGTGCGAATATCTGCCAAGCCAGAGCCCGCATGAGGCTCAGTTAATGCCATCGTGCCGGTAAAGTCACCTGTTAGCATTTTAGGCAAAAAAGCTTGCTTGGTTTCTTCGTTGGCAAAATGTTTCACCACATTTGCCGCCGCTGCAGTAAGAAAAGGATACGCTGTAGTGGAAGGGTTTGCCGCTAAGAAGTAACCCGCACACGCATTCATAATAGTAACGGGTAATTGCATTCCGCCATCTTCATAATCGAAGTGACCTGCAATAAAGCCCGACTCACGGTAGGTATCAAAGGCTTTTTTAACCTCATCTATCATGGTGACTTTTTTGCCATCGAAAGTAGGCTCATCTTTATCAGCGATAGCGTTGTGAGGTAGAAAAAGCTCTTCAGCCATTTTTTCTGCCATATCAATAACGGCATTAAACGTTTCAACGTTATGTTCTTCAAAACGGGGCTTTTCACACAAAGACTGTGTATTTAATACTTCATAAAGTTGGAATTGCATTTCCCGACGGGGAATAAGTTGGTCAGCCATAATAAAGTCCTTGAGCAAATTGTTAATGCATTGTGTCATATTCGTTATCATGCCATTATTGTCATTTATGACACAATCATGGTCATTTGCGCCAACAATCACTGTTAGTTATCGTATTTAATAAACTGTATTATTTTTATGAATAAACCACCTTTCGTCGTGACCGTATTAGGATTTGATCAAGCATTGGCTTCTGCCATCACTGGCGCACTCGATGTTTTCGCATTTGCAGGCATCAGTTGGCAGCGCATTCATAACCAACCCACCACCCCTAAATTTAAAGTTCAGCTGGCGAGTTTTCACGGCAAACCTTTTCACTGTACTAACCAGTTACTGCTAACCCCTAACATTGCTATTGAAGATGTGACAGACACCCATATTTTGCTGATCCCCACGATTGGCGGCGATATCGATACGGTTTTACAAGAAAACGCGAATCAACTTGTACATATTAAACGGCTGCAAAAACAAGGGGCGGATATTGCAGGTAACTGCACCGGGACTTTTTTGTTAGCAGAGTCAGGGTTACTTGATAATAAAGTTGCCACTACCCATTGGGGCTATGCTGATAAATTTCGCTCTCATTATCCCAATGTTAATTTGCAGTCTGAAAAGATGGTAACTGAACAAGATGCTATTTTTTGTGCAGGTGGCGGTATGGCGTGGATAGATTTGGCTATTTTGCTTATAGAACGTTATTGCGGTCATCAAGTGGCCAGTGATACTGCCAAGTCTCATGTACTCGATTTTTCCAGGCCGAATCAAACCGTGTATGCAAGCAGTCGCCAGCATAAATTTCACCAAGATAAAGATGTGTTAGCTGTACAAAATTACTTAGAAAATCACTTTACGAAACGTCTTACCCTGAAACATGTTGCCCACGAACATAATATGACTGAACGCACATTAATAAGGCGTTTCAAGCAAGCCTGTGCAATAACGCCTATCCAATATTTACAAGGTTTACGATTAGAACAAGCGCGAAAAATCTTAGAAACTTCTATGTCTCCGCTTGAATCCATTGTGAATAGTGTGGGCTACGAAGACCTCAGTTCTTTCACTCGGCTTTTCAAAAAAAATACCGGTTTATCGCCCTCACAATATCGCGCCAAGTTCATAAGAAAATAAATATTTACAACAATGATAAGTTTTTATTACCTAGTTTGTGTAAAATACTACGCCGCGTACAGACCGCTTTTTCTGTACCGAAAAGCACTACAAAAGCATAATCTAAAACTCTTGGTGGACACATGAGAACACATAAACTAGCCTCTTTGGCGCTTGCAATTAGTGCAGCGTTCAGTACCTCTATCGTTGCTCAAGAAGCAGAAACATTACAAAAAAAAGAAACGGCTCTTGAACAAATTACCGTAACAGCGCAAAAACGTACCCAGTCAATTCAGGAAGTACCTATTTCTGTCGCGACGCTAAGTGGTGAAAAATTTGAAAGCTTGTTTTCAGGTGGTGAAGATATTCTTGCATTGGCCGTTCGCGTGCCTGGCCTTTACGCTGAGTCGTCAAACGGTCGCGTAGCGCCACGTTTCTATATTCGTGGCCTAGGTAACACCGACTTCGATTTAGCCGCCTCACAGCCTGTTTCTATTATCATGGACGAAGTGGTAATGGAAAATGTGGTACTAAAAAGCTTCCCACTTTTTGATGTGCAACAAGTTGAAGTATTACGTGGCCCACAAGGCACCTTATTTGGCCGTAACACTACAGCAGGTATCATTAAGTTCGATACCGTAAAACCTACACAAGATTTAGAAGGTTACGCTAAAGCCGGTTTTGGTTCTTATGGCACAATGAATTTTGAAGGTGCTATTAGTGGCGGTTTAACTGATGAGCTATCAGCACGCTTGTCTGTACTTTCACAAGAGCGTGATGATTACATCGACAATGCTTTTACCGGTGAAAACGATGCGATTGGCGGCTTTGACGAAAAAGCTTATCGCTTACAGCTTCTTTGGGAACCCTCTGACGATTTCTCAGCTTTATTAAATGTTCACGGCAGAGAATTAGATGGCACAGCGTCAATTTTCCGCGCTAACATTTTTGATGTTGGCAGCAATAACCTAAACGCAAATTACGACCGCGATACCATTTATTATGATGGTGACATCGACGGCAACGGTGCTGACAATAACCCTCAAGAATATGACGGTTTCGGCGCATCACTAAAGCTTGAATACGATATGGATGATGTGACCTTCACATCAATCTCAGCCATGGAAACCGCTGAAGGTTCAAGCCTTGGTGACATTGATGGCGGTTTCAACAATGCTGATGGCACATCTGGCCCTGGCGTTATTCCATTCTCTGCTGTTACTCAAGATAATCTAGACGACCTTGAGCAATATACGCAGGAATTCCGCTTATCAAGCAACACCACTGATGCAATGAACTGGCAACTAGGCGCCTTCTATTACGACGCGTCTTTCAACGTGACCAGTATTGACGGTTTCTTTGGTGCAACCACTGTTTTCCATGAAAACAGAACATGGGCGGTATTTGGTCAAACGTCTTACCAAGTGAATGAGAAACTAAATATTACTGGTGGCCTTCGTTATACTCATGACGAGAAATCATTGATTGTTGGCGATCAAAACGTAGATGGCTTTGCCGTAGTTATTGGCGCTGCAAGCGTACAAGATTACGAGCCAATTAACGTTGATGATGGGCAAACCAGTTTCGAACTTAGCGCTAATTACCGTATAACAGACGATATGTCTGCTTACGCTCGCTACTCAAATGGTTTCCGTGCTCAAACTATTCAAGGTCGTGATGTTGCATTTGAAAGCTCACCATCTGTGGCTGACGCTGAAACGATTAACTCTTATGAAGTTGGTTTTAAATCTGATTTGCTAGATGGAACACTTCGTCTTAACGGTGCAGCGTTCTACTACACGGTTGACGATATGCAATTGTCAGCCATTGGTGGTGGTAACAACTTTACTGCACTCGTTAATGCAGATGAAGGCGAAGCCTACGGTTTTGAAATTGATTCTCAGTGGTTAGCGACTGATGAACTAACCTTTACTGCTGGCTACAGCTACAACCACACAGAAATTAAAGATGACACATTAACGATTGGCGGTTGTGGTTCTTGTACTGTTACCGACCCAGTAGCAGATGATGGCAACTACATTGTGAACGGTAACCCGTTCCCACAAGCACCAGAGTCTATCTTTAACTTTACCGCACGCTACACTGTACCTATGGGCGACAACGGTGAATTCTTCGTATTTACCGATTGGGCGTTCCAAGGTGAAACTAACATCTTCTTATATGAGTCTGTGGAATTTACAACTGACGACAACTTTGAAGGTGGTTTGCGTATAGGTTACGAAAACTTCGAGCATAACTACACAGTGGCATTGTTCGGCCGTAACATTACCGATGAAGATAACGTTAAAGGGGCTATCGACTTTAACAACCTTACCGGTATTATGAACGAACCACGTATCCTTGGTGTTGAAGTGAAGTACTCTTTCTACTAAGCACTATTTTGATTTAGGTTGAAAGTGCAGATCTGGTCTGCACTTTTATTCTTGGCCTTATCAAGTACTGCATTTAAGAGTGATAAACAGAAAAAAGCGAAGGTGTCGTGTTAACGACCCTTCGCTTTTTTGTTTTCTATATTCCCTTAGCAGTTTACTCGTTCGTATTTGGTGTTGGGCATTCTTTTTAATATTTGCCATTTTCCCTAGGCCTATATACGTCTGCCTGATACTTACAACTACATTAGTGGCTAAGCCGCAAACTGCCCGGTTCGCGTCCACGCTCTGTCTTGCTGTAGCATTCCTTTTTGTAGCTTTGCTTCCTGTGGTATTCCTTGGGATGCATTTTCACGCAGATTCTTTTCTTCCAAGAGAATACGCTGCAACTTGCGGCAAACATTCACCATCCGAGACATCTTGGTAAAATAAACCTGCTCTATTAACTCCCCTTTTTCATTAAACATAAAAGTGGCTAACTTGCAGTTTTTATAGGGCAAATAAAAGTGGTGGACTGTAAATCGACGAGACACAGGCGCGCCCATTACTTTTTGATACATACAAAAAGGCAACGAGTCCGCCCGTTTATCACCGCCAAATAAATGGGTTAAGCGCTGGAACTTATCTTGCCCTGGCGAAGATAATATTCCGAACTTTTCAATAAGTTGATCAACTGCTTTAACACCTGTAGTCATCGCGTTCACCTATATACTGCTTATTTATACAGTATATAGCTAATCGTACAAAATGCAAACAAAAACACCGCATTGGCCAACCAATGCGGTGTTTTTATAATCCGTTTACCGAACTAGACGGGAGTTTTTCTATTCACTAGCCCGTGTTAGTGCTGCTCTATCGATGCCGAACCAACAGACTCAGTATGCTTTCTACCTTTAAATACATTTTTAATGTCATTCAATATGAGGTACAAGGCAGGTACTAGTAGTAAGGTAATAATCGTGGCAAACAAAATACCGAAGGCCAACGAAATTGCCATAGGAATAACAATTTGTGCCTGTAGGCTTCGCTCAAATACAATTGGCATTAGCCCCATAAAGGTGGTTAACGACGTTAATATAATCGCGCGAAAACGCTGCGTACCAGCACTAATGGCTGCGCGCATTAATGAATGGCCTTCTTGGCGTGCTCGGTTAACAAAGTCCACCATAATCAAGCTGTCGTTAACCACTACACCGGATAACGCAATAATGCCACAAATCGACAGTACGCTTACCGCCATGCCTAATACTAAGTGCCCAATAATAGCGCCTACCACACCAAATGGTATGACTGACATGATGATAAACGGTTGGCTGTAAGATTTAAGGGGTATAGCCAATAGCGCGTAAATCGCAAATAACGCAAACAATAAGCCCTGCGCCAAACTCATCATTGCATCAGCTTGTTCTTTTGCATTTCCTTGTAACTGGAAATCCACTTTAGGATAGCGTGCTAACAAATCAGGCATAACAGATTCGATAACCTCACCCGTAATTTCAGACGGATCCATCAACGCCTTGTCTACTACGGCGGTGACAGTAACAGAGCGGCTGCCATCTACACGAATGATAGAATCGAAGCCTTCGCCTACGGTAAAGCTAGCCACTTGCTGGAAAGGTATCTCTTGGCCGTTAGGCGCACGAATACGCATATTTTCTAAGTGTTCAATAGAACTACGTTCTGCTCTTGGGTAACGCACCATGACTTTTATTTCTTCATCGTCACGTTGAATACGCTGAACTTCTGCGCCGTAAAAGCCAAAACGCACTTGCTGCCCTAGTTGTTGTAGCGTAATACCTAATGCGTCGGCTTGAGGTTTCAATGCTAATTGAATCTCTTCACTACCACCTGAGAACGTATCATTAATATCGGTTACGCCGTCGTAACCTGACAAGATACTTTTTAATTCATCACTTACGGCTTTTAAAGACGCAATATCACCAGAGCTAAATTCGAAGCTAAGATCAGCACCACCACCAGGGCCACCCGGAGCGCCAATACTGAATGTCTTAACACCTGGTATTTCAGACATTTCATCGCGCCACAGCTGATGAATTTCATAATCGGCCATGGTACGAGTTTCACCTTTGGTCAGTTCGGCAAATACCTCCCCACCCAAGTCACCGTTATCAAATGCCATGGAGTGTTTAATTACGCCTTCACCTGTATCATCACGCACTTTTTCATCCATACGCATCATGCCTTCACGTAATGCAGTAAGCACTTCGTCTCGCTGTTTTAGTGAAGAGCCTGGCTCTAGCTCAAAACTTGCAAACATGAAGTCACTAGGAATACTGGGGAAGAAAACAAATCGAACAATACCGCCGCCAAATAAACCAATGGTCAAAATTAGCATGGCTAAGAAAACGGATACCGTGGTGTAACGATTACGTATTGTCTTTTCTAAGAATGGCGCATAAACATTGTGTATAAAACGCTTAATACCTTCACTGAAAAAGTCTCTAAATTTTTGCAGCTTATTAGCCTTCGCTGGATCATAAGGCTTTAATTTCATATGCACTAAATGTGCAGGCAAAATAAGCTTCGACTCTATTAATGAAAACACCAAACAAATGATCACCACGAGCCCAATGGTTTTCCAAATGACACCAAAAGGACCCGACACCATTAGCATAGGTGAGAATGCCGCTATGGTAGTAAGCACGCCAAAGGTGGCCGGCATAGCCACTTTCTTAACGCCTGCAATCACATTTTCGGTACTGTGCCCTTTTTGATCAATTTCGGAATAGGCCGACTCCCCCATTATGATGGCATCGTCTACTACTATTCCAAGTACAAGAATAAAGGCAAATAAACTCAGCATGTTGATAGACACACCAAGCATATCAATAGGCATAACTAACAACGTACCTAGGAAACAAACCGGCAGGCCAACGATCACCCAAAACGCGAGCTTTATTCTCAAAAATAACGACAGTACTAAGAACACCAACAGGCCACCAAAAAACATATTTTCAAGCATCATGTTCAATCTATCTGCTAGATAAAACGAACTATCTCCCCATGTGTCGGCGGAAATATGGGCTGGAAAATCATTCTTTTTCTCGTCGATGTAGCCGTTAACTTGTTCTGATATTTCTAATGCATTTTGATCACCCACCGCTTGTACGCGAAGGCTAACTGCTGGTTTTCCATCGAACAATGCATATTGGTTGTTCTCAATAAAACCATCATTAATATAAGCAACGTCGCCTAACGTCACCCGCGTGCCATCAGTATTGGTGACTAGCACTATCTGGGAGAAATCCCAGCCAGTGTATGCCTGCCCTTTAGTTCTAAGCAGAATATCGCCATTTTCGGTGCGAATAGACCCACCTGGTAAATCAATACTCGACTGACTTAAACGACTGACCGCATCTGCAAAGGTAAGGTTGTATTTTTGTAGGTCTACCTCAGACAATTCAACCGATATTTCGTAGTCTCTAGCCCCAACAACTTGCACACTTGAAATACCTGGAAGGTTGGCAACGTCATCTCGAATATCTTTTGCGAACTCTTTTAATTCACGTTCGCTGGCGTCGCCAAATACTGAAATCCAAATAACATCTTGTTGAATTTTCTGGCGATAGATAACCGGCTTTTCTGTGTCGGCTGGAAAAAGAGGAATGGCATCAACTTGCACCTTCACTTCGTCAAGTAACGATTGAATGTCGTAATTTTCCTCAACTTGAATGCTGACCGTACCCATGCCCTCTACCGCGGTTGAGGTGACTTGTTTAATGCCCTCTAGGTTTTTAATCGACTCTTCTATCTTTAAAATTACGCCCTCTTCTACTTCTTGAGGCGCAGCGCCCAAATACGGTACGCGAACATTGATGATGTCTATTTCAAAACTAGGGAAAACTTGTTTTTGTATACTAAAGGCACCAAATAGGCCGCCAACAATTAACAACCACATCAACAAATTTGCCGCAACACTGTTGCGCGCAAACCACGCGATTAACCCTTTTTGCGTATCAATTTGGTTCATTACTTACCCCCAGAAGAAGCAGGACTTGTTTCAGTAGTATCATCTTCAACGCCTACTGATTGAGTGTCGGCCTCTTTATCGTTCTCTGCTTCTGGTGGCATGGCAGGCTCATCACCTGGCAGCCTTACTTTCATACCATTATAAGGGTTCGGAACCGCACTGGTTACTACCAGCGCGCCACTATTTAAGCCGCCACCAATGAAAGCTTTTTCTGCCGTGGTACGCACTACGTCAACCGGTACAATTTCAATTTCGCGGTTATCGTTAACAATCAGCACTGTATTATCAAGGCGTAAAATGGAGCGAGGGATCACGGTTAAGTTTTGTTTTTGGTGAGAAACAATTTTGGCTTGAACGAATTGACCGAAGCGAAGTGGTGCGTTGTCGCCGCCATTAAATTGATAAGGGTCTTTTACTTCAACCACGGCATAAAGTACGCGGCTGCCTGTATCCAAAATACCTTCAGAACGAACTAACTTACCAGTCCAGGTTCTATTTTTACCTCCTACCGTTGCGTTTAAAGTCACATCAGATTGTTGGTTAGATTGATTACCAATATCTATGAACATCAAGTCTTTATCGGTTATGGGTAAACGTACCTCGGCGGTGTCCGTTGAATAAACGGTGCTTACTGTAGCGCCTGCTGACACAAATTGACCTAAATCGATGTTTCGCTCAACCACTATGCCGTTGTATGGGGCTCTAATTTGCGTACGATCAAGATTACGCTTGGCACGCTCAAGTTTTGCTTCTGAGGCTTTAACATTCGCTTGCTCTTTGGCTAATTGAGGCTTACGCAAGCCAAGCTCAGGCGGCACAACACTGCTTACTGAACGCCATTCTTGCTCGGCGACTTTACCTCTTGCGAGCTCTTCTTGAAGCGCAGCATGCGCTTGAGCCAGTTCAGCTTCAGCCAACTTTACTTCAGTGCGGTAGTCATCTTGTTCAAGGGTGATTAGCACATCCCCTTTTTGGAACATGCCCCCAACAATCAATTTATCGGACAAACTAACGACTCGCCCACTGACTTGTGCGCTAAGTGATGTTCTATTACGAGGCACTACGTTGCCCTGAGAATCAACTACGAAGCTTACAGGTTGGTAATCCATTGGTTTGGCATCAACAAGGAAGGCTTGCGTTTCGACGGGAATTTGCTCTGGAGGTTTACGTGAAGAAATCATAATTGCCGCAACAACAAACGCGACTAAAATGATGATAAGAGGTATACCGCTTTTTATCCAGATGGAGTTTTTCATTATTTTCCCTATAAAACGTAGTACTGATGCTTAGCCGATGCACCGACACTCACCTACTTGCATAAGTGAAATCTGTCTGGCGAACAATGGGTTAAAGCTATACGTGATTTATTATTTTTTTATTGGTTCTAGTGTAATGTGTTTCGACGCGAAGCGCTTGTCTTCGTTTGTTAAAAATTGTGAATTATTTAACTAATTAGTGCGCGACTCAACGTAATATAAAAAAATCCACTCAGAATTAAAATGTAAGATTGCTAAATGAGTAATAATCGTTGATTATTTAAACACCTGCACACTCGCAGGAAAAGTTGCGCTTATCGATGCAACAACGAATTTGTTACGCTAAAAGGGATGACCTGTCATGAGCCTAAAAAAGCAATACCTGAAATCTAAACCCGTTTGTAAAGTAACATTCCGCCTTTCCGCCGAAGAAGCAAAAAATGCCGATGAAGCTAGCCTTGTGGGTGACTTTACCGAATGGGACAAGCAACCTCTGTCGATGAAAAAACTGAAGAGCGGGGATTTCACGCTGACTATTAATTTAGAAACCGATCATGAGTATCAATTTCGCTATCTACTCGATGGTGATATGTGGGAAAACGATTGGGCCGCCGATGCTTATCTACCTTCTAGCATCGGAAGCGAAGATAATTCTGTAGTTCGTGTTTAACACTGCCCTCGCCTGCGGTTTTTAACCGTTACTACGAGCATTAAAAAAGGCTGCGTTTGAAGGCAGCCTTTTTTGATTTTTAAACGTGTTTTTTATAACGTGTTTTCTAGTTCAGGTAACACATCAAATAAATCGCCAACAAGGCCATAATCCGCTACTTGGAAAATAGGCGCTTCTTCGTCTTTGTTGATAGCAACAATGACTTTCGAGTCTTTCATACCGGCAAGATGCTGAATAGCACCAGAAATACCTACAGCAATATACAGCTGCGGTGCAACGATTTTACCGGTTTGGCCTACCTGCATGTCATTTGGTACAAAGCCCGCATCAACTGCGGCACGTGATGCACCAATAGCAGCACCAAGTTTGTCAGCAATACCTTCAAGTAACTTGAAGTTTTCGCCATTTTGCATACCACGACCACCAGAGATAACCACTTCAGCAGCCGTTAGCTCAGGGCGCTCAGACTCAGTAAGCTCTTCAGAGACGAAGCTAGATTTTTCGCTTTCTTTAACCACATCTAGTGTCGTTACTTCAGCGCTTCCACCTGTTGTTGCAGCATCAAAAGAAGCGGCACGCACAGTGATCACCTTTTTGCTATCAGACGATTGTACTGTCGCAATAGCGTTACCAGCATAAATAGGTCTGATAAAGGTATCTTCGCTTTCGACACCAATGATGTCAGAAATTTGAGCAACATCTAAAAGTGCAGCAACACGAGGCATGAAGTTCTTGCCTGTTGTAGTAGCGGCCGCTAATAGGTGGCTGTAATCATCAGCAAGTGATAACACAAGATCGGCAACGTTTTCAGCAAGCTGATATTTGTAAACTGCATTGTCGATAAGCAATACTTTGCTTACGCCGTCAATTTGCGCAGCACTGTCAGCAACAGCCTGACAACCTTCACCCGCTACAAGCACATGAATGTCACCGCCCATTTTTGCTGCAGCATGAACCATTTTTGCAGTTTCTGACTTCAAGCTAGCATTGTCGTGCTCGGCATATACAAGAACTGTCATGAGATCACCTTTGCTTCATTCTTAAGTTTTTCGACCAACTCAGCAACATCCGCCACTTTCACTCCACCTTCACGTTGAGGCGGTGGCGTTACTTTGAGAATTTTAACGTTAGATTCAAGTGCTACACCGAAGTCAGCAGCTGATTTAACATCCAGTGGCTTACGTTTCGCTTTCATAATGTTTGGCAGCGAAGCATAGCGAGGTTCGTTCAAACGTAAATCGGTGGTCACAACGGCTGGTAACGTTAAGGCAACGGTTTGTAAACCGCCATCAACTTCACGGGTAACGTTAACGCTTGTTCCGTCTACCGCTACTTCTGATGCAAAGGTGCCTTGAGGCATACCGGTTAATGCAGCAAGCATTTGCCCAGTTTGGTTATTGTCTGAATCAATACTTTGTTTACCTAACACCACCAACTGAGGCTGTTCTTCTTCAACAACTTTAGCAAGCAGCTTAGCCACTTGAAGCGAATCTAGGTTTTGGTCTGTATCAATTTGAATACCGCGGTCGGCGCCTAGTGCTAACGCAGTACGAATTTGTTCTTGGCAGCTTTTATCGCCAATAGAAACCACTACGATTTCTGTCGCTATCCCTTTCTCTTTTAGTCTTACTGCTTCTTCAACAGCAATTTCGCAAAAAGGGTTAATAGCCATTTTAGCGTTAGTAAGATCAACGCCAGAGTTATCGGCCTTCACTCTTACTTTAACGTTATAATCGATCGCGCGTTTGACCGGGACGAGTATTTTCATATTTACCTCAATTGTTGAGTTCGTCGGTGTATGTTGCTATTCCATGCTAATAAGCGGTTAAGGAAACAGCGTTACTTCACCACGCATTCTGAAACTTAAACAATGTGCTTTACGCTAACTTTGCGTTGCGGCGAAGACATTTTCAAAAGGCTAGACCCAAAATATCATTAACACCACGTTTACTTGCACAGTATTTGTGCTGCTAGTTAACGTTAACTCCCTGCAATGTACTTACTGTTGACGTAAACGTCAACCTAGATTACCTTTCAGGACGACAATTAATTTACATGTTTTTGACACATCGCATTATTTGTTTCATCAATAGTGCACTATAAAAAATCGAACATAAGGAGCCACCCGTGGAACGAGAATCGATGGAGTTTGACGTAGTCATCGTCGGTGCCGGCCCAGCTGGACTATCAACCGCCTGCAAGCTTATGCAGCTTGCCAATGAAAACAACCAAGAACTCATGGTCTGTGTTGTCGAAAAAGGCTCTGAAGTGGGTGCACATATTCTCTCAGGTGCGGTATTTGAGCCTAGAGCAATGAACGAACTTTTTCCAGATTGGAAGGAAAAAGGCGCACCTTTGAACACCCCAGTGACCGAAGATCATATTTATTTATTGAATAGTGAATCATCATCAAAACGCCTACCAAACGCGATTACCCCTAAAACCATGCACAACGATGGTAACTACATTGTGTCGATGGGTAACGTCTGTCGTTGGTTAGCTGAACAAGCGGAACAACTGGGTGTGGAAGTTTTCCCTGGCTTCGCAGCTTCAGAGGTCATTTATAATGACGACGGCAGTGTTGGTGGTGTATTAACGGGTGACATGGGTGTTGGCGCAGATGGCCAACCCAAAGATGGCTATATGCCTGGCATGGAACTTCGAGCGAAATACACCGTATTTGCAGAAGGTTGCCGTGGGCATTTAGGTAAAGACCTTATCGAGCATTTCTCGCTTGATAAAGACGCTTCGCCACAACATTACGCAATAGGCTTCAAAGAAATTTGGGATATCGACCCTGCTAAACATCAGCCTGGTCTAGTCGTACATAGTGCTGGTTGGCCGCTAAACGACGCAACTGGCGGTAGTTATTTATACCATGCAGAAGATAATCAGGTATTCGTAGGCCTTATCGTCGATTTGAACTACAGCAACCCGTACTTAAGCCCGTTTGATGAATTCCAACAATTAAAACACCATCCTGTCTTTAAACAATATTTAGAAGGCGGTAAGCGTGTTTCTTATGGTGCCCGTGCAATTGCAAAAGGTGGCTTTAATTCATTACCTAAAATGACGTTCCCTGGTGGCATATTAGTAGGTTGTGAAGCAGGTACGCTTAACTTTGCGAAAATCAAAGGTAATCACACGGCTATGAAATCAGGCATGCTAGCTGCTGAGTCTATTATTGAAGCTTTAGCGAAGAATGCAGAAACCCCTGAAAGTGAATTAACTGGCTATACCGATAAATTTAAAAATTCGTGGGTATATGATGAATTATTCCGTTCACGTAATTTCGGACCGGCTATTCATAAATTAGGTAATTTCTGGGGGGGCGCATTTAATACGCTTGAGCAGAACTTCTTTAATGGTAATTTGTTTTTCACCATGAAAGACGAACATAAAGACTATGCTCAACTGGATTTGGCCTCTGATGCTAAAGAAATTAGCTATCCTAAACCGGATGGCGTTTTAAGTTTTGATAAGCTTTCTTCAGTATTTTTATCAAATACAAACCATGAAGAAGAGCAGCCTTGTCATTTACAATTAAAAGACGCTTCTATTCCACTAGAAGTTAATTTCCCTAAATATGCAGAGCCTGCACAGCGCTACTGCCCTGCTGGGGTGTACGAAATTATTGAAGAGGAAGGGTCTAAGCGTTTTCAAATTAATGCGCAAAACTGCGTGCATTGTAAAACCTGTGATATTAAAGATCCTTCACAGAATATTCGTTGGGTTGTGCCTGAAGGTGCCGGCGGACCAAATTACCCAAATATGTAATTTAAAGCCATTTATCTTAAAAAATTAAAAAGCGGACTTTCTCCGCTTTTTTTTTGTGCTAAATTTAATTATGATTCGCCTGAAAAATCCACTACGAAACGCAAAGGTTATTAAATGAACGAATTTTTAGATATTTTAACCCATGGAAGACGTTTACAAGGTGCTGTAAAGGAATTAAGCATTCAAGAGCTAGAAACAGTGCAAGAAAAACTTGCAAATATTATTGATAAAAGAAAAGAAAAAGCGCTTGAAGAAGAAAAAGTCGGTCAAGAAAAACGCGCCAAGCTTGAAGAAATTAAAAAACAAATGGAAGAAGCGGGTTTAAATTTCGAAGACTTACAATCATTAAATGAAGAGGCCCCTAAAAAGGTAGGTAAAAAGCGCCCTGTTAAATACAAATTAACAGATAGCGAAGGTGTTACCCACCCTTGGACAGGCATCGGTCGTATGCCTCGCGTATATAAAGAAGCACTTGAAAGCGGAAAGTCGTTGGAAGACTATTCAGTAAACGCATAGTACTCGTGCTATAAAAATGGGTTAGCGGTGAATAAATTTACTGCTACCCCAGGGCAACCGCATGAGTGCTCACTAATTAATCATGCCACTAAAACCCGCAGTTA
>OJEP01000062.1_pt1 | contig 80091 bp, 69 predicted proteins | sample 1593761 | NCBI WGS metagenome assembly OJEP01 (sample SAMN05416783, study PRJEB24817) | seawater metagenome | isolation source: Sea water | place: Canada:Atlantic | collected 2013-11
AGGAGTCCGTCTCGTGGGCTCGGAGATGTGTATAAGAGACAGTCAATATACAGTATAATATCTCTAGTTTTACTACCTAACTATTTAAATACCTCTATGCTCGACACTATTTTTCAAACAACAGATCATATTCTGGATGCCGTGGGACTACGCTGCCCAGAACCCGTAATGATGGTGCGCCTAAATATACGAAAAATAGCCTCTGGCGAAACGCTTTTAATTAAGTGTGATGACTCTTCAACTACGCGTGATATTCCCAGTTTTTGCCGGTTTATGGAACATGAACTCATTGCTAAAAAAGTAGATAAGAAACCCTATTTATATGTAATAAAAAAGAGCTAAACGCCTTTATACCGGCTCCAATTGAGGAGGAACGAGTATATTAGTTCTTCTTATTTGTTGGCCTGCTAATTTATTATACAGGTAACTCTACTTTTTTTAGCATAACAAACAACTCATCTTTTAATTTCAAACGTTGCTTCTTTTTCATTTCGATATAGTCATCACTGGTATTTTCAATACCCTTCTCTATACGAAGCACTTCTTGATTAATATCATGGTACTCCGTAAATAAGCGAGAAAAGTGATTATCATTCATTTTTAAGTGATGAATTTCATCATTAAACTCTGGAAACTCGTGGTGTAGATCATGTTTTTGTATGGTCATAGTGTTCTCCTTGTGCCATGTTTTTCGTTAAGTTATACCAAACAGATTAATTTAGTGATCAATTTTAATGAGGATAAATTTTCAAGAGCGAGGCGCTTGATTGAGCAATAGCTGGCTATTGGGATTGAAAGCAACGATGTTATTGGAGATTTAGACCATTTATAAAGATCACTTAATGAGTTTGATTGGTATTATATCTATCTTCATTCTCACTTTACGCTTTTATTTCTATCAGTATTTGATCTAGCACAAGGGTCTGATTAAAAATTTTTTCAAAATATGAGTTAAAAAAAGGGCCTATTATATCAATTAGTATAATAGGCCCTTTCGTTTGTCATTGTAAATTTATGATATTTTTTACAATAAAGAAATATCCGCGATAGCAAAGAAGCTATTACGTATTTCATTAAGTAACGTTAAGCGGTTTATTTTTACTGCTTCATCATCACTCATCACCATCACGTTATCAAAAAAAGTATCTATCGGTGTTTTTAACTGAGCAAGCTCAGATAAAGCAGCTTGATAATTTTTCTGTGCCATTAATGGTGCGACTTTCAAGCTGATACTTTGAAAAACATCAGCAAGATCTTTCTCTGCTTGTTCGCTAGCTAACTCAGTTTTAAAAGCATCATAAAGTTGGCCATCAAACTTAGCAAGAATATTACCAACACGCTTATTGGCTGCTGCTAATGTAGCAGCTTCCGCAAGTTCACCAAAGAAAGTAACTGCTTTAATACGCTTGTCAAAATCTAACGGCGCACTTGGCTTCTTCGCCAGCACAGCTTGAATAACGTCAAGCGTAATACCTTGTTCTTGATAAAAAGCACGGAAACGGCCCATAATAAAATGAAAGACATTATCAGCAGTATTCTCATTTATTAATTTATCACCAAATAAATTAATACTTTCAGCTATTAGCGTAACAAGATCTAAATCTAGTTGCTTTTCAATGATAATGCGAATCACACCAATGGCAGCTCTTCGCAATGCAAAAGGGTCTTTATCACCTTTAGGTGGCTGGTTAATACCAAAGATACCCACGAGTGTGTCTATCTTATCACTGATAGCAACCGCACAACCTATTGTCGCTTCTGGTAAGCTGTCACCCGCATAGCGTGGACGATATTGATCTTCTAATGCTTGAGCTATTGCTTCACTTTCGCCATCATTGAGGGCATAGTATTTCCCCATTGTGCCTTGCACTTGTGGAAACTCTAATACCATATCTGACATTAAGTCTGTTTTACTTAACAGACCTGCTCGATAGGCATCAACGCCATCTTCACCTATTTGCTCAGCAATCAAATGACTTAAGTGGGCTATTCTTTCAGATTTATCTTTTAGCGTACCTAATTGTTTTTGAAACAGAACAGTTTCTAAAGTAGTAAGCCTTGATTCAAGTGTCTGCTTTTTATCTGTTTTAAAGAAAAATTCAGCATCTGCTAATCGAGGACGAATGACTTTCTCATTGCCAAAGATCACTTGTTGTGGATCTTTTGATTCGATATTGGTAACAAAAATAAATTTATTAACTAATACGCCATCGCTATTAGTAACTGGGAAGTATTTTTGATGATCTTTCATAGAGTAAATCAATGGCTCAGCAGGCACATTGAGAAAGTCTTCATCAAAAGTACCAACTAACGTTACCGGCCATTCAACTAATGCAGTGACCTCTTCCAGTAATTCTTCATCGATTAAGGCAACAGCAGAAATATCGAATTCTGTTTGTTTAATTTGTTCTATGATTTTATCTTGGCGTGCTTGGTAATCGACTTCAACATAGGCTTTTAATAACTCAGCTTGATAATCATTTGCATGCTTAAGTGTAACCAACCCTTGATGATGGAATCGATGACCTTGCACTTGATTACTTGAATTCACACCTAACGCAGCACCCGCTATAACTTGATTGCCATACATTAACGTTAATGTATGAACAGGTCGTATAAACTGAATACGTTCTGCACCCCAACGCATAGGCTTGGCAATAGGTAATTTATTTAGTGCTGTAACAACCATATCTGGCACTAACTCATGAATAGTTTTACCTGATACAGTTGCTTTGTGTAGCAACCATTCACCTTTGGGTGTAACTAAGCGTTCAGCTTGCTCAATGGTAATACCATTAGAGCGAGCCCAACCCATAGCAGCTTTGCTTGGTTGCCCTTGCTCATCAAAAGCAACGTTTACCGCTGGTCCACGTTTTTCCACTACTTTGTCTGCTTGCTTGTCATTCAAGTCTATTACTTGTACGGCTAAACGGCGCGGTGTAGCAAACCATTTAATGTCAGAATAAGATAGAGCGTTACTATCAAGCTGACTTTTAATATTATCATAAAAGGCTATTGCTAATGTCTTTAGTGATTTTGGTGGTAATTCTTCTGTACCTAATTCAATCAGGAGAGTTTCGTTAATCATTATTTGTCTCCTTTAACTGAATGATCAGTTTTGTTTTTACCTGCTTTCTCTTTACACAGAGGAAAGCCTAGCTCTTCACGTTTTGCGTAATAAGCTTCTGCAACAGCTTTAGACAAAGTACGTACACGTAAAATATAACGTTGGCGTTCAGTAACTGATATAGCATGGCGAGCATCAAGTAGATTGAACGCATGCGAAGCTTTCATCACTTGCTCATAAGCAGGTAATGGTAAATTAGCTTCAATCAGTCTTTGACTATCTTTTTCACATTGATCAAACTGCTTAAAAAGTGCATCTACATCGGCATGTTCAAAATTATAAGTTGATTGCTCTACTTCATTTTGATGAAAAACATCACCATAAGTTACTGTACCCATAGGACCATCAGCCCAAACAAGATCATAAATACTGTCTACATTTTGAATATACATAGCAAGGCGTTCTAAACCATACGTGATCTCGCCCGTTACTGGTGTACATTCTAAACCACCCACTTGCTGAAAATAGGTGAACTGTGTAATTTCCATACCATTAAGCCAAATCTCCCAACCTAAACCCCACGCACCTAATGTGGGTGATTCCCAATTATCTTCAACAAAGCGAATATCATGTACTAGAGGATCAATGCCTAACTCTTTTAAAGAATTAAGATAAAGCTCTTGGATATTTTTGGGTGATGGCTTTAACATTACTTGGAATTGATAATAATGTTGTAATCGATTTGGATTTTCACCATAACGACCATCAGTAGGTCGTCTACAAGGCTGTACATAGGCACTACTAATTGGCTCAGGTCCTATAGAACGTAAAAATGTCATTGGGTGGAATGTTCCTGCCCCAACTTCTAAATCTAATGGTTGTACGATAACACAACCTTGACGTGACCAATAATCTTGCAACTGCAATATAAGGCCCTGAAACGTTTTACAATTGAAACTAGTCATGGATGTTCAAATTCACTTTTGTTTGGATTCTATTACAAGTTTTTTATTAAACTGTAATGCTGAAAAATAAAAACCCAGTAATGAAGACCGGGTATATTATTTGTATTTTAACTACACAATGATTTTTCGTAGCCGTTTGACTAAAAGTCTAAATTCGAAACTTTTAATGCATTTTCTTCAATAAAATGACGACGTGGTTCAACATGATCACCCATAAGGGTAGTAAACAACTGATCCGCAGCAATAGCGTCTTCAATGGTAACTTGCAACATACGACGTGTGTCAGGATCCATAGTAGTTTCCCAGAGTTGTTCAGGGTTCATTTCACCTAATCCTTTATAACGCTGTATGTACTGTCCACGTTTAGATTCTGCCATTAACCAGTTTAGTGCTTCTTCGAAACTTTCTACCTGTTTAGTTTTCTCTCCACGTTTAGCATAAGCACCTTCTTCCATTAAACCATTAATCTCATCGTTTAATGAAACAATAGCAGCAAATTCACCGGACTGAATAAAATCATAACTACAATTATAGACTTTATCTATGCCATGTTGACGAACATTAAATCGAGGATAATAGATATTACGCTCACTGTCATGCTCAACACTTACCGTATAAATTGAACCATTGCCATCTTGATTATCAAGCTGAGTAATCAAATCTTTTGCCCAAGCATCTACCGTAGTTTTGTCAGAAAACTTATCTGGAGAAATGTTTTCGCTATATATCATTTTCTCTAGAATATCACTTGGAATTTGTCTTGAAATTCTTTTTATAATATCCATCGTTTTACGGTATTGATTTACTAACTGTTCTAGTGCTAAACCTGCAATAGCAGGTGCTCCTTCATTTACATGAATGGTCGCATTCTCTAATGCTAGCGTAGTTAGATATTCTGTTAATCCATCATCATCTTTAATGTAACGCTCTTGCTTGCCTTTTTTCACTTTATACAAAGGAGGCTGAGCAATAAATATATGACCTCGTTCCATAATTTCTGGCATTTGACGATAGAAGAAAGTAAGTAATAAAGTACGGATATGTGAGCCATCGACATCAGCATCCGTCATGATGATAATGCTGTGATAACGTAGTTTCTCTGGGTTATATTCATCACGACCAATACCACAACCTAATGCAGTTATTAAGGTGCCTACTTCTTGTGACGAAATCATTTTATCAAAGCGCGCTTTTTCTACGTTAAGAATTTTACCCTTTAATGGTAATATGGCTTGGTTTTTACGGTTACGCCCCTGTTTAGCGGAACCACCAGCAGAGTCTCCTTCCACAATATATATTTCAGAAAGAGCAGGGTCTTTTTCCTGACAATCAGCTAACTTACCTGGTAAACCTGCAATATCTAATACACCTTTACGACGTGTCATTTCACGTGCTTTCCGCGCGGCTTCACGTGCTCTTGACGCATCAACAATTTTCATAATAATAGTGCGAGCAATGCTTGGGTTTTCTAATAAGTATTCACCGAGCTTTTCACCCATCGCTTGTTCCACTGCTGTTTTAACTTCAGAAGAAACGAGTTTATCTTTAGTTTGAGAAGAAAACTTAGGATCAGGTACTTTTACTGAGATGACTGCAGTTAATCCTTCTCGTGCATCATCACCTGTAGCACTTGTTTCAGTACTGCCTTTCTTTGCTTTATTTAAGCCTTCTTTAACCATATATGAGTTCAAAGTTCTAGTTAGTGCTGTTCTAAAACCACTTAAATGAGTACCACCATCACGTTGTGGAATATTGTTAGTAAAACAGAAAATATTTTCTTGAAATCCATCATTCCACTGCATAGCAACTTCAACAATAATTCCGTCGTCTCTTTCTAAATCGAAATAGAAAATTTCTTGGTTAACGGCTGTTTTATTGGTATTTAAATAATCTACAAACGCTTGAATACCACCCTCATAACAAAAGTGTTCATCTTTACCTTCGCCACGTTCATCTATCAAACGGATAGAAACACCTGAGTTTAGAAAGGATAATTCACGAATTCGTTTTACCAATATATCATAGTGAAACAATACATCAGTGAATGTTTCACTGCTTGGCCAAAAGCGAACTTCTGTACCTGTTTGTTCACTATCACCTACAGCTGCTAATGGTGCATCAGGAACTCCACCCGTATAAAACTGTTCATACAACTTTCCTTTACGTCGTACATTCAACTTTAGCTTTCGACTCAAAGCATTGACTACCGAAATACCCACGCCATGAAGACCACCAGATACTTTATAGCCCGAGTCTTCACCACCAAACTTACCACCAGCATGTAATACTGTCATAATAACTTCAGCTGCTGACACACCCTCTTCTGGGTGAATATCTGTTGGTATTCCTCGTCCATCATCTTTTACAGAAACAGAACCGTCAAGATGTATTTTTATAACTATTTCTTTACAATGACCGGCAAGAGCTTCATCGATTGAATTATCTAAGACTTCAAAAACCATGTGATGCAAACCTGTGCCATCATCGGTATCACCAATATACATACCCGGTCTTTTACGTACCGCATCAAGTCCTTTTAGTACTTTAATACTGGACGAACCATATTCATTTTCTACTGTCATAGTTTTAGCCTATTCACTCTATATTGCTTTTTCTGATTAATTGAACTCAGAATCGTCTGGATATCTCTCTGATACTCTACCATGTTTCACGTGGAACATGCTGTATTTTCTATCATCACATGGTCCAAAAAATGGTTGTAATACACTAGATTCAATTGCCGTAATAATTACTTGGCAATCCAATTTATTTATTGCATTTGATAGAGCAGAACGTGAATTAATATCTAACTCCGCTCCTATATCATCTATCAATAAAATTGGCTTTACTAACTTAACTCTTGCAATAAAACTTGCCTGAGCAAAAGTTAATGCTAGTAAAAACAACTTTTGTTGTCCTCTTGATAATTGAGTTTCAATGGCTTTTTTGTCAAGGAGAAACTTTACATCGAACTTATGTGCACCATATAAACTGTAACCAAAACTGGCTTCTCTATCTTGGTTACTAGATAGCACATCAACAAGGGCCATTTTTTGTGACCAACCTTGTAAATATTGTACTGTAACCCGTTCTCTAATATCTGGTAATAGTATAGCTAGCCAGTAGTTTAATTCCGAAATAATATCTGAAACATAGGTTGCTCTTAATACAGATACTTCAATCGACAACTGACAAAATTGTTCTGTCCAATAAGATAACATCGAATTATTATTTATATCAGAAGTTTTATCAATTGACCGAATACAAGCATTGCGTTGTTTAAGTACTCTATTGAAAGTCTTCCACAAAGTGGAAAATTCATGTTTCACGTGGAACATACCTAAATCAACAAAGCGTCTACGTTCTTTAGGACCCCCAAAAAAAAGTTTAAAACTCTCGGGTGTTACAATCTGTATAGCAATATTTTTAGCTAGAACAGATAGCTTACTATAATGTTCCCCATCAATTTTTATATTCGTTAAACCTATTGATATATCTCTGCTTAAACCTAATTGACGATCGTTACTATCTTTTACGCTTACCACAAAACTTTGGGTTTCATGGGAAGCGAGTGAGTCTACTTTACTGGTTCTAAAAGATTTACCATGACCAAGGAAAAATATTGCTTCTAGTAAACTACTTTTACCACTACCGTTATCACCAACAACAAAATTTAATTTAGGATGAAAATTAATTGATCCGCCATCCAAATTACGAAAGTTTTGCGTAAATAATTTATCAACACTCATCTTGTTTTTTTAAATTTCATAAGAGGTAAGCAAACTAAATATATTTGTCTACAGGCGCATTGGCATAACAACATAAAGTGCTTCACCCGAATCAGCACCTTCAATCACAACACTAGAGTTGGCATCGGCTAAAGTAAACTTTACTTGCTCATCTTTTATTGCGCTAAGTACGTCAAGAACGTAACTGACATTAAAGCCAACCTCCAAATTTTCATAAGGAAAATCTATTTCTAATTCTTCTTCAGCTTGTTCTTGTTCAGGGTTATTGGCAGTAATTTTTAACAACGAATGAGAAAAATTTAAACGAACACCTTTGAATTTTTCATTAGAAAGAATGGAGGCACGTGAAAGTACTTGTCGTAACTGTTCTTTATCGGTAATAAAAATTTTGTCACCATTACGTGGTAACACTCGACGATAATCAGGAAAGCGACCATCAACTAGCTTACTAGTAAATGAGAATTCACTATCAATTATACGAATATGATTTGAACCTAAATAAACATCAACCTCTTCATCAACAGGCGATAGTAAACGAATAATTTCTAAAATACCTTTTCTAGGGACGATAACTTGTCTGGCGGGTAACGCTAAAGAGTCATTTGAAATTTTGCAAATTGCCAATCGATGTCCATCTGTTGCTACTGAACGAATTTCATTACCTTCACTTTCAATAGACATACCATTAAGATAATAACGTACATCTTGGTTTGCCATAGAAAAATGAGTACTTTCAATTAAACGTAATAATTCAGATTTCAATAATTTAAATTCTACATCACCTTTCCATTCTTCAATATTAGGGAAATCAGTAGCGGGTAAGGTTGAGAGTGAATAACGGCTACGACCTGAAGATAGCTTTACCGTATCGTCTTGGGCAGTAAAAGTGATCAATGAATTTTCTGGTAAGCTTTTACATATATCAAGTAACTTTCTTGCCGGTATTGTTAATTTACCATCATCATCCTGGTTATCTATGTCAGCATAAGCAACCATTTCTAGCTCTAAATCTGTTGCTGTAATAGTAAGTGATTGCTTACTTATTTCAAAAAGGATATTTCCTAAAATAGGTAATGTACTTTTACGTTCAACGGCACCAGAAACTAATAATAGTGGTTTTAGTAATAATTCTCTATTAATTGAAAACTTCATTTATATTCCTGCTTATACTCATATTTATTATTGTTAAAGAAATACGTTAAATAAAAAACTTAAACTTTTTAGTACTTAACTTCGATATATCAAGAAGAAAGTGTTCTAATTAAATTAGAATAATCTTGTTTAATATCATGAAGTTCCTCTCGTAGAGATTTGACCTTACGACAGGCATGAAGCACCGTAGTATGATCTCTTCCACCAAAAGCATCTCCAATTTCAGGTAAACTATGATTGGTTAATTCTTTAGATAATGCCATTGCTAACTGTCGAGGTCTGGCAACAGATCTATTTCTTCGTTTTGACAATAGATCAGCTATTTTTATTTTATAGTATTCTGCAACCGTGCGTTGAATATTATCTATGGTAACCAATTTATCTTGTAATGCTAATAGATCTCTTAATGCTTCACGAACAAAGTCTATGGTAATAGCACGACCTGTGAAATTAGCGTTGGCGATTACTCTATTAAGTGCACCTTCTAATTCACGTACATTTGAACGTAAACGTTTAGCTATAAAAAAAGCGACTTCATCAGCAAGGTTTATATTATTTTCTTGTGCTTTTTTCTTCAAAATTGCAACACGTGTTTCTAATTCTGGGGGCTCAATGGCAATAGTTAAACCCCAGCCAAAACGAGATTTAAGTCTATCTTCAACAGCAACCTCTTTAGGATAACGATCACTTGTTAGAATAATTTGCTGATTGCCTTCTAACAAAGCGTTGAAGGTATGAAAAAACTCTTCTTGGGTTCTGTCTTTACCGGCAAAAAATTGGATATCGTCTATTAATAGCGCATCAACACTTCTATAGTAATGTTTAAACTTTTCCATTTCATTATTTTGAAGCGCTTTTACCATATCCTGAACAAATCGTTCAGAATGCATATAAGCAATTTTTGCGTTCGGATTATTTTCTAATATAGCATTACCAACTGCGTGCAATAGATGTGTTTTGCCAAGGCCAGTGCCTCCGTATATAAATAAAGGGTTGTATGCTGCACCTGGATTATCAGCAACCTGTGATGCTGCAGCACGTGCCAATTGATTAGATTTACCCTCAACAAAATTGTCAAATGTATATTTAACTCTCACATTAGCTTTTTTAGGTAAACCCGTAGTAACTTCATCTACAGTTATTATTTTATTGTTTTTGGTGAAATTAGGACCCGCAAAGGATGACAAGGGATTATTTTTCACTATGGGTGTTGGTGTTAAGGGTTTACTTCCAACATCAAACCTTAGCAAATAAGCATCTTCTCCGTCAGTCATTGTAATTAATTCATTAATACGATCAACGTATTTATCACGCACCCAATCCAAAACAAATCGGTTAGGGGCATAAAGTGTTAAAACATTATTCGTTACTACGCATTGCAGTGGTCGAATCCACATACTAAATTGCTGAGCAGGTAATTCTTCTTGAAGAACAGATAGGCAACGTTGCCAAAGTGAATGTTCCAACCAAAACTCCAAAGGAAAGTAATCTAATCAGCTTGCAAAGCATATTCACTATTTATGATAAATGAATGCTGCATAAGAATAATATTTAATGTCAAAATAAACAAAAAATAGTGAACTCGAAGAACTAGTGCAAGTGAAAATTTTTATTATGTACTACCATTATCTCTATACTTATCCACAAGTGCAATAATCACTAACAAGTATTATTAATTATTTTTATTGATCAGATGTTAAGTTTTTGTAATAAAAGATAAAATAGACTTAATACTACATTTAATTATGGTGATAAAAATTATAAAAAAAGCATAATTTTAAATAATATAATAAAAACCTGTGGATATTTTTTTATAAATAACAGAAATAGCTAAATAATATGTACTCTGTTATCAATATATAAAGGATCTTAAGTAAGATCATTTATAAATAGAGTAATATAATTTATTGACAATAGCTTAGTTAAGCTTTAGAATTTGCCCTCTTTTTTTAGACCTGTGTGCTCATAATGGCTTTTTTGTCAGGGCAACAACAACCGACGGATTAGCGTAATGAAAAGAACATTTCAACCTAGCGTATTAAAGCGTAAGCGTAACCACGGATTCCGTGCTCGTATGGCAACTAAGAATGGCCGTGCCGTTATAGCACGTCGCCGTGCTAAAGGCCGTACACGCCTTAGCGCTTAATCTTAATCCTTTTTCTTACTAAGAAATTAGACTTAAGATATGGTAACCAATAAAGTTACTTATGAATTTAATCGGGAGTCACGTCTGTTGACTCCCGGTCACTTTCAATCTGTATTTAAAAAACCAATTCGTTTTGGCTCATCTCATTTTACTATTCTTATAACACCCTCTAACTTACCCGATGATTCATGTAAAAATAATCGTTTAGGCCTAGCTATAGCTAAAAAGCGCGTTAAACTTGCCGTGCAACGAAATCGAATAAAAAGAATCATTAGAGAAAGCTTTCGTTTGAATCAATATGAATTACCTCCTATCGACATGGTAGTTATGGTAAAGTCCGGTATTGATCAGTTAGACAACAAAGAAATTAATAATCAATTATCAAAAATATGGCGAAAAGTAAATCTACGCCACAAAAGTTAGCGATAACCTGTATAAAAGGATATCAGCGCTTTATTAGCCCAATGTTAGGATCAAATTGTCGATTTGACCCTACATGTTCTAGTTATGCCAGTATAGCAATAAATCGTTTTGGTGTGATAAAAGGGAGTTGGTTAGCGAGCAGACGTATATTGAAATGCCATCCGCTGAATGAGGGAGGTGAAGATCCTGTACCACCTTTAGATGAAGACAAGTGACGTTAATGCTACATCCATAATACTAGATTTTAGTCTACATATTTTAAAAGGTAGTTGGTTAACTAGCTAACGTATACTAAGATGACTTGCAATTAATTAAAAGCAGGTGGTTATAACCCCTGTCAACACAAACAGAAGAGAAATAAACCCTATGGAATCTCAACGCAGTCTGCTATTTATTGCGCTTATGGTTGTTACTTACTTATTATTTAGTCAGTGGCAATTAGAAAATACTCAAGCAGTTGAAAAACCAAGTCTTAGTCAAGTAACAGGACAAAGTAATGATGCAGAATTTGTACCTGAATCATCAGATTCTTCAGCGTTATTAGTCAAGACAGCTAATTATAGTTCTAAATTAGTTACAGTAACCACTAATACATTAATTGTTAAAATTAATACTCAAGGTGGTGATATTGTCGATGTAAGGCTACGTAAGTTTGATACAGAGCAAGGCAACGGTATTCCATTTACTATATTACAAAATGGTAATCAAAAGTATGTTGCACAAAGTGGTTTAACTGGTGCAAACGGTGTTGATAGAGTTATTAAAGGTCGTCCTGTTTATAACAGCTCACAATCGAGCTATGAATTAACGACAGATGAGTTAACGGTTGATTTAAATTTTCAAGATGAGCAAGGCTTAACCGTTACTAAACGTTTTTCATTTAAAGCTAACAGCTATAGTGTCAATGTTGATTATGTTATTGATAACAACACAGCAAACAGTATTTCTGTACAAATGTACGGACAACTAAAACAATCAACACTTACAGATACTTCATCAGGTATGTTACCAACATACCGAGGTGCTGCTTTTTCAACTAACGAAGACCGTTATGAAAAATATGACTTTGATGACATTAGCGAAGGTGATTTAAACAAAACAACACCTGGTGGTTGGGTAGCAATGCTTGAGCATTATTTTGTATCTGCTTGGGTACCAGATGCAACAGAAAATAATCAACTTTATACTAGTTATACCAACAATCAAGAGGCTGTCGTTGGCTTTAAAGCTCCTGCAATTAGTATTGATGTAGGTAAACAAGGTATTACATCCGCAATTTTCTATGTCGGCCCTAAAGATCAAGAAGTATTAGAAAAAATAGCGCCAAACTTAGATTTAACCATTGATTATGGTTTTTTATGGATGATTAGCCAACCACTATTCTGGTTGTTATTAAAGATTCAAAGTTTTGTTTCTAACTGGGGTGTTGCCATTATTGTAATCACCTTGATTGTTAAAGGTGGTATGTATCCACTTACCAAATCACAATATACTTCGATGGCACGAATGCGTGAATTGGCTCCTAAAATGGCCAAATTAAAAGAGCGCTTTGGTGATGACAAACAGAAAATGTCACAAGCTACTATGGAAATGTACCGTAAAGAGAAGGTAAATCCGGCCGGTGGTTGTTTACCATTAATTTTACAAATGCCTATTTTCTTAGCGCTATACTGGGTATTTTTAGAAAGTGTAGAATTACGCCATGCACCATTCATATTCTGGATTCAAGATTTATCTGCAATGGACCCTTACTTTGTATTGCCTGTATTAATGGGTATCAGTATGTATGTCATGCAAAAACTACAGCCGATGACTGTACAAGATCCAATGCAACAAAAAATAATGCAATATATGCCTGTTGCATTTTCTATATTTATGGCGTGGTTTCCATCTGGTTTAGTGCTTTACTGGTTTATAAGTAACTTAATTTCAATAACCCAAATGAAAATTATTTTCAGTGGTATTGAAAATAAAAAGTTGGCCGAAGCAAAGTAATAACGGTAAGCGACAAGTATTAAGTCACGAATGCACCAAAGATTAATAAAAGCGATTTCTTGCAAAAGAAATCGCTTTTTTGTTAGTTTCAATTAAATAAAGTAAAATACCTTCAAATAGTTATTCAGTTACCAAAATATATGACATCATCATTTAATGAAAAAAGTACAATTACGGCACAAGCTACCGCCCCAGGCCGAGGTGGTGTAGGTATTATTCGTGTTTCAGGACCCTATGCTAAAAATGTTGCACAAGCAATTTTAGGTAAAATACCAGAGATAAGAAAAGCTGAATATTTACCTTTTATAGATACTAATGGCAACGTTTTAGATCAAGGTATAGCCCTATTTTTTCAAGGACCAAACTCCTTTACTGGTGAAGATATTATAGAATTTCAAGGTCATGGGGGACCTGTTATTCTAGATATGTTACTCAATACCATTCTTGCCTTACCCAAAGTAAAAATGGCTAAACCTGGAGAATTTAGTGAACAAGCTTTTCTAAATGATAAACTTGATTTAACCCAAGCAGAAGCGATTGCCGACTTAATTAATTCTAGCTCAGAGCAAGCAGCCCGCTCTGCCCTACACTCCCTTCAAGGTGATTTTTCTAAACTCGTTAATAAAATGGTGGAGAGTATAATTCATCTGCGCATGTATGTTGAAGCAGCTATTGATTTTCCAGAAGAGGAAATTGATTTTCTGGCTGACAAAAAAATAGTCAACGATCTAAAAGCAATTATTAAACAAGTTGAAAGTGTTCAAAAACAAGCACACCAAGGGAGTATTATTCGTGAAGGTATGCGCGTAGTTATTGCTGGCCGCCCAAATGCGGGGAAATCGAGTCTTTTAAATGCATTAAGTGGCAAAGATACAGCTATAGTAACTGATATTGCAGGTACCACTCGTGATGTATTAACTGAACAGATTCATATAGACGGTATGCCATTACATATAATTGATACTGCAGGTTTGCGTGACAGTGATGATAAAGTTGAACAAATAGGCATAGAGCGGGCTTGGAAAGAAATAAATCAAGCTGATAGAGTATTATTAATGGTAGATGCCAGTGAAAACCATGGCGTGTTAGAAGATGAGCAAGATATTAAAAATTACTACCCTGAATTTTTTGAAAAACTCCCAAATAATATAGGCCTAACATTAGTCAGAAATAAAGCTGATATTAACCAATCAATCAGCCATACCAGCATAGGTTTAACAGACTTTACTGATAATAAACAAGTCAAACATACCGTAGTAACTTTATCAGCTAAAACTGGTGCAGGTGTTGATAGCTTAAAAGAACACTTAAAGAATATTATGGGTTACCAAGGTAGTACTGAAGGTGGCTTTATGGCCAGGAGACGTCATTTAACCGCTTTAAGCAACACACATCAACATTTGATTACTGGCTTAGATCAACTTGAATCATACGTTGCTGGTGAAATACTTGCAGAAGAATTAAGAATATGCCAACAAGAGCTAGACCAAATCACTGGAGAGTTTACCAGTGATGATTTGTTAGGGAAAATTTTTAGCTCTTTTTGTATTGGTAAATAGTCTACATTTTTGTTAACACGTAAACCTCTATCTTTTATAAAATATAAATTAAATCAATTAAAAACAACAAGTTAGAGGTGATAAGTTTCAATAATTAATTGGTGCTTTTTGTTATATAATTAAAATTATCAGAGAGGCCACAACAAAGCCTATAATATAAATACTAACCTGCCATCACTTCAGCCAAAAAATTGTGCTCAAATATTCTCATTTTATTATGTTGATCATAAAAATATCAGTTAAATTAACCATTCTATAATATTATGATAAGCGCATAATTAACTATTGGATATTGCAATATGAGCTCATTTCAGATAATTGTTGGTAGCATGTTAGGCGGTACTGAATATGTTGCCGAAGCCTGTGAAGAACAACTAAATATACTTGATCATCAGGTAAATTTACATTTAAAACCAGATTTTACCTCGATCATTAATGAAACTTTTGCTCAAAATACGACCATAAAACCCGTATGGCTAATTTGTACCTCTACTCATGGTGCCGGTGACTACCCTGACAACATTCAAGCTTTTGTTAGTGATCTTACAAATTGTGAACAAGATCTATCCTCAATTAATTTTATGATCATAGCGATCGGTGATTCTAGCTATGATACTTTTTGTAAAGCAGGTTATAAATTAGATAAATTATTAAAAACAAAGGGTTGCATAGAATTAATAGAGATAAATATGCTAGATATGAGTGAAGATATAGATCCAGAAGCACTTGCACAAAAATGGTTAAAAGATAAAAAAGATCTTTTACAGTGAGTTACTCATAACTTATTCACAATTTAGATCATATTTTTAAGTCCCTGTGGACAATTTCGTGAATAAGCTATTAATTTAACCTTATTATTCAGTGGTTAACTTTCTAATTAAATCATCCTGTGTATAACTCGCTATTTTGATCAAAGCTTACTTGCGGGTTGATCAAGTATTGATAACAGACTTATCATTAAGTTAACCTTATAATATATATAACAAAAAACATCTTACACACAGAAATATAGTTCCTTAATAAGTAATAGTAATAAGATCTTTATAAAGATCTTATAATATATTAGTAAGATCAGTGTCTGATCTTTTTAATCATTTGATCGTTTCCCTCAAGGCAAAAAAGCGCTAAAATATCTCTCCTGATTTTTCAAATTACTTTTTTGTTGAAAATAATTTCATCTGGTGAGTAGTTCGTTTTTTTATTAAAAAAGTAACACTGAAGGTTTAGATTTATGTGGTATCAAGAATTTTATGATGTAATAGTTGTTGGTGGTGGCCATGCTGGCACTGAAGCCGCACTTGCTTCAGCACGAATGGGCTGTAAAACTTTACTATTGACCCATAATATCGATACGCTAGGACAAATGTCATGTAATCCTGCCATTGGTGGCATAGGCAAAGGTCATTTAGTAAAAGAAATTGATGCCTTAGGCGGTTTAATGGCTACTGCCATTGATCATAGCGCTATTCAATTTAGAACATTGAATGCTAGCAAAGGCCCTGCGGTACGAGCTACACGTGCCCAAGCAGATAGAGCTTTATATCGATCTTTTGTTCGACAAAGTTTAGAGAATCAAGAAAATTTAACTATTTTTCAACAACCTTGTGATGATCTGATCTTAGAGAATGATCGTGTTGTTGGTGTATCAACGCAAATGGGATTAAAATTTAAAAGTAAAACGGTTGTGTTAACCGTAGGAACTTTCCTTTCAGGACTAATACATATAGGTTTAAACAACTATCAGGGTGGCCGAGCAGGAGATCCTGCTAGTATGAATTTAGCAGCTAAAATGCGTGATATGCCTTTTAGAATGGATCGTTTGAAAACGGGTACACCACCGCGATTAGATGCTCGCTCATTAGACTTTTCAGTCATGGAAGAACAACCCGGTGATTCACCACGACCTGTATTTTCATTTATGGGATCACGAGAAGATCATCCTGAACAGGTTTCTTGTTATATCACGCATACTAACGAGCAAACTCATCAACATATTCGTGATGGCCTTGATCGTTCTCCTATGTACACGGGTGTTATTGAAGGAGTAGGTCCTCGATACTGCCCTTCCATTGAAGATAAAATTACGCGTTTTGCTGATAAAAACTCTCATCAAATATTTGTTGAACCTGAAGGCTTAACCACCCATGAAATTTATCCTAATGGTATTTCAACGAGTTTACCTTTTGATGTACAGATGAATTTAGTACGTTCAATTAAAGGTTTTGAAAATGCCTTTATCACACGTCCTGGTTATGCCATTGAATATGATTATTTTGATCCCCGTGATTTAAAACAGTCACTAGAAAGTAAATTTATTGAAAATTTATATTTTGCTGGTCAAATCAACGGAACTACAGGCTATGAAGAAGCCGGAGCACAAGGACTTATCGCAGCAACTAATGCCGCTAATCGCGTTAAGGGCAAAGATGAGTTTACTTTAGGTCGCGATCAAGCCTATATGGGCGTACTTATTGATGATTTATCTACGCTAGGCACTAAAGAACCTTACCGCATGTTTACCTCACGTGCAGAATATCGTTTATTATTACGTGAAGACAATGCTGATATTCGTTTAACTGAAAAAGGACGATCAGTAGGTTTAGTTGATGATCTTCGCTGGCAGCGTTTTAACGAGAAAATGGAAAATATTGAATTAGAACGTCAACGATTAAAAGATACTTGGGTACAAAAAGATCATGTTTGCGTTGAAGAAGTGAATAAATTACTTAAAAGCCCTATGAGCAAAGAAGCAAGTCTTGAAGATCTTATTCGTCGTCCTGAAGTGCGTTATGAAGATTTAATGAAAATTGAAGGATTAGGACCTGAAATTGAAGATAAGCAAGCATCAGAACAAATTGAAATTCAAACAAAGTATGCGGGTTATATTGATAGACAGCTAGATGAAATAGCAAAGAAAAATCGCAATGAAAATACATTAATCCCATTCGAGTTTGATTATCAGCAAATATCCGGACTTTCTAATGAAGTAGTTGCTAAGCTAAAAGATGCACGACCAGAAACTATTGGTAAAGCTTCTCGAATTTCTGGTATTACTCCTGCTGCAATTTCGTTATTATTGGTTTACTTAAAAAAACATGGTTTGCTAAGTAAAATTGCTTAGTAAATTCAGTCAGTATTAATAAAGCAATAAAAATGACCCTAACAACTGATTTACAAGCATTGCTTGCGAAAACTACATTACAAGTATCTGAACAACAGGTGCAATTACTTATTCAATATGTAGAGCTTTTACATAAATGGAATAAAGCGTATAACTTAACGTCTGTTCGTAATCCACAACAAATGCTTATTAAGCATATTATGGATAGCTTAATGGTTGGTGAAGTATTACAAGGTGAAAACTTTATAGATGTTGGTACGGGTCCAGGTTTACCGGGTATTCCATTAGCAATTTTGTATCCAGAGCGGAACTTTGTTTTATTAGACAGTTTAGGAAAACGTATTACCTTTCTAAGACAGGTAGTATTTCAATTAAAATTAACTAACGTACAACCAATAAAAGCGCGTATAGAGGAATATCAGGTTGAAACACCTTTTGATGGCGTATTAAGTCGAGCTTTTTCTTCACTTAATGATATGGTTAGTTGGTGCTCACATTTAGTCACTATTGAGCATGGACAGTTCTTCGCATTAAAAGGACAATACCCAACGGATGAATTAGTGCAATTACCTAAAAATATAAAATTAGTCTCTAACCATAAAATAATTGTTCCTGAGCTTGTTGGTGAACGACATGTTATTGTATTGAAAAAGTGTAAATAACAATAATAAATATTAAAAAGAGGCTTTTGTGGGAAAAATAATTGCAGTTGCAAATCAAAAAGGTGGGGTAGGTAAAACCACTACAGCAGTTAATTTAGCTGCCTCTTTAGCCGCAACTAAGCGCAAAATATTATTAATAGATCTTGACCCGCAAGGTAATGCTACTATGGCCAGTGGTATTGATAAATATGAAGTACCAGCGACTTGTTATGAGCTATTAATTGAAGAACAATCAGTAGAACAAGTAGTTCAGAGAGAAACTTCAGGCCTTTATGATCTTATTGCAGGTAATGCAGATATTACTGCGGCTGAAATTAAGTTAATGGAAGTATATTCGCGCGAGCAAAGGTTAAAAAAAGCATTAGCACCTGTAAAAGACTATTATGATTTTATCATTATTGACTGCCCTCCTTCATTAAATATGCTTACTGTAAATGCCATGACTGCGGCAGATTCTGTGCTTGTACCTATGCAGTGTGAATATTACGCATTAGAAGGGTTAACAGCTTTAATGGATACTATTTCTAAATTAACCTCTGTTGTTAATAGTGATCTTCATATTGAAGGTATTTTACGTACTATGTATGACCCTCGTAACCGTTTGGCGAATGATGTGTCAGAGCAATTAAAACGGCATTTTGGTGATAAAGTATATCGTAGTGTTATTCCTCGTAATGTTCGTTTAGCCGAAGCACCTAGCTTTGGATCACCTGCTATGTATTATGATAAATCATCAACAGGCGCCAAAGCCTATTTAGCATTAGCGGGAGAAGTGTTACGTAATAATAGCCCCGTTAAAAAGACAAAAAATAAAAAAACTTCACCAGAAGATAAAATATCTGTAACTGAAAAGTCAGCTGAATAAATTCAAGGAATACTATGAGCCCAGCAAAACGACGTGGATTAGGCAGAGGTCTTGAGGCTTTACTTACTCCCCAAATAAAATCACCTATCCTAGAAGGTGAAAAATATAATGGTGAAACTACAGTAAAAGATGGTGATTTAAGAAAAATATCAACAGATAAATTATCGCCAGGAAAATATCAACCACGTAAAGATATGTCTGATACAGCATTAGAAGAATTATCACTTTCTATTCAGTCTCAAGGTATTATTCAACCTATTGTTGTTAGGCCATTAGCGGAAGGCGAATTTGAGATTATTGCTGGTGAGCGTCGTTGGCGTGCTGCACAGCTAGCTCAATTAACAGAAGTGCCTTGTTTAATCAAAGATGTACCTGATGAATCAGCAGTTGCTATTGCATTAATTGAAAATATTCAACGAGAAGATCTTAATGCAATGGAAGAAGCTGTTGCACTAGAGCGTTTATTAACTGAATTTAATCTAACCCATCAAGAAGTTGCTATCGCGGTAGGTAAATCTCGCGCTACCGTTACCAATTTATTACGTTTAAATAAATTGCATGATGAAGTAAAAACTTTTCTTGAAAATGGTGATATTGAAATGGGGCATGCACGTGCCCTATTGGCGCTTGATAGTGATTTACAAGCTGAAGCTGCTGGAACTGTTGCGACTAAAGAATTAACGGTACGCGAAACAGAAGCACTTATTAAAAAAATTAAAAATCCAGAAGATAAAAGACCAATCAAAGAAAAAGATCAAGAAAGTATTAACATAGAAAAAGACTTAGCTTATAGGTTAGGTTTAAAAGTTACTCTAAATCATAATAAAAAAGGTAAAGGAAAGTTAGTTATTTCATATAGTAAATTTACAGAGCTTGAAAAATTATTAGCGAAAATAAAATAAAATAAAATAAAATAAAATAAAAATATTAAATAGACTTATTTACTAAAACTTAGCGGTTCTATAATTTTTATCTGTTGGAAATGTTTTTATAACTCATCCAATGATTAACCCTTAATAATGATTGGATTACATACTTTAGTTTATTAAGTTGATGAAAAGTCTAATCCTTTAGTCGTATTTATTACAGAAATAGTAATTATTCAAACAAAAAACAGGGCTTCCCTGCCCTATTTTCTTGCAAAAACAACAACAATGCGTATACTTGCGACAGTTTTTACTATTGAAGTTTTTACTTTAAAAGAGAATGTAGTCTACGAGTTTATTCGTACGTTTTTTTTAACTTTATGTAAGAAGTAATAATGAAAAATAAACTTACTATTATTGGTCGCAAGTTAGCGTGGCAACAAAATATTTTAGCTAGTAGTATTGTTTTATTGTGTTCATTAGTAAGTTATTTTATTTGGGGAATAGATTATGCAAGGTCTGTTTTGTCTGCAGGCATAGTCACTATAATTCCCAATGTGATTTTCGCGCTTAGAGCATTTAAATATGCCGGAGCCAAATCGTCTAAATTAGTGGTTGAATCCTTTTTTAGCGGTGTGAAATTGAAAATGGTATTAACGGCTTTTTTATTTGTACTCGCCTTTAAAATTTTAGTACTACTGCCAATACCTTTTTTTAGCATGTTTTGTTTTATAATGGCTTTACCATTAGTTACGCCATTTTTAATAAAACAATAGCTAATAAAATATTAACAAAAGAATTTTATTTTAAACTTTAATCATTAGGAACGTTAAATATGTCTGTTGCTGAATTAACCAGCCAAGAATATATTAAACATCATTTAACCAATTGGACTGTCGGTGAAGGTTTTTGGACCTTACATTTAGATACTCTAGCTTGGTCGGTGTTTTTAGGCTTTGTTTTTCTTTATATTTTCCGCTCTGTTGCTAAAAAAGCAACAACCGGTGTACCAGGTAAATTGCAAAGTGCAGTTGAGTTGGTCGTAGAATTTGTTGATAGCAGTGTTAAAAGCACTTTCCACGGAACAAACCCATTAATTGCTCCATTAGCCTTGACTGTTTTCGTTTGGGTATTATTGATGAATGCAATGGATTGGGTACCTGTTGATTTACTGCCTTGGTTAATAGGCACGGTTGGCGGTGTTGAAATGTCACATGTATACATGAAGCCCGTACCAACAACAGATCCAAATATGACTTTTGCATTAGCATTAGGTGTATTTATTCTAACAATTTACTATTCAATTAAAGTTAAAGGTGTTGGTGGCTTTATTAAAGAGCTTACTACGCAACCTTTTAATCATTGGACTATGTATCCAATTAACTTTGTATTAGAAATGGTTACTTTATTAGCACGTCCATTATCGTTAGCGTTACGTTTGTTTGGTAACTTATATGCGGGTGAGTTGATATTTTTACTTATTGCAACAATTGGTCTTTTTCAATTGCCAGTACATTTTTTATGGGCAGCGTTCCACTTGTTGATTATCCCATTACAGGCTTTCATCTTTATGATGTTAACTATTGTATATCTTAGTTTAGCGCATGAAGATCACTAGATTTTATAATAAAATCTAGACCGACGGAGTCGGCTCGTAGAGTATGAGGCAGGAAGCCTAAAAAACTAATTTACATTGATAGGGTTAGCTCTATTAAATGGGGACAGGAAGTCCCAAAGAATATTTTTTGTACAATTTTTTTAACTTTTAACATTAACTTTAAATTATCGGAGATAAATATGTTATTCATAGCTGTTGCGTTATTGATCGGTCTAGGTGCTTTAGGTACTGCGATTGGTTTTGGTATTTTAGGTGGCAAGTTCTTAGAATCTGCTGCTCGTCAACCTGAACTAGCACCACAACTTCAAGTAAAAATGTTCATCGTAGCGGGTCTTATTGACGCTATCGCGATGATCGGTGTTGCGATCGGCCTATACATGTTATTCGTACTTGCTTAATAAGTAAGTTACTAGAATTTTTAACGAATAACTAATTAGGAGGTACACAAATGAATATTAATGCCACATTAATAGGTGAGTTAATCGCATTTGTCGTATTTGTAATTTTCTGTATGAAGTTTGTATGGCCACCAATTATGGCTGCCATCGAAGCTCGTCAAGCAATTATTGCTGATGGACTTGCTGCTTCAGACCGTGCTGCTAAAGATCTTGAGCTTGCTCAAGAGAAAGCTACAGCCCAATTAAAAGAAGCTAAAGTTGAAGCTGCATCTATCGTTGATGCTGCTAAAAAACATGAAGCTAAAATTGTTGAGGAAACTGCCGGTAAAGCACAAGCTGAGAAAGAGAAAATCTTAGCTTCAGGTCATGCAGAAATTGAAACAGAACGTAACCGTGCTAAAGAAGAACTACGTAAACAAGTAGCTGTTCTTGCTATAGCGGGTGCCGAGAAAATTCTTGAGCGTTCAATTGATGGCGCAGCACACAGCGACATCTTAGATAAACTCGTCGCTGAACTTTAAGAGGAAAGAGCTATGTCTGAATTGACAACTGTCGCTCGTCCTTATGCTAAAGCAGCGTTCGATTTTGCTGTTGAAGCAAAAGCAATTGATAGCTGGTTAATCCAGCTAACTTTTGCTGCTGAAGTTGCTAAAGATGTAACTGTTAAAGGTTATATATCTGGCGGCGCTTCGGTAGAGCAAGCACAAACATTATTTTTAAATGTTTGTGGTGAGCAAATAGACAGTCAAGGCCAAAACTTTTTAAAAGTAATGGCAGAAAACGAACGTTTGTTGGTGCTACCACAAGTTCTTGAACAATTTATAGCGTTAAAAGCTGATTTTGATCAAGAGATATCTGTGGATGTAACCTCTGCTGTAGAAATAACTGCAGAGCAAAAAACAACAGTAAGCGCCGCGCTTGAAAAGCGCTTGGCACGTAAAGTTAAGCTTAATTGTTTTGTTGATGCGAGTATCGTTTCCGGTTTAGTTATACAAGCTGGTGACATGGTAATAGATGGTTCAATCAAAGGTAAACTGAACCGCTTAGCAACAACACTACAATCTTAGATAAGGGAACAGAGCATGCAACTGAATTCCACTGAAATCGCTGAACTGATCAAGAATAGAATTGAACAGTTTAACGTTGTCAGCGAAGCTCGTAACGAAGGTACTATCGTTTCTGTAACAGATGGTATTATTCGCATTAATGGTCTTGCCGATGTAATGCAAGGTGAAATGATCGAACTTCCTGGTAGCCGTTTTGCTATCGCGTTAAACCTTGACCGTGATTCGGTCGGTGCGGTAGTAATGGGTCCTTACGCTGATTTAGCGGAAGGCCAAAAAGTTAAAGGTACTGGTCGTATTTTAGAAGTACCAGTAGGGCGTGGTTTATTAGGCCGCGTTGTAAACACTCTAGGTGAACCAATTGATGGCAAAGGCCCAATTGAAAATGATGGCTTCTCTCCAGTAGAAGTTGTTGCACCAGGTGTAATTGAACGTAAGTCAGTAGATCAACCAGTTCAAACTGGTATCAAGTCTATTGACTCTATGATTCCAATTGGTCGTGGCCAACGTGAATTAATCATTGGTGACCGTCAAATCGGTAAATCAGCGATTGCAGTTGACGCTATCATTAACCAAAAGAACACTGGTATTAAATGTGTTTATGTTGCTATCGGCCAGAAAGCTTCTACTGTAGCGAACCTAGTTCGTAACTTAGAAGAGCACGGCGCGTTATCAAATACTATTGTAGTTGTTGCATCAGCTTCTGAAGCTGCAGCATTACAATACTTAGCACCATACGCTGGTTGTTCTATGGGTGAATACTTCCGCGACCGCGGTGAAGATGCGTTGATCGTATATGATGATTTGTCTAAGCAAGCAGTTGCTTACCGTCAAATTTCATTACTTCTTCGTCGTCCGCCAGGTCGTGAAGCATACCCAGGTGATGTTTTCTATCTTCATAGTCGTTTATTAGAACGTTCTGCTCGTGTAAATGAAGCATACGTTGAAAAATTCACAAACGGTGAAGTTAAAGGTAAAACAGGTTCATTAACTGCCTTACCAATTATTGAAACGCAAGCGGGTGATGTATCTGCTTTCGTACCAACAAACGTAATCTCAATTACTGATGGTCAGATTTTCTTAGAGTCTAACTTGTTTAACGCGGGCATCCGCCCAGCTGTTAATGCCGGTATTTCAGTATCTCGTGTTGGTGGTGCTGCGCAAACAAAAATCATCAAGAAACTTGGTGGTGGTATTCGTTTAGCTTTAGCCCAATATGCTGAATTAGCAGCATTTGCTCAATTTGCATCAGATTTAGATGACGCGACTCGCGCTCAATTAGAGCATGGTCAACGCGTAACTGAATTAATGAAGCAAAAGCAATACAGCCCATTGTCAATCGCTGAAACAGCAGTGTCTTTATTTGCCGCAGAAAAAGGCTATTTAAATGACGTTGCAATCAACAAAATTGTTGATTGTGAAGCGGCTTTACATACTTATGTAAATAATGAGCATGCTGAGCTGATGGCTACTATCAATGAAAAGGGTGATTACAATAAAGATATTGAAGCTAGTTTGAATAAAACACTTGAGTTATTCAAGTCTACTCAAACTTGGTAATAGAGTCTTTAATTAAGTAACCTTTTTGGAGAAGAGTCATGGCCGTTGGTAAAGAAATAAAAACCAAGATTGCGAGTGTTAAAAATACTCAAAAGATCACAAGCGCTATGGAAATGGTTGCCGCTAGCAAAATGCGCAAAGCGCAAGATGGCATGGCAGCCTCTCGTCCATATGCGACAAATATACGAAATGTGATCGGTCATATCGCGCTTGGTAACTTAGAATATCGTCATTCCTATTTGGAAGAACGTGAAGCTAAGCGTGTTGGCTACATTGTCGTCTCAAGTGACCGTGGTTTGTGTGGTGGCTTAAATATTAATTTATTTAAGAAAGTACTTGCTGATGCTTCTGAAAAGCAAGCATCAGGTGCTGAAGTTGAATTTGGTGTAATTGGCTCAAAAGCCACATCTTTTTTCAACAATATGGGCGCTAAAGTATCTGCACAAATATCGGGCTTAGGTGATGCTCCTGCACTAACTGATTTAGTTGGTAGTGTAGCGGTAATGCTTAAAGCTTATGATAACGGTGAAATTGATAGGCTATACGTTGTGTATAACAAATTTGTTAATACTATGACGCAAGAACCGACAATTGATCAATTGTTACCTTTACCTAAATCAGATGACGAAGCAATTAGTCATCGTTGGGATTATATATACGAACCTGATGCTAACTCTTTGTTAGATAAATTATTAGTTCGTTATATTGAATCTCAAGTATATCAAGGTGTTGTTGAGAATATTGCTTGTGAGCAAGCATCTCGTATGGTTTCGATGAAAGCCGCAACTGATAATGCGGGTGATTTAATCGATGACCTACAACTGGTATATAACAAAGCGCGTCAAGCAGCGATTACTCAAGAATTGGGTGAGATTGTTGCTGGTGCAGCTGCGGTAGGGTAAGTAGAATAGTTCGGTAACGAATTAATCTGATAACAATTTTCGTAATTTATTGAAAAGTTAGTTTAAGCCAAGCTTAGCTAACTTAAATTAAGAGGAATAAACATGAGTACAGGTAAAGTCGTCCAAATAATTGGCGCAGTTGTGGATGTTGAATTTCCACAAGATGCCGTACCTCAGGTATATGACGCAGTAAAAGTAACTGAAGGTAACCTTGAAGGTTTAGTACTTGAAGTTCAACAGCAGCTTGGTGGCGGCGTTGTACGTACTATCGCAATGGGTTCCTCAGACGGTTTGCGTCGTGGCCTGAATGTAGTAAATACAGGTGAAGGTATCCAAGTACCGGTTGGTGTTGAGACGTTAGGTCGCATCATGAACGTACTTGGTGAGCCAATTGATGAAGCGGGTCCTATCGGCGAAAAAGACCGTTGGTCTATTCATCGTGAAGCACCTGCTTATGCTGAACAATCCATGTCTAGCGAATTGCTAGAAACAGGTATCAAAGTAATCGATTTAGTTTGTCCATTCGCTAAGGGTGGTAAAGTTGGTCTTTTCGGTGGTGCTGGTGTTGGTAAAACAGTAAACATGATGGAACTTATCCGTAACATCGCAATCGAGCATAGCGGCTATTCAGTATTCGCTGGTGTTGGTGAGCGTACACGTGAAGGTAACGATTTCTATCACGAAATGAACGACTCTAATGTACTTGATAAAGTATCGTTAGTTTACGGTCAAATGAACGAGCCTCCAGGAAACCGTTTACGTGTTGCCTTTACTGGTTTGACTATGGCTGAAAAATTCCGTGACGAAGGTCGTGACGTATTATTCTTCGTAGATAACATTTACCGTTATACACTTGCTGGAACTGAAGTATCTGCACTACTTGGTCGTATGCCATCAGCGGTTGGTTATCAACCAACACTTGCTGAAGAAATGGGTATATTACAAGAGCGTATTACTTCGACTAAGAAAGGTTCAATCACTTCAATTCAAGCGGTATATGTACCTGCGGATGATTTAACTGACCCTAGCCCTGCAACTACTTTTGCGCATTTAGATGCAACTGTTGTATTAAGTCGTGATATTGCTTCGCAAGGTATTTACCCTGCGATTGACCCACTAGATTCATCTTCACGTCAGTTAGACCCGTTAGTGGTTGGTACTGAACATTATGAAACTGCTCGTGGTGTACAAACAATATTACAACGTTATAAAGAACTTAAAGATATCATTGCCATCTTAGGTATGGATGAATTATCTGAAGAAGATAAGCAAACTGTATTCCGTGCACGTAAAATACAGCGTTTCTTATCTCAGCCGTTCTTTGTTGCTGAAGTATTTACTGGTTCTCCAGGTAAATATGTTTCATTAAAAGACACCATAGCTGGCTTTAAAGGTATTATAGCGGGTGACTTTGATGACATGCCTGAGCAAGCATTCTACATGGTTGGTTCTATTGAAGAAGCCGTAGAGAAAGCAAGTAAGATGTAATCATCTAGTAAGTATCTAAGCTTTGGTTTAGATACTTACATTATTAGAGGTCGAGTCAAATGGCATTATTTACTGTAAATCTAAATGTTGTTAGTGCGCAAGAAAGCTTGTTCTCAGGCAGCATTAAATCATTACAGATCACAGGTAGTGAAGGTGAGTTAGGTATTATGCCTGGTCATGCACCTTTATTGACCTCACTAAAACCTGGTATGGCATTAATCACTAAAGAAGATAATAGCGAAGAAGTTATTTATCTTTCAGGTGGAATGTTAGAAGTTCAACCAAATCAAATAATCGTACTTGCTGATGTAGCTTGTCGAGCGGATGACTTGGATGAACAAGCAGCATTAGAAGCAAAACAACGTGCAGAAGACAATATGAACGCCCATGGCGCTGATGTTGACTATGCCGCTGTTGCTATTGAATTAGCACGTGCAATAGCACAATTACGTGTTATTCAAGCATCTAATAAGTAAAACTAACGTGTAGGCGATAGTCTTATCGCGCTATAAACAGTTTTAGTGAATGAACTTTAAACGCCCTGTTACTTTGTGACAGGGCGTTTTTGTTTGTAAAAAGTAGTAACTATTCGCCGTTACTATTCTATTATTTGAAAATACCAATACCAATACCAATACCAATACCAATACTAATACCAATACCAAGCGATTAGCATAACTATTTTATTACGTATAAATTATTTATCTCTAATTATCTATATCCAGCCTCTTGTCACTTTATCGAACATAGTTCTTCCAATATTTATCATACACAAGGAGAAAATATGGCTATTGAATATAATCACTAGCAAAGAGAGCGTAAACTTAGTTACAATATTGCCTATAATAAATACGCTTAATTGAATGGATTTTCTATGTCGCTTTCTGTTGTCATCCTTGCTGCGGGTAAAGGTACTCGCATGCGCTCTTCTTTACCTAAAGTACTACATGCTATTGCTGATAAACCGATGGTATCTCATGTTATTGATAGTGCTCGTCAGTTAGGTGCCGTTAATATTTATGTTGTTTATGGCTTTGGTGGTGAAGTGCTTAAAGCAACACTTACCACAGAAAATACGGGTGATGACCTAACCTTTATTGAGCAAAAAGAACAATTAGGTACTGGACATGCTGTTGACCAAGCATCACCATTTTTAAAAGAAGATGAAGATGTTTTAGTGCTTTATGGTGATGTGCCATTAACTAAAGTATCAACATTAGAAAGTTTACTACAAGCCAAGCCTGAAAATGGCATGTCGTTATTAACTGTGTATTTGGCTGACCCTGCTGGCTATGGTCGCATTGTACGTAAAGATGGAATAGTCGTCGGTATTATTGAACAAAAAGATGCTAAACCAGAACAGTTGCTAATTAATGAAGCTAACACGGGTATTTTATATGCCAAGGGTGGTGATTTAAAACGTTGGTTAAGTGGCCTTTCTAATAATAATGCACAGGGAGAATATTACCTTACTGATATTATTGCTGCCGCTCACAGTGAAGGGAAGATTATTGCAACCGCTCACCCTGAAACTGAAATTGAAGTTGAAGGCGCTAATAATCGTGTGCAACTAGCTGCACTTGAACGCGCTTATCAAGAACGCTTAGTTGAAGAGTTAATGATAGCAGGTGCCAGTTTACGCGACCCAGCCCGAATTGATATTCGTGGTTCGTTAACTATTGGTAGTGAAGTGAGTATTGATATTAATTGTATTTTTGAAGGGTCGGTAACCTTAGCAAATAATGTAAAAATAGGTGCTAACTGTATTCTTAAAAACTGTTCAATTAGCGACAATGTTGAAATAAAACCTAACAGTATTATAGAAGACGCAACTATTGGTGAAAACTGTTCGGCTGGTCCGTTTGCGCGCATTCGTCCGGGTAGTGTTATGAATAAAGATTCTCATGTAGGAAACTTTGTTGAAATGAAAAAAACCACCTTAGGTGAAGGAAGTAAAGCCGGTCACTTAACCTACCTTGGTGATGCACTTATAGGTAAAAATGTTAACGTAGGTGCAGGTACTATTACGTGTAACTATGATGGTGTAAATAAGTCACAAACAATTATTAAAGATAATGCGTTTATTGGTTCAAATAGCTCATTAGTTGCACCCGTTTCTATTGGTGATTCAGCAACGATAGGTGCAGGCTCTGTTATTGCTAAAAATGTAGAAAAAGATGATTTAGCCGTAGCGCGTGGTAAACAACGTAATATTAAAAACTGGCCACGACCGATTAAAAAATATTAATAAATGCTATTGAGCTAGGTAACTCTACTTTTATATCACTTGGTAGAGTATTGTTTTTTTGCTAGAAACCCTTTACTTCAATAGTGTAATAACGTTGAAGTAATAGGGTGAATAAACCACTTTATGCAGAGGTTAAAGTGGTTTGTGAATAAGTTATTATTTAAAAACCCCAAAAATTCCCAAATATACGCGAAGTTATTTAGAGGTTTATTGCTTTAAGTTTCGTTTTGAAACATAATGATAGTCAAAATGAAAGTTAATCGAATATTCACCTAAGAATTATGTCAAAAAGAAACACCCAACAACGCCGTCATCATATTATTACCGATCTCAATATTAGTGGTGAAGTGAGCGTAGATAGCCTAGCTAAGCAATTTGACATAAGTGAAGTGTCTATTCGTAAAGATTTAGCAGCATTAGAAAATAGCGGTTTATTATTAAGGCGTTATGGTGGTGCTATTGCGTTACCATGTGAAATAACAGAACCTAAATCTGAAAAACTTTCAAAACAAAAAAAAACCATAGCAAAATATGCTGCTACATTAGTTCGTGATCATAACCGAATTATTATTGATAGTGGTCAAACAACCTCGGCATTAGTGAGCGAGTTAGAGAGTAAAAAGGGCTTGGTTGTGATGACTAATGCCTTAAGTATAGCCAATCAAATTCATGCCCTTGAGAATGAACCTACTTTATTGATGACCGGCGGTACTTGGGATGCGAATTCGGAAGCTTTCCAAGGACAGGTCGCTGAACAAGTATTACGCTCGTATGACTTTGATCAATTATTTATTGGTGCAGACGGTATTGATATTGAGCGTGGTACCACTACTTTCAATGAATTGATTGGGTTAAGTCGAGTTATGGCTGAAGTAGCACGAGAAGTGATTGTTATGGTTGAATCAGACAAAATAGCCAAAAAAATACCTAATTTAGAGCTCGGTTGGCAACAAATACACACCCTCATTACTGATGATGATTTAGATCAGTCAGTAAGAAAGCAATTAATTGCTCAAGGCGTAAATTTAATATGTGCCAAATAGGTATAAAAAACAAAAAAGGACAGAAAATATGTGTGGCATAGTTGGTGCGGTAGCACAGCGCGACGTAGCAGAAATTTTAGTCGAAGGACTTAGACGTTTAGAATATCGTGGTTATGATTCAGCAGGTGTAGCAATAGTAAATAAAAATAACCAATTAGCTAGTGCTAAGCGCGTGGGTAAAGTTAAAGAATTAGCACAAGCTTTACAAGAAATACCTTTAAGTGGAGGAACAGGAATAGCGCACACACGCTGGGCCACACATGGAGCACCAAGCGAAGTGAATGCTCACCCACATATCTCTAACAATACTATTGCGGTAGTGCACAATGGCATTATCGAAAATCATCAAACCTTACGTAGTCAACTACAAGGTCTAGGTTATGAGTTTCTATCGCAAACAGATACTGAAGTTATCACTCATTTGGTTCACCATGAACTAAAAACCAGTGGTAGCTTATTGTCAGCAGTACAAAAAACCGTTAAGCAACTTGAAGGGGCTTACGGTACGGTTGTCATGGATAGTCGAGATAAAGACAGTATCATTGTTGCCCGTTCTGGTAGTCCATTAGTTATTGGTTACGGTTTAGGCGAAAACTTTATTGCTTCAGATATTATGGCGTTACTCCCAGTAACCCGTAAATTCTCTTACCTTGAAGAAGGTGATGTTGCACAAATTAGTCGATTTAACGTCAGTATTTTTGATACCAATGGCGAACCTGTTGAGCGTGAAGCGAAAGAAGCGAATGTTTCACACGACAGTGGTGACAAAGGTGAATACCGTCACTACATGTTAAAAGAAACTTACGAACAACCTACCGCTATTCGCAATTCATTAGAAGGTCGTTTAGTGGGTGGCATGCTAGATATCAATACGTTTGGTAAAGGCGCTGACGAGATATTTAAAAATGTGGAACATGTACAAATTATTGCTTGTGGTACGAGTTACCACTCAGGCATGGTTGCAAGATATTGGTTAGAAGAGCTTGCCGGTGTTTCTTGTAATATTGAAATAGCCAGTGAGTTTAGATACCGTCAATCTTTTGTACCTAAAAACTCTTTATTGGTTACTATTTCACAATCAGGCGAAACTGCAGACACCTTAGCCGCTTTGCGTTTAGCGAAAGAGATTGGCTATCAATCTAGCTTAGTTATTTGTAATGTTCCAGGTTCGTCGTTAGTACGTGAATCTGACCTGGCCTTTATGACTAAAGCGGGCGCTGAAATTGGCGTGGCATCAACCAAAGCTTTTACTACTCAGCTTGTTGGTTTATTAATGATGACCGTAGCTATTGGCAAACATCACGGCATGTCTGATGATAAGCAAGCTGAAATTATTCAATCATTAATGTCGTTGCCGGCAAAACTTGATGAAGTCTTAGCACTTGCTTCTTCAATCGAAGATTTAGCTGAAGATTTTGCGGATAAACATCATGCCTTATTTTTAGGTCGAGGCGACCAATATCCTATTGCAATGGAAGGTGCATTGAAGCTGAAAGAAATTTCTTATATTCATGCTGAAGCCTATGCTGCGGGTGAACTTAAACATGGGCCATTAGCGCTTATAGATGCTGAAATGCCGGTAATTGTTGTGGCACCCAAAAATGATTTAATCGAAAAGCTTAAGTCGAACGTAGAAGAAGTGCGTGCGCGTGGTGGCTTAATGTATGTCTTTGCTGATAGCGATACTAAATTTGCTAGCGACGACACTATGAAGGTGATTGACGTGCCTGTGTGTGATGACATTATCGCACCGATTGTTTATACACTACCTTTGCAGTTACTTTCTTACTATGTGGCAATTATTAAAGGTACAGATGTTGATCAACCTCGGAACTTAGCAAAATCGGTTACCGTGGAGTAAGTCTGTTAGGGGGTATTATATCCTGCTTAAAGCTTAAGGTGCATCTAGGGAGTTAAAATCACTGGGTAGCACCTTATTCATCGCACCAAACCCCTCTATCCCTCGAGATTAATAGTAGAATGAATCCTCAGAAAAAAATTAGTGGTAACCTCTACACACTTTATCTTGAGTTTGACTTCATTCAGCCTGATAAAATTTGGTGTGACAATATAACATTTATGTGGACTGGAAACTGTTAGCATGTACCGCTGTTTTTACTGGTATATATAACACTTAGTCAAAATCGGTCTACTAGCTGTTAGGATTAATGGCTAGTTTAAGGCTTGATAAATCATAGTATAGAAACAAGCTAATGTATCCATCTATGATGAATGCATTAGCTTGTGGATTATCTTGTTATTATAAAGAGAGTTTAATTTTTAAATTAGGTACTAGCAGTTAACCGCCGAGGCCACCTAAACATATATATTTCATTTCTGTATAATCTTCAAGGCCGTATTTAGAACCTTCTCGGCCGTTGCCAGACTCTTTTACACCACCAAAGGGAATGATTTCTGAGCCTATGGCAATTTCATTAATACCGACCATACCATATTCAATTTTTGTCGCCATGCGCCATGCACGACCAATGTCATTAGTAAATACATAAGAAGCTAGACCAAATTCAGTATTGTTAGCCATGTCAATGGCTTCTTGTTCATTACTAAATTTGAATATAGGTGCAACTGGACCAAAAATTTCTTCCCCAAAAATATCCATTGTAGAGTCTACATGAGTAAGTATTGTTGGTTCAAAATAGCAAGCGCCTAATGTTGATAATTTACCGCCAATTTGGACTTTAGCACCTTGCTTAATTGCCTGTTGAACTAAGTTATTAACATCACTAGCAGCTTTTGCAGAAACTAATGGGCCATGGGTAGTATTTTTATCCATGCCATTGCCTAATTGAAATTCATTCACTTTATGAGTAAGTTTAGTTACAAATTTTTGATAAATACTATCTTGCACCATTATTCGATTAGCGCAAATACAAGTTTGTCCTGAATTTCGGTACTTAGAGGCAATAGTTGCATCAACGGCTTTGTCTAGGTCGGCATCATCAAAGATAATTAACGGTGCATTTCCGCCTAACTCCATTGAGGTTCTTTTAACAGTATCAGCACATTGTTTTATCAACACTTTACCTACAGGGGTTGATCCAGTAAACGTTAACTTGCGAACAATAGTGCTGTCGGTTAATACTTTTCCGAGCACTCGAGATTGCCCAACAATCACATTGATAACGCCTGCGGGAATGCCCGCACGATCGGCCAATTCAGCCAATGCTAGCGCTGATAACGGAGTTTCTAATGCGGGTTTAATAATGATTGTACAGCCAGCAGCTAAAGCTGGAGCCGCTTTTCGGGTGATCATAGCATTGGGGAAATTCCAAGGCGTGATCGCTGCGACTACACCAATAGGTTGACGAATCACAAAACCTTGACGATCTTGGCCTGGTAAATTAATCACATCACCATAAACACGTTTAGCTTCTTCAGCAAACCATTCAACATAGGATGCACCATAATCAATTTCGCCAAGTGATTCAGCGATGGGTTTCCCTTGTTCAAGCGTCATTATAGTGGCAAGATCTTGCTTATTAGCAATGATTAAATCAAACCATTTCTTAAGTAATTCAAAGCGCGTTTTTACTGAAGTATTTTTCCATTGTTGAAAAGCGTTATTGGCGGCAACAATAGCAGCTTGTGCATCTTGTTCACCAGAAAGGCATAGGTTAGTAATTACTTCACCCGTTGCAGGATTAGTTACGGAGGCATTATTTTCAGCTTCTACTGACCACTTGCCATTTAGGTAACTACCTGACTTTAGTAATGTAGCATCAATTAAATTATTCATGAATCTTTCTCTTCTAAGGTTTTAATTAGATCATCTAATAGTTCATAAAGTAATTCTAATTTTCTGACACCATACTTTTCTTCTATCGCAACATATCTTTCGACAGATTTTGGAGCCACTTTAGCAAATAAATTTTTACCCGCTATGGTCAAGAATATCTTTGAACGCCGTTGATCAGTGTCAACAACTTGTCGTTCAATCAGTTTTTCTTTATCTAGATGATTAATTATTCGGGATATGCTTGGCATAAGTAAATGGCAACGCTCCGCCAATGTACTTATGTCAAGACCAGTTTCATGCTCCAAAGCTCGAATCACCCGCCATTGTTGTGGTGTTAAACCATGTTCTTTGAGTGATGGAATAAACTTTTTCATCACTGCTTCCCTTGTTTGCAATAAGGTCATAGGCAGCGAGCGCTCGAAACTACGGAGTTTTTTTGTCATCACTATAAATCTTCGTCTTTAATACCATTAACTAAGGTGCCTACACCTTCTACATCTATTTCAACAATATCACCAGGGGCTAAATATCGTGGTGGCTCAAAACGAGCGCCAGCACCATTTGGCGTTCCTGTTGCGATAACATCCCCCGGTTTTAAATGGAAAAATTTTGAAAAGTAGCTAATGATATATTTAAAAGGAAACATCATACTTGCCGTTGTATCGTCTTGTCTAACTTCACCGTTAACTCGGGTTGTCACGCGCATATTCTCAAATTGCTCTGGAGTGAACTCATCCGCAGTTACCATCCAAGGGCCAATTGAACCTGAATGGACAAAGTTTTTACCTTGTGTCACGTTAAACTTAGCATGACGTACCCAATCACGTAGCGTACCTTCGTTCATTATGGTTATCCCAGCAATATGATCATAAGCATCTTCTTCAGCAATACGACGACCTTCTTTACCAATAATAATGACAATTTCGCCTTCATAATCTAATTTATGAGATTCTGGTGGTCGAATAAGTGGTTTGTCATGACCTGTCAATGAATCTGGCGTACGAATAAATAAGCTTGGATACTTAGGGGCTTCAGAGCCATCTTTATATTCAGCATTGCGGTTTGCATAGTTAACGCCAACACAAGCAATTTTACCTGGGTTACTGATGGGTGGTAAGAATTCGACATCTTCAGCTTTATAATCAACTTCTAGGCCGTTGGCGAGTTTTTTCATCGCATCAAGCTTATCGTTCTGTAGAACTTCTAATAAGTTACTGCCAAGCAAGTTACCTAAATCAATAACACCTTCATCGGTGATGACACCCCATGACTCTCTTTCTGCATGACTAAACGTTAAAAATCGCATTTAATATCTCCTAAATTGTTAAAATTTTATTGTGATTATAGTTTTATTGTTAATATATAACACGTTAAGTATATATTCACAATGAAACACAATGATTTTAGGTTGATTTAGCTTTTGTGAGGGTTTTCTGGATTGCTTCTTGACAAACACCATGATTTATATTTAACATGTTAATAAAATATGATGTATTGTTCTGTAATTAGAGTTGTTACAAGTGACAAATAAAATAAAACGATTAACCACAAGATAACTTGGAGCGGCTAATGTCTGAATTCGAACAAAACCTTAGTAGAGCAAAACAATATTTAACGCGATTTAAAGAGGCACCTTTAGGACAATTTATTGGTGGTGAGTTTTATACAAATGAGAAAACTTTTACTAATTTAACGCCTGTTGATAATACGTCTATTGGTGAAGTCTCAGAAGGTACTGAGATGGATATGGACAAAGCCTGTGAAGCCGCAAAAAAAGCATTTCCTGCTTGGCGAGATATGCCGGGTGCTGAGCGTAAAAGAATATTACACCACTTTGCCGATAAAATAGTTGAACGTGCCGATGAGATCGCCTTGGTTGAATCAATGGATTGTGGCCAACCTATCCGATTTATGAAGCAGGCAGCGATACGTGGTGCGGCAAACTTTAGATTTTTTGCAGATAAAGCGCCTGAAGCAGCGAATGGTTTGTCACTTCATCAAGACGATCACACGAACTTTACCGTGCGTTCACCTATTGGTCCTGTTGGCATTATAACGCCTTGGAACACGCCATTTATGTTGGCAACATGGAAAATAGCGCCAGCGTTAGCTTCTGGTTGTACTATTGTTCATAAACCCGCTGAAAAGACACCATTAAGTGCCATGCTTATGGCTGAAATTGCAAAAGATGCGGGTATTCCAGATGGTGTTTGGAATACGGTTAATGGTTTTGGTTCAACGGTTGGTAAACGTTTAACTGAACATCCGGCTATTAAGGCTGTTGCTCTAGTAGGTGATTCTGCCACAGGCCGTCGTATTATGCGTCAAGGTGCTGATACATTAAAACGTGTGCATTTTGAATTAGGTGGCAAGAACCCTGTAATTGTTTTTGATGATGCTAATTTTGATCGTGCATTAGATGCAGTTGTATTTATGATTTACAGCCTAAACGGGCAACGTTGTACTTCTTCAAGTCGTTTATTAATTCAAAATGGTGTTAAAGATAAGTTCTTAGCGGCATTAGAAAAACGTGTACGTAATTTAAAAGTAGGTCACCCATTAGATCCTAATACTGAAGTTGGGCCGCTGGCTCATAAAGAGCATTTTGATAAAGTGATGAGCTACATGACTATTGCCCAGCAAGACGGTGCAACGACTAAAGTTGGCGGTATTCATCGTGCAGATCTCGGTAAGGGTTGTTATGTTTCCCCTACCTTATTTACTGATGCTGACACTAGCATGCGTATTGCCCAAGAAGAAATTTTTGGTCCTGTGTTAACGACTATTGGTTTTGATACAGAAGAAGACGCAATTGCTATTGCTAATGATACTGACTATGGCTTATCTGGCTATATTTGGACTGAAAACACAGGCCGTGCAATGCGTATGGCTAAACATGTTGAATCAGGAATGCTTTGGGTTAACTCAGAAAATAACCGTAACCTACCTTCACCTTTTGGTGGCGTAAAGTCGTCAGGTATTGGTCGCGATGGTGGTGATTGGAGTTTCGATTTTTACATGGAAACTAAAAATGTTTGTATTGCCCATGGTACCCATAAGGTTCCAGTTTTAGGTGCGTCTTAAATTACAATTATTAGGAGGATTGAATTATGGGTAAACTTGCATTAGCTGCCAAAATAACACATGTACCATCTATGTATTTATCAGAGCTTGAGGGAGAACATAAAGGTTGTCGTGAAGCTGCCGTTAACGGTCATAAAGAAATATCTCGACGCTGTCGTGAATTAGGTGTCGATACAATCGTAGTATTTGATACGCACTGGTTGGTTAACTCTGGTTATCATATTAACAACGCACCCCATTTTGAAGGGGTTTACACCAGTAATGAATTGCCACATTTTATTAAAGATATGCCTTATAATTATGAAGGTAATGTTGAGTTAGGTGATTTGATTGCCAAAGCGGCAACAGAAGCTGGCGTTCATACCCGAGCGCATTCAGATACTACCTTAGGTATTGAATACGGCACCTTAGTGCCAATGCGATACATGAATGAAGATAAGCATTTTAAAGTGCTTTCTATTTCTGCCATGTGTCAGGTTCATGATCTAGAAGACAGTGCTAAATTAGGTGCCGCATTACGAAAAGCGATTGAAGAAGATTATGATGGCACGGTCGCTATTTTTGCTTCAGGTTCATTATCCCATCGTTTTGCTCAAAATGGTGTTGCAGATCAGTTTCTCCATAAAGTATGGTCGCCATTTTTAGAAAATATTGATCAACGTGTGGTTGAAATGTGGGAACAAGGCGAATGGAAAGAATTTGTCGAAATGTTACCTGAATATGCATTGAAGTGTCATGGTGAAGGTTTTATGCACGATACTGCAATGTTACTTGGCGCGTTAGGTTGGGATGAATACAAAGGTAAGGTTGAGGTTGTTACCCCTTATTTTGGTAGCTCAGGTACAGGCCAAATTAATGCAATCTTCCCCGTTGAATAATAGAGAGATTTTTTTATGCCACATTTCATTCTAGAACACTCTGGAAATTTAACCAACGAGTCACTTGATTTAGATGCTTTGTTTACCCGGTTAATTGATGAAGCGGTAGGTACGGGAATTTTTCCGTTGGCAGGTATTCGCTGTCGCGCACATAATTGTGAATACTTTAGAGTTGCCGATGGTACGGCTACTTTTGGTTTTGTTCACTTACATGTACGTATTGGTTCAGGTCGAAGTGAAGAACAAAAAGCGAGTGCAGCGAAGATTTTGTTTGGTGTATTAACTGATCACTTATCTGCACTTTATGAAAGCCAAGGTCTAGCCATTTCGTTTGAGCTAACCGAGTTGCCTGTTCATAAATTTAATCAAAACAACCTTCGTGACTATCTTGCAAAATAGTCTCGCGAGTAGTTTAAAAATTATTAAAAAAGTATTTTAGAGGATTTTTACATGCTCAGTAAAGAGATTATTGAACAAGCTGCAATCGACCATTTAGCAGCAGAAGTTAATAGTAAGCCTGGCGTACCCTTATCAATAAAACATCCAGAAATGACGTTAGAAGATGGCTATGCCATTCAGAAAAGTTGGGTGAATAAAAAAATAGCACAAGGCCAGAAAGTTGTTGGTTATAAAATTGGCTATACCTCACGCGCAATGCAAAAAGCACTGAACATTGATGAGCCTGACTTTGGTGTGCTTTTGGATAGCATGGTGTTTAACGACGGTGCTCAAATTGACGTATCGAAGTTTTGTGATCCGCGCATTGAAGTTGAGCTAGCGTTTGTTTTAAAAGATCGTCTTGAAGGTGAAAATGTCACTATTTTTGACGTGTTAAATGCTACAGACTACGTTGTACCTACGTTAGAAATTATTGACGCGAGAACGCACCGGAAAGATCCTGAAACAGGTTACACCCGAAAAGTATTTGATACAGTTGCCGACAACGCAGGTAATGCTGCCATTATTATAGGCGGACGACCAATCCGTCCGTTAGAAATGGATTTACGTTGGTGTGGTGGTATTTTGAATATTAATGGTGTGGTTGAAGAAACGGGCTTAGCAGCAGCAGTGCTTAATCATCCAGCCAATGGTATTTGCTGGGTTGCTAAGCGTTTTGCTCCTCATGGTGTTTCTTTAGAGCCAGGTCAAATTATTTTATCAGGCTCTTTTACCGCGCCAGTGGCAGTAAAAGCAGGTGATACTGTTAATGCCGATTATGGCCCGTTAGGCACTATTTCTTGTCATTTCATCTAGGACTTTTTATTCAGGGCTTTTGATTTAAGAGAATATAATCATGAAATTACCACAAAATAAATTTAAACAGGCGTTAACGTCTAATAAAACACAATTTGGTTTATGGATGGGGCTACCTGATAGCATTTGTGCTGAAATTGGTGCCGGTGCTGGTTTTGACTGGCTTTTAATTGATGCTGAACATGCCCCTTATGATTTACGTGGTATTCAAAGTCACTTGCAGGCAATAGCTCCTTATGGTGTTCCAGCTTTAGTTAGACCGCCAGAAGGCACCACCGCAATTATCAAACAGTTACTCGATATTGGTGCGCAAAGCTTACTTATTCCTATGGTTAATACCGCTGAACAGGCACGTCAATTAGTGCAAGATTCGCTCTATCCACCCCAAGGTATTCGTGGCTTAGGCACATCTATGGCACGTGCTGCTCATTGGAATGGCGTAGAAGGCTATTTACAAAAAGCGAATGATGAAATTTGCTTAATTGTACAAGCAGAAACTAAACAAGCCATTGATAATTTAGAAGAGATTGTTGCAATTGATGGCGTTCACGGTGTGTTTATTGGGCCATCTGATTTATCCGCTTCTATGGGCTACGTAGGTAATCCAGGACATCCAGAAGTGGTTGCCGCGGTTGAAAAGGGCATTGAAATTATTGTTAACGCGGGTAAAGCTGCCGGGGTGTTAGCGGTGGATAAAGCCTTAGCTCAAGGTTATGCGGCTAAAGGCGCTAATTTTGTTGGCGTTGGTGTTGATGTAAGCTTATTAGCAACCTCAGTACGTAATTTAGCTAATCAATTTTGTACTGATGACAATACTAGCGAGTTAACTGCGGGTTATTAAAAGCGCGAATTCACGAGACAATATCCTTCAGTTATTGTTTTTTAAAGTCATATAAATCGCTCATACTTGCTGAAACGAGTACTTTCAAGTTGATCAGGTATAATAGTTCTTTTTTTCAAAATAAACGCCTTAACCTTTTGGCGAATATGAATATATTTTAATTATTTTTAAGTTTAGCATTGAAAGCGAAAACAGGTGTCTCCATAACTTACCTAGACGTAAAAAGAACTTAGTAATTAAACGATTACATAATTATAAAAAATGTGTATATATATTCAAGTGTGAATAGAAGCACAAAAAAAAGAAAGAGAATAAATCATGGCGAATATCGTTCCAATTAAAAAAGAAATGCATCAAAATTTGAAACTTGTTAAAGCGCGTGATTTATCACACGTTGAAGGGCAGCACATTATCCCGTTAACGGCTGCTGAATTTGCCCAAGCATCCGCTAGCTTTCCTATTGTACTTGTTAAAAACCCAGATTCAGAGCGCTACCGTAGTGTTGCAATGTTAGGCTTGGAAGCAGGTGAAAACTTGTTTTATCAAGATGACAAATGGACAGCTATTTCAATACCGCAAAGTATTTCAATGGCTCCTTTTTCTTTAGGTATCGATCCGGAAAAAGAAAACACATTAACTGCTTGTGTTGATTTAGATAGTGAGTTTATCGGCGAAGAAAAAGACTTACCATTGTTTGAAGACGGTAAAGAATCTGAAGTTTTGGTGAACGTACAACAAGCCTTGGGTCGTTTATATGATAATGAAAGAATGACTGAAAAATTTATTAAAGAATTACAAGACAACAACTTGTTGCAAGAGCTTGAGTTAAATATAGCCTTAAGTACTGGAGAAAAGAAAAAACTAGTGGGTATTTTCACTATCAATGAAGAGAAATTGAAAGAGTTTCCTGATGATAAAGTACTTGATTTTCACAAGCGAGGTTTGTTTGTTCCTATCTATTCAATGTTAGGCTCTATAAGTCAAATGAACCGTTTAGCGCAGTTACGTAACCAATTGTCAGAAATTAAAGTAACAGGCGTACAGATTGTTCCTGTTGTCGATAAAGTGGCAAGTGCAAGTTAGTTCTTAAAGAATATGACTAAGAAAAAAAGGAGCTTTGCTCCTTTTTTTCTTTTAAAGATAGATAAATGTAATTGCTATACAGTTAGTTTACAATGGCTCAATATTCATATTTCAATGAGAACAATAATTTGGCTATCCACCTTCCTTTTGCAAAGTTGAGCCATTGGCAACAAATTGCTTTTGCTAGTGCTTTACTAGAGCGTATGTTACCTAATTATCAAATGTTTAGTGAAGCTAGTGAATTTGGTAGTTATGCTTTGTTACGCAATCAGCTTGATTTAATATGGCAGTGGTTAGATAAAAACAATAAAATCAAAATCAATATTAATGCTCAGTTAAATAAGTTAGAAGAACAAACACCCGATCCTGAAGTATTTGACTCTTTTGGTGTTTTTCCTGCACTTGATGTGTGTATGGCTATGATGTCTTTATTGCAACTAATGCAGACTAATGGCACGGATAAAGACCATGAATACATCAATAGTATCAGTCGTTTATCGCAAAACAGTGTTAACTACTATGTGGAATTACTGCTTATTGATGAAGGTAATGAAAATATCCAAGCTGCAAACGTCGATGAGCATCCATTAACCGTATGGGAAAAAGAGACACAAAACGAGCTGTTTGACTTTATATCGTTCGCTGCAGAAACTAAACGCTCTTGTCAATTAGCCAAAAACATGGTGTTGTCTGAAGGATTGTCTAATTTAGGTATAGCAATAGAGTAACGTCTTTGACGTTAGCTTATTATTTTTTGCCAATTGTTTAGTTTGTATATTGAAATAGTTGGTAAGCTACTTGCCCGGCTACTTTTTCTTTTAGTAATTGCCAGTTGCTAGGTAGTTGTTGGTTGCTATGGATTTCCATTTCAACATAAATTAATGCTTGGTTAGCTAACCAGCCATTATTTAATAAATCAGCGGTTTGTGTAACTAAACCCTCCCTAAATGGAGGGTCAATGAAGACTAAATTATAGTGTTCCTTGGCTGATGATTTGAGAAAATCTAGGGAATTAGTGTTGGCTACAAGGGCATTGTCGGCGTTAAGTAGTTGTTTGTTTACTTGTAACTGCTTTGCCGCAGAATTATTTAGCTCAATTAAGGTGACTTTAGCCGCGCCGCGAGATACTGCTTCAAAGCCTAAACTGCCAGCGCCTGCGAAGCAATCTAAACAATTGGCATCCTGTATATAGGGCATTAACCAATTAAAAACCGTTTCTTTTATTCTGTCGGTGGTGGGTCGTAAGCCCTCGGCCATTAATACCGGTAATTTTCTCCCTCTATGTTTACCTGCAATAATGCGAATACTGCCTGTAACCGCTTTTTTACTCTGTTGTTTTTTACCTTGATTCATATCACTGACAGCTATGCTATTAAATGTTAATATAACGGTGATTTTATCTCTATTTGGTCTCAATACCAATCAAATAACGTAATTTACCCATATCGAATAGCAAAAGGTCTAAAAAAGTGTCTAAGAAGAAAAAAGGTATGTTTTCCTGGTTAGGTTTTGGTCAGGATGAGAAAGGGCAGGCTACAAAAGAGAGTTCTGAAGCTGTTGAAAAAATTGCAGTTGAATCTGACTTAGTTATTGAGGCTAAGCAGAAAGAAGCGATTATTGATGAAGCGGTTGTCATTGCTGAGCCACATACTTCTAATGAGATAGAACCCGAACCACCCACTCTAGACCAATCAGAAGAGTTTACGGCGGAAGAGCTAGAAGATGAGATCGACCTTGAAGTCAATAAACCAGCACAAGAAGCTAAGTTAGGTTTTTTTGCTCGCTTAAAACAAGGCTTGACTAAGACCCGGAAAAATTTAGGTGGTGGTTTATTTGATTTGTTCCGTGGGAAACAAATTGATGATGAGCTTTTTGAAGAGCTAGAAACACATTTGTTACTGGCAGATGTTGGTGTTGAAACAACCATGAAAATTATCGACTCACTTACAAAAAGTGCTAGTCGTAAGCAGTTAAAAAATGCAGAAGCCTTATATGAATTATTAAAAATTGAGCTAAAAAAGATTATTGAAGATGTCAGTCAACCGTTAGAAATTCCTGAAAATGATGGGCCTTTTGTTATGCTCATGGTGGGCGTCAATGGTGTCGGTAAAACCACCACTATTGGTAAGCTAGCAAAGCAATTTCAAGCAGAAGGAAAATCAGTCATGTTGGCGGCGGGTGATACCTTTAGAGCCGCAGCGGTAGAACAATTGCAAGTATGGGGCGAGCGTAACGACATTCCGGTTATTGCTCAGCATACAGGTGCGGATAGTGCCTCGGTTATTTTTGACGCAATAAGTGCCGCTAAAGCACGTAAAATAGATATATTAATTGCCGATACTGCAGGGCGTTTACAGAATAAAACACATTTAATGGAAGAGTTAAAGAAAGTTGTTAGGGTCATGAAAAAACTTGATGTAAATGCGCCTCATGAGGTGATGTTAACCCTTGATGCAGGCACTGGCCAGAATGCACTAAGCCAAACCAAGTTGTTTAATGAAGCTGTTGGTTTAACTGGCTTAACGTTAACTAAGCTTGATGGTACTGCTAAAGGCGGTGTTATTTTTGCGGTGGCCGATAAACACAGTATTCCTATTCGTTATTTAGGTGTTGGTGAAGGTATTGATGATTTACGTCCATTTAATAGTGATGATTTTATTGATGCTTTGTTTACTAAAGAGCCATAGACTAAAACAAAAAATTACTGAATAAAATAATAATTATGATCAGCTTTAACAATGTTAATAAAACTTATCCCGGTGGTTTTCTCGCCCTAAAGAAAGTGAACTTCACCGTTGGCGCCGGTGAAATGGTGTTTTTAACAGGTCATTCAGGTGCGGGTAAAAGTACTTTGTTAAAGCTTATATCTATGATGGAAAAGCCAAGTTCAGGTAGTATTTTAGTAAATAAAACTGAACTTGCTAAAATAAAGTATAACAAAATACCCTATGTGCGCCGTGGCATAGGAATGATATTTCAAAGCCACAACCTGCTCAAAGATCGTACTGTCTTTGATAATGTTGCCTTACCGCTCATTATTGAGGGAGTGAGCCACAAAGAAATTAAAAAGCGTGTTGAAACCGCTTTAGATAAAGTGCATTTAAGTGCAAAGCTGAAGTGTTTTCCACATATGCTGTCTGGTGGCGAACAACAAAGAGTAGGCATTGCCCGTGCTATTGTTAACAAACCCCCTATATTACTCGCTGATGAGCCAACCGGAAATCTAGATCCTAAACTATCTTTAGATATAATTCGTTTGTTTGAAGAATTTAATGCTGCAGGTGTTACGGTATTAATTGCTACCCATGATTTAGGTTTAATTGCCCGCATGAAGTATCGTACGTTAACATTAAAAGAGGGGACCATGATTAATGATGGCATCATTGAAGGGTTGAGTCCTAATGGTATAACGACACCAAATATCACAGGGCAAGGGGTAATGAATGAGTGATTTTCATTCTAGTAAATTAAACCAACGTAATAACTTATTAAGGCGGTTATTAACGTTACCTATTAGGCATATTCAACAAGCGATAGGAAGTTTAGGCGACTTATGGCGTACGCCGTTTACTTCTGTGATGACAGTTTTTGTATTGGGCATTAGTTTAGCCTTACCCGCTACCCTACACTTGTTTGTTAAAAACGCTCAACAAGTGAGCGAACAATGGGACAGTGCTTCACAAATTACTTTGTTTTTGAAATTGTCAATCAATGATAAAAGCGCTCAAAACTTAGTAAAGCGACTTAAGTTGTATCCTGAAGTCACTGACGTGCACTATATTTCTGCAAAACAAGCACTAAAAGAGTTTAAAATACTCTCAGGTTTTGGTCAGTCACTTGAGTACTTAGAAAAAAACCCCTTGCCGGCTACAATATTGGTCATACCAACTAATCGTGCTAGTCAGGCAGATGCTGCTAATGAATTATTAGCAAAGTTAACGCAAGAACGAGAAGTTGATCAAGCTAAGCTTGATTTGGAATGGCTTACACGTTTAGAAGCAATAGCGCAGTTAATTAAAGATATTGTTAGTTGTGTTGCTTTGTTGTTGTGTTTATCGGTGGTACTTATTGTTGGCAATACCATAAGGCTTGCTATTTTAAGCCAGCAAGATGCCATTGCCATTATGAAATTGGTTGGCGCAACCGATAGTTTTATTCAACGGCCATTTCTTTACAGTGGTTTTTGGTACGGTATTTTTGGGGGTATACTCTCTTGGGTAGTCGTGAGCTTATTAGCACAGTACTTAAGTACTGCAGTTGGCAACCTAACTGATTTATATCAAAGTAACTTTCAGTTACAAGGGTTAGCATATAGTGAAGCGGCAATGTTGATAATTCTTGCTGTATTGCTTGGGTTAGTTGGTAGTTACATTTCGGTACGTAACCATATTAGAGCGATTGAGCCGAATGCAGACTAATACCAATAATACTGCATTAACAAAATTTAACAGATATTTCACTAAATAAATGAAAGATCATCTTGTTTTGCCCTTTCTATTAAGCTAATGTTTGTCTCCACTTGGCGCTCCTTGTATGGTGTAGGTATTTAAAACACCCATTTTATGTTAAAATAACGAACGTGAAACAAGTAAAAAGTTTAAGAAAAGAGGTTTATATATATGAGTAATACAATGCAACTTATTCTACCAAAAAGCGGTAGTATTGAATCGTACATGCAATCAGCGTATAGCATCCCTATGTTAACAGCTGAAGAAGAGCGTGATCTTGCCACTAGTCTTTATAATGAAAATGACTTACAAGCGGCACAAAAGCTGATTATGTCACATTTGCGTTTTGTTATTCATATTGCCAAAGGCTATTCCGGTTATGGATTAGCACAAGCTGATTTAGTACAAGAAGGTAATGTGGGTTTAATGAAAGCAGTTAAACGTTTTAACCCTGAAGTGGGTGTACGTTTAGTCTCATTTGCAGTGCATTGGATCAAAGCTGAAATACATGAATATGTGTTGAAAAACTGGCGAATCGTAAAAGTTGCAACGACTAAAGCACAACGTAAATTATTTTTTAATCTACGTAAGAATAAAAAACGCTTGGGTTGGTTCAGTAATGATGAAGTGAATACTGTTGCAGATACCTTAGGTGTGAGTACCAAAGATGTGCTAGAAATGGAAAATCGCATGAGTAGTCATGACCAAGCTTTCGAACTTTCTTCTGATGATGTCGATAATTCGAGTGCAGGTAATTTTTCACCAGCGCAGTACTTAGAAGATAAACAATCAGACTTAGCTATTGAAGTAGAAAATGCCAATTGGGAAAATCATGCTAACAACCGCTTATCTACGGCATTAGTTGCGCTAGATCATCGGAGCCAGGATATTATTAAAACTCGTTGGTTGAGCGAAGATAAAACAACATTGCAAGAGTTAGCCAATAAATACCAAATTTCAGCTGAGCGAGTTCGACAGTTAGAAAAAAATGCGTTAAACAAACTTAAAAATACTATGGTGCTATAGTGTTAGTGTAGTCTCTTATTTTAAAAACCGACTTCGGTCGGTTTTTTTGTGCCTGCAATATGAATTTAGATCGTAATACCAATCGAAAAAGTAGAGCGTTACAAGATCTCGGTGAATGATTTATTATTAGTCTTAGTATTAGTTATGGGTTAATGGCAGAAGATGTTGAAAGTGTATAAGCCATTTGTGTGATGTGGTTTCGGGTAACCCATCATATAACGTAACCAAAAAACCGAGTGAAATGCCTTCAAAAATATAAAGAAAAAACTGCTGTTAATCTCTTTGTAAGTCCAATTATCTAGTTTAAACTTTGTTTTGACGCATTATTTTATTAATGGGTGTATGCTTTTACTCGTTTACTGGCATCATTTGGGTATAATAGCAGTAATTATATTATAGGAGTTTGTTATGGGTGGTATCAGTATTTGGCAATTATTAATTATTGCCGTTATTGTCGTTCTATTGTTTGGTACTAAAAAATTGCGTAACTTAGGTGGTGATTTAGGCTCGGCGATAAAGGGCTTTAAAAATGCAGTAGGTGATGAAAAAGATTCAGTTGACACAGATCCAGCTCATAAAGTAGAAAAAAACTCAGATACGTTAGCTGATGACAGTAGTACTACTGCACAAGAAGCTAGCAAATCTAAAGAAAGCCAAAAAGAAAAGAGTTAGGCATATTCATGTTTGATATTGGTTTTTGGGAATTAACGCTTATTGGTATTATGGGTTTAGTCGTACTCGGCCCAGAACGTCTACCTGTAGCGATTCGAACCCTTAAAGGTTGGGTCACGGGTGTGCGTAAGTTTAGTGATTCGGTAAAATCTGAGCTTTCAGAAGAGCTAAGAATTCATGAGCTACATGGAAACCTTAAAAAAGCAGAGCAAGCCAACATGGCTAACTTAAGCCCCGAGATTTCTGAATCTGTTAAGTCATTAAAAGAAGCTGCTGCGATGGTCAATGAACCATTTAAAAATGTTGATAAAAGCGCTATAGACCCATTCACTTCAACCTTGTCAGCGAGTCAATCTGCTATAGATAAAACTGCTAGTAGTGAGCAAGAAGTTAATATTCAAGCAGATGATACTAACAATGTAAAGCCATCAGATACGTCTCAAAAAAGCACACAAAATATTGAGCACGAAATGAAGCAGGACAAATGAATTCATCGGTAGAACATTCGGAATCATCAGATCCAATCGCAGCAGCGTCGTCAGCATCAGAGAAAAGTGTGACGCTTTTTGACCATCTAATTGAACTCAGAACACGTTTATTACACGCAGTGCTAGGTATTTTGTTGGTATTTTGTTGTTTAGCCTATTTTGCTCAAGATATTTATCAATACTTAGCACAACCTCTATTGCAAACTATGCCAGCTGGCTCACAAATGATTGCAACAGATGTAGCCTCTCCTTTTTTTGCTCCTTTTAAACTCACCATAGTCCTATCTGTTTTTCTTGCGATGCCTTATATTCTATATCAAATATGGTCATTTGTTGCTCCAGGGCTATATCGTAATGAAAAACGATTAATTGCGCCACTGATGTTAGGATCTACTTTGTTGTTTTATAGCGGGATTGCTTTTGCGTACTTCATCGTTTTTCCTGTAGTTTTTGCTTTTTTTACTTCAGTTGCGCCTGAAGGTGTCGTGATTGCTACCGATATTAGTAGTTATTTAGATTTTGTTTTGAAATTATTTTTTGCTTTTGGTGCCGCATTTGAAATTCCTGTTGTGATTATTTTATTATGTTGGACGGGTGTGACTAGCCCAAGCGACTTAAGAAAAAAACGCCCTTATATGGCCGTTGGTGCTTTTGTTATTGGTATGTTATTAACACCTCCTGATATTATTTCGCAATCTATGTTAGCTATTCCGATGTTACTATTATTTGAACTTGGCATTATTATCGCCTCGTTATACCATAAAGAAAATGATTAAGAGGGTACTGTGTAATGAAAAATTATGTTTTAGTCTTATCAAGTGTATTGATTTTTTTAATAACATCATCAGTTGGTTATGCAAAAAGTAATAGTGATTTACTATTGAACCTGACGTATTGTTCGACAATATCAAGTGATGATGTGCGCTTGGCCTGCTTTGATAAATTTCTCCCTCATAGTGCTAAGCAACCCGTTGTTGCAATAGTCGCTTCTGCCCCGTCAACGATAGATAACCCATTAAGGGAACAAAAGCTGGTTAATGATTTTGCTAAAGAACATTTAAAAAAAACTAAAGAAGAACAAGGACCTGGTAGTCTTTTTGCTACGGTGAGCAAGATCAAAAAATTATTAAGAGGCCAATGGGTTATTTATTTTGCAAATGGCCAAAAATGGCAGCAAAAAGATAAAACAAGTATCAAATTGAAAGTAGGTAATAAAGTTCGCTTAGAGAAAGGTGCTATGGGAGCTGTTTATTTATATAAAGAAGGTAGCCATCGTAGTATTAAAGTTAAGCGCCTTAAGTAGTGATTGATATTGGTGTTAATTTAACAAATAAGCGTTTTGATAAAGATCGAGATGAACTTATTCTTAGGGCTAAAAACCAAGGTGTTGAAAAACTCTTGATTACAGGTACAAGTGTTTATGAAAGTCAGCAGGCCTTAGTTTTATGCCAATATTATCAGCAAAAATTCCCTAATACTCTATTTAGTACAGCAGGTGTTCATCCTCATGATGCTGATGGAGTGAGTGATGATTATTTAGCACAATTAATCCAATTGACAAAACAAGCCCACGTTAGAGCGATAGGAGAATGTGGCTTAGATTTTAATCGTAACTTTTCTGAACCAGAACAGCAGCTAAAAGTGTTTAAAGAACAAATTAGCTTAGCGGCAGAGCTTGATATGCCCTTATTCCTGCATCAGCGTGATGCCTTTTATCCTTGGTTCGCAGCACTAAAGCCTTTTATTCATCGAATTCCCGCTATGGTTGCTCACTGTTTTACAGGTAATAAAGTAGAATTAGAACAGTGCATAGCAGCTAATATGTATATAGGTATTACAGGTTGGCTTTGTGATGAGCGTAGAGGAAAAGAATTGCAAAATATTATTAAATTAATCCCATTAAATCGCTTATTAATTGAAACTGATGCGCCTTACCTAACTCCTAGAACGATTCGTCCTCGTCCTAAAAGTAGCCGTAATGAACCAAGCTACTTACCTTATATAGTTCAAAAAATTGCGGATATAACCGCAATTGATGCCAATGAAATAGCTTATCAGACTAGTATTAATGCCGATAAAGCTTTCAACTTATAAATTAAGCTTGCTATGACAGACTCCAAGCACCAATGTAATGAGCGAATTTTTTAAGGATCCGCAATAGGTTTTGTCATTTGCTTAGTGGTAATGTTACTTATCGCTATGGTAGCGAGGTATTTTGTGTAATATTACCTGATATCGATGAAAAAGTGGAAATTTCTTGGGTTAGAGTCTTAAGAAAAAACGTTGTAAATCAGGTGTGCACTCATCAACATAGTAAAATTAGATTGAATAATCTGTATCAATTTTCAGGAAAGAATTATGAATAATAACATAAGCCAGTCGACTTTTGGTCAATATCCAGCACGACGTATGCGCCGTATGCGCAAAGATGATTATACGCGTCGATTAATGGCAGAAAATCAATTAACGGTAAACGATTTAATCTATCCGGTATTTGTTTTAGAGGGTGAAAATCAATGTGAAGCAATTGCTTCAATGCCAGGGGTAGAAAGAAAAAGTATTGATTTACTATTAGAAGAAGCAGAAGAACTAGTGGATCTAGGTATTCCTGCGATTGCTATTTTTCCGGTGACACCTAGTAATAAAAAATCGTTAATGGCTGAAGAAGCATATAATCCAGATGGCTTAGCTCAATGTACTGTAAGGGCATTAAAAGCAAAATTTCCACAGTTAGCGGTTATTACCGATGTCGCGCTTGATCCATTCACCATCCATGGTCAAGATGGTATTTTAAGTGAAAGTGATGAAAATAAAGCCGGTATGACAGGTTATGTATTAAACGATATCACCACAGAGATATTAGTTAAGCAAGCGTTATCACATGCGCAAGCGGGTGCTGATATTATTGCACCCTCAGATATGATGGATGGTCGCGTTGGTGCCATTCGTCAAGGGCTAGAGGCTCAGGGATTTGTTAATACCAAGATATTAGCCTATTCAGCTAAATATGCGTCTAATTATTATGGCCCATTTCGTGATGCTGTTGGGTCAGCGAGCAACTTAAAAGGTGGTGATAAGCATACTTATCAAATGGATCCCGCTAATAGTAACGAAGCCTTACATGAAGTTGCACAGGATATTAGTGAAGGTGCTGATATGGTGATGATTAAACCGGGAATGCCTTATCTAGATATAGTGCGTCGTGTTAAAGATACCTTTCAAGTACCGACATACGCATATCAAGTGAGTGGTGAATATGCCATGCATATGGCGGCAATTCAAAATGGTTGGTTAGCTGAAAAACCTTGTGTGATGGAAGGTTTGTTGGCGTTTAAACGCGCAGGTGCAGATGGTATATTGACGTACTTTGCCAAACAAGTTGCTAGATGGTTGAAAGAAGATAAATAGAAAAAAGTAAAGTTATACGTTTCGGGGAGGAAGCATCTCATAGAGTAATCCTTCACGAAGCGCTCCAGTAGAAAGTGTTAACTCGGCAATGTTAAAAACGGTAAATAAAGCAATTAGAATGCTTAGACCACTAGCGAGCACTGGTGCTCTATCTGCTCGTAATCCTGGTAGCCTAATATTGTCGATGATTTTACAATGAATCAATATTTGTTTAATTTCTTGCAAAAAGTCTGGTGTAATTATAATAGGTTGTTGCCTATCATGAAGGATTTCGGCTAATGCTTGCATAGAGCCAGAACTACCTAAAACAGATTGCCAACCTTCATTGAGAAAATTTTCCGATATTGGGATAAAGATTTTTTTTGCTGCGGTAATAGCTGAAACAAAGTTACTTTCAGTTAATAAATTATCAGCAAAAAACTTTTCTTTAAAGCTAACACAACCTAAATTTAAACTAATGGCATGTTTCGCATCAAATCCTTGACCAATAATCAATTCAGTACTTGCACCACCAATATCAATAACCAACCGTTTTTTGTCAACATTATCTTGGCAAGTATGTGCAACACCGCTGTAGATTGTATTGGCTTCTTGGTCACCACTTAATAGCTTAATTTTTAACGGTAAAATTTTATTAGCCACTTTTATAAAGTCGTCACGATTTATAGCTATTCTTAATGCAGCGGTAGCTACAATACGAATATTACTTACAGGGATACCCTCGAGATGTTGGGAAAATAGGATTAAACAAGTAATACCACGGTTAATAGCATCATGACTTAATTCGTTGTTACTATTTAAACTGGCAGCTAAACGTACTTTTTGTTTTATTTTGTCTACAACCTTAACTTGGTTGTTAACTAATTGAGTGATCAGTAAATGAAAGCTGTTCGAGCCTAAATCAACCACAGCGTAATGCGAATCTTTATATTTCGCTTTAAGCTGTGGTGTTTTTTGTTGCGGAGTCATTTAAAAACAAAGAAAACTAACGGCGAGGACGAGAATTGCTGTTGCCGTTTTGTTTAAAGTTACCACGGCTCCCTTGTCGGTTACCACCAGGTTTATGCCGGCGAGGGCGTGGATTTACTTTAGGTAAATCATCAAGCAAGGCTTCTTGTAAGTATTTTGTTACAGGCAATGCATGTTGAATATAATCTTCAATTGCAGGTAAGTTAAATACATATTGTTCACAAGCTAGACTTATGGCATGTCCAGTTTCACCAGCACGTCCGGTACGACCAATACGGTGTACATAATCTTCACAATCATCAGGTAAATCATAGTTAAAAACATGCGTAACTGATGGGATATGTAAACCACGAGCAGCAACATCAGTCGCCACTAATATATCCAAAGTACCGTCGGTAAATTGCTCTAGTATTTTCAAACGTTTCTTTTGGGGAACATCGCCGGTTAATAAGCCTGCTCTTAATTTGTCCGAAACAAGGTGATCAAAAAGTTTTTCACAAACATGTTTAGTGTTGGCAAAAATAATGGCTTTTTCAGGCCAGTCTTCCTCTATTAATGTTTGTAATAAAGCCATTTTATCTTCATTAGACGGATAAAATAACTCTTCACTAATACGAGTATTTGTTTTTTGATCTGGTGCGATTTCTACACTGGTTGGATCATTCATATGCTCGAAAGCAAGTTCTTTAACTCTAAATGACAATGTAGCAGAGAACAGCATACTTAAACGCTGTGTCGCAGGAGGCATTTTATCGAACATATAGCGTATATCTTTAATAAAGCCTAAATCGAACATTCTGTCGGCTTCATCAAGCACAATAACTTCAATATTGCTTAAGTTATAAATACCTTGTTTTAAATAGTCTAATAAGCGACCACAGGTGCCAATTAAAATATCGACTCCTTGCTCTAACTCTAAACGTTGACTTTCATACCCTTCGCCGCCATAGACAATGCCAAGACGTAACCCTGTGCTTTTTGCCATTTCAATAGCATCACGATGAATTTGAATAGCAAGTTCACGTGTTGGCGCCATTATTAATGCACGAGGTTGATTGTGTGTTGGTGCTTCTACTTGTAACAACCGGTGAAAAGTGCCAGCTAAAAATGCGATGGTTTTACCTTCACCTGTTTGAGCTTGGCCTGCTATGTCAGTGCCTTGAAGCAATATAGGTAAAGACTGTTCCTGAATGGACGTACAATGTTGGAAGCCCATGGCTTCTAATCCGGTTACGACTTGCGGAGCAAGATTTAAGTCAGCGAATTTTGTTTCTGTTAAGTGTGTTTTTTTCATGGCGGTAGCTTAACACCATAGTTATACCAATTGAAGCAATGAATTGAATTGACTCATTCATTATTTCAATTGGTATTAATTAATAACTAACTTTAGAGGTGTTCAGTAAATATAAAAGAAAACAAACTTGAAAAATAGGCAACATAGCCTCATAAATGTATATATAATAGTGAAATTAAATAGCGTGGCGTAGATGCCATAAGAAAGGGAGAATGAGATGAACGATAAAATTATTCAACTAACGGATGATAGTTTTGAAGCAGATGTGTTAAAAGCTTCGGGTTTAGTGTTGGTTGATTTTTGGGCGGAATGGTGTGGTCCTTGTAAAATGATAGCGCCGATTCTTGATGACATAGCCTTAGAATATGATGGTAAGGTTACGGTTGGTAAATTAAATATCGATCAAAACTCAGATACTCCGCCTAAGTATGGTGTACGAGGAATTCCAACATTGTTGTTGTTTAAAGATGGCGAAATCGCTGATACTAAAGTTGGTGCTTTATCAAAAACGCAATTAAAAGAGTTTTTAGATAAAAACATTTAATTCGTCATTAAATATTTTAAAAACCTGAAATAATTTCAGGTTTTTTTATACCCGTTTAAAAAAAAGTTAAAATGTAAGCAAACATTTTAACTAGTACCTTTACCTAGTTAACTTTTAATGCTAGATTTAAGCACTGAATATAAAATAACATTTCTATATCCCTATTCTCCTGTCTTTTTTTTGTTTTTATTAGATCAGAAGATTAAAAACACTCATTTAAAATAAACTGTCATCGGCAATCGCCAGGACATAACCACGTAAAATAGTTTAAGAAACCCCCTATGAATCTTACCGAACTGAAAGAAAAATCCATTAATGAATTGGTTGAGCTCTCTGAAACGATGAAGCTAGAAAACCTTGCTAGAACACGCAAACAAGACATCATCTTTGCTATCTTAAAGAAGCATGCCGAAAATGATAATGATATTTTTGGTGGCGGTGTTTTAGAAATTTTACAAGATGGATTTGGCTTCTTACGCTCTGCCGACTCTTCCTATTTAGCTGGCCCAGATGATATTTATGTATCACCAAGTCAAATTCGCCGTTTTAGCATGAGAACGGGTGATACTATTCAAGGTAAAATTCGTTCACCGAAAAAAGGTGAGCGTTACTTTGCTTTGTTAAAAGTAACAGAAGTGAATTTTGATCGACCTGAAAACACACGTAATAAGATTTTATTTGAAAACTTAACACCTATACACCCTACCGAGCGCTTCACGTTGGAACGAGGTAATGGTTCTACAGAAGATATTACCGCGCGTATATTAGATTTAGCTTCGCCAATTGGTAAAGGTCAACGTGGCTTGATCGTAGCACCACCGAAAGCGGGTAAAACATTATTACTACAAAATATCGCTCAAAGTATTGCCCATAATCATCCTGACGCAGAACTAATGGTATTGCTAATTGATGAGCGCCCAGAAGAAGTAACTGAAATGCAGCGCTTAGTCAAAGGCGAAGTGGTTGCTTCTACGTTTGATGAACCCGCTTCTCGTCATGTCCAAGTAGCCGAAATGGTTATTGAGAAAGCGAAACGTTTAGTCGAGCATAAAAAAGATGTTGTTATTTTACTCGACTCAGTTACACGTTTAGCACGTGCTTATAATACGGTCGTTCCTTCATCAGGAAAAATATTAACAGGTGGTGTTGATGCTAATGCTTTACATCGTCCTAAGCGTTTCTTTGGCGCTGCGCGTAACATTGAAGAAGGTGGTAGTTTAACTATTATTGCTACAGCGTTGGTAGAAACGGGCTCTAAAATGGATGAAGTGATCTACGAAGAATTTAAAGGTACAGGTAATATGGAATTACACCTGTCTCGTAAGATTTCAGAAAAACGTGTTTTCCCAGCGATTAATATTAATCGTAGTGGCACACGCCGTGAAGAATTGATCACTAAGCCTGCTGAATTACAAAAAATGTGGATTTTACGTAAAATTGTTCATGAAATGGATGAAATAGGCGCGATTGAATTTCTTATTGATAAATTAGCGTTGTCTAAAACCAATAATGAATTTTTTGATTCAATGAAACGTAAGTAATCTTTACTACTGATATAAAACCAGTCATGTAGGCTGGTTTTTTTGTTTTTAAAGCGCATTTTAATAACTTAATGGCATCTATGAAATATAACGATTTAAGAGATTTTATCAGTCAGCTTGAAAAAATAGGGCAATTAAAACGTATTACAGCCCCTATTTCTACTCACCTTGCTATGACTGAAATTAGCGATCGTACGCTACGCGCTAAAGGGCCGGCATTATTATTTGAGAATGCGGTAGATGAACAGGGTCAGCCTCATAATATGCCCGTACTCACTAATTTATTTGGCACACCGGATAGAGTCGCGCTTGCTATGGGGCAAGAAAATGTTGCTGCTTTACGTGAGGTTGGAGAGTTATTGGCCATGTTGAAAGAGCCAGAGCCACCAAAAGGTCTTCGTGATGCGTTAAGTAAGATTCCGGTTTATAAACAAGTACTCAATATGCCTGTTAAAGTGATTAAAAAACCACTTTGTCAGCAAATTGTATTTAGTGGTGAAGACGTCGATTTAACCAAATTGCCAATTCAAACTTGTTGGCCTGGTGATGTGGCGCCCTTAATTACTTGGGGCTTAACAATTACTAAAGGTCCAAATAAAGAACGTCAGAATTTAGGTATTTATCGCCAACAGGTATTGTCTAAGAATAAACTCATTATGCGTTGGTTATCTCACCGTGGTGGTGCATTAGATTTTCAAGAGTTTAAGAAAACGAATCCAGGTGAAAAATATCCAGTTTCAGTTGCTTTAGGTGCTGATCCTGCCACAATTTTAGGTGCGGTAACACCGGTACCGGATACCTTGTCTGAGTACGCTTTTGCCGGCTTATTACGTGGGTCAAAAACTGAAGTAGCCAAATCAATCAGTAATGATTTACAAGTGCCAGCAACAGCTGAAATTATCCTAGAAGGTTATTTAGATCCTGAAGAAACAGCGCCAGAAGGTCCTTATGGTGATCATACGGGTTATTATAATGAAGTGGATGATTTTCCTGTTTTTACCGTTACCCATATAACTATGCGAAAAGATCCTATTTACCACAGTACCTATACCGGAAGACCACCTGATGAGCCTGCTATTTTAGGGGTGGCATTAAATGAAGTATTTGTCCCTATTTTACAAAAGCAGTTTCCTGAAATTCAAGACTTTTATTTACCGCCAGAAGGTTGTTCGTATCGTTTAGCGGTTGTAACCATTAAGAAACAATATCCAGGGCACGCTAAACGGGTCATGATGGGGGTTTGGTCATTTCTTAGGCAATTTATGTACACTAAATTTGTCATTGTTTGTGATGATGATGTTGATGCTCGAAATTGGGAGGATGTAATTTGGGCTATGACTACGCGAATGGATCCAAGCCGAGATACGGTATTAATTGAAAATACCCCGATCGATTATTTAGATTTTGCCTCGCCTGTGTCAGGTTTAGGCTCTAAAATGGGATTAGATGCGACGAATAAATGGCCGGGTGAAACCACTAGAGAATGGGGAGTTCCCATTGAAATGACGGCTGAAATAAAGCAACAAATAGACGATATCTGGGATGAGTTAGCTATCCTTCCTGAAGAAAATAATTAAATTAAAGAGATATATTAATGAAAACAATTAGCTGTCAAATAGTGTCCTTAACTTCACTTACGGCTCATGTGTTTAAGGTACTATTGAAACCCACTGAAAAAATAGACTTTATTGCTGGGCAGTATTTAAACGTTGTGATGAGTGAAGAAGACAAACGACCATTTTCTATTGCGAGCTCACCGAATAGTGATTTGATTGAATTACAAATAGGCGCTTTTGTTGCTGACAGTTATCCAATGCAAGTGATAGATAAAATCAAAGTGGCACAAACTGATAACAAACCTGTGACTATTGAAATACCTGCCGGAAAAGCACAATTACGTACAGAGAGCGAACGTCCGCTGTTATTGTTAGCAGGGGGAACAGGGTTTTCTTATATTAAGTCTATGTTTGAGTATTTAGCAGAGCAAAAATCACAACGTCATATCTTGGTATATTGGGGCTTGCGTGAGTTGGCTGCGGCCTATGAACTTGAAGAAACTGCAGCAATGATTGCTAAGCTACCGCATGCTAATTTTATCCCCGTAATTGAAAATGGTAGCGAAGCGTGGCAAGGAAAAACAGGCTTAGTGCATCAAGCGGTTATGGCTGATATTGTTAGTTTAGAGCCTTATGATATTTATCTTGCCGGTCGCTTTGAAATGGTTGGTGCTATTCGTAGTGACTTTGTTGAGCATGGTGCATTGCTTGAACATATGTATGCGGATGCTTTTGCTTTTATTTAAATAAGCCTTATTTTAATTAATAGCTCTGTACCTTAATCCACACTTCATTTGCTGTTTTATGTTTACCCTCTTCTGTGAGGGCTTTAGCAAAAGCTTGTAAGTCTTGCTTATCGTATTGTTGCCCTTCAAGTTTAATTAAACTGCCAAAGGCCTTTTCTGCCATTGACCATTGTTCACTCATTAGCGCTAAATGTCCCAAGCAACTTAGCCATTGTGGGCTTTTGCTATTATCATGGAGATGTTTTTGAACTAAAGCTATTAACGGTTCACTCTGCTTAATCGGTAATGAGCGCAATTGTTTAAAAAAGTAATCATTGGGTTGCTTCTTCAGCAGTGGTGTAATGAGCTTGATTAATGGTTCAGTAATTTTTTGCTCAGCGAGAACCCGGCAATAAGCAAATAAAACGGCTTCTCGTTGCTTTACTTTACGCCCAAGGGATTTCCAATAAGCGTGCAAACTTGTTTGGTCTTGTTTAATGATAATGTGGTTAAATACGCCATAATAGGCTTTTGCTTCCCATGCCTGCACCGACTTATCCGTAATTGTTTTTTCTTTGCGGACCATATTTAAATAGTCTACCGCTGATTCAAAGCGCTTTTCAATTAAGCATAAATTAATTTCCAGTACTAATAAACGGGTATCGTGACCAATTTGTTTATGATTTTCATCAATTAAGAGCCGTGCTTTTTCATACGCATCGTTTGAATCTTGATTCATCAACAGCTTTACTTTAACAATAACACTAGATAAATCGGCAACGCTCGATTTTGCAGTCTCTTGCTCTAACAGGGCTAAGTAGTGATTGGTGTTGGTATCAAGTTGCTGTTTTGCAGAGGCCGCGGCGGCAAGTAAATAAGCACTTTGTTGACGTTTTGCTGGCTCGGCACTTTTAGCAAATAACTGCTCTGCGCCTTGATAATCTTCTAACATATAGGCCGCAAGGCCTTTATTGAAATTGGCAATGCCACGTCTTCTGCCAGCGAAGGCTACTTTATTCCATGCGTTGAAGCTTATCTTTAAGCTGCCACGGAGCACTTTGTAAAGGATAAAAGCGCTGATAGCAAATAGAGTGAACATTATCATTGCTGATAGTATGGTTAACTCAATAATGGTTTCACCCATGGCAATAAGGATGTAGCCTTTTTCATCAATTAATAGTGGGCTAAGAGCTAAAACAGCAAAGAATAATATAATAATGGCAATAAAACGGATCATATTATACCCTCAACTTTAGGCTGAACATCCTGTTTTTTCGGTAAGGGTGATTCTTTTTCAGGATTAGTCTTTACTGCGTCATTTACCTTTTTTAGCGGTGTTTCCACAACGTCACTAGCTGTTTTCTTAGACGAAATTAGTGATTTAGTTGCCTGATTTTTCAGCGCTTTCCTGATGGCAGTCAAAGAGGTTAAATCACTTGGGTACACATAACTAACACGTTGTGTTTGTAAGTTAGTTAATGCGTTTAGAAAGTGTTGATTAACGGCTTCTTCCAGATCAAAAAATTCAGTAAGCCAGTGTTGAATATCGGTTAAGGTTTTTTGGTAAATATCCCCTTTACGTTCACTAGCCGCCCATAGAGCCAATTGAATTTTTAAAGTTAAGTTTTGCTTTAAATGCTGTTGTTGTTCTGGTGATGTCAGTGGCTCGATCAGTCCTGTTCTTTGACGAACACGAATAAAGTCATCTAGAAACTTCTGCCATGTTTTGGTTAAATTGGCTTGCCAATCATTAAGGTCATTCGATAATTCAAGGCTAGTATTGGTATCCGTTTCAGCATCAACATCCACCATGGCCAAAGGTAACATGGCCACTTGTTTGTTTAGTGCCATTAACGTTAAAATAATCTCGTCAGTTTGCAAGGTAGGCATCAGTTCAAGTGACTTTATATCCAGGTGTACTAATTCACGAACGGGTAAAAACGCGGGATCGTTCAGATCGGCTAAGCGGGAATCGGCATCTTTAAGTAAACCAATTGCTGCGGTGGTGTCATGTTCCAACCATAAGGTTCTTGCCGCAATACGAATGAGGTATTCAGCTTCATGCAATAGCCAATCACTGGGTTGAAGTTGTTTAGCCTTACGTTCAAGTTGACCTACAGCCATATTAAGTTCAGCCATCTTTGCTTGATTGCTATCATTAACTTGAGCGGTTACTTGTTGTAGCTGTTTAGCAAATGTTTTTTGTTGCTCAATCAAAGCCTGTTTTATTTGAGCTTGATATTGATTGAATGTAGCGGTATTTTTATGATCAATTTGTTCAGAGAGCTTTATTGTCAATAATTGGCTTTGTTGTTGTTGCCAAAAATAGTGAACAGCTGTGGCACCTAACGCTATCACAATAGCAACGAGTGCTAATTTTGATATCTTATTTTGACTCTTAGCTGCCGTGTCTTTTGTAGCGGTTGCTTTAGTTTTTTTTGTGACCGGCGCTTGGGGGGCTGTATTTTTTGCTGGTTCAGTGGCTAATGGGGGTTTTTTATCAGTCATTTTTCATTCCATTATTGAATTTTAGTAACTACTCAACTAACGCTAGAAATAGAGTCACTCCAGTAACATCTTAATCTAGGATTTTAGTCATTCACATACAATTCTTCGATTAAGATACCACGAAGATAACAGATGGTGAATAGAGTCGAATTTTATTGCTTAACGTTTATTCTCAATGATTGCTTGTAACGCCGTGTTAATGGCTTGCTCATTAGCGCCATTACTTTGTATTATATTAGTTAAACCAAGCTGTTCAGCTTGGTCGGCAATACGTTTACTTGCTACTAACCAAATACAGTGATTTCGCCAGTGATTCGTTATGTCATTTTCTACGGCAATGTTAGTGGCCTGTGTCAATTGTACAAGCTTCTCTAATAATGCGTTACTGGTAACGACAATACAATTAATTTGTTGATGATACCATTGCTTATCGATATCTTTAGGAAATGTTCGCCATACTCTTTGATAACTTTCAAGATAATGTATTGTTGCGTTACGTTTAATTAACTCTGTTGCTAAGTGCTCTCTACCACCATTACCACGCACTATCGTAATAGTTTTATTGGATAGGCTTTCATTTAGCACATTTAAGGCTAGCACTCCTTCGCTATTTTCTTGAAAAGGGCATTCTATATTCTTAAGGTCTAATGCGTGTAACGCTGCTTTTGTCGCTTTACCTACTGCAATGATGTGTTGATATTGCCAGTGTGTTGCTGCGACGTTAGCATGGGAAAATTCAACTGCGGCCACACTAACAAAAATGATAATGTCGGCAGTTGTCAGTAATTTTTTACTTTGCTTGTGATCGGCTAATGGTAGATAGTCGAATAGAGGCTGACTAACACAAGCGATACCTTGTTTGTTGAGCGACAAGGTTAATGCTTGCGTTTTTTTTGTTGGCCGCGCGACTAAAACGTTAAGCGGGTAGGCGCTATGATTTGTCAGCATTGGCTGTGGCATAAACCTGTTGTAAAATTTTATCAGCACCGCGGCTCAGTAATTCTTGTGCTAGGGTATTACCTAACGCTTCACCTTGCTCAATAGGGCCAGTAATTTCACTTTCAATTATTTTACTTCCATCTACCGCGCCAACTAAGCCACGTAGGTGAACGTCTTTACCATCAGCTGAAATAACACTATAGCTAGCAATAGGCACCTGACAACCGCCTTCTAATGCTTTGTTCATTGCTCGTTCTGTTAATACACGAATACGAGTGGTACTACATTCGAGGGGAGCCAATAAGGCTTTAATTTTTTCGTCATTAATACGACATTCAATACCAACAGCGCCTTGACCATTAGCGGGTAACATTTCTTCAGGTTCAATATGTTGCGCGATACGCTCGCTCATTTTTAAACGAATTAAACCAGCAGCAGCTAAAATAATCGCGTCATATAGCCCTTCATCTAACTTTCTTAAACGGGTATTTACGTTACCGCGTAGGTCTCGAATATCAAGATCAGGTCGTTTAGCTTTTAATTGACATTGGCGACGTAAGCTTGAGGTTCCAACAATAGCACCTTGGGGTAAGTCGCTAAGACTAGCATAAGTATTTGAAACAAAAGCATCGCGGGGATCTTCACGAGGGCAAATCACCTCTAAATCCAGACCGTCAGGAAAGTCTACGGGTAAATCTTTCATGGAATGAACCGCAATGTCAGCTCGGTCTTCTAGCATGGCAACTTCCAGTTCCTTAACAAATAAACCTTTACCGCCTATTTTTGCCAAAGGAGTATCTAACCAGATATCGCCTTTGGTGGTCATTGGCACCAGTACAACAGTAATGTCTGGATGAAAGTGTTCTAATTGTGCTTTTACGTATTCTGCTTGCCATAATGCTAGGGCGCTTTCACGTGTTGCTATTCGTACTGTAGTCATAGGTCTTATTCTCAAAAGTTTATGCTATTGTGCTGTTAGGGTTATTTCAGCATCGGCCTGTTTACTTACTGCTGTAGATAAAAACTGCCAAAATTCACCACCGCCACGTTTATCTGTCCAAATATCATCGGAGAACGAAAAATGATGGCCATTAAATTTAGTTGCTACCCAAATTTCATGTAAAGGCGCTTGCTTATTTATGATGACTTTAGTGTTGTTTTTAAACGTTAGTGTTAATAAGCCACCAACGCCTTCGTAATCTATATCAACACCACATTCTTCAATTGCCTCTTCAACGGCAAGTAATAGATCTTCAGCGATTAAATTGTATTGGCTATCGTTCATTAGTTTTCTTTAGTTGTTTGGGGGATCAGCATGTGAGTATAATACCAATCAACTGAGATAAATATAACAACTAAGTTAAGTACAAAGCTTGATTTAGACAACTTTCATGGCGAAAACTGGTAATCATGCATTCAATTAAACATTTTTCTTTTTTGTTCACCTGCTTTTTAATGAGCACTTTCCTCTTTGCCTGTGGCTCTAAAGGTGATTTATATCAAGTTGTTGAGCCAGAATCAGAGCAACCTATTATGGTAAAAGAGCCGCAACAAAAAGATACAGACACCACAAAGAAGTCGAAATAATGTTAGTAAATTTTTCTAAAATGCATGGCCTAGGTAACGATTTTTTAGTATTAGATAATGTAACGCAAAATGTTTACTTATCTAATCAACAAATTGCTAAGTTGGCTGACAGAAACTTTGGTGTTGGTTTTGATCAATTATTAATCGTTGAGCCACCCTACGATCCAGATTTAGATTTTCATTATCGAATTTTTAATGCTGATGGTAGCGAGGTAAATCAATGTGGTAATGGCGCTCGTTGTTTTGCACGTTTTGTGCGCATGAAAGGCTTGTGTAATAAGAATAAAATTAAAGTCACTACGGCTTCAGGTAAAATGACCTTATTTATTGAGCGAGATGGTAACATTTCGGTAACCATGCCAGTACCACAATTTGAACCAGCTAAAATTCCTTTTATCGCACAAAAAACCGAGGGAACCTATATTTTACGCAGTGATTCAGAAACGGTACTTTGTGGTGCGGTTTCGTTGGGGAATCCTCATTGTGTGGTAACTGTTGATAATGTACTTGAAGCACCGGTTGCCAGTTTAGGTAAAGAGTTGTCATTACATGAACGTTTTCCTGAACAGGCTAACGTTGGCTTTATGGAAATTGTCGCGCCAAATCAAATTAAATTACGTGTCTATGAACGTGGCGCCGCTGAAACCTTGGCGTGTGGAAGTGGCGCGTGTGCCGCCGTGGTTATTGGTCAAATGCAAAATAAATTGAACCGACAAGTCACCGTTGAGTTACCTGGTGGTAAATTAAGGATTTATTGGAAAGGCCCTGGACACCCGGTAAAAATGTCTGGTCCTGCGGTACATGTGTTTGATGGACAGTTGTCTATATAATACATGCTTATTTCGAAACATTAATGGGCTACAGTCTAACTTACAACAGATGTGAAGAAGATTTTTATGAAAAATGAACAAACAGTAACTAATATTGATGACTTGCCGATAACTGATGAGTTGGTGAGCGCTTACCTACAAGATAACCCAGAGTTTTTTAATCGCAATAATGAATTGACGACCGGATTAAGACTTGTTGATAATCAAAGGGGTACAGTGTCTTTAGTTGAGAGGCAACAGCAGCAGTTGAGACAGAAAGTATATGATTTAGAGGATGAAATTACTCAGTTGATGTCCGTCTCGAGTCATAATGAAAATTTATTTATGCTTTATAGTGACTTATATTTACGATTATTAGACTGTAAATCAGCGAGTGAATTACTGGATTGTTTAACGCAAACTACTAAAGAATTACTCTCTTTATCTGCTTTCAAAGTGTATTTGATTAACGATGTAGATATGGCACATGACAGTTTATCAAAGAACGATTGTCAAGGTGTGATGCAAAACCGTTTATCAAACAGTGATTATTACTTTGGTCGTTTACAGCAAAGTGAGCAACAACTCATATTCTCTCAACATTGTACTGGTTCAGTGGTATTAGTGAAGTTAGTACATGATGACTGTGATTTGGGCTTTTTAGCGATCAGTAGTGATGATGCCCATCATTTTGACCCGCGAATGGATACCTTATTACTTAGCCAATTTAAGCGTTTAGTGGCTAAGTTATTAAAGCAACATTTATCAATTTAATATAACTCTTCGATAAGCTCTAGCCAGTCCGTTTGCCCTGAGCTTGTCGAAGGAAGCTTGTCGTACTTCGACTGCTCGTTTCTCGCGCTCAGTATGAGCGGAATAATTTACAGGTAAATAATGAAATTTTATCGTCGCTTAACTGAAATCAAAGCGATTAGTTTTGATTTAGATGACACCTTATACAGTAATAAACCAGTAATGCAGGCAATCGAGAAAAACATGATAGCCTACTTTTCTGGCCTGTCTATTGTAAAGCCTTTTATATCCGATCAGCATAAGCTTTTGAATGGGAACTTTTGGTCTTATTTTCGCCAGCAAGCTATTTTAAAGCAACCAGACTTAGCACATGATGTGGTGCAAGTGCGGTTGGTCAGTTATCAATTAGGTTTTATGTCACTTGGTATAGCAGAGGGTATTGCTAAACAACAGGCAACAGTGGCATTGGAATATTTTATCCAGTTACGTAGCGATTTTACCGTACCGGAACAAAGCAAAAAATCACTTACTAATTTAAGTGAAAAATATCCATTAATCGCCATCAGTAATGGCAATGTTGATACTAAGACGTTAGGGCTTTCACACTACTTTCAACACATTTATCATGCGGGCTGGCAAGTTGATGGCAGTTTGCTTAAGCAAAAGCCTGCAAGTGATATGTTTGCGTTAGCTTGTCAGCAATTGGAAATTAAACCGTCACAGTTACTGCATGTTGGTGATTGTGGTCGTGCAGATATTCAAGGTGCTTTACGTGCGGGTTGCCAGACGGCATGGCTATCTTGCTATGATGTCGGTAAGCCTATTGCAGTGCTTCCTCATATAGAGCTGAATCAACTCATCCAGCTTGAACGATTATTACTTAGTTAAAAATTAGCAAATATTCAACTTGCTGTACATAAAACCAGTGCTATACTGGCAAGGCTTTAATCATTATCTCAGTTTCATATCTCGTTCAATAAGGTTTTCCGCGATGGATGTTTCAGAATTACTCGACTCTTTAAACGACAAACAACGTGAAGTTGTGGGGGCGCCGCAACAAAATATGTTGGTGTTAGCGGGCGCGGGATCAGGAAAAACACGTGTATTAGTGCAGCGTATTGCATGGCTAATGCAAGTTGAGCAAGCAGCGTCTCATTCTATCTTAGCGGTAACCTTTACCAATAAAGCTGCCGCCGAAATGCGTGCCAGAGTTGAACACGTTACCAGTGGTAACACTCACGGCATGTGGATTGGTACTTTTCATGGTTTGGCGCATCGTTTATTACGCATGCACTTTCAAGAAGCAAAGTTGCCACAAACCTTTCAAGTACTTGATAGTGATGATCAGCTACGTTTAATCAAACGCATTATTCGGTCATTAGCGTTAGATGAAAAAAAATGGCCAGCCAAGCAGTTTGTTTGGTATATCAATGGTAAAAAAGATGAAGGTTTGCGTCCACAACACATTGATGCCCAATTTGACCCGAGTGAGGAGTTATTTGTTAAGGTTTATCAAGCCTATCAAGAGACCTGTGATCGTGCTGGCTTAGTTGATTTTGCCGAACTATTACTGCGTGCTCATGAACTTTGGCTCAATAACCCTGAATTATTAGCGCATTATCAACAACGGTTTGGCCATATTTTGGTGGATGAATTTCAAGATACCAATGCGATTCAATATGCATGGTTAACCATGCTAGGCAAAGCAAAGGCTAAGGTGATGATTGTTGGTGATGACGATCAATCTATTTATGGTTGGCGTGGAGCACGTATTGAAAATATTGAGCGTTTTACCAATGAATATGATGATGCCAAAACGATTCGACTCGAACAAAACTATCGTTCAACAGCTAATATTTTAAATGCAGCCAATCAATTGATAAGTAATAACAATAATCGACTGGGAAAAGAGTTATGGACGGATGATAAAGCGGGAGAAAAAATTTCAATTTACACTGCCTTTAATGAAATAGATGAAGCGCGTTTTATTGCGGGGCGTATTAAACAATGGCACGATGACGGTGGTAAATTAGATGAAGTGGCTATTCTATATCGCTCTAATGCCCAATCACGTTTAATGGAAGAAGCGTTATTACAAGGACAACTACCCTATCGTATTTATGGTGGCCAACGTTTCTTTGAGCGACAAGAAATTAAAGACGCATTAGCCTATTTACGCATAATTAATAATCGTGATGATGATGCTGCGTTTGAGCGTATTATTAATACCCCAACGCGTGGTATCGGTAATCAAACTGTGGCGTTAGTGCGTGATGCCGCTAGAAGTTTGCAGGTGACTTTATGGCAAGCCTGTCAGCAATTGTTAAATACACAACAATTAAAAGGCCGCAGCGCTAAAACTATTGCGATTTTTATTAATTTAGTTGATCAATTAGAAGATGATTCAGCAGATTTAGATTTAGATCAACAAGCCAATTACGTTATTCAGCATACTGGCTTAAAGGCCATGTATCAAGCGGAAAAAGGGGAACGTGCAGAGCAGCGTATTGAAAACTTAAATGAGTTAGTGACCGCTTGTCAAACCTTTTCAAGTGACCCCGAATTAGTGGAAGAACAAACACCCTTAACCGCTTTTTTAACCCACGCAGCATTGGAGTCAGGTGAATCACAAGCAGAAGAATTTGAGGCGGCGGTGCAATTAATGACCATGCACTCAGCTAAAGGTTTAGAGTTCCCCTTGGTATTTATTGCAGGCCTTGAAGAAGGGATGTTTCCAAGTCAGCAATCAGTAGAAGAAATAGGGCGTTTAGAAGAAGAAAGGCGACTATGCTATGTAGGTATGACAAGGGCGATGAAGAAGCTATATTTGTTGCATGCAGAAAGCCGACGTATATACGGGCAAGAAAAATGTCATAAAGCGAGCCGTTTTTTACGAGAGTTACCTGAAAGTTGTGTAGAAGAAATTCGCATGCAAAGCCAAGTTTCTAGACCCAAAAGTGTTGGTAAATTTTCAAATACGTTTACGTTGGAAACCTTTGCTAATACAGGCTTTAAGTTAGGCCAACAAGTCGCTCATGCTAAGTTTGGCGAAGGGGTGGTGTTAAATTATGAAGGCAGTGGTGTACAATCGCGAATTCAGGTGAATTTTGAAGAGGTTGGTAGTAAGTGGTTGGTGGTTGAATACGCTAATTTACAAGCAGTATAATATACCAATAGAGCAAGTTATTATAGGTCTAAACGATCACAGTAAACAGCTTGGACTAAATCAAGCTTGTAGTCTGTTAAGCAATAAATAAAGTGTTATTATTAGAAATAAATTGAACTTAGTTGGTAAAAGAGACTCTTACTTAATAGTAATGTTATCCCTTAGTGTTTCATATTTTTATGCATCTATTTTATAGATGCATTTTTTTTGTTTAAATTTTGCTCTATATAAAATTGCCAATGAAACAACTTTACATGTGCATTCATCGTAGTGAATTAACTTGTTGGTATATTTTGGCAGGAAATGTCCAAAAAACTGGCAGTATTTAGTGCTCTGGTCTATATATAAGTAAGAAAGGATAACTATATTTCCACTCAGGATGTGTGAGTAGATGGTTATATCAAAGGCAGTTCCTTTCGGGGATCTTGTATAAGACGGATATTAAAACAGTTTCCACGTCTCACGAGATCGCTTTTAGTTTATGGAAGATATTGACCAAACAGGAGAACACTGTAATGTACAAGACTACTACAGCAACATATACAGATAAAATTGCCCTTAAAAATGTGGATGATGAACTGGTGAACAAGGGAGTTCCAAGGGAAAATTTTTTCATCGATGAAAAAATTTTACAGATCAAGGTAATGATGCCAGAGAGTGAAGAACAGGAGATAATGGATATCCTCAATCGTCATGGACCGACGGAGGTTCACTAAGTAACTGTCCAAAACTGTCACGTAGTTAGCCACTGACAACCGAAACGGACTACAGAATAAACGTTATTTTTCATAATATCTAAAATATTAAGTAAAATATATTTTAGATATTTCCCCCTTCTACATGATCTTGTTATACAAAATGTGTTGCAGGATCTTTTCTTCCGCTTGGCGCATTTAACTTGTCGTTACAATATTAAAATTAAATGGTTTTTATGGCATAAGGCAACATTTAACGAACGGAAGTGAAAAACACTAGAACTCCGAAATGGTGCACCATGCAGGAGTCGAACCTGCGGCCTTCGCCTCCGGAGGGCGACGCTCTATCCAGCTGAGCTAATGGTGCTTTTGGTGATTTTTGACTGTGCCCCACCGTGACCGCTTTTACTATAAATGCATCCTACGGAAGGTTACGCTCTATCCAGTTGAGCTACGAGTGTAAATTAAGAGGTAGCATTCTATAAAAAGCTTTGTACTAATACCAGTACTTAATTTCTTCAGTACGTATTATATTGGTAGATTTAATCTAACGTAGCAGAATTACTATTTCAATCATCTTGAATCCTGGTGTTTTTTTGTCTTTTTTGATGAAATTCGCATTAGTCATATCACTAGCTATTACTATATTACGGAGACCAATCAGGTAATCATCACGATCATAAAATGACTTCGGGCACTGTAAACATACAATAATAAAGTACTTTATTGGAAAAACTGTGAAAAAGTGCCTAGAATATTAATAATACGGGGCAGTTAATTAAGTCTATTGTGATAAAAAAACGTTTACCTCCATTTTTGCTAACAGTACTTGCGAAGTTTTGCTGGTTAAAGCTTGCCGCTGTCTTTTTACTGTTGAATGTCACCTCTTTTGCGCATGGTATGTTTAATGAAAGTTATCAAGTTACGCAAGTCGATGTTGAACCCTATATTTACGTTATTAGACGAACAGGTAAAGTGAATTTTAGACATACCGTTAACTTATCGTTTAAAACGGTAGGTTTTTTAATGCAATTAAATGTTGATGAAGGGGATACTTTTGAATCACATAAGCTGTTAGCGGCATTAGACATTTCAGAGTTATCAGCGGATATAAATGCGGCTCATGCCCGTTTGTCCCAAGCAGAGCGAAATGTTGATCGGATTCAAATATTGTTAGCAAAAAAATTAAGCTCACAACGAGAGCTTGATGATGCACTTACTACAGTTGAAACGACTAGATCAGCATATCGAGTGGCTGTATATAATTTAGAAAAAGCGCAAGTGTTCGCGCCTTTCTCTGGTGTTGTTGTTCAACGTAATACTGAATTAGGTGAATTACAATCACCTAGTAAAATTGCTTTACAAGTAGCCGCGTTAGAGCATAATTTAATTGTAAGTGTCGCGCTAACCTCGGAAGAAATAAATTTTGTTAAATTAAACCAAAAAGTACAAGTACATATAGCGCGTTTTGGTTTAATTGAAGGCATGATAAGCAAAATTCCAGCTATATCAAATAGCCGCAGTCATTTGTTCATAATTGAAGTACTATTACCAGAAACGAGCTTAATTCGGCCACCAATTGTTGGTCAGTTAGCACGAATTTTAATTCATTCGCAAAGCCATGATTTTGTTTACCGTTTACCAATAGAAGCCCTCAATGGAGTTAATGAGCAAGGCCAAGCATTAATTGTGCATGAGAAAAATAGTAATGCTATCCAGCAAAGCTTTCCTATCTATAAAGTAGATAATGATTATCTATACCTACAAGCTGTTCAAGGTGATTTACCTTTACAAGTGATCACCCAAGGATGGAATAAGTTACCACTTATTTCTATCGAGAAATAAGTGGTATGAAATTACCTAGTTTAGCGATTAAAAATGCACAATTTACTATGACCATCATCTCTCTATTGGTGTTGGTTGGTATAGTGTCGTATTTTAATATGCCTCGCAGTGAAGACCCGCAGTTTGATATTCCAATAACCCTAATTGAGGTGGTTTACCCTGGAGCATCACCCACAGATATTGAAACGTTAGTGGTTGACCCGCTAGAAGAAGAATTTGCAGATATTGATAATATTAAAAAAATTGAATCTCAAATAAAAAATGGTGGCGCTCGTCTTGAAGTTACCTTTCATTATGGCTCAGATCCTGAGCTAGCCTTTAATAAAGTACAACTGGCGGTTTCTTCTGTGAAGCCATCATTACCTGATGGCGTACAAGATTTATTAGTATTAAAAGCAACACCTACTGCGGTAGCCATCGTTCAGCTTGCTTTGTGGACAGAGCCAACTAATTACAAACAAATGGAGTTTTATGCAAAGTTATTAGAGAAGCGTTTAGAAACGATAGATAGTATTAAAAAAGCTGACATATGGGGTTATCCACAGCAAGTTGTCGCTGTTGATCTTAATTTAGATTTACTTTTACACCACCGTATTTCTACTACTCAAGTCATACAGGTTTTACAGGGACGGGCAATAAATATTACCCCAGGCTTTGTTGACGCGAATACTCGTCGGTTCAATGTGAAAGCGAGTGGTAACTTTGAAAAACTTGAGCAATTAGAAAATACTATTATTGTGTCCAATGATGACTTTTTGATACGGCTTAAAGATGTCGCAGCAGTTAATTTTTCTAGCCAAGAGCCAAGTTATTTAGCTTACTTTGATAAAAAGCCAGTAATATTTGTTACGGTTGAACAACGAATCGATAGTAATATTTTTTCGTTAACAAAAGCTATTCAGCAAGAACTGGAGCTATTTAAAAAAACAATACCAGAGGCAATAAAAATAGACGTATTGTTTGAGCAGGCGGATAGTGTTGAAAGTAGAGTTAATGGCTTTTTTGACAATCTTTGGCAAGGGCTTATTTTAGTTGGTGTATTAGCGTTATTGTTTTTAGGTTTACGAGAGTCATTGGTGGTAATTATTGTGATCCCACTTTCGTTTCTTATCGCAATAGGTTGGTTAGACTTTGCTGGTTTTGGATTACAGCAAATGTCGATAGTTGGCTTTATTATCGCGTTAGGCTTATTGGTTGATGATGCTATTGTGGTGACGGAAAGTATTCATCGAGAAAAAGCTAAAGCAAAAAATATGGTTGAGGCCGCTATTAATGGCACTAAGAAAGTTGCTTGGGCATCAGTTAGTGGCACGGTTACTACCATGTTAGCTTTTCTTCCTATGCTAATGATTGCTAGTGATACCGGCGATTTTATCCGTTCAATGCCTGTTACCGTAGTATTAGTATTGCTAGCATCATTGCTTTTGTCATTAACTGCTCTACCTTTATTAGCAAGTAAGAGCTTTAGTTTAAAGCCAACAAAATTCAAAACATTACAACATTACATCAATTATTTTGCCGAAACTATTTATTCATTATGGTTACTGAAATTATTCAAATTTCGTTGGCTTGTTATTGTGGTTGCTGTGGCTAGTTTACTTGCTATGTTGTCACTTTTTAATCAAGTAGGTTTAAGCTTATTTCCCAAAGCTGAAAAATCAATGTTATTAATCAATGTTGAGACACCGCCTAATTCATCATTAAGCTTTACTAATAGTGTCATGCAGAAAATGACACTATTTATAGAAAAACAGCCATTAGTTGAGAAAGTAGCGCTTAACGTTGGTAATTCAAATCCTCGAATTTACTATAACGAAATACCAAAGCGGGGTGTGGAAAAATATGGTCAAGTATTGGTTGTGTTAAAAAAATACGATCCCGAAAAAGTCACCTTGTTAGTCAATGTATTACGAGATGAATTTAGTCAGTGGCCACAAGCTAACATAACGGTGAAAGAGTTTACGCAAGGGCCGGTAACAGATCAGCCTATAGCCATTAGACTTATTTCTGAATCACTAGGTGACCTAGAACGAGTCGCTAATGATTTAACGAATAAAATGGCTAACACAGAAGGTGCTATCAATATTGACAACCCTATAGGTGTAGCAAATACTGAATTGAATCTGCAAATTGATTACGACAAAGCGGGTTTATCAAATATTGATATAAACCTGTTAGATAAAACCCTACAGTCTATTTTATCTGGTATTTATATTGGACGGTTCAATGATATTAATGGTGAAAATTATCCAATATTAGTGCGCAATAAAAACCCTGATCTTAATACCTTGTCAGATGTTTATGTCACTAGTTTAACAGGAGAGCAAATTCCGTTGATGCAGGTAGTCGATATTCGGTTACAGAAAGGTCAAACGGATTACTTTCATCATCAAAAATTACGTATGGCAAAAGTGTCGGCCGATGTGGCTTCAGGTTATTCCGTTAAAACCTTAACGGAAGAATTTATTCATTATATCGAGCAATATGATTTACCCATGGGAATGTATTACACGTTGGGAGGTGAAGAAGAGTCTAGACAGGAGTCATTTGCGGGTTTAACACAAATAATGTTAATAACCGCGATTGGTATTTTTGCTATTTTAGTGTTGCAGTTTAAATCGTTTATACAGCCACTTATAATTTTTAGTTCAATACCTTTTGCTATGGCAGGCTCCATTATAGGCTTGTATTTAAGCGGTTTGTCTTTTTCTATGATGGCTTTTGTTGGTTTAATTAGTTTATTTGGTATTGTTGTTAACAATGCCATTATTTTAATCGATTGCGCGAATAGAAATTTGGCTGAAGGTTTATCTAAAAAGCAATCGGTGCTCGCGGCTAGTGCAACCCGATTTACACCAATATTATTAACCACACTAACCACTATTGGTGGACTTATACCCTTAACCTTATATGGTGGAGGCTTATGGCAACCTTTGGGTATTGTGCTTATATCAGGTCTTTGTGTCTCTGCAATCTCTAGTTTTTTATTTGTGCCTGTATTAACAGAGTTACTTACTCATTCAAAGACTAAATCTAATATTGCTCAGGAAATAAAACGTTAATTTATGGAAATGTATACTGTAGGCATTTGGGGATACAGTTTTGCTAGTATTGCTTATGTCATATTTTCTCTACTGATTCTTGCGGCACATAACCAGTCTGGTATTGCTAGGTGGTTGCTTTTCAGCTCTTTAATCGCTGGTGGCGCTAACATTGCTGCAGCTTTACAAATATATATTGGTTTTTCTTTACAGTGGGCGATGCTGGCTGATGTGATTAAAATAGCCACATTTTCTGTATTAATTCTAAGTTTTAATATTGAAAAAGGTAGTATTCAAGAAATTTTAAAGAATAGAATAATTGTTAAGTATCTACTGTTTTGGTTTGGCTCTTCTATTGTTTGTTGGGGTACAAGTTATACGTTAGGTTTCTCTTACGAATATTTGTTTTTACTTTTTGTTTTACTCAACTTGACCAGTTTAGTGCTACTTGAGCAAATTTATCGAGGTGGAAATGTTGAAGCAAAAAGATCAATTACTCCGTTAGTTATTGCCTTAGGAAGTGTTGCAGTCTTTGATTTTGTACTTTACGCTCAAGCAACAATGGTTGGAGGTATTGAATTTGATTTTTGGTACATCAGAGGATATTTATCAGCTTTAGCTGTTCCGTTATTATTGATAAGTATTCGACGCTTTAAAGAAGGTGCTGTTCGAATATTTGTATCGCGCAATGTGGTTTTTTATAGCTCAATGTTAATGATCGCGGGTTTATATTTATTATTAATGGCTGTAGCGGGTTATTTAATTAACTATTTGGGTGGAGAATGGGGGCAACTCGTTAGTTTTGGTTTTTTCATTCTTGGCAGTATTGTACTGGCAGTATTACTTATTACTGAAACGATTCGCCGTCAGGTAAAAGTTTTTATCTCAAAACATTTCTTTGCGAATAAATATGAGTATCGAGAAGAATGGCTAGAGCTTATTGGTCAAATAGAAACGGCGAGTGCTGAAAATTATTGTCAAGTATCATTGCAAATTATGATGTCTAAAGTTGGTGCTACTGGCGGTGTGATATTAAAAGCCAATGGTAATAATCGATTCACGGTAAAGCATAGTGATGGCATAGAATTAGATGAGTCGTTTGACAAAGATTTAATGTTAATTGAGCATTTCACTAAAAACCAAGGTTGGATTATTGATATCAATGAATATATCGAAGATTCGCTCTTATATCCTGGTTTATATATTGAGCCCAAAATGTGGCATACCGTCGGTGTAAATATTCTGGTGCCTATTTTCATAGGCAAAAATTTCTACGGTTTCTTTATACTTTCAAATAGTGATGAGGAAAATAAACTTAATTGGGAAGATAGAGATCTACTCTTTGCTATCGCTAAACAATTAGGTAACTTTATTTCCTTGAATGAAGCCAACGATAAGCTTGCCGAATCGAAACAGTTTGATGCATTTAATCAAATGTCTGCTTTTTTAGTGCACGACTTGAAGAATGTTCAAGCACAATTAGCACTCATAACCTCTAACGCGATACAACATCGAGATAATAAAGAATTTGTTGATGATGTTTTTGAAACGGTTGAATCAGCGACAGAGCGATTAGCAAAAGTATTAGCGCAATTAAGCAATAAGCACGCGGCACAATCAACGAGTAAAAGCGTTGATCTTGCTGATATTATTGAGCGAGTGGCTGCACAACGAAACGTAGTGCAGCCACAGGTTGTGATTAAAAATAAGGATGAATGCTTAACGATCATAGATTATGAACGTTTTTTTTCAGTGATAAATCACTTAATTCAAAATGCACAAGAAGCGACATCAGATACTGGTTGGGTAGAAATAGTCTTAGAGAAGCAGCAAGATCACATAAATATTGTCGTAAGTGATAATGGTTGTGGAATGTCTGAAAGCTTTATTAAATCGAGACTTTTTAAACCATTTGATACAACTAAAGGTAATGCAGGTATGGGAATTGGTGTTTTTGAAGCAAAGCAGTTTTTTGAAAGTATCGCAGGTAGCTTGACGGTTGAAAGCGCTGAAGGGCAAGGCACAAAAATGATTATTTGCTTACCCGTGTAAAGTCTCAATAAATTATGCCCTACAACGGTATGTTAGACCTCAGTCTGACAAATAAATTAGCAATATAAATAATTAGGAAAAGCTTCTAATGGAAAAAGTATTAATTGTTGATGACGATAAAGGAATTCAAAAACAGCTGAAATGGAGCTTGTCTGATTACAGCGCCATTCTCGCTGGAGATAGGGAAGCAGCTATCGCTGCAGTTAGACGTCATGAACCTAAGGTTGTTACCTTAGATTTAGGCTTACCGCCAGATGCCGCCAATGCGAGTGAGGGGTTAAAAGCACTTGCAGAAATTCTTGCTATAGCACCACACACAAAAATCATAGTCATTACCGGTAATGAAGATAGAACTAATGCATTAAAGGCCATTGCTGCTGGAGCTTATGATTTCTATCAAAAACCTATTGATGCAGAAGTGATTAATGTCATTATTTCACGTGCGTTGACTTTAGCAAACATTGAAAGTGAAAATCGTACAATGCGCGCGGTGACTGATAGTAATATTGGTATTATTGGCAATAGTGAAGCAGTTGAACGTTTATGTACCATGGTAAAGCGTATTGCACCAACAAATATTACGGCATTATTGTTAGGTGAAAGTGGCACCGGCAAGGAAGTAACCGCTAAAGCTGTGCATCTTGCAAGCGATCGAATAAACAAACCTTTTATCGCTATTAATTGTGCCTCGATTCCTGAAACATTATTAGAAAGTGAATTATTTGGTTTTGAAAAGGGGGCATTTACTGGTGCCCATAAAACGACTAAAGGAAAAATAGAATGTGCAGAGGGGGGAACCTTATTTTTGGATGAAATAGGGGATATGCCCTTCAACTTACAAGCTAAACTACTACGTTTTTTACAAGAAAAAATAATTGAACGACTAGGTGGCAGAGAAGAAATCCCCGTTAATGTTAGAGTTATCTGTGCAACAAATCAAAATTTAGAGGAAATGGTTGCGAACAAAGAGTTTAGAGAAGACTTGTTTTATCGAGTAAGCGAGATCACCCTAAATATTCCTCCATTACGTGACCGAGATGAAGACGTTTTAATTCTTGCTCAATATTTTCTTCAACTTTATGCTACTGAGTATAAAAGTCATGCTAAATCATTTTCTGCTGATGCGATTAGTGCTATTAAGGCTCATAAATGGCCAGGAAATATTCGTGAATTACAAAATAAAGTTAAATCTTCTGTAGTGATGTGCACCGGAGTGCAAGTCACTGCGTTTGATTTAGGGTTCTTTGATTACAATGATAGTAACTATGAACTATCATTAAACTTACGTACGGTAAGAGAGCAGGCCGAATCAATCGCGATTCAAAAGGCCTATGCACTATCTGAGGGAAATATGTCTAAAACCGCTGAGCTTTTGGGGGTTACTAGGCCAACGTTGTATTCGCTAATTGAAAAGTACGAATTAACTATTAATAGTTAACCTGAACTCGATTATTACATTATCTTTGGAAAATAAAAAATGGCACCATTAAAAAGAATATTTCATTGTGTCATTACTGTCATTATGACTATAAATATTGCTTATGCCAAAAAGAGCGATAATCTTTATGAGGATGCGCTCACAGCCTTTTATCAAGAAGAGTATGGGAGGTCTATTGTTTTATTGAAAGAAACGATGTTTCAAGATCCAAAACATTTATCGTCGCGTATTTTGTTAGGACGGGCTTTTTTACTTTCGCGTAAATTTGAAGACGCGGAAAATCAATTTCGTCAAGCTATTATTGATGGTGCAGATACAAGCCAAATAGTTATTCCTTTAGGTCAGTCATTATTGTATCAAGGCGAGTTTGATGCATTACTTGAGGTGGTAAAGCACGATGTTAAAACTTCAGTAAATCAGACTGAAATTTTAGCGCTGAGAGGACGAGCTTATCTTGAATTAAATCAATTTGAATTAGCGCGTGATGTCTATGAGAGTGCAATACGTTTTGCACCATCAGAACCTACAGGCTATCTTGGCAACGCAATACTTGAACTTAAACTTGGTAATGTAACTCAAGGTGACATTGAGCTGAATAAAGTGCTTAAATTAGATGGTCAAAATGCAGAAGCCTTAGAATTAAAAGGTGATGTTTTGTTTAAAAAAGGTGATTTATCTTTAGCTCAAAAATACTTAGAGCAAAGTTTGGCCATTAATAAAAGTAGCTTAAGAGCAAGGTTGTTATTAGCCGAAATATATATTGCTGAATCTGAGCCTGAAAAAGCTCTAAAACATGTTAGCTATGTTTTAGAGCTATCACCAAATTATCCTAACGCCAACCTCTTATATGCTTTGGTTTTAGTTAAATTGAATAAGAAAAATGATGCGATTAAAGTAACCAAAAACTTATCTGCCTACTTAAGTAAAATAGATGAAAAAGATTTAAATAAATATCCCTCTATCCGACTTATTTTGGGAACGAGTTTATATATCCAAGAAAGCTGGGAAAATGCCTATGGGCATTTAAATTTTTATGCTCAAAAATATCCGGGACATGAGCAAAGTCACTTAATGGTGGCTGAGCTTGATACTCGTTTTGAACGCTATAATGCGGCCTTAAGAATATTAGAGCATTATGATGGTGAATCTAAATCAATAGAATATTGGTTGCTACACCTTAGTGGGCTGGTAAAGCTTAAAGATCACTTTTCAGCATTAATAAAAGTAGAACAGGCACTTGAGGTTTTTCCAAAGGATAATAGATTACTTGAATATAAAGTTAAACTATTATTAGCGACTAACAACTTATCTGCAGCTTTAACATTATTAGAGCAGTTGTATCAACAAGGAGCTGCTTCCGATGAATTGACCTTATTATTGGCACAATTACAATTAGATGACTTACAATTAACACAGGCAAATGCCGTGGTTAGTACACTATTAGAAAAAGACACCAATAACCCCATATATCTAAGCTTATCTGCTGGTGTTGATTTGCGCAGTGGACGAAATGTACAAGCAGAAAGTAAACTTAAAAAAGCGATTAGCCTAGCACCTAAAATGTTACAACTTTATCTTAATTTGCATTATGTTTATTTACAGCAAGGTAAGATTAATTTAGCTGCTGAGTTGTTAAATCAAGCGTATAAAAAGGCACCCAAATCCACTTTTGTTATTACTAAGCTTGCCACTTTAGCAGAACAAGTGAATAACTTAGCCATTGCCGTTTATTGGCGGCAAAAACTTTATCAATTAAACCCAAACGATTTAGATAATTTGCTTGGCTTATCTGATAACTTGATAAAACTAGGGCAAGGTAAAGCCTCACTAGATTTACTATTACCTCAGCGAATAAATAATCGACTTAATGTCCGTTTTTTATCAGGATTAGCCGCTACTTACGTGAGTTTAAAGCAGTGTGATAGTGCTATAGCTGTGCTTGATATTTGGCGAGGGTTATCATTAGAAAACGATGAGCAGCTCGCTTCAGTTGCAGAAATTTATATGCAATGTGGGAGTTATGAATTGGCGCATAAATCTTTAGAGAATGCTGAAATTATTAATCCGAAAAGTAAAAAGGTACAATTAGTTCGCGCTCAATGGCTGCTTAATCTTAAACAAGGACGGTTAGCGCTAAAATTGTTGGAACCACTGGCCGATAATGCTGATATGAAAGTATTAATATTGCAAATAAAGGCCTATGAACAGTTGAAGTGGTATAAAAGTGCGATTCAAACCGGCAGAATACTTTACAGCAAGTATCCATACCCCATTTATGCGTATCGTTTGTTTGAATTATTGAAAAATAATAATCTAACAGAAGAAGGTATTCATGTACTTAATAGCCATCTACAGCAATATGAAAATTACAATATTCGATGGACACTTGCTTTAGAGTATCTTTATACCGGACATAATGCTGAAGCAGCACTGCATTTTTCAATTTTAGCAGAGCAATATCAAGACGCACGGGCCTTCAGGCAGTTAGCTATTATTAATCGTCAGAACAAAAATAAAGCGCTAGCATACGCGGCAAAAGCATTTGAACTTGATTCAGCTTCTCCAGCGATAGCAGCTACTTATGGCTGGTTATTAGTACAAAATGATCAGCCTCAAAAAGGTTTGTCCCACTTAAGGTTTGCTCATGCCCGTGATAGTAGACAACCCACCTTACTTTATCGTTTAGCTGAAACTTTACTTATGCTTAATCAAGAAGAACAAGCGAAGGTTTTGCTTAAACAAGCAGTTCAGTATCTGTCTCTTATACACATCTCCGAGCCCACGAGACGGACTCCTATC
>OJEP01000063.1_pt1 | contig 79160 bp, 65 predicted proteins | sample 1593761 | NCBI WGS metagenome assembly OJEP01 (sample SAMN05416783, study PRJEB24817) | seawater metagenome | isolation source: Sea water | place: Canada:Atlantic | collected 2013-11
CATGAATAGTAAAACGCCGTGTGTCCTGAGCTTGTCGAAGGAAGCTTGTCGAAGGGCTGCTTCGCGCTCAGCATGAACGGTAAATACCGTTTGTCCTGAGCTTGTCGAAGGAAGCTTATCGAAGGAAGCTTATCGAAGGATGAATGCACAAACTTATAACCAACGTTTACGTCTTTTGTAAGACTTTAGATTTTTAAAGCTTTTACGTTCTTCGTTACCACCACCTAAATAAAACTCTTTTACATCTTCATTGCTAAGTAATTGCTCTTGAGTACCATCAAGTACAACTTTACCTGATTCCATAATGTACCCATAGTTCGCTGCTCTTATGGCATAGTTAGCATTTTGCTCAACCAACAACATGGTAATACCTTGATCTTGATTGATCTTTTTAATAATACCAAAAACTTCTTTAACTAATAATGGTGATAAACCCATCGATGGTTCATCTAAACAAATCATTTTAGGACGAGCCATTAACGCTCTACCTATGGCTAACATCTGTTGCTCTCCACCCGATAAATAACCGGCTAGACCCGTACGTTCTTTTAAACGAGGGAAATAATTAAACACCATTTCAAGATCTTGATTTATTTGTGAATCATTACGTGTATAAGCACCTAATTTTAGGTTTTCGATTGACGTCATATCTTCGATAATACGACGACCTTCCATTACCTGAATCAGACCACTACGTACAACATCTTCACCATTTTTCTTATCTATTCGTTCGCCCATAAAGGTAATATCACCTTTAGTCACTTCACCATATTCACTTTTAAGTAAGCCTGAAATCGCTTTTAGTGTTGTGGATTTACCCGCGCCATTAGGCCCAAGTAACGTAACAACCTCGCCTTCTGGTACCTCTAATGTTACCCCTCTCAGTACTTGAATAACTTCATCATAAACCACTTCAATGTTGTTAACTGATAACATTGGTGTAGCTGTTTGAATTTTTGCTGCCGCCTGTGACATAACTATACTCCATTGAAACTATAACTACCCAACTTGTTGCTATTAAATCCAACAGAAACAAGTTGAATAGTTATATAAATATAACCTTCTACTAACTATTTAATGACGAGGATTAATACCCTATCCAATCATCACGACGCTCTAATGTTACTTGTGATACTTTTTCAATTTTAATATCACCGCCGTTATAGTTACCTTTATAGATATTCACTTCGTTAATACCACGGTGATCATCATTGGTCCAATTAGCGGTTAAACATACACCTTCAAGGCCTTTAGGTACCCAGTTTTTATTTGCGTACATGCCTTTTTTAATGTTTTCGCCGGTAATGCCACCATTTTCTTTAGCCCATTCCATCGCTTCTTTCATGAAATATGTACCACAAACACCGCGCATGTAATGATGTACACGCTCTTTTTTGCCTGAGCTATCTGACATTTTTGAAATTTCACGAACAAGTTTCATACCTGGAACTTGGTCACTCCAAAATGGTGTCATGGTTGGGAAGACATAATCTTTAACCCCTTCACCTGCCGCGTTAAATAAATCTTTATCTCCACCCCAGATGTTTGACATAAATTGAATGTCAACACCAACGGTATTACAAGATTTAATTAACGATACGACTGAACCACCTAAGTTACCAATATAACCATAGTTTGAACCAGAGCTTTTAATACTCAAACATTGCGCTTTAAAATCACCGGGTTTCATAGAGATAACCACTGGACTTAACACATTAAAACCAAGCTCTTCAGCATATTCGGCACAAGCGGCTTTAGGCGCGTTAGGGAAAGGATGATTTGCACCGATATGAGTGAATTTTGGTTGCCCTTTACTACCTTTGCTTTTCCAATCTTCAGCTGCCCATTGTACTAAACCACGACAAGCATCTGAATATGAAGCGCCATAAAAGAAGTTATAAGGTGCTGGTTTCTTCGTATGAGGGTTTTTACCAGTAGGATCTGTTAAATGCCCAGAATAAGATGCAGAGAAAACTGGTGTTTTATCACGTGCAACAAATGAGATTAACGCTTCAGTATCGGCTGTTCCCCACCCTTGCATAGCAACCATGTTTTTACGTGATTTCCATTTTTTATAGGCAGCAATGGCTTGTGGAACTTTATAAGCGTAATCAATTGTTTCTGATTCAATTTTAGTACCGTTGATACCACCTTGAGTATTGATATATGCAATTGAATCACGAATACCGTTAGCATAGCTTTTGCCTACAAAGGCAGTTGGACCTGACATATCAGCTAAATGGCCCACAAAAACAGAATCTTCTGCTTGCACTTGGCTGGTAGCACTTAATGCAATACTGACAGCAATTGAACTGACTAGTAATTTTTTATTTATAACTTTTCTCATGTGAATTTCCTCAACTTGTTTTTTAGTTATTTATTACCTATTTGCCTATTAATACCAGGAAAAAGATAAATGTTATTGTTATATTTACTTTTTACTTTTTACTTTTTACTTTTTTATCTTACGCAGTTAAATTAAATAACTTCCCCATCAACGTAACTGCGCTTGATACTCAAACCATCTCAATATTCTTGAGCTAGTTTGGGTATATCATCCAACACTTACTCATGTTTACATTAAACGATTAGTAAGCGAATGGATAGAATTTCCAATAGTTTTTTATTTGTGTCCAACGGTGTGCTAGACCTTCAGGTTCAAAAATTAAAAATCCGATAATAACTAAGCCAATAGCCATTTCTTTAATGTAAGCTAACCCATCAACAACCATAGGAATATTACCCCAATCGGTCATTTTCATGACGCCAACGCAACTTTCTAATACTTCAGGTAGGAACACCATAAAGATAACCCCCATTAACGTCCCTTTTATCGAACCTAAGCCACCAATAATGATCATGGCTAAGAATTGAATAGACATCATAATAGTGAAACCTTCAGCCGATACATAACCTAAGTAATGAGCATATAACGCACCACCAATCCCCGCATAGAAAGAAGATATACCAAATGAAAGTAGGCGATATTTATTTAACTTTACACCCATAATTTCAGCAGATAAATAATGATCACGTACAGCAACAAAAGCACGTCCATCTCGGCTACGCATTAAGTTACAGCCCCAAATGAACATAAAGACGAGTGCAAACAATGCTATATAGTAAAAGCTTTCATCGGTATCAAAAGAAAAACCAAATAAGTTTACTGGATTAGCCATTGAACCTGCTGAACCACCAGAGAACCATTCGGCACGAGCGAAGAAATCTTCAATAATAAATTGCGATGCAAGTGTCGCTATTGCTAAATACAAACCTTTTATTCTAGCCGCTGGCGCACCAAACATCATGCCAACAGCCATGGTTAAGAAACCCGCTAAAGGAATACATAAAAATACTGGAATATTAAAACTTGTGTTTAACCAGGCGGAGGCAAATGCACCAAAGCCAAAGAAAGCACCATGCCCTAACGATATCTGTCCGGTGTAGCCCACTAAAATATTCAAACCTAATGCGGCAATGCCCAAATAGGATATTTGAATTAATAAGGTAATAAAGTAACCATCAACAACTAACGGTGCAAAGCACAATGCTATAATGGTAAAAATAGCCACCCAACGGATGGTTTTTGTTTCAAAAATTGTATTATCTTGTTTATAGCTAGTGCGGAAATCTCCGCACGGGCGCATACTTAAACTCGACATATCTCACTCCTAAATAATTGTTCGTTTTGTTAATTAAATTTTGCTAAATTGCGCTATATACGCTCAATATCTTGGGTACCAAATAAACCGTAAGGTTTAAACCAAAGAATAATTAACAACACATAAAATGGTGCGATATCATATAAATTACCAATATGTAAATATTGACTATCAAAAAACTCAGCGACGTTTTCTAGTACACCAATAATGAGACCACCAACAATGGCACCAACAATAGAGTCTAATCCACCTAAAATAACGGCAGGAAATACTTTGATACCCATAATAGAAAGTGAATCTGAAACACCGTTAACCATACCAAGCACTATTCCTGCGGTAGCTGAAACGGTTGCCGCAATACCCCAACTCATCGCAAAAACATGCTTTACAGACACACCTAAACTTTGAGATGCTTGTTGATCAAAAGCCGTTGCTCTCATCGCTAAACCATGCTTAGAGTGCTTAAAGAATAAATAAAACGCGACCATGATAACCAATGCTATTACCGTACTCATTAAATACGCCATTTCAACATTTAATCCCAGAATGCTAATCGACTGATCATCAAATACTCTCGGATAACTTTGTGGTGACACACCAAATATCCATTTCATTAACGCTTGGAAGAAAATAGACAGCCCGATAGTCACCATGATCACCGAGATAATCGGCTCTCCAATCATAGGACGCAGTACTATCATTTGCAGAAGTACACCAAAACCGGCCATAAAGACAAGAGATAATATAAATCCTAAAAAGAAGGGTAACTCTAAATAAATCAATGAAGCCCAACATACCCAGGCCCCAATAAGTAAAAACTCCCCTTGAGCAAAGTTAACAATTTGTGTGGATTTATACACCAACACAAAACACATACCAATAACACCGTACAATAAGCCAACGATAAGGCCATTAACGACTAATTGAGTTAAGAGTTCAAAATTCATGATACTTTCCTTTCAGTTTGGCTACTTTTAGATGACACAGCACTACCATCATTTTCAATTACCGTTGCCACCTTAAGTGTTGTTTGAATACGTGAGCTACCACCATCTTGGAAGGTGATTACAGTATCGATATCAACTCGCTCTTTGTTGTCATAAATAGACTCAATAATGTCACCATATTTATCAGCAATAACACTGCGTCGTACTTTACGCGTACGTGTTAATTCACCGTCATCCGCATCAAGCTCTTTGTAAAGCAAGATAAACTTATTGATTTTTTGTGCGTCTGGTAATGTCGCGTTAACTTTTTCCACTTCTTCAGTCAGCTTTGCATAAACTTCAGGTACAGCTGAAAGGCTCGTGTAGTTAGTAAAACCTAAACCTTGCTGCTCTGCCCACTTAGACACAATAGAAAAGCGAATACAAATAATGGCGCTTAAGTAAGGCATATCCTTACCTAAAATAACCGCTTCACCAATAAATGATGAAAATTTCAATTTGTTTTCAATATATTGTGGTGAGTACTGCACACCATTGCTGGTTTTAGCTAAATCTTTAATTCGGTCAATAATAACTAAATGACCTGACGGTTTGAAATAACCGGCATCACCCGTATGCATCCAGCCATCAATAACATCTTCGTCATAAGCTTTTTGGTTATCTAAATAACCAGTGAACATACCTACTGTTCTCGCGATAACTTCACCAACACCTTCTTTATCTGCATTGATTACTTTCACTTCAGCAGTATCAAAAGCAACACCTACACTGTCGTAATCAACGTCATTTTCTTTGTGCACTGTGTAAGCACCACATAGCTCTGTTTGGCCATAAAGCTGACGTAGTGGAACACCAATAGTTTGGAAGAACCTAAAGGTATCTGGCCCCATTGCCGCACCACCCGTTGCCGCTGATTTCAAATTGGTGAAACCTAATCTATCTTTTAAAGCATTCATCAGTATAAAATCGGCAAAACCTGAACGTTTACCTTCTAATTGTGCTTTTTCAGAGAGTGCAAAGGCATAATTAAATAATTTTTGTTTAAGTGGCGTTGAATCCATCATACGGGCTTTGACGTCAGCTAAGATACCTTCCCAAACACGGGGTGCAAGTAACACAAAGTTTGGCCCTATTTCACGTAAATCGGCCATCAGTGTTTCTTGCCCTTCAACAAAGTTGACGATTTGACGAGAAATTAGCGCTTGGCCAACAGCATAGACTTGTTCCATAATCCATGGCAGTGGCAATACAGATACATAGTTATCGCCTGGCTGACGAGGATCAGCACGTAAATATGAACTACAGTGCTTAACAAAATTACCACCACGTAAAAACGCTATTTTAGGTTTTGACGTTGTACCTGAAGTAGTACAGTAAAGAGCAGTTGCATTGGCATCAGTCGCATCAACATAAACATCGTATAGCTCAGGTGACATTTTTTCTATTGCTTGACCCTGTTTATATATTTCTTCAATGCTGATTAAGCGTTTATCGTCATATTTACGCATACCACGCGGGTCACAATAAATAATATATTTCACATCGCTAATGCCATCACCTAGTTCAAGCAATTTATCACACTGCTCTTCGTCTTCTGCGATAACAACCGTCGCATTACTTTTATTAAGTAAATAGACCACTTCTTCATGTAAAGAATCTTGGAAAATACCGATTGAATAACAACCCATCGCATGCGCGGCAATTTCACCCCAAACCCACTCAGGTCTGTTATCACCCAATAAGGCGATAGCATCTTTAGGGCTAACACCTAATTTTCTTAGGGCTAGCGATATCCACTTAACACGGTCACTATAGTCTTGCCAATTAAATTCGTTCCAAATACCAAATTCTTTTTCGCGCATGGCTATATCAGTTGGCCAATTTTTAGCGTTATGTCTCAGTATTTTTGGAAAAGTATCTAACTCTCCCATTTCATAATCTGTTGTTGCTTGTAAGTTAGCCATTAGCTAGCCTCTCTTTCTTCATCAGTATTAACGGCTTCATCATCTTCGATACCAAGATAAGCAAGTTTAACATGTGGATCAGCCATCACTTCCTCCGGTAGACCTGACATTAGCTTCTTACCAAAATCAAGCACCATCACTTGGTGTGAAATGTCCATCACTACACTCATGTCATGTTCAATCATAACGACAGTGATGCCGAACTCTTCATTTAAATCGAGAATATAGCGAGCCATATCTTCTTTTTCTTCTAGATTCATACCTGCCATAGGCTCATCAAGAAGAATTAACTTGGGTTTTAGTGCCATTGCACGTGCTAGTTCAACTCGCTTACGTAGACCGTAAGACAGGGTGCCAGCAACAGACTTTCTGATATGTGAAATCTCTAAAAAATCGATTATTTCTTCACAATAACGACGATGGGCAAGCTCTTCCTTTTGTGCTGATGACGCCCAATATAAAGGTCCTGTTAACCAGTTGTTTTTTAATAAATGATGACGACCAACCATTATGTTATCTAAAACCGACATGTGACCAAACAAGGCTAAATTTTGAAACGTACGCCCCATGCCAAGATCTGCCCGGTCATTAGGACGTAGGTTAGTGACAATTTTATCATTGAAAGTAACGTTACCAGAATTTGGTTGATACCGTCCAGATATACAGTTGAGCATGGAGGTTTTACCTGCACCGTTAGGACCGATAATGGAAAACACAGAGCCACGGGGGACTTCAAAGCTAACGTCGGTTAATGCTTTTACACCACCAAATGCTAATGAGATATTCTCTACTTTGAGTATTGAATCAGTCATACTCAAACTCCTAAATTATTGACAGTTATGTCAACACTATAACCAGCATTAGCCGCGCCAACTATCGTTAATAAATTTGTGGTCAGTAGTAATTTACTTTTGTTAAAAAGTGAGTTATTAACCATTGTTTTTTCCCTTGTTGTATATGTTTTTATTTTAATTTCTCTTTGTATGATTTTTAACTATCAAACTAAGATTTGCCTAGTCATAGTAAGCTAGTACAGAAATGTAACAATCGGAAATAAGGATTAGCACTTAAAGCTTAGTCCTTTAGTCTGATGCAATTAACAGAAACGTACTAATGATTAAGTTGTAGAAATAGATAGGTTTTTTTACTAGATAAATGTGATAAATTTATATTTAAGTAAGTGTTTTAGAGAATAATATGTTTGCAAATTGGTTGTTAGTTAGCGTTAGTCTTGGTTATATTGGCTTATTATTTCTTATTGCTTATTTAGGAGGTAAATACAGAAATAAAATTAAAGCAAAACAGCAAACGATTATTTATGCATTATCTTTAGGCGTTTACTGTACTTCCTGGGCGTTTTTAGGGACGACAGCACAGGCAGCGAATAATTCTTTTACTTATATCTCTGTGTACTTAGCCCCTATATTGTTATTTGTTTTCGCTTGGCCATTTATTCAGCGGATAATAAAAACGAGCTTGCAACTTAAAATTACTTCCATTGCCGATTTACTGTCTGCCCGTTTTGGTAAATCTCAGTCATTAGCTATCATCATTACCTTAGTCGCCTTAATTGGCACCATGCCTTATATCGCCCTCCAGTTGAAAGCAATTATTTATTCCTATCAAATTTTACAAGAAACACCTGATTTACCTATTTGGCAACTAGGCTTTATTGTTAGCATAATATTAGCAGTTTTCACTATTGTCTTTGGTGTTCGTACAATCGATATTACCGAACGCCACTCTGGGGTAATGATAGCAATAGCGTTTGAATCACTCGTCAAGTTAATTGCTTTTTTATTGGTGGGAATATTTGTTTGCTTTGTTCTTTATGACTCCCCTGTCGATATTTGGCATCAATCAAAAGATTCTATTTCATTTGAAGAATTATTTGATGGTAATAGCCTAATCGGATTGTTTGGCTTATTGATCATTGGCCTATCAGCTTTTTTGTGTTTCCCTAGACAATTTCAAGTTATGTTTGTAGAAATAAAAGAGAAGAAAGTTAGTAAGCTCGCTCGGTGGTTGCTGCCTTTATATTGTGTGATTTTTGCCTTTTTTGCTGGACCCTTAGGTTTAGCGGGTAATCTTAACTATGGTAACTCATTACCTGCTGATGCTTATGTCTTATTTTTACCTGCCTATAACGGACAACTGTGGTTGTCATTATTTGCTTTTTTAGGTGCCGTTTCAGCCGCAAGTTCTATGGTAATTGTATCTACTATAGCGTTAAGTACCATGCTCAGTAATGAAATAGTTTTTCCACTCATCTTTAGATATTCGACGAAACAACATAATGACTTTAACCATTTTCAATCACAACTTTTACTCATTCGTAAAGCCTTAGTGTTATTCGTTGTTTTTTTAAGTTATGGCCTATTGCTATTGTCACCCCCTGACACGTTATCTTCATTAGGTGAAGTCGCTTTTGGTGCCATTGCACAAATCGGTCCTGCCTTATTTGTCGCTTTCTATTGGCGAAGAGCAACCCTTTATGGAGTACTTGCTGGGATCAGTAGTGGTTTTATCGTATGGGCTGCATTTAATTTGTTACCTCAATTGGGACTATATAACCATCCGCTAGCAGCAAGTGATTTACCTAAAACAACCGTAATCACATTAATGGGTCTGTTGATCAATATAATTATGCTTTGGCTAGTTTCTTTAGTAACACGACAAAGTATTCGTGAAGAAATGCAAAGTAAGTTTTTTTATAAAACTAAGAAAAAAACGCCATGGCGCATACCGGTTCAACCTAAAGTAGATATCATTGAATTAAAATTTTTAGTAGCCCGATTTATTGGCCAAGAAAAATGTGATGAATCTTTTACACAATTTCACCGTGTTCATCACAGTAGTAATAATAAGGAATTTAATGATGCAGTAATATTTCATGCTGAAAATACCCTTGCTCGTGTATTAGGATCTGCTTCAGCAAAATTAGTCACTTCGCTTGCCATAAATGGCCAGGGAATTGCCTTCGAGCAAGTCGCTAAACTGGTTGAAGACAATTCTAACCAACAATTAGAATTTAACAGAACGGTACTACAAAGTGCTATTGAAAATGTTAGTGAAGGCATTTCTGTTATCGACAGTGATTTAAAGTTAGTGGCTTGTAATCGAAGCTACTTAGATATTTTCAATTACCCTGATGATTTTATTTATATTGGCTGCCCTATTAGTCAATTAATACATTTTAATTTAAGTCAGCAAGGATATTTTTTTAAAGATATTAATTTAGAAGTTAAAAAGCGACTCAAGCATATTAAGCAAGGCAGTCGCCATAACTCTGAATATAAACTAAAAAATGGAAAAACTATTTATATAGAAGGGAATCCTATTCCTGGTGGCGGTTTTGTCATGACTTTTTCAGACATCACCAAATACCGTCAAACAGAAAAAGTATTAAAAGAAGAGAATACTGATCTAGAATCTAGAGTACGCTATCGTACTGCAGAATTAGAACAAGCTAACAGAGAACTAGCGCAAGCCAATAGTGAATTAGCCCAAGCACAAGCTAAAGCCGAACAAGCACACATCAAAAAAAGTCAGTACCTAAAGGCCTGTAGTCATGATTTACTTCAACCTTTATCCGCAGCACGCTTATTTTCTTCTGCGATAACATTAAGCTCAAGAGTCAATCACGAAGAACGTTATCAGATCAAACAAATTGATAACTCTTTAGAAATTGCCAATAACTTATTACTGGATCTTAATGAAATAGCACGCATTGAAAGTGGCAATATTTCACCCACGATCGCGCCTGTTGAAATACACTATTTATTCTCTATGCTCGCCTCTGAATTCAGTGCTTTAACAAATGAATATCAGGTTGATTTTCATTTTAAAACAAGCAAACTTTATATTGCTAGCGATATCACGTTACTCGCCAGAATAGTCCAAAATTTCCTTAGTAATGCTTTTCGTTATGCACACTGTTTAGGTAATACTGATAACAGTAAAGTGCTATTAGGCTGCCGTAGACAAGGAAACGAGCTTTCAATTCAAGTATATGATAATGGTCCCGGTATTCCAGTAGATAAACAGCAACAAATTTTTGAACAATTTACTCAACTAAATACCACAAACGCTATTGGCCCAAAAGGTCTTGGATTAGGCCTAAATATAGCACAAAGTTTAGCCAGCATCCTTAACCATAGAATTGATTTAAAATCACAAGAAAATCACGGTTGCTTATTCAGTATTAATGTACCTATTTGCCAAAAACCGGTTGTACATAAACAAGATCCTCCACCTGCAAGCATGAGTTTACAAGGTGTAGGGGTCTTATGCATTGATAATGAACAAGATATTTTATCAGGAATGACAGAATTGTTATCGGCATGGCAATGTCATGTGTTTACAGCGATTAATGCGCAGCAAGCCAAAGAAATTTATGCGGATCACGAGGATGAAATAGATATTCTGTTAGTCGACTTTCAACTAACAGGGTATCAAAATGATAATGACTCATTTTCCAGTAAGGCGTATGCTAACGAGAAAGAACGGTCATCCGATTTAAAAGATAAAGTGAATGGTATCGAGTTGATAGAACAATTAAGAGCAATGAGCCACTATTCTCTGCCAGCAATACTCATAACAGCCACTACAGATAACAATTTAATGTCACTAGCTAAGCAAGCAGACATTGGCTATTTACGCAAAATAATAAAGCCTATAGCCTTACGATCGTTAATGAGTTCATTATTAAGTCAAGAGCTTAAGAAAAACTATTCTCATAAAACTTAAACAGAGCAATTACCCCAAAAAAACCACCGGTTTTTTGGGGTAGCTGATCAAGCATCTAATGACCAAATAAACCTTGATTCAATTTTACTTCATTGAGCACAATAACTGCTTGGGTGCGATTACGTACCCCAAGTTTTAAAAATATAGTACTGGCATGACTTTTAATCGTAGATTCCGATAAACCTAAGTCATAAGCTATTTGTTTATTTAGTAGCCCCTCAGAAAACATTAACAAAATTTTATGTTGCTTGGGTGTTAACGACGCTATTTTATCGTCAGCGGTGATACTTTGTTGTGCTTTAGCATTAAATTCACCGTCTGGTGTCCATAATTTACCCTTAAGCACTTCTTTTATCGCTAGCAGCATTATAGGAACAGAGGTTGATTTAGGAATAAATCCAGCCGCACCATGACTCATGGCTTTATAAATAGTTTCTTTATCTTCATATCCGGAAATAATCACCACCCCTAAATCAGGATAAGAACATCTAATACTAATTAAATTATTAAAACCTTGAGCGCCTGGAATATCTAAATCAAGTAAAAGTAAATCAGCACCTTGTCTCTTTGCTAAAAGTTGCTCTAGTTCAGGGATAGTTTGTGCTTCAAAAATCTCAGCATTACTAAAATTTGCTTTTAGGGTAATTTTTAACGCTTGGCGAAATAAGGGGTGATCATCCGCCAATATTATTTTCATGCTATCGTTCATAGTTATACTCATATTACTGCCGTGTTATTATTAATTACAAAAATCTATCAAGATGAAAACTTACAGAGTAACAAACAGAATAACAAAATCTATATAAGCCTGCTAGCGAGAAATACAGATATAACTTAACATGCTAACTTTAATTTCTCGTCAACCGAATAAACTAAACAATACTAATAGCAAACTCAGGTAGTGCTTGAATAACTTTCTTAACCGTACAAGTATTCGCAGCTGCTAGTATTGCTTTATTATATTTCTTAGGAAAATTTTTAGGAAGAGTAACAGTCAGTGTAATCTTTTTCTTGTAATGATCATCTTCACACAAGTTTTCATTATTTTGTACTACGCTTAATCCTTCTGTACTTATATCACGTTGTTGACAAAATTTACGCATGTAAAAAGCGGCACACAGTGGCATGCTTGCTAAAAAATAATCAAAAGGCTCTGGTTGTTCAGCTTTACCACCCGCCGCTACACTTTGATCACTGATAATGACATGATCACCAAAACTGGCTTTTAACTGTTGTCCTTCAAGTAAGTTCACTTCAATTTTCATATTATACGCTCATAACAAATTTAGTTGCTTCATCATACATTAGAGTCATCTAATATTGTAATAATCTTTATTAACTTCTTCATAATTAATTTTACATCAATTAAAAATAGAGCTTGAATCTTACATAAAATAGATATACTGTACATAAATACAGTGTACATAAAAACAGTACATCTATTTAAATCAACTAGCATAGTAATCAAAAGGTGTATGACAATGATTAGTCTAAATAATATTAATATAATCAATAACTCAACAAACATCAGTACTAATACAAGAGCTAACTGGTTACAGCTTACTAACGTAAATAATAATATTGAGTTATCTAGCCAGTATGCCCATATATGCCAACAACATAAACAACAAAAAAAATGGGTTCTATTTATCAACCCTGAAGAAATTTCAATTGAACAACTTGCTCAGACACATGACATTGATGTTTCAAAGATATTAATGGTTAATTACAAAAACTCTCTTAAAAGCAATTTAAGAGTAGAATTAGCACATATTAAATCAGTATTAACTAAAGGTAATTGCTCAGCAGTCATTGTGTCAAATAGTTCATTTGCGACAAAAGAAATAGCACAATTAGAAACCTCTGCTAAACAAGGAGAAACACGGTGTTTTTTACTTAAAAATACGGCATTAGGCAACAGCGCTTTAATTGAAGCACAAGTTATGCATTAACATAATAAAACGCGTGCAGTGGCATAGGAATATATTTGTCGAAATTTTAATAAAAAAAACCTCAAGTCCGTAAGGAGTTGAGGTTTTTTTATGATCTACTTATACCAATTATTTTTGATACGTTTAATCCAAAAGGCGCAACGTTAGATATGCTCTACTGACATAATTTCATATTCAACCACACCACCCGGTGTAGTGATATCAATTTCAGTATCAACCTTTTTGCCGATTAAACCACGAGCAATAGGAGAGTGTAATGAAATTCGACCCGTTTTAAAGTCCGCTTCATCATCGCCAACGATTTGGTAAGTCACTTCAACATCACTATCAATATTTAGTAACTTCACTGTAGTACCGAAGATAACTTTACCATGATTTGGTATGGCTGTTATATCAATAACTTGTGCATTACATAATCGACCTTCAATGTCTTGAATACGTCCTTCGCAAAAGCCTTGTTCTTCTTTAGCAGCATGATACTCGGCATTTTCTTTTAAATCGCCATGTTCACGTGCTGTAGCAATGTCTTTGACAATACGTGGACGTTTCTCCATCTTTAACACTCTAAGCTCTTCTTTTAGAAGTTCAGCACCCCGAAGGGTCATTGGATATTTAATCATTTTACTCTTCTTATTCTAACAATAAAGGCGGTAAACCCATCTATAGATAGGGAAAACCACCTTTTGAAATATTGTAGATAAGGCTATCAATTCACTCCGGAATTAAAGCCTTATTCACCTAGTTTACAACGTGTTGTGCAATTCTTGCACTGTACGCACCGTACTCATTTCATCAGCAGCATGAGCCATACAAGTCGCAAATGCAGCATTTAATGTAGTAGTATAGGCAACTTTATAACGTAATGCACCACCACGTAATACTTTAGAATCTTCAATGGCTTTACGGCCTTCTGTCGTATTAATAATGTAGCTGTATTCACTGTTTTTGATTCTATCAAGAATATGTGGACGACCTTCATGTACTTTATTAACACGTCGAACCGGAACACCCGCTTCACGTAAAATCACTTCAGTACCGTGAGTCGCATCAATATCATAACCTAAATCAACCATAATTTTAGCTAATTCTAGTACGCGAACTTTATCGCTGTCACGTACAGAAATCAAGGCACGACCTGTTTTAGGAACAGATACACCAGCACCTAGGCTGGCTTTAGCATAAGCTTCTTCGAACGTGTCACCTACACCCATTACTTCACCTGTTGAACGCATCTCTGGGCCAACTAAAGGATCACTACCATGGAATTTATTAAACGGAATAACCACTTCTTTAACAGAGAAATACTTCGGAATAACTTCCTTTATAATACCCTGCTCTTTCAATGATTTACCCGCCATAACACGCGCACCTACTTTAGCAAGTGGTACTGATGTTGCTTTTGAAACAAACGGAATAGTACGTGCTGCACGTGGGTTAACTTCAATGATATAAACTTCATTGTCTTTCACCGCCATTTGCGTATTCATTAAACCAATAACCCCAAGCTCAAACGCTAAATCGGTTACTTGCTTGCGCATAACATCTTGGATTTCTTGACTTAAGCTATAGGCTGGTAATGAACAAGCACTATCACCTGAGTGAACACCGGCTTGTTCAATGTGCTGCATAATACCGCCAATAACGACATCAGTTCCATCACAGACAAGATCAATATCAACTTCAATCGCATCATCAAGGAAGTGATCAAGTAATACTGGCGAATCATTAGACACACTTACCGCTTCGGTCATGTAACGACGTAAGTCGTCTAAGTCATAAACGATTTCCATCGCTCGGCCACCTAATACATAAGATGGACGTACAACTAATGGGAAGCCTATACCATCAGCTTTAGCCATGGCTTCTTCTAATGAAGTTACTGTGGCATTCTCTGGTTGTAATAAACCTAAACGATCAACTGCTTGTTGGAAACGTTCTCTATCTTCAGCTCTATCAATAGCGTCAGGAGAAGTACCAATAATAGGTACCCCAGCCGCTTCTAAAGCACGTGCTAATTTAAGTGGTGTTTGACCACCGTATTGCACAATAACACCTTTAGGTTTTTCAATACGAACAATTTCAAGTACATCTTCAAAGGTAATTGATTCGAAATATAGACGGTCTGACGTATCGTAATCGGTAGAAACTGTTTCAGGGTTACAGTTAACCATGATAGTTTCATAACCATCTTCACGTAGGGCTAATGCTGCATGAACACAACAGTAATCAAATTCAATACCTTGACCAATGCGGTTAGGGCCGCCACCTAAAATCATAATTGATTCTTTGTCAGTAGGGTTTGATTCACATTCTTCATCGTATGTTGAATACATATAAGCCGTATCAGAACTAAACTCTGCAGCACAGGTATCAACACGTTTGTACACTGGGAAAATATCTGCGTTATGACGCTTTTTACGTACTTCCGCTTCAGACACACCAATAAGATCAGCTAAACGTGAATCGGCAAAACCTTTACGCTTAAGTTTGCGTAAATATTCAGGGTTCAATACTTTTAAACCCCCTTCGCTCACTTTTGCTTCTTCTAAGACAATGTCTTCAATTTGTACTAAGAACCAACGGTCAATCATTGTTGTTCTATAAACGTCTTCAACCGTTAACCCTAAACGGAACGCATCAGCGACATACCAAATACGGTCTGAACCAGCTTCTTGAAGCTCGTGCATTATTTTGGTTTTAGCCCCAGGTTGAGTTACATCAACAATTGAATCAAAGCCATTTACGCCCACTTCTAAGCCGCGCAATGCTTTTTGCAAAGACTCTTGTTGGTTACGGCCAATAGCCATTACTTCACCAACAGATTTCATTTGCGTGGTTAATCGGTCTTCACAACCAGCGAATTTTTCAAAGTTAAAACGTGGGATTTTCGTTACAACGTAATCGATTGTTGGTTCAAATGAGGCTGGTGTTTTACCGCCGGTAATATCGTTGCTCAACTCATCTAGGGTATAACCTACCGCTAACTTAGCTGCGATTTTAGCAATAGGGAAACCTGTTGCTTTTGACGCTAGTGCTGATGAACGCGATACACGTGGATTCATCTCAATAATAACCATACGACCAGTTTCAGGACAAATACCAAACTGTACGTTTGAACCGCCAGTTTCAACACCTATCTCACGTAGTACTGCTAAAGAAGCATTACGCATAATTTGGTATTCTTTATCCGTCAAGGTTTGCGCAGGTGCTACGGTAATTGAATCACCGGTATGAATACCCATAGGATCAATATTTTCGATAGCACAAATAATGATACAGTTATCATTCTTGTCGCGAACCACTTCCATTTCATATTCTTTCCAACCGATTAAGGATTCATCGATTAGTAATTCTGACGTGGGAGAAAGGTCTAAACCACGGGTACAAATTTCAGTAAATTCTTCCGTATTATAAGCAATACCACCACCGGTGCCACCCATAGTAAATGATGGACGAATAATACAAGGAAAACCTAATATCTTACTTGCTGCGTGCGCTTCTTCAATAGTATGTACAATTTCAGCATTTGGCGTATCAAGGCCAATCGCTTTCATTGCTTTATCAAAACGAGATCTATCTTCTGCTTTATCAATTGCGTCAGCAGTAGCGCCAATCATTTCAACGTTAAATTCTTTTAGTACGCCTTTGGCTTCAAGTTCTAAAGCACAATTTAATGCGGTTTGACCACCCATAGTAGGTAAAACAGCACAAGGACGTTCTTTTTCAATAATATTACGAACAACTTCCCAGTGAATTGGTTCGATATAAGTCGCATCGGCCATATCAGGGTCTGTCATTATCGTAGCCGGGTTAGAGTTAACTAAAATAACTCGATAACCTTCTTCACGAAGTGCTTTACACGCTTGAGCGCCTGAGTAATCAAACTCACAGGCTTGGCCAATAACGATTGGACCTGCACCTAAGATCAAGATACTTTTTAAATCAGTACGTTTTCCCATTATTTTCTCTCTTATCTTGTCTGTCGGTTTAAGCGTTGTTTGATTTGTAAGTTTTGATCAAATCGATAAAGTGATCAAATAATGGCGCTGCATCATGTGGACCAGGGCTTGCTTCAGGGTGACCTTGAAAGCTAAATGCAGGCTTATCTGTACGATGTATACCTTGCAATGAATCATCAAATAATGATTTATGCGTCACTCTTAAATTACTTGGTAAGTTTTCTTCGTTAACTGCAAAGCCGTGGTTTTGTGCAGTAATCATAACGACGTCGCGTGCGATGTCTTTCACCGGATGGTTAGCACCATGATGACCAAACTTCATTTTCACTGTGCTTGCGCCACTTGCTAGGCCAAGTAATTGATGACCTAAACAAATACCAAAAACCGGTATTTCAGTTTCTAGGATTGTTTTAATCGCTGCGATAGCGTAATCACATGGCTCTGGGTCACCAGGTCCATTAGATAAGAAAATACCATCCGGGTTCATCGCCAGTACTTCACTTGCTGGTGTTTGTGCCGGAACAACCGTTAATCGACAACCACGGTCTACTAACATACGTAAAATATTACTTTTCGCGCCAAAATCATAGGCAACCACATGAAAGTTTAGCTGATCTAGTGAGTTACTAAAATCTGTGTAACCTTCACCCATCGCATGACCAAGTGACCAGCTACCTGAAACCCACTGGTATTGTTCTTTCGTTGAGACTACTTTCGCTAAATCCATTCCTTTAAGACCTGGAAAGTCTGTCGCATTTGCTAACGCTTTATCTTTTGCTAGTTGTAAGCTTTCATCACTTGCGTCATCGATCGTTAAAATGCAGCCATTTTGTGCACCTTTTTCTCGAAGAATCCGGGTTAATTTACGTGTGTCAATTTCGCTAATACCTAGAATATTATGTTCGATTAAGTAGTCGCTTAAACTTTGTTCATTTCGAAAGTTACTGGCGAGTAGAGGTAAATCTCGGATGACTAAACCTTTAGCATGAATGCTATCCGACTCTCTATCTTCTGAGTTAGTACCTGTATTACCAATATGCGGGTATGTCAGGGTAATAATTTGCTCTGCATAAGACGGGTCGGTAAGAATTTCTTGATAACCTGTCATCGAAGTATTAAATACTACTTCACCAACAGCCGTTCCCTTTGCACCAATTGCGGTACCTTTAAATACAGTACCGTCTTCCAGTACTAAAATAGCAGATGTAGCCAATGTAACCTCCAAAAAGAAGAAATAACTTTATCAAACGACGTTATAAGTTAACTCGTCCGATAAGCTTAATGTAACGCAAAATTAATTTATGCTCCCCTAAGGGAAATACATTGCTTAAAAATACAGCGAATTAAGTCACTGTAATGTTAAGTAAAATTTGCACATAAAAAATATCAAAAACAGCCTTTTCGCTAAATTCTTGACAAAATCCACTTATTTTACGCTTGTAGCCTTTATTCGTCTAGTAAAAACTGCAAAAACCTGTTCTTTTATGCGATTTGATCTCTTTTAGCAACCAAACCATCAAAAACAATAGTTATCTAAAAATATAATCAATATTATTTATTTGAAATTAATATCAATAGTTTTTATCATAAACGACTCAACTATAAAGCGACAAGATGTGTTGTTTCTAATCTTTTAAACCTAATACATCTTGCATATCATAAAAACCATTATCGGCATTACTTAACCAAAATGCAGCACGCATAGCGCCTAAAGCAAATGTCATACGTGAACTCGCTTTATGCGTTATTTCTATACGTTCGCCTAAGTCAGCAAAATAGGCCGTATGTTCACCCACAATATCGCCTGCTCTTACCGTAGCAAATCCAATGGTTTCTCTACTTCTTTCATCTGTAATACCTTCACGGCCATAAACAGCGACTTTATTTAAATCTCGACCTAATGTATCAGCAATAACCTGGCCCATTTTAACTGCAGTGCCTGAAGGCGCATCTTTTTTGAATCGATGGTGCGCTTCAAAAATTTCTATGTCGGTATAGTCGCCAATTGCCTTTGCTGTTATTTGAAGTAACTTAAACATTAAATTAACACCAACAGAGGTATTGGGCGCTAAAATAACAGGCATTGTTTCACCTGCTTTTTCAATCAATTGTACTTGCTGGTCACTAAAGCCCGTTGTACCAATGACTAGGGATTTTTTATGGTTTTGACACCATTTTATATTTTCTAACGTTGCTTCAATAGAGGTAAAGTCTATCAACACTTGTGCATCAGACAATTGCTCTAATTGTGTTGAAGTGGTTAAACCAATAGCACCAATACCGGCTAATTCACCTAAATCAAAACCGGCAAAAGAAGAGCTAGCTCGCACAGTACCACCAACAAGCTCAATACTTTCATGCTCATGAGCAGCCTGAATAAGGTTACGCCCCATACGTCCACTACAGCCTAATATGGCTACTTTTATTTTCATTTTTATTCTCATCTATACTGATAGGTTAATTGTTAGCCACTTATTGTAAACACATTTGCCAGTAATTGTGAGTTAGATAGTTCATGTGAAACAACATTAACTATTGCTAACCTCTGCTTAGTGCTATTTAAAATACTAAGATGATAATAAGCACAAAAATCGGCAAATACTTGCCCTTGATCATCAATAAACGCCCAATCGACACAAACAAGCAATAAGTCATCATTAATTGACATATAACTCGCTCGCCGAGCCATTATCTTAGTGATATTGGCTTGTTTAAGTTGAGTAAAAATATCATTAAATTCTTCTCGACAATCATCAATACTATTAACCAGGACCATCTTATCTGGTGTATGTAAAGTGCAAGGTAGGTGATAGCACGCAACGACAGCCTCAAGATCATAAGCGCTAAATGCCGCTAAATACTGATTGAACAAGGTTTTAATTTGCTGCGTTTTCACACTACCCCCTTTGATACCCAAATGGAGCGGGTATAGTAATAACAATTGTCATAATGAATTAATCACTTAATCACTTAATCACTTAATCACTTAGCTGGCTAATTGATTAGATTAATTGGTATAAATAATATATCACTTAAAAAAAAGCCCTCAAATGAGGGCTTTTAAAAACATCTACCTTAGCTAATAATGCTTAATAATTCAACATCAAATACTAACGTTGAATAAGGCGGTATTGCACCTTGTGAACCTTGCTCACCATAGGCTAAAGCATACGGGATGGTTAATTTCCACTTACTACCTTCGGTCATTAGCTGTAATGCTTCAGTCCAACCAGCAATAACACCGCCGACAGGGAACTCTGCAGGTTGGCCACGTTCAACTGAACTATCAAAAACATCACCGTTAGCAAATGTACCATGATAATGAACACTTACCGTGCTTGCTGCTGAAGGTTTTTCACCTTCACCCGTTGTAATCACTTCATACTGTAAACCAGATTCCGTAACAGAAACGTCATCGCGTTTAGCATTTGCTGCAAGGAAAGCTTCACCTTCCGCCGATTTTTCTTTAGCGATAGCTTGCTCTTGCTCTTGTAATTTTTTAGAAATAACAGAAAAAGCAGCATTTAAGTCGTCATCAGATACTTGACTATCAGCATCGATAAGCGCATCAGCGATACCCGCTTGAACAGCAGTAATATCAAAATCTTTAAAAGGATTATTACGTAATTGGTCACCTAGTTGACGACCTACACCGTAACTTACACGTTGTTCAATAGTTTCATACTTGTTTTCAGAAATAGTGTTTTCAGACATATATTAATTTCACTCATGCATAAATAGATTAAAAGGTAGCAACTATTCACTCATCTTTGGGTTTGTCATTTAGGTAGTCACTTAAGTTAAAACCTTACATACAATAAACATAAGCTCATCAATTAAGGCGCCACAAGATAACAAATGGTAAACAGTTACCAAAAGTAAGTTATTACCTACTTTGAGATTGGTCGCGAGTTTATCATAAAGCTAAGCGAGTATGTAGTAGCGCTGCATGACAATTAGGTATTATTTATAATGAACAACAACCCCTTTAAAATCTTTACTTCACATGACAATAGTTTACTGAATATAATGGCTTATTAATTTCTTAGCATAATTATACCCGCTCTACTTAAAGAGGCTAGTTTCAGGAAGTCTGAGCGATTCATAATCCAGTTGAACGGGTATATAATATTCATGAGCAGTAAATCTATGACACATTCTAAACCTAACAAAAAAAGCATTATTGCCTTATTACCTTTTATTGTTTTTCTTGGGGTTTTTCTTGGCACCGGCATAATATTGAGCCTACAAGGTGTTGACTTTGCTTTTTATCAGCTGCCTGCAAGCATTGCCATTATTCCTGCCATTATTGTTGCACTTTATTTAGGTAAAGTAGTCGCTAAAGAAACCATAGAGAAACAAATAACCCAGTTCATTAAGGGTGCAGGTCACGCAAACATCGTTACCATGTGTATTATTTATCTCTTGGCAGGCGCTTTTGCTAGCGTAGCAAAAGCAACCGGTAGTGTTGATGCTAGTGTTCAATTAGGCTTATCAATATTTCCCTCTTATTTACTATTACCTGGCTTGTTTTTAGTAGCCGCATTTTTATCAACCGCCATGGGGACATCAATGGGAACCATCGCTGCTATTGCACCAATAGCCTTAGGTTTTATTGAATCTGCAGGGCTTGATTCTGCCGTTGTGGCTGGTTGTTTAATTTCAGGTGCTATTTTTGGCGATAACTTATCAATCATTTCGGATACCACCATTGCCTCTACTCGCAGCCAAGGCGCTCATATGAAAGACAAATTTAAAGTAAATTTTAAATTTGCAGTACCTGCGGCAATTTTATGTTTACTTATTTTCACCGTACTCGGTCAAAGCATTAATTACGAAGTAACTAACGATGCAGCTTTTATTGGTCTTGTTCCTTATATCGTTATTTTGATTTTGGCACTATCGGGGATCAATGTCCTTGTGGTGTTAACCCTAGGAATAGTACTTGCCGCGATTATAGGTATGGTAAGTAACGATTATCAATTATCTACTTGGATCAACGACATAAATACTGGTTTTTCGAGTATGCAAGACATATTCATATTGTCTTTATTTATTGGCGGTCTAAGTGAGTTAATTCGCCACCAAGGCGGCTTATCAGCATTAACACAAGGTATTGAGTCATTAGCAAGAAAGTTAAGCCCAAATAACAAAAAACGTGCTGCGGGTTTTGGCATTGCCGGGTTAACATTTTTCTGTAATTTTTTTACTGCTAATAATACGGTCTCAATCATAATTACTGGTGAGACAGCGAAGGAACTCGCGACAGACGGGGATCTCAAACCGGCACAATCAGCCAGTTTGCTTGATATATTTGCTTGTATCAATCAAGGTTTACTACCCTATGGGGCACAAGCTTTGCTCCTAGGTACTACCTTAGGCATTTCACCTATGGCAGTTGTTTCTCATGCTTTTTATCCGATGATTTTATTTTTTGTAGCCGGCTTTGCTTTTTGGAAAATGACAAAACAGTAAGTTATACTCATGAGACTTAGCTATGTTTGTCTAATAAAGCGACTAAGTCATCTTCCGTCAATATAACAACCCCTAAATCTTGCGCTTTAGTAAGTTTAGATCCTGATTTTTCACCGGCAACCAGAAAGTCTGTCTTTACCGAAACGCTGCCCGACACTTTTGCGCCTAATGACTGTAATGCCGCCTTGGCTTCACTACGTCCCATTTGATTTAAGGTACCTGTTAAGACAAACGTTTGCTCTGCTAATGGCTGTTTATCCGCACTTTTCTCAATAATGTCAGGCCAAGTCATTATTTCATCTAGCGCTGAAACCACTGTAATATTATGACTTTCTTTAAAAAATTGAACAATATTTTTTGCCACAACCTCGCCCACATCACTCACCGCTTTTAACGCCTCAAAGCTTGCTGATTCAATAGCCGACAAGGTAATAAAATGATTCGCTAAATTAGCCGCGGTTGCCTCACCTACTTCACGAATTCCTAAACCATAGATAAACTTAGCCAAGGTTGTTTCTTTGGCTTTTTCAAGTGCAGCCATTAAATTTACCGCCGACTTTTTCCCCATTCTCTCCATGGTACTAATGTCAATCTCAGTGAGTTTAAATAAATCAGCGGGCGTGGTGATTAAGTTTTCATCCACTAATTGTTCTACCAATTTATCACCTAAACCATCAACATCATGGGCTTTACGTGAAGCAAAATGCTTAATAGCTTCTTTACGTTGTGCTTGACAAAAAAGTCCCGCAGTACAGCGAAGTACGGCCTCACCCTCGGCTTTGGCAACTTTTGAGTCACATACTGGGCAGGTACTAGGAAAAATTATATCTTTTACATCATCGCCACGTTTATCCATAACGACAGAAACAACTTGTGGAATAACGTCTCCTGCGCGTCGTATTACCACGCTATCACCTATTTTTAAACCTAAGCGCTCAATTTCATCTTGGTTATGTAAGGTGGCATTAGATACGGTTACTCCACCAACAAAAATAGGCTTTAAGCGAGCCACTGGCGTTATTGCCCCCGTTCGTCCAACTTGAAACTCAACGTCTTCAACAAGTGTTAGCTCTTCTTGAGCTGGAAACTTATACGCAATAGCCCAACGCGGCGCACGTGCAACAAAGCCAAGTTTTTCTTGTTGGCTAATATTATCAACTTTAAGTACCGTGCCATCTATTTCATAACTTAACGCATCACGTTTATTAAGAATATCTTGATAAAACGCTTCCACTTGCTGTGGATTTTCTAACAAACGAACTTCGGGGCACATGGGTATACCCAGCGCCTTAATCTGACATAAACGTTGAAAGTGTGATGGTTTTAAAAACGCTTGATCAATTAACTCGCTACTAGCTACAGATAAGTTACCTACATAACCCAAACCATAAGCATAAAAAGCTAAGTTTCGCTTAGCGGTAACTTTAGAGTCTAATTGTCGTAAGCTACCGGCAGCGGCATTTCGGGGGTTAGCAAACGATTTTTCGCCTTTCTTTTTTGCTTGTTCATTAAGCTTATTAAAGCTCGCCTTTGGCATAAACACTTCGCCACGCACTTCAATAACCTCTGGATAATCAACACCACTCACACCCAAAAGCGTTAAAGGTATCGATTTAATCGTGCGAATATTTGTTGTGATATTTTCGCCTGTATTGCCGTCACCTCGGGTTGCTGCTTGCACTAAAGCGCCTTGTTCATAGCGTAAGCTTACCGCTAGGCCATCAAGTTTTGGCTCAGCACAGATAACAATATCATCATGAGTCACTAATCTATCTTGAAGGCGTTTAACAAAAGCTTGCCATTCATCGCGCGAAAAAACATTATCAAGCGACAACATTGGTAATTGATGAGCGACTTGTGTAAATGCCTTTAATGGTTCTCCACCCACTTTTTGGCTAGGTGAATCCAGTGTTTTTAACTGTGGGTAAGTTTGTTCAATACTGATTAATTCGCGCATTAACCTATCGTATTCAGCATCAGGCACACTGGGTTCATCAAGTACGTAATATTGATGATTATACTGGTTAATTTGTTGATGAAGTGTACTTAACTGTTCTTGTAAAGCGCTTATGGATAAAGAAGCATTTAGCATGTTTTAGTTTACTCAAAAACGAAACCTATAAAAGTATTTATAGGTTATAAAGAAATAAGTAGATAGTTTATTTATTCAATACTAGCAAGGCGATATTGCCTGTCAAACTCACGTATCTTACTGACATAGTGCTGCTCAGTTTGCTTGGTCATTATATTGCGTTTATCGTCAACTAATTGTCCATTAAATTCAGCAGCCAACTGTTTAGCTGCTGATAGCATTTGTTCAAAAGCAGCAAAAGGGTCGCTGGCATTAGGTAAAGCCATAAATAAACTAACCCCTTGTGTAACAAAGGTTTCCATCGTATCAAGGTCAAATGAACCAGGATTCAACATATTGGCTAAACTAAATGTAACAGCCCCATTACCGGCATTATCTTGGTGACGATGAAATATATTCATTTCACCGTATTTCATACCTAACGTTAATAAGCTAGGTAATAATGCGGCACCAGACATTTGTTGATGTGCAGGCATAGCAACACTTAAAATAATGATTTGCGGCTCAATTGCTGAATAATTTGGTTTGGTTTGCTCTTTTACTTGTTCTGTTTGTTTTACTTGTTCTGTTTGTTTTACTTGTTTTGTTTCTTTTGTTTGCTCTTTTGATTCGTCAATATTTATACTAGGATTAGGCTCACTATCTAACGCCACACCATCACCAAAGTTAATTTCCATTTGCGGCCGTTTTAATACTCCACGCTTAACTGCCGCTTTAGCATTAGATTTATCATCAACTACTTTTTTGGTCGCGTGTTTAGCCTGAGTAACGGGTTGTTGATATAGAGGCTTTTCTAAAATGATTTCTTCTCTAGTCTCAGTAACGGTCGTTGGCTTTTCAATATCATGTTCAGAAACTTGCTCCTGAGAGTTCAATTCACTATACACTTCATCACTTTGGCCATCATCAAGATGACTAATCTCATCAAGACTAATAGGTTGTTCAAAATCTTGCTCACTATCTACTGCCGGTTCATTCTTCTGTTTAAGTACTTTTAACTGACCCACACCATCTTGATCAAAACCTTTACCATCAAAATCTCGTGATAATGGCTTCACTTTTTCTTTACTTACTTTAAGCTTATAAGGGTTTTTGTTCTTTCTAATGGTCCATAAACCATGGATAAAAATACCCGCAATGACTACACCGCTAAGAATAATTAATGCGTTTCTGAAGTTGTCTTCCATTGTCATGCCTGTATAGTCATTTGTCTAAGAATAATCGAGGTGTTCATTGTGATTTAAAAGATTATATTATATTTAACTTTTCAAAGTAACCCTAACAGAAATAATGGTATTTTGTAACAAGTTAGTGCTGTTCTTATACTCACAACACATTTATACTCAAGTGAGTAATATCAATATGTTAGCACAATAATTAATCAATGATTCATCCACAAAAAACAATAAAAAAAGCCAAATCAAATCAAAAGCAACACCCCCTTACCAATAGTGGTATGGGATATTTCTTTAAAGGCTTTGAACTTATTCAATTAAAAGGTATTCGCCGTTTTGTGCTCATTCCGTTACTAATCAATATGTTGTTTTTTAGTATCGCTTTCTATTTTATGTTTACAGAACTTGAACACTACATGGCAATATTAACTGGGTGGCTCCCTAATTGGTTAAGTTGGCTTAGTTCCGTATTATGGCCTCTGGCAGTCATCACTATATTAATTGTTTTTTCATTTGTATTTAGTACTGCGGCTAACTGGCTTGCAGCACCTTTTAATGGATTACTATCAGAAAAAATTGAAGTACTTTTATTAAAAAACACCGTATTGGAAGGTTCTGCCGTTAATGGCGGCATGATGGATATTGTTAAAGATATTCCTAGAACGCTTGATCGTGAACGACAAAAGCTCACTTATTATTTACCACGCGCCATTGGGTTTTTTATAATTCTTTGGACTTTACCTATTGTTGGTCAAGTAATGTGGTTTTTATTTATTGCTTGGATGATGGCAGTTCAGTACAAAGACTACCCTTTTGATAATCACAAAATTCCTTTTTCAGTCATGAAACAAACGATACAACAACATAAAAGCTTAAGTTATAGTTTTGGTGTGAGTGTCGCAATATTTTCAATGCTGCCATTAGTTAACTTAATTGTTATGCCTGTTGCCATTTGTGGTGCTACTGCATTGTGGGTTGATCACTACCGTGATAACTTCATAACTACTACCATTAACAAGGTCCCATCTCAATAAAACCACCAAGGCATTATTACAAATTCATATTAATAGGTAATAGGTAATAGGTAATAGGTAATAGGTAATAGGTAAATATCTAGGTATTTTTCGCACTATGTCTAGAAGTCGTATATATTTAAATAGATTGGCAACATTATTATAGGATTGTGCGATGAACAATAATAATAGAAGTAAAGTTTCACTATTATTGAGTATTATTTTACTGAGTTTTAGCGCAAGTACTTATGCCTTAGCAGATAGGGAAGCGAATACAAATAGTGTCGTTATTCCCATGATAACTAATGCCCAAGTGTTCGCTAAGTTCACCGATGAACTACCCGCAGTAGTAAATTATTTCACCCGCGCCACACAAGAACAAATAATTGATTTTTATCAACAACACTATGGCGAATTTCTGTCACAGGAAAAAAAACGCGGCCGTTTAACCCTAACTTACCAGCACAAAAAACAGCGTGTTCGTGTCGTTATATCTGAGCAAAACAGTAAACGCCAAGTGGATATTATTGTCGAGTTAAAAGATAAGTAGCATCGTGTAAAAATTTTTTATCACAGTAAAACAGATTCTACCCAACATTTAATAACCCTTTCTTGACTATCATCATTGAGGATATTTATGAACAAACGATTACTGGTAATCATAGTGAGTAGTTTTTTATTAAGTTGCGCCGATACACGCTCTCACATAACAACTAGCAAAACAGATCAAGATACTCAAAAAACTAATACAAACAAGATAAAGTACACTTGCAACAGAAACACTCTATTATCAGTCCAATTTACTTCAACAACTCATGATAACGATAAAAAAATTGCAATTATCAATGGGTTTGGTAAACAGGCGATTATTCTGCCGTATAAAAGCGTTGCCTCGGGTTTTCTCTATTCTAATGGAAAGTATATGTTGCGTGGTAACGAAGAGCACGTTACCTGGACTGTAGGGCGCATGGTACCTTTTCACTGTTCAGTGGATGACAATCCACCTCATCAAAAAGACAGAAAATAACGACTATTTTGCTTCTGGGTTACAGCCGTTATCATTCAAAACTCTCGATTCAGAGTCTATTTTAAATGATAACGAGTGAATATAAAGTAAAAAGCTATTTAACGCTATGCTAAACTAGCCGCCTAAGAATTATGTAGCGTTTATTTAAGGTACCCCCATGAGAAAAATATTTTCATTAACCCATGAAAAAATCAAAGGCCCACGACTTGTTGATGCGATTAAGCATGAGGTAAAAAAATACCTTAAAAGAGAAAGAAACAAGAAGCTGACTGAAGAGGTTGATTTTTGGGATTTTGATTGCAAATACGGACATACCAAAGAAACTGCTGAAGTGATCCATACTTCTGCACTTAACAAAAGTATCGATGATGCAGTACAAAATGATCTAACAAGTTTTTACTTAGAAATTTTAGTAAAACCAGGTAAAAGAACTAAAAAGCCAATTGATGATAGCAATGACAGTGATGATGACAGTGATAGCGAAGAATAACGAGTCATAAAATAATAATGTGTTCACCTGTTCCTCTTGAATAGGCCAAATTTGGCTGAATTTTCAAGTGGAACAGGTATCGCTAACTATTTATCATTGATACTTCATATGATGAGCAGTAATACTTAAAGTACTACCCTGGAAAAACACGGTTCTTTTGTAATAACTTTCCTAAAACACCCTCTGCAGATAAAGAAGCTGCTTTAGCAAATTTTTCAGCTAAACCTTTTTTCACTTCATACTTAATCGCAACGACTTTATGGCTTTTACTCATATTTTGTAAATAGTCATCGCTTGTTTGAATCGTATCAACTAAACCTAGTTCTAAGGCTTTAGTCCCAAACCAATGCTCCCCTGTGGCAACCTTACTTAACTCTAAACTGGGTCTATGTTCACTGACAAAGTTTTTAAATAACACATGCGTTTCGTCTAACTCTTCGATAAACTTTTCTTTACCTTTTTCAGTATTTTCACCAAACATAGTTACCGTACGTTTAAACTTACCTGCGGTAAACTGTTCAAAATCAATATCATGTTTCTTTAATAATTTATTAAAGTTCGGCAACTGTGCAATAACACCAATTGAACCAAGAATAGCGAATGGGGCAGCTATAATATTATTTGCCACACAGGCCATCATATAACCCCCTGAGGCAGCTACTTTATCAACAGACACCGTAAGTGGAATTTCATGTTGACGAATTCTATCTAATTGCGACGAGGCTAACCCGTAACCATGCACCATACCGCCGCCACTTTCTAAGCGGACAAAAACTTCATCCTGTTTAGTCGCCACCGACAAAATAGCAGAAACTTCTTCACGTAATGAGCTTACTTCTTTAGCGTCAATACTGCCTTTAAAATCAATAACAAACACCTTTGATTTACCCTCAACTACCGTATCATCGGTAGACTTGGCATGCTTCTTTGCTAACAGTTTATCTTCTTTGGCCTTTTTCTTTGCTAACAGCTTATCTGCTTTTTCTTTTTGCTTTAATTCTTCTTTATTCAATAGAGCATGAATAACTTCTTGCTCTATATCTTCAAACTGCGCTGATAAATCAGTAATTTCTAACTCACCCTTTTTATGCTTTTGTTTTATTGCTGACACAGCAATAACCGTAACAATAGCAATAAAAGCTAAGACAAAGGTGACTGTTTTTGCTAAAAACAAACCATATTCATATAAAAATTCCAAACTTTTTCTCCTGAGAGCAAATCAATTTTTGCTTTAATGACATTGATATAAGGCCAAAAACGTATATATCAATTGATTACTAAAAATTAATCTTGGTTAACTTTAGTCTCAACACTTATTAGAATGAGTCATAGATAACAGTTCAGTCATACCACTCTATGTAGGGTCTTCATAAAAGGGTCATGCGAGTGACCACTTATTTTTTAATTACAAGGTAGTACACCTGTTTTCAATTTAATTTTTCACCTATTTTATTGGGCAAAAAAAAGCCCTCAACTGAGGGCTAGTGTTAAGCTAATCGCTCAAAAATCACTGAACAACCTCACTATCTTGCACTGAAATCAAATGCCCCTCCGAGCTAAAGAAGTTAGCTACCTGGCTTTGCATTTCAGCGGTTGCTTCTGCCGTATTATCAGCTGCACCAATTGATACTGCAGGGCTTAAAATCGAGCCATGATGACCAAACAAGAAGCGCACTGCACCAGAAACTGGTGTGTCCTCATCAAATTTCGTTTTAGAAACACTAGGTAAACCCAATAAAGCAATTGCACCTTCTGTACCACTCATTGGTGAGGTAGACACGGTATTTGGAATAACCAAATCACCTAAGTTAGTACCACCATCACCAATCACTTCAATAACGTGAGTAGGAGTATTAGTCGCTGCCATCATCGCTGCATAGTTAGCCGGGTCACCGGCATCAGTTACGGTTTGAGCCGCAAAAGCAAACTGAGCAAAGGTTCCATTTAAACCTGCTTGCTGCTCTGCAGTTAACAGCGCATAAAAGGCTCTATAGTAACCGACTAACTCTGCGCTAGTTGGCGCAACGTCACTTAAATGAGCTTGGGCGACATAGCCTTGAAACTCAGGAGAAGCAGTAAGCGTTAAACTTGATTTAATGACATCACCAAAAGCACCTGATTCCATTAATAAATTAGCCACCATAGTGCCTGGCATTGCTTGAGTATTACTATTAATGGTAAATAACGGATCAACTTGTGGATCAAGTGGTGTATTTGTTAATGCAATAAAGTTAATACCCGCAATAGCACCTAAAGAATGTCCTAAAAAGTGAACATTAGTACTATCTACTTTTATTGAATTTCCGTCAGCATCAAGTCCTCCAAGAAAATTTAAGCCTAAACGCAAACCTAATAAATCAGAAGTTGATTGGCGTAGATTATCACGTGTAGTTAATAAACTTGCTAAATTCATATAATGGGTAGCGGAAACTGTTGAAGCATTAATATCATCAACACCATCAGGAACGCCTTCAGGGCCAGTTATATCAAAACCACGACTACCGCCAGGTAATAAACCACCAAGTGCATCAGGATCACCATGTAACGGATGATTAATTGCAACTGTTGCCAAACCATACATAGAAAGAATACCAGTTAGAGCTAGCATATCTTCTTTTTTCGAGGTTATACCATGTTGCAATATAACAACTGGCCATCCATCTACAGGTTCTTCTAATACACCTAAAGCAGTGGCACCATAAGCAACACGAGCTTCATTGGCTTTAGTAACATCCGGTGTTGTCATTTGCACAACAATATCCATCATGGCATTTGTTTTGGGCACTGGGCTAAATTTAGTTAAGTTACGTTCTACATCTAAAGCAAAAGCCGAACTAACATCACGTAAGCCCGGTGTAGCTAGACCTTGCGCTTGAGAAATAGCAATACATGTAGCATCTGATACTGAACCAGGGATTGCCTCAGCAGGTATTGCACTAGGATTTTGTGCGTATAATCCTGCTAACATAGCACCTGAATCACATAAAGCTTTCCACCAATCGTTTACTGGAGCCATAGGATTTTCAGCGCTTGGCATTCCTAAATAATAGGGTAAAGTAACACTACCCTGCATAAAATTAGCGGTTGAATATAAAGGGACTAATGATTGTGGAATTTTGTTATCGTCAAAATCAGAATGTCCTTCAGGATACGGAGCTAAAATATTAGCAACCGACATACCTGTATCCGTAACGCTAATCGTTGGCGTACCTGTTATAGCTGCTTGCACCATTGCTGGTACGTTCTGAGCCATCAACGCTTTCGTTGTCGCTAAAACATCAACCGTTGACTGCGTTGTCATTGCCATTGTATAAATTAACGCATTTTTATCAGCGCCTGCTGCTGCAATAGCATTTTCATAGCTATTAACAACACCTTGTAAACCTTTTTGTGCATCGGTTGCCAAAGGATGTGTGCTTATGTCTTGGCGTACTGATTCATAGGTTGTAGAGCCAGCAACGGCTTTACCATTACTGTCTTTTAAATTATTAGTTAACGCTAGTATGTACGTTGTTTTGCCCTTAAGTGGTTTAAGAGGAACAACCGCCACACTGTTGCCCGATGCTTGAGTAACAAAATCAACACCAAACGTTAACTCACTCACCACTGTACAAGCCGCGCCACGAGGTACCTGTTCACAGCCAGGATCTCCTCCCATTAACGCTTCAAAAATTTGTACTGATGCAGGGCTAAAAACTGAACTGCCATCAAGGTTGGTGCCTGCAGGAAAGTTAATGCTAAGTACAAAAGGGTTTGTGGTAGACCAACCATCTAATGCACTCATGGCTACGGTTGGATCAGAAAAATCAGTAGGATCCTCTACAGGTAAGTTTAATGTGCCATCTTGTGTCCCTAAAAAGAGTAAGTCATTAGGTACTGATAAAACACCTCCCGCGGGATCAAACACGACTCTTGCTGAAGCCACAATAGGTGTGCCATTTTCAGCAGCCTCATTTTTTACATCTTTAATCGTTTCACTATCACAACCACTTAAGCCAAGTGCGCTGAAAATCGCTAGACTAAGAATTAACTTTTTCATTTTATCTCCCCAATGCCTATTTTTTATTTATATTATTTTTAATAAGTATGATTTTTAATAAGTATTATTATATAGCGACTGCTATTTATTCATTTTTAACTATCCTAGCAATAAGTGGATACCAAAATAACTCATTAGACCAGACATTAAACTTAACTTAAGCGCTCACAATGTGCTAGTTTTTTTTCAATTTCAATTAATATTTTTTACTTTTACTAATTTAAAACGACTAATAACGGCTAAAAACCAACTTATTTAAAAATATATTGTCATAAAACCGATAAAAAAAAATTTTCCCTCGTCATTGAAAAAATCACAGAGTAGAATAAGCAAAATTAATTATTTACTCGAACCTAGAGCCGCAAATGTTTGATTACTCCATTACAGAAAATTGTTTATCTAATAAAACTATACTGGTTACTGGTGCTGGTGCTGGTATTGGCCGTGAAGCAGCCTTAACCTATGCAAAACTTGGCGCTACCGTTATTTTATTAGGTAAAACTGTCAGTAAACTTGAAGCGCTTTATGATGAAATTATCGCCCTTAAGCTAGCTGAACCCGCTATCGTACCGTTAGATTTAAAAGGGGCAACTAAGCAGAACTATATTGATATGTCGGCCACTATCGTTAGTCAATTTGGTAAGCTAGACGGCGTATTACTCAATGCTTCAATGTTAGGCGAATTGACACCATTCACTCAAATTCATGAACAAATATTTAATGATGTAATGCAGGTAAATGTCACCGCTCAATATTTATTAGCACAAGCATTAATACCAACACTACAATTAGCCGACAAGGCTTCTTTAGTGTTCACGTCATCAGGTGTAGGTAATCAAGGCCGTGCTTTTTGGGGCGCTTATAGTATTTCTAAATTCGCTACAGAAGGAATGATGCAAGTCATTGCTGATGAATATGAAAATTCTAACCTGCGCGTTAACGCTATTAACCCGGGTGCGACCAAAACAAACATGCGCGCCAGTGCTTATCCAGCTGAAGATAAAGAGGCACTCGCTACACCGGCTGATATCATGCCGTTATATGTTTATTTAATGACTAACGACAGTTTAGCGGTGAATGGTAAAACGTTGAAAGCGCAATAAGAAATATTCGAGTACCGCGCCTTAAGTAAAAAATAAATAACGAATAGGTAAGTTACGAAAAGATAAGTGACTAACAGCAATCTTTCTTTTCGTAACTCGCTACTTTACCTTAACTCTCTTCGTAAAATTTTACCTACATTAGTTTTAGGTAACTCATCTCTAAACTCAACCAATTTAGGAACTTTATAACTTGTCAGGTTTTCACGGCAATGTTTAATTAAGGTTGCTTCATCTAAGTCGCCTTGCTTAGCAACAACAAATATTTTCACCATTTCTCCACACGCTTCATTAGGTATTCCAATAGCTGCAGCTTCTAAAACCCCTTCATGCATCATAACGACTTCTTCAATTTCATTTGGATAAACGTTAAAACCAGAAACAATGATCATATCTTTTTTACGATCCACAATGCTAAAAAAGCCAAGCTCGTCTACAAAGGCTATATCTCCTGTGGCAAGCCAACCATCATGTAATATTTCATTGCTGGCGTCTTCACGGTTATAATAACCTTTCATCACTTGTGGACCTTGTACCCACATTTCACCCGATTCTCCTATCGCAGCTTCACTACCATCATCAAGCATAATTTTAATGTCAGTTGAGGGTGCTGGTAAACCGATAGTGCCATTAAAGCTTTCTTGGTTATAAGGGCTTATAGTCACCAAAGGCGCACACTCTGTTAAGCCATAGCCTTCAAGTAATCGCGTTGAGGTAACTTGTTGCCAACGTTCTGCAACGGGTCGCTGTACTGCCATACCACCACCCAAGGCCATTTTAAGTGTTGAAAAGTCTAAATTTTTAAAACCTGGCGTATTTAACAAGCCATTAAACAAGGTATTAACGCCCGTAATGGCAGTAAATTTATACTTACCTAATTCTTTAACAAAGCCAGGCATATCACGTGGATTGGTAATAAGTAAATTAGTTCCCCCTAAAGTCATAAAGGTCAGGCAATTGGCCGTTAAGGCAAAAATATGGTAAAGCGGCAGTGCAGTAACGACTAATTCACAACCCTCTTCAAGCATAGGTTTTATCGCGGCCTTTGCTTGCTCTAAATTAGCCACCATGTTTCGATGGGTTAACATGGCGCCTTTTGATACACCCGTTGTACCACCGGTATATTGTAAAAAGGCTAAATCATCACCACACAACTCAACAGGCATAAAAGTTAAGGCGCGACCTTTAGTTAATGCAGCATTAAATCGAATGGCATCAGGTAAATTAAACACTGGCACCATTTTTTTCACATACTTTACAACCGCGTTAACAACAACACCCTTGACGAGACCAAGGCGATCACCAAGAGAAGTCATGATCACATGCTCAACAGGTGTTTTCTTCACTATTTTTTCTAATGTTTGTGCAAAATTTTCAATAATCAAAATAGCTTTAGTACCCGAATCTTTAAGCTGATGTTCTAACTCTCGAGCCGTATATAAAGGGTTAACATTTACGACGGTTAAACCGGCAAGTAAACCACCAAACAAAGCAATGGGATATTGCAGTGTATTGGGTACCATAATGGCAAATTTATCGCCTTTTTTAAGACCCAAATCTTGTTGTAAGTAAGCAGCAAATGCGGTGGCTTGTTGTGCTAATTCAGCATAGCTAATTTGGGCACCCATGTTAATAAATGCCGTTTTATCACTATATTGAGTCGTATATTTAGTAAACATAGCAACTAAGGAAGGATATTTATCTGGATTTATCTCAAAGGGAACGCCAGGGGGGTAACTTTTTTCTAGCCATATTTTTTCCACAATACCTTCCTCATCAGTTATTTTTAACAACTATTTAACAATCCAGTTGACTGCTTATAGTTTTTTTTATACTTCAGTTTACTTGAAGCCTTTAATATTTTAATACTGCTAACGTAGTTTTACCAAATTCTAACTGATACTACCAGTTAAATTTAAACAGTTGTTTGAATGTGAGTCAAACTTTAATATTACACTAAAAAATTTTTAATCAATTCAGCTGTCTTTTGTGGTTGTTCCATATGCACATGATGGCCACCTTTAAGTTCGACAGTAGAAAAATTCTGAAATAAATCGCCAAAACTTTTCATGCCTGAGCTGACCATTTCTATACCATTACTGCCGTAAACAAGCTGTACTGGACAACTAATATCACGAATAAATTGCTCAGCTTGTTTTAATGTTAAGCGATAAGGAGAGGTATTACGCAAGCGAGCATCCGATCGCCAACGATATCCCCCCACTTCTTTTATCAGTCCGCGCTCAACAATTAATTTAGCCTGTTCAAAGGGAAGATCTGAAACATTAACACGTGCTTTAATAGCGGAATCAATACTTGCATGGTAGCGTGTTTTCTTAGCACCACCTTGTTTGTTGTAGAGTGAACTGCCCTTAAAGCGGCTTAGCATACCATCACGTAATTGCTGTGTAGTTTGTTCAGCCTTATTACTAATAAAACCAATAGAATCAATTAAAGTCAATGATTTCACTTTTTCAGGAAAAGCAGCAGCAAATGCGCTCGCGACCATTCCCCCCATAGAGTGAGCAACAATATCAACTTGTTGCCATTCGTTTACTTCAAATAACTGCAATAAATCATAAACCCAATCAATAAAATGATAATGTGCATCCAAACTTCTATGACTTGAATTTCCATGGCCGGGCCAGTCAATCGCAATAATGCGCTTATTAACTAATTCACCTTCAAAGTATGACATCAAAGGTAAAAAACTGGCGGCATTATCTAACCAACCATGTAGACATAACACTATATTGTCTTTCGTCTCACTACCACCACAAGCAATACCTTGTAGTGACATAGTATCAAAAGAATATTTAACCTCTTCTAGCGTGTTTACAGATGACATTTAATGACCTTAATTATGTTTTTTGGCACTTTTATAAAGAGAATACAGCGCAACTAACGCTAAAGAAAACCAAATTAATACCCAAATAAACTCAGGAATAAACGTCATCGTCGCCAAAGAAGCACCATCACCTAGATTCCGTCCGTCAAGCAAGTAAGATGGACTAAATAAACTATTCAATAAAATTAACAAGCCAAACAATTGCATTAATCGTTGTAAATAATGAAGCTTTGTTAATTTAATCGTAAGCAAAAATAAAGCGGCCAGCACCGCTAAAATAAACCATGTTAAAAGATCACGTCCCCAAAAAACAATAGAACTAACGATTAACAAAAACACTAACACAGAAAACAGCTGTGCGGCACGTTGATGTGCACTAGCTAATTTATATATTCCCCAGCCCCACAGTGTTGCTCCTGCATAACCGGCAAAACTAATAACAAAAGCTATCCCTCCTTGTGTAGTACATAAACCGGCACCATTTGCGAACAATTGAATACGTAATACACTGCCGCCGGTCACAATGGCGGCTATACCATGACTAATTTCATGAAAATAACTTTCTAGCCAATTAAAGGGAATAGAAACCAGTGGCAGTTGTTTAATCACAACGGCTGCAATAAGTAGAATAAAAAAGTGATATTTTTGCCAGAAGCTTGATATTTGCTCTGAGGGTATAGTAGACATTAAGGATTCTTTGTAGTTAGGTAGAGATAATAAATAATATAATAACAAAGTCAGACGCTTTTAAGCGAAAACATTTACACTAAATATTTATAAGGACATAATCAGATTTTTGCTTAATAATTTGTTGGGCTATTGCTTTTTGACAACCCATGGCATCAAGCGTAATGATACTATGTTCAATATCCTCCCAGCATCCGTTCATCCTGAGCCCGTCGAAGGGTCGTTCATCCTGAGCCCGTCGAAGGGTCGTTCATCCTGAGCCCGTCGAAGGTGACGTTATTAATAAATTCAAAGTATTAGGTGTATTTTTAAGCATAAGTTAATAGACTATTCCCTTCCCGGCAATTTTTTCCATGACACCGTATCACGTACATAAACAGGCTGTGCATCTTCTGCATCAACCCCTTTACCTTGTTCAAGTGAAATAACACCAATAGCTAGCATGGCTTCTGCACTTGGAAACAACACGTCGGGTGAACCCCTATTACTTTTTAATGGCAACAAGGGTTCCTTATAGGCGTCCCAAGCACTACCAACACCATATTGAGGCTGATTAACGACACTTGATAAATGCTGTGCTAATTGTTCAGGGGCTGTTACCGCTTCTGCACATTGTGGCTGCATAATGTTATTTTCATCCAGCATAAAATAGCCGTTGTATACTTCTCCCATTCGAGCATCAATGGCAGCAATAACACCGGTACTTTTTCCGTTAACTTTTCCTTGTATTTTTCCTTGTATAAACGCTAACTGCGCCATTGCTTGTAAGCTTGATACACCAAAAACGGGTATATTAGCGGCAAAAGCTAAGCCTTGCGCGACCCCAACACCTATTCGTACACCGGTAAAACTGCCCGGCCCTCGCCCAAAAATCAAACCATCACATTGTGATAACTTAATACCGGCTTGGGTTAATACCTCATCAACCATAGGCAATAATTGCAAGCTATGTGATTGCGGGCATAAATCATAACGGCTATAAAGCTTACCGTTAACTTGTAAAGCAACTGAGCAGGCTTCAGTTGAAGCATCAATGGCCAAATAATTCACTACTAATTTCCTTAAACACTATCAATTGAACTATGTTTGTAAAGCATGCTTTCAAACACTGTCTTTATTCTCTTAATTTACACTCTTTGCACACTGCCTTTAGACTATACTCTCTAAAAACTTGGCAGCTTTGTCTAAATCACGACTACGTTTCATCTGGGGTAAACTTTTTAAAAAGGTTTCTCCGTAAGGACGATTCACGAGTCGATTATCACAAATCACCAACACACCACGATCGCTAACATCACGAATAAGCCGACCAACACCTTGCTTAAGTGCAATAACCGCTTGCGGTAATTGTATTTGAGCAAACGCATCACCCCCTTGTCTTCTAACATCCTCACAACGCGCTTGCAGTAAGGGATCATCTGGAGAAGCAAAAGGCAATTTATCAATAATAACACAGGTTAGCTTATCACCTCTAACGTCAATTCCTTCCCAAAAACTCGCCGTAGCTAATAATACCGAATCGTCATTTTCAACAAATTGCTCAAGTAATACCCGTTTGCCCATTTGCCCTTGCACTAATAAGGGGTTATCAATACTATCGGCTAAAATTTCTGCCACTTGGTGCATCACTCGGTAGCTGGTAAACAGCATAAAGCAGGCACCTTTACTGGCAGCAATTAACGGCTCTGCCAATTGTGCTAAATGCGTCGCACGATTCTTATCATTCGCTTCGGGTAAATACCGCGGTACAATCAGCTGTGATTGTTGCTGATAATCAAAGGGACTTTCTAACAGCAATTGACTCGCCTCATTTAAGCCTAAATGCTGGGCGAAATGATCAAAGCTATTGTCAACGGCTAGTGTTGCAGAAGTAAAAATCCAACCCGCGCCAGACTCTTTCACATAAGCACTAAATTTGTCGGCTACACTTAACGGGGTTTGATGTAAAACCACATGACGGGGTGTCGTTTCATACCAAAAACTCATGCCATTGATATCAACATTCACCATCACATCATATTGTGCTAACAAATAAACGGCTCTATCAAAACAATTATCAATCGCCTCATTGCGCGAAACGCAAAGTTTGATGACTTGATATAAAAAATCTAAATCAACTTTTAAGCGTTGAAATTTTTGTACAAATTGCTGCTGTTGACATTTTTCACGCCAGTTGCCACGCTCAGGATCGTAATTAAATAACAAGCGAAACTCTTGACAGGTTTTTTGCAATTTATCTGCGGCTAACCCTAATTGCTTTACATCGGTTAATTTACTCCGATAAACCTGCGAAACATCCGCACATAAATCAACTAATTGTTTGGTAGAAAATGCGTCACCAAAATAATCACTGGCAATATCACCTATTTGATGGGCCTCATCAAAAATCATCACTTGTGCTTTAGGAATTAATTCACCAAAACCGGTATCTTTAAGTGCCATATCAGCAAAAAACAAATGATGATTGACGACAATTAAATCTGCATCAATAGCTTTTTGTCTTGCTCTAACTAAATAACATTGCTCATAATCAGGACAATCCTTTGCTAAACAGTTATCTAACGTGCTAGTAATAAAAGGAAAAACGCCAGAGTCTTCGGTTACATTCACTAATTCGCCAATATCACCGGTTTGGGTACTATTGGCCCACGTTTTCACTTTCACTAAATCGCTTAAGGTATTGGCATCAAGCTGGCCACGGCTTTCTTGGTATTGCGCTAATCGATAACGGCATAAATAATTAGCACGCCCTTTTAATAAAGCAATTTGAGCATTGCTGGCTAACGATTTTTTGACCAGAGGAATATCTTTATGAAAAAGCTGTTCTTGCAGATTTTTAGTCCCGGTTGAAATGATGATTTTTTTATCATTATTCGAGTTTTTAATGCTAAGAAAAGCCGGAATTAAATAGGCAAATGTTTTGCCTGTTCCTGTGCCCGCCTCCACAATAAGCGAAGACTGTTTTTCAATCGCATGGGCAACACCCATTGCCATATCTGTTTGGGCTTGGCGAGGAGAGAAGCCATCAATGGCTTTGGCTAGTGTGCCATGTTGTGAAAAAGCTTGGGCTACAGACGTCATGAATAGCGAGTAAAACCAAATGAGAATTAAGAAAGTAGAGAATTATACTGTTTTACTGTTAAACATAAAGCATTAAACATAAAGATCTAAATGGTTAACTTCTTCTTTAGGATAAAATTACGCTAAATCCTCATCAAAATTTATTGCTTTTTTTAGCCACTGCATTATTGAGCTATTTTTTAGTTGAATCATTGTTATTCTTTTTTATGAGCCCCTCTAATGACTTTTTACACACTCATTATTGCTTGTTTTATAAACAAATATTATCGAAAAAAAATATAAACGTTCATTTAAAAAAAGAGTAATAACTCTAAGTACGTACCTTATAAACATTCGTTATAAAAAACAGCTATTTATTTCTTGCAGCTGAATAACTTTATTAGTACTGTACAGACATAAAGAATATAAAACGTATCTTATTACACTATTGAGTTTAACACCTTATGATTATTAACCTGAATAACCGACATCATCACCATCATATCGACTAGTCCGTTCAGGTTTGCTTTATAGAATAGATAAAGAAAACTCACGATGGGCTTCAGCCTTTCGTGGAGTTAAACTAAATAACCAAATTTATAAACCCCCGGAAGAGCTTGAAATCTTTCGGGGGTTTTTCGTATTAAGCAAATTGAAAATGGTACTTATATCCGTTCAACTTGAATAGGCATGATTCAACTGGAATTAGAAACGCCTTTAGAAATTAAAAAATTAAACTAGGAATTAACAAAATGACTACATCAGAGCCACGTTTACGCATTGCCATGCAAAAATCAGGGCGTCTTAGTGACGACACTCAAACGTTATTTAAGGGTTGCGGCCTAAAACTTAATGTTAGCGACCGTCGCTTACTTGCTCATGTTAAAAATATGCCTATTGATATCATGAGAGTTCGTAGTAGCGATATTCCAGGCCTTATTATGGATGGTGTTTGTGACTTAGGTATTGTTGGTGATAATACGCTCGAAGAAGAAGAGTTATCACGTGCACTTATCGGCCTTAAAAACACGTACATTAAAACAACCCCGTTGAACTTTGGTGGCTGTCGTTTTTCAATCGCGATGCCTGAAGAGTTTGAGTACACAGGTATACAGTGTTTAGACGGTTTGCGATTCGCCACTACCTACCCTCAGTTATTAACTCGCTTTGCTAAAGACAACGATATTAACGTTGAATTTTGTTTATTAAAAGGCTCTGTTGAAGTGGCTCCAAGAGTGGGTTTAGCCGATGGTATTTGTGATTTAGTCTCTACCGGCGCAACGCTTGAAGCAAATGGGTTAAAAGAAGTTGCTGAAGTATTTCGCTCTAAAGCGTCACTTATTCAACGCTCAGAGCCGTTAGGTGACGAAAAACAAGCGATTTTAAATACATTACTTCCTCGTATTAACGGTGTAATGAAGGCCAAAGAAAGCAAATACATTATGCTACATGCCCCTAAAGATAAAGTTAGTGAAGTTAGCGCATTAATGCCAGGTAAAGAAACGCCAACAATACTTCCCCTTGCGGGTCGTGATGATTTAGTCGCAGTGCATGTTGTGGCAACAGAAACTTTTTTCTGGGAAACAATGGAAAGTTTAAAAGCGCTAGGCTGTAATTCTATCCTAGTGATGCCTATTGAGAAAATGATGGGCTAATCTGCGTCAGAATTGTAATTTCAGCGGCATTGTCTTCGTTGTTCATCGCCATCACTTAGCATACTAAGCTCAGGCGATTCACAACTTGACAGCTTAGCTGAAATCTCAATTATTTAGCAGATCTGAGAAGTTAAAATACAATAAATATTATGTAGCATAGATTTAGAGAGAATTATGAATACTCAAACGATCAATTGGCAAGAAACCTCTGAACAGCAAAAAATTGATGCGCTTGCTCGTCCTGCTATTGCCGATAATGCCTTGTTATCAACGCAAGTCGCTAACATTTTATCGCAAGTTAAACGACTGGGTGATAAGAGCCTTTTTGCCTTAACTGAGCAATTTGACGGTATTGCCTTAACCACTTTAGCGGTCACTGCCGCACAAGTTAAGCAAGCAAAACTCGCCTTAACGGAGAAAAGGTTAAAAGCCATTAATACGGCTTATACCCATATAAAAAGTTTTCACAGCGCACAAACCCAAGAAGATGTTTTTGTTGAAACGTGCCCAGGTGTTCGTTGTACCTTAAAAACAGAAGCCATTGAAAGTGTCGGTTTGTATATTCCTGCCGGTTCAGCGCCCTTACCTTCAACGGTACTGATGTTAGGTGTTCCAGCACAATTAACCGGTTGTAAGCGCACTGTACTGGTTTGCCCACCCAACAAAAATGGTCAATTAGCCAATGAAGTATTAGTTGCGGCAGGGCTTTGTGGTATCACTGAAATTTATACCATCGGCGGCGCACAAGCTATTGCTGCCTTAGCTTATGGCACTGAAAGTATTGCTCCCGTAAATAAAGTGTTTGGCCCAGGTAATCGTTATGTCACTGAAGCAAAAAAACAACTCTCTCAACAGGTAGCTGGCTTTACTATTGATATGCCCGCAGGCCCGTCAGAAGTATTAGTGATTGCCGATGAAAAGGCTAATCCAGCGTTTATCGCCGCTGATTTACTGTCACAAGCTGAACATGGCGCTGATAGCCAAGTTATTTTACTAACCGATAGCGAATCGTTAATTGGCAAAGTTAGTCTTGAACTTAACAAACAAGTCGCCGTACTTTCAAGACGTGAAATAGCCGAAAAAGCACTAAAGCAGTCGCGGTTAATTTTAACCAAAGATTTAACGCAAGCAGTCGACGTATCAAATTGTTATGGCCCTGAGCACTTAATTATTCAAACTGAAAGTCCACACGCTTTATTAACGAATTTACGTAATGCGGGTTCCATTTTTGTGGGTGCTTACACGCCAGAATCAGCCGGTGATTATGCCAGTGGTACCAATCACGTATTACCAACTTATGGTTATTCCAAAGTGATCAGTAGTTTATCGTTAGCTGACTTTTCTCGCCGTTATACCGTACAAGAAATTAGTAAAACGGGTTTAACCAACTTAGCCGAATGTATTATTGAACTAACCGACGCAGAGGGTTTAGATGCACATCAACGTGCGGTAACCATCCGTTTAGAAGAAAAGGCATAATCATGAGTACTTCACTAACTTTAATAGAAAGATTAGCCCGTGAAGAGCTTGTTGATATGGTGCCTTATCAATCTGCACGCAGGTTGTTTGCACATGGCAATGCTAATAGTAATGGCGCTAGTGGTGATGCGGAGCAAACAGCGCATAAAGTATGGCTTAACGCTAATGAAGCGCCCGGCAAAGGTGAATATCAAGTAAGCAGTGATAACATCAATCGTTATCCAGACTTTCAACCTGATAATTTATTGAACGCTTATAGCGAGTATTGTGGTCTTGAACGCTCACAAATATTAGCCACTCGCGGCGCTGATGAAGGCATAGAACTGATCATTCGTAGTTTTTGCCGTGCCTACCAAGACAGTATATTAATTTGCCCCCCAACTTATGGTATGTATGCCATTAGCGCTGAAAATCACGGTGCTGGTATTGTAAAAGTGCCTTTGCAAAACGCTGGCCAAGGAATGCAACTAAACCTAGACGCGTTAGCATCAAAGGTTGGTAAAGTAAAAGTCGTCTTTTTATGCTCACCCGGCAATCCTACAGGCAATTTATTATCTAAAAAAGATATTGTCGCCGCTATCGAGCTATTTAAAGACAGCGCTATCGTAGTGGTTGATGAGGCCTACATAGAGTTTTCACCCGAACAAACTAGCATTGATTTATTAGCACAGTACGAGAATGTCATTGTACTAAGAACCTTATCTAAAGCGTTTGCTTTAGCCGGCTTACGTTGTGGATTTACTTTAGCCAGTAAAGAAACTATCACCTTACTCAGTAAAGTCATTGCTCCTTACCCTATATCAGCGCCCGTCGCAGCAATAGCCAGTAAGGCATTAAGTACTGATTTAGAAGAAATGGCCCAACGCGTGCAAGCTTGCAACAGACTTAAAGCAACGCTATCACTATGGTTGAGCGAGCAAAATTGGTGTAGTGAAGTATTTGCTAGCGACGCTAACTTTATTTTATTTCGCTGTATGAACCTACAAGAAAAGACACGTATTTTTGATACCTTAGTAGAAAAAAATATTTTGATCCGCGATCAATCTAAGCAAATGCAGTTAGAAAACTGTTTACGCATCAGTATCGGCAGTGAACAAGAAATCACCCAACTTAAAGAAGTATTATCATGAGCAACAAACAACAGAAAATATTATTTATCGACCGCGATGGTACCTTAGTTGAAGAGCCTGCTGTTGATAAACAATTAGACACCTTAGAAAAATTGGTATTTGAGCCTAACGTTATTCCTGAGCTAATAAAGCTACAAAATAAAGGCTTTACGCTAGTCATGGTTTCAAATCAAGATGGTCTAGGTACAAAAAGCTTCCCGCAAGCTGATTTTGACTTACCGCATGATAAAATGATGGCACTATTTGCTTCGCAAGGCATCATCTTTGAAGACGTATTGTTATGTCCTCACTTTGATGAAGATAACTGTCATTGCCGTAAGCCAAAACTAGGCCTAGTTAGCGACTATCTACAACAAGGCTTAGTTGATTTCACTAACTCTTATGTTATCGGCGACAGAGAAACTGATATGGGTTTAGCGGCCAATATGGGTATCGTGGGTATTAAATATAACCGAGACTCTTTAAATTGGGCTCAAGTTAGCGAGCAAATATTGGGATCATCAGAGCAAGATCGTATTGCCAGCGTGACTCGTACCACAAAAGAAACTGACATAAACATTACCGTTAACTTAGACAAAAAAGGCGGCAGCAACATAGATACTGGTTTAGGCTTTTTTGATCACATGTTAGATCAAATAGCGACCCACGGCGGCTTCAATTTACAATGTAGTGTTAGTGGTGATTATCACATTGACGAACATCATAGTGTCGAAGATACCGCACTTGCATTAGGCCAAGCGTTAAAAGAAGCACTCGGTGATAAACGCGGTATTGGCCGTTTTGGTTTTGTATTACCAATGGATGAATGCCGCGCTGAATGTGCTATTGATTTATCTGGTCGTCCTTGGCTTGAATTTGATGCCAAGTTTACTAGCGAAAATGTTGGTAGTATGTCAACTCAAATGGTACCACATTTTTTCCGCTCGCTTGCCGATTCAATGCTAATAACCTTACATTTATCAACAAGTAAAGGTAACTGTCATCACCAAGTGGAAAGCCTATTCAAAGTGTTTGGTCGTGCCTTAGGTCAAGCCATCAAAGTTGATGGTGATGAATTACCTAGCTCGAAAGGAACACTGTAATGGCAGAAACAGTACACAGTAGCTTTCAAGGCAAAGGTAGCGATGGAAGTAAAAATGTTATTGTTGATACTGGCTGCGCAAATTTATCCTCGGTAAAATTTGCCATACAGCGCCTTGGTTTTAGTGCAACCATTACCGACAACATTGAGCTAATAAAGGGTGCTGATAAGGTCATTCTTCCCGGTGTTGGTAGCGCTAAACATGCCATGGCAAATATTATTGACAAAGGCTTAGTTGAAACCCTACAAAGCTTAACGCAACCGGTATTAGGTTTTTGCTTGGGCATGCAGTTAATGGCAGAGTCTTCAACAGAAGGAAAGAGCTCTAAAGAAGGCGCTAACGACAGCGTTATAAAATGCTTAGGCATTATTCCAACCATCGTTGAACCGTTAGACGCTAAAGGAAAACGCTTACCTCATATGGGTTGGAATACACTAACAAGCGTAGCTGATCACCCCGTATTAAAAGGGATTAGCGTCAACGATTACTTTTATTTTGTTCATAGCTTTGCAGCGCCTATTAGCGAATATACCATTGCCAGTTGCGAATATGGCAGTGAATTTTCAGCGGTGATTGCCAAAGATAACTATATTGGTTGTCAATTTCATCCTGAACGCTCTAGTGCTTTAGGCAGTAAAATAATTAAGAATTTTTTAGAGCTATCGGCTCTAGAGTTATCCCCTAAGGAATTAACAGCATTATGATGATCCCAGCAATAGACTTGATAGACGGTCAAGTAGTTCGTTTATTCCAAGGTGATTACAGTCAAAAAACCAATTATAAAACCACAGTACAAGAACGCCAACAAGCTTATGCAGCGTCGGGCGCTACCGTTATGCACTTTGTTGATTTAGATGGTGCAAAAGACAGCACTAAACGTCAACTATCAACCTTAAAAACTGTTGTAAATCATGAAACCATGATCACGCAAGTAGGCGGTGGCATTCGCTGTGAAGAAGATGTTCAACAATTACTCGACTTAGGTACAACCCGTGTTGTTATTGGCTCTCTTGCCATTAAGCAACCAGCGCTAGTTTTAGAGTGGTTAAAAACCTATGGCGGCGAAAAAATTGTGCTCGCCCTTGATATTAAAATTGATAAGCAAGGTAATAAAACACTACCAACACATGGTTGGATTGAAGACAGTGGCGTCAATTTAGAAGATTTGCTCGATGCTTACATTGAAGCGGGTATCAAACATATTTTATGCACTGATATTTCTAAAGATGGCACATTAACTGGCTCAAACGTAGATTTGTACATTGAACTTTGTAAAAACTATCCAAGTGTTCAATGGCAAGCCTCTGGCGGCATTGGCAGCCTTGATGATATTAAAGCGTTAATTGGTTCAGGGGTTAGCGGTGTTATTTTAGGCCGTTCACTCCTTGAAGGTAAGTTTACACTTGAGGAGGCTATTGCATGTTGGCCCGCAGAATAATACCTTGTTTAGATGTACGTGATGGTAAAGTGGTTAAGGGTGTTCAGTTCAGAAACCATGAAATTATTGGTGACATTGTCCCATTAGCACAAAAGTATGCTCAAGCAGGTGCTGACGAATTAGTCTTTTATGATATTACCGCTAGCGCTGATGGTCGCGTGGTAGATAAAAGCTGGGTTAGCCGTATTGCCGAAGTAATTGATATTCCTTTTTGTGTCGCGGGTGGCATCAAAAGTGAAAGCGACGCCAAAGAAATTTTAATGATGGGCGCAGACAAAATTAGTATCAACTCCCCTGCTCTGCGCGATCCAACGCTAATATCACGCCTTGCTGATCATTTTGGTCAACAGTGTGTTGTTGTGGGTATCGACAGTTTTTATGATAAAGACACCGGTACCTATCAAGTTTATCAATTTACCGGTGATGAAAAGCGTACTCAAAAAACCGGTTGGACAACCTTTGATTGGATAGAAAAAGTGGTTAGTTTAGGTGCAGGTGAAATTGTACTTAACTGTATGAACCAAGATGGTGTTCGTCAAGGTTACGACATTGAACAACTAAAACAAGCAAGAGCGGCGTGTAAGGTGCCCTTAATTGCTTCTGGTGGCGCGGGTACTATGAAACACTTTAGCGATGTTTATCAACAAGCGGATGTTGATGGTGCACTTGCCGCATCGGTATTTCACAAAGGCATAATCCCGATAAACGACTTAAAAGTTTATTTGAAATCACAAAATATTGAGGTAAGACCGTGTTAGTAACTACTGAAAACATTAATGACTTAGCATGGCAGAAAATGGATGATTTACTCCCTGCTATTATTCAACATGCCGCTACGGGCGCAATACTCATGCAAGGTTATATGAGTCAAGAATCTTTAGCCGCCACATTAGACACGGGCAAAGCAACCTTTTTTAGTCGCTCAAAACAAGCGTTATGGGTAAAAGGTGAAACCTCAGGAAACTTCTTAAACGTTCAGCAAGTACTCAGTGATTGCGATCAAGACAGCTTATTAATTGCGTGTACGCCTATTGGTCCCAGTTGCCACTTAGGTACAGAGTCTTGTTTTCCTGAACAGAAACTAACGCAGCAAAACTTTTTAAGCCAACTTGAGCAAGTCATCGCAAGTAAAAAAGAAGATGATCCAAAAGAAAGCTACACGGCTCATTTATTCTCACGTGGCACCACAAAAATGGCACAAAAAGTGGGTGAAGAAGGCGTAGAAGTTGCCCTGGCTGCCGTGGCAGAAACTAAAGAAGATTTATTAGGTGAATGTGCCGATTTGTTTTATCACACGTTAGTATTGCTTGCTGATCAAAAAATAGATTTATCAGAAGTGATGGCCGTATTACAAGAGCGCCATAATAAATAGTTTTAGTTTTAGTTTTAGTTTTACGGTAAATTTTAAGACTTGAATTTATGTCAGTTTTTGTTAAATAAATGCATCTTTGTTTTCACGAATAAAGATGTTTTTTTTACAATAGTTCAATAAAGAATGAGACTCAATGGCAAACATGATCCAGTGGCAAACTAAAAAATTTAATGAATTATCACTCGATCAACTTTACGATGCATTAAAGCTACGTGTTGATGTTTTTGTTGTCGAACAATGCTGCTATTACCCTGATTTAGACGGTGAACAAAATCAGCTAGACAGACACCAAGAAACACGACATCTGCTTGGCTACCAAGGCGACACGCTAGTGGCGTATTTACGTATTCTGGCTCAGGGTCAGAGTTATGACAATTATATAAGTATTGGCCGCGTAGCGACTGCTAATCAAGCGAGAGGCTCAGGTTTAGGTCATGAGTTAATGTCAGAAGGGTTAAAAATGTGTCAGCTACACTTCGCTCACCAAGCGATTAAAATTTCAGCACAAGAGCATCTTAAAGAATACTACCAACAGCATGGTTTTGAGCAAGTATCCCCAATGTACCTAGAAGATAATATTCCGCATATTGCAATGGTTAATAAGCGTTGATAGATTAAGCCAACATCAACAAACAAAAAACTCGCCGAAGCGAGTTTTTTAGTTAACTAAGCAAATGCAAAAAGAACTAAGCTAATTGTTTTGTTAGCAAGGCATTAACCGCTTCAACCGCTTGTGTACCATCAACTGTTAAATATTGACACTTACCTGAACTAGCTTCAGCTTGATAAAAATCTACCAAAGGTTGAGTTTGCTCATGATAAATAGCTAAACGCTTACGTACCGTTGAGGGCTCATCATCTGGACGAATAGATAAATCATCACCAGTAACATCATCTTTACCTTCAACTTTAGGCGGATTATATGTTAAGTGATAAGTACGACCGGAGCCAGAGTGAACTCTACGTCCAGCCATGCGATCAACAATTACTTCATCAGGTACATCAAATTCAAGCACGTGATCAACAGCAACACCATTTTCTTTCATGGCATCAGCTTGTGGAATAGTACGTGGAAAACCATCAAGTAAAAAGCCTGGTTTACAATCATCTTGCTTGATACGTTCTTTTACTAAACCGATGATTAAATCATCTGACACCAATTGACCAGCATCCATTACCGCTTTAGCTTCTTTACCTAATTCACTACCTGCTTTAATTGCTGCACGCAACATATCACCCGTAGAAATTTGAGGAATACCAAATTTTTCCATTAAAAATTGTGCTTGTGTGCCTTTACCTGCACCCGGAGCACCAAGAAGTACAATACGCATATAAACTAACCTTAATATGTTAACGTTTAAAATAAGTAAAAATAATTACAGTAAGATGATGTCAGTTATCTCGTTAAAGAATAGGTGATCACACTAATATAATGATTCTTGTGTATTCTATATTTATTATTGAACACTATACAAAAAAGGAGCACTCTTTAATAGTAAAGCGCCCCTTTTTCCGACTAAAGTCTACTTTTTCTTTAACCTAAAGTTTACTTAACTATTCACTTCGCGTCATTCCGTTCGCCCTGAGCCCGTCGAAGGGTCAGGAAACCCGTTTATACTTCGACGAACGGTTTGTTTCTCACCTGCTCAGCACAAACGACAACGTATTAACAGCCTGCTAAATAGTTACAGGTTTACTTAGTTAAACTCAACATTAATTTATTCAAGCGACCCACAAAACTTGCTGGATCTTTTAAGCTACCACGCTCTGCTAACATCGCTTGTTCAAATAACACTTCAACCCATTGGCTAAATTTATCATCGTCTTGCTCATCAGCAACATGTTTAACTAAATCGTGTTCACCATTAATTTCAAAGATGGGTAACGTCTCAGGTACTTCTTGACCCACTGACGCCATCAACTTAGCCATTTGACTACTCATGTCGTCTTCATCTGCAACAATACAGGCCGGTGAATCGGTTAAACGCTGAGATAATTTAACATCTTTCACTTTACCTTTAAGGGCTTCTTTAATACGCGTAACAACACTATCAAACTCTTTTTCTAATTTTTCTTGTGCTTCTTTTGTTTCGGCATCGTCCATATCACCTAAGTCTAAACCACCACGTGTCACTGATTGTAACTGCTTACCATCAAATTCACTTAAATGACTGACTAACCATTCATCAATACGATCCGACATCAATAACACTTCAATGCCTTTCTTGCGGAACACTTCTAAATGAGGACTATTTTTAGCCGCTGCAAAACTGTCAGCAACCACGTAATACACTTTGTCTTGACCTTCCTTCATGCGCTCAATATAAGAGGCAAGAGACACATTTTGTACTTCGCTGTTTTCGTTCGTTGAAGCAAAACGTAATAAACCCGCAACAAGCTCTTTATTGGCCATGTCTTCAGCCGGGCCTTCTTTTAAGACTTGACCAAACTCATCCCAAAAACCTTGATATTTTTCAGCATCTTTTTTACCTAATTTCTCAAGCATTTTCAAAACACGCTTAGTACACCCTTTACGAATAGCTTGTGTTACTTTATTGTCTTGTAAAATTTCACGCGAAACATTTAACGGTAAGTCATTTGAATCAAGTAATCCTTTAACAAAACGAAGGTAGGTTGGCATAAACTGTTCAGCGTCATCCATGATGAATACGCGCTGTACATATAATTTTAAGCCATGTTGCTTTTCACGGTTATGCATATCAAAGGGTGCTTTTGATGGCAAATATAACAATGAAGTATATTCAGTTTTACCTTCTACTTTGTTGTGTTCCCATAATAATGGGTCGCCAAAGTCATGTGATACATGCTTGTAAAATTCTTTGTATTCTTCGTCACTCACATCACTTTTTTCACGCGTCCATAAAGCTGTTGCTTTATTAACCGGTTCCCATTTAGCAGGAACCGCATCACGGCCTTCTACTGCATAAGTTGTTACTTTACCTTCATCATCTTTTTCTTCAGCGACGGCTTTAACAGCAGGCTCTTCTGCCGTTAGCATTTCCACAGAAACAGAAATATGATCGGAATACTTAGTCACAATAGATTTTAAACGCCAATCATCTGCAAATTCACTTTCATCATCTTTTAAGTGAAGAATAATGTCAGTACCACGGTTAGATTTTTCAATGGTATCCGTAGTAAATTCACCTTCCCCTGCACTTACCCATTCAGTTCCTTCTGAAGCCGCATCGCCTGCTCTGCGCGTACGCACAGTAACTTTATCAGCGACGATAAAGGCCGAATAAAAACCAACACCAAATTGACCAATAAGTTGTGAGTCACTTGCTTGATCGCCCGAAAGCTGCGAAAAGAACTCAGCCGTACCTGATTTAGCAATAGTGCCAAGGTGCTCAATCACTTCCTCAAGATTCATACCAATACCATTATCAGAAATAGTAACCGTATTATTGATTTTATCGCAACTGACACGAACACGTAATTCACCATCACCTTCATATAAATCAGCATTTGATAACGCTTTAAAACGCAATTTATCAGAAGCATCAGCCGCATTTGAAACTAACTCACGTAAAAAAATCTCTTTATTAGAATAAAGAGAATGAATCATTAGTTGAAGAATCTTGGCGTTATCCGATGCAAACGCATGATTTACTGGCTTATTTTCGACTGTCATGTAAGTGAATCCTTTATAATTTCACAATGTGGTAAATGATTGGGTAAAGACCCCGATGGGTTAACTCGGGTTGTCTTACCTGTATCCTATCTAAATAGGAAAATTCGTTAAAATGAACGATAGAAAGGATGTGGGGATCAGGGAAAATAATTCAAGGGAATAGAAAATAAAAATTACGCGTTCTAAGTTGCAACGAACGAAGATATCAAGGGCTTTACGTTATAGTTCATAATTTTTTCGCCCCGCTAACGCATGAGATAAGGTATTACCATCAACATACTCTAGCTCACCACCCACAGGTACACCGTGTGCAATACGAGAAATATTCACTTGGTATTGCTGTGCTAGCTCCGCAATAAAATGCGCAGTAGCCTCACCTTCAACGGTTGGATTAGTCGCTAAAATAATTTCCTCAAATTGCCCACTAGCAAATTGTTTAGCAAGTATATCAAGCCCCAAGTCATCGGGTCCAATACCATCAATGGGCGATAAATGCCCCATTAATACAAAATACTTACCGTTAAACTCACCCGTTTGCTCAATAGCGATCACATCACCAGGGCTTTCTACAATACACAACGTGCTTGCTAATTTACGCTTAGGACTTTGACAAATCTCGCATAAATTTTCTTCGGTAAAGTTACGACATGACTGACAATGACCAATATCTGTCATTGCAATGGCCAGTGTATTGGCAAGCTTACTACCACCACGACGATTGCGCTCAAGTAAATGAAACGCCATGCGTTGAGCTGATTTAGCGCCAACACCGGGCAAACATTTTAACGAGTCGATAAGTTCTTGTACTAATGGACTAAATTTCATATGAGTATATTATGTCCGCTTAGAAAGGCATCTTCATACCTGGAGGAAGCTGCATTCCTCCGGTTAACGCGCCCATTTTATCTTTATTTTGAGCTTCAACACGGCGAACAGCATCGTTTACCGCAGCAGCAAGTAAGTCTTCGATCATGTCTTTGTCATCGTCCATTAAGCTATCATCAAGCTCAACTTTACGCACACTATGGCTACCTGTCATGGTTACTTTAACCATACCCGCGCCTGCTTCGCCCACAACTTCCATCTTAGCTAACTCTTCTTGAGCTTTAGCCATTTTCTCTTGCATTTGTTGGGCTTGCTTCATTAAGTTACCCATGCCACCTTTCATCATAATTATTCTCCGGTAAAGTCTATTGTTAAGTAAATAAGATCTGTTATTGGCATTATACCAAGATGGCTATTCTCAAGCTACACCAAGATGCGAATCATACATTTTTAGGTCGCTTAAGTATCTATAAAACAAAAAAATGAATATTGAGCCTGAAGTTTACTGTTTTATTATGCTAAACCTTTCGAACCATCGGCCCTTCCTTCGACTGCTTCGCGCTCAGGATGAACGGAAACGTTCAAAGTAAACAAAGAAAAATAAACCGCTCAAAGTAAACAGAGAAAAATAAACCGTTCAAAGTAAATAGAGAAAAATAAACCGTTCAAAGTAAACAAAGAAAAATAAACCGCTCAAAGTAAACAGAGAAAGATAAACCATTCATACTGAGCGCGAGGTACGAGTAGTCGAAGTACGACAGGCTCCTTCGACTGCTTCGCGCTCAGGATGAACGGGAACGTTTAAAGTAAACAAAGAAAAATAAACCGCTCAAAGTAAACAGAGAAAAATAAACCGTTCAAAGTAAATAGAGAAAAATAAACCGTTCAAAGTAAACAAAGAAAAATAAACCGCTCAAAGTAAACAGAGAAAGATAAACCATTCATACTGAGCGCGAGGTACGAGTAGTCGAAGTACGACAGGCTCCTTCGACTGCTTCGCGCTCAGGATGAACGGGAAAAATTCCGTCTGTCCTGAGCTCCCTGAGCTCTGAGCTTGTCGAAGAGTCGAAGAGTCTAAGAGTCTAAGAAAGGGTCGAGGCTAATCAAGTGGCTGATATACTGTTTTCATCTAAACTGGCTTGAAAATCTTGTTGTAGTGCTTGTACTATGTCATCTTTTTCTAATAAGTCTTTCGCGTAGTCGTAACGTTTATCATTAATATGTGATTGAATTTGATAAGGATCGGCTACCGTTTCTTCAACTGTGTTAATCGTCACGCTAATTTCACGAGATAAAAACTGACTAATATGTTGTTGTAATTGCTGCTGGGCTGACTCGGTAATTAAATGCTTTGTCGCTTGATTTAAACATAATATCAAATGTTCTTCTGTTGATGCTTCATCAATAGTGGCATGAATTGCCAATTGTCGTAAACGTGCAGTAAGCTCCATAGAGTCAATCATATGTGCCCACTTATCTACTTGATTCGCTTTACGAATGGTTGTGGGATCAATATTTTCAGCTTGGTAGGGTTGCGCTGGTTCAGCGATTTCTACTTTTGTATTCTTAACGTCAAGTGTGTCTTTCGCTACAAATTCAGCACTATTGTCATTAGATTGTAGGGGACTAGATTGCGTCACATTAGGCTGACGCGCAATGGCGTCACTGAGCTTTTTTTCTGGTTTATCCAGTTGTTTTTTACGACTACGCAACATATTTCGCGTGGCGAGTACGGCATTAAGCGGACTTTCAAATTCTGACGTTGGTGTTGGTTCAAGCTCAGGTTCAGGCTCAGCAAGTTTTTCTGCTGTTATTTCTGTTATTTCTGGTATTTCTGTTATCTCTGGCTGAGCAATCACGGCTTGCATTTCTGCTGCTTGTTGCTCAATGGCAGCGACTTCTTGCGCCAGTTGCTGTTCTTGGGTCTTGGGTAAGGTAAATGCATTATCGTCAGCACTGCTCAGTGCACGCGGGGCGAGTGAATGTATTTCTACTGTGGGTAATTGCGCTTTCTGCATTGGTTTAAAGGCAAACAGTCGCAGTAACGTCATATCAAATGCCGCTTGCTCATCCGAGGCATAAGGTAAATCTTTGCGTCCATTAACACAAATTTGATAGTACAGTTGCACGTCTTCTGGCGACATCGCTTGACCGAATTTTTTCAATAATTGAGCATGTTCAGGCGATAAGTCAAAATGTTGATCAACAATTTGTACAATAGCAATTTGATGAAATAACTGAATCAACTCGGCAAATAACCGGCTATAACTGGGTGCACAACTGGCTATTTCTTGGGTTAGCGCCAGTAAACTGATGCCATCTTGCTTTAATAAGTTGATAACAATTTTATAAATCCAGTTTTGATCTAAGCCGCCAAGCATTTGTTGAATATTAGGTAACGTAATATTCCCGCGCCCTTGCGCTATCGCTTGATCCGTTAAACTTAATGAATCACGCATACTACCGCGTGCGGCTTTAGCCAGTAGCGTTAGCGTACCTTTTTCATGATTAACGTCTTCTTGCACTAAAATTTCAGTGAGTTTTGTTTCTATTTGACTAACTGTTAAGGCTTTTAAATGAAATTGTAAACAACGCGATAATACCGTCACCGGTAATTTTTGTGGATCTGTGGTCGCTAAAATAAATTTGACGTGCTCAGGTGGCTCTTCAAGTGTTTTTAACAGGGCATTAAAACTATGACGCGACAACATGTGAACTTCATCAATAAGATAAACTTTATAGCGACCACGCGTTGGCGCATATTGTACATTATCAAGAATTTCACGCGTATCATCTACCTTCGTTTTAGACGCGGCATCAATTTCAAGTAAGTCAACAAAGCGACCTTGATCAATTTCGACACAAGTATCACAAGTACCACAAGGGGTCGCGGTAATCCCGGTCTCACAATTTAAGCTTTTAGCAAAAATTCTAGCGATGGTAGTTTTACCCACACCACGCGTGCCGGTAAATAAATAAGCATGATGTAACCGCTCTTGAGAAAGGGCGTTAACCAATACCGTCACGACATGCTCTTGCCCCATCAGCTCTTCAAATTTTTTAGGTCGCCATTTTCTCGCTAAAACTTGATAACTCATACTTGATAGCCCATATTATTTAATGCCCTTTACTCACAATGAATAACTTATTATTAATGATTATTTCTAGTTATTCGTTATGAATTATTCGTTTGGTTCAACTGTTCGCTGCGTTATTGATTACTCACCATCATATTGAAGAAGTGAATAAGCAGTTAATCCCATGGCAGCTAAACGCTTCTCGCCGCCTAAATCCGGTAACGAAATAACAAAGCCAACGTGTTGAACTTGTGCGCCCACACGTCGAATTAATTTTGTAGTGGCTTCAATAGTACCACCCGTGGCTAACAAATCATCAATAATCAAAACTTTATCATCAACGATCAAAGAATCTTTATGGATCTCTAACACATCTTCACCATATTCTAATTGATAGGCTTGAGCATAAGTATCACGAGGTAATTTTCCAGGTTTACGCACCGGAACAAAGCCTATGCCTAATGCTAGCGCTAAGGGTGCACCAAAGATAAAGCCACGTGCTTCAGTGCCAACCACTTTAGTAAAACCTTGATTTTTATATTTTTCGGTGAGTAGCATTAACGTTAAGGCAAAGGCCTCCGCATCTTCTAACAGACTGGTTACATCACGAAATAAGATCCCTTGAATAGGGTAATCAGGAATAGTTTTAATGGCACCTTGTAGTTGTGCCAATTGTTGTGTATTCATTTTTATGCTTATACCCATTTAATAATGCCTAATAGGGGTAAAGAATAAAGCAATTTACTGAAAAGTTATAGTCGAACTTGATGGGAAATAATTTTTATAAGGCTATTGAGCTTAAATCGTTATCATTGACCGTATTCATTAACGATTCAACGGCTGAGATAAAAGCGGTTTCGTTAAGCGGTTTACTAATAACTCGACTGAACAAGGTAAATTCAGGCAGCCTTTTAACCGTCTCTATGCCTTGCGTCGTCATAAAGACAATGGGCGTATTAGCACAAAAAGGTTTGTTTTTGAGGTTTTTACTTAATATTACACCATTCATCAACGGCATAAGGTGGTCAATAATATAAAGATGGTATGGCGTTTGTTGCGCTTTTTCAAAACCATCTAATCCGTTAACTGCGGTAGTTACTGAGTGCCCAAGCGAGACTAAAATATGACTAATAGCATCACGAACACTTTTTTTATCATCAATTATCAAAATATTCATAAAATCTTTTCTCTTTAAAATCAAAAGGTTAGCAACAAATAATAATTCACTAACGATAACCGGACGCATAGTACCTTATCAGCGAGTAATACAAAAGGTTATTGTTGTTATAGGCGCGTTATAGGGTTATTAATTCGTTGTTTACTTTTGTACAAACGCTTCAATTAATTTAACACTCGAGGGTGACATTTGATGATTAACACTACTGTCACTCATTAATGCTAAGACCTGCTCACTAAGTTGCTTCCCTAGCTCAACTCCCCACTGATCATAAGAATTAACTTGCCACAAGCACCCTTGCACAAAAATTTTATGCTCGTACAGCGCTAAAATAGCCCCTAAACAATGTGGCGTAAGTGATTGCATCAATAGTGTATTACTAGGCGTATTACCTTTCATCACTTTATGCGCCGCTAAACGAGCAACCTCTTCTTTACTAGCGCCATTAGCGACCAGTTCATCTTGCGCTTGCGCTAAACTTTTCCCCTGCATTAACGCTTCACTTTGGGCAAAGCAATTAGCCACTAACACCTTATGGTGCTCCTCAAGATCACTGGAGCCTTGCAGCGCAACAATAAAGTCCGTAGGAATAATTTCATCACTTTGATGCATTAATTGCATAAAAGCATGTTGCCCATTAGTCCCTTCTTGACCAAAAACAATAGGCGCTGTAGCCCAGTTAAGCTTTTCACCCTGCTTTGACACTGACTTACCATTACTTTCCATGTCAGTTTGTTGTAAATAGCCAGGTAATGCTCTTAATGCGTGATCATAAGGCAATACTGCCAAGCTTTGATAATTCAGCGCATTACGATTCCATAGCCCAACAAGTGCCATTAGCACGGGCATATTTTCATCTAAACGGGCCGTTTGAAAATGTTGATCCATGGCATAAGCACCGGCTTTTAACGCGTTAAAGTGCTCATTACCAATCGCTAAAGCTAGGGGAAGTCCCACGGCTGACCATAATGAAAATCGCCCACCTACCCAATCCCACATAGGTAAAATATTTTCTGCCATCAAACCAAAACGTTGGGCTTTTTCAACATTACTACTCACCGCATACCACTGCTTGGCGATAGCCTCGGGATCACTTAACTCCGCTAACATCCATGCTTTAATAGCGTTAGCATTTAATAAGGTTTCTTGGGTGGTAAATGTTTTAGAAATAATCACCACTAAGGTAGTGGCCGCTGTTAAGGTTTCAAGTTTTTCAGTAACCGCCGCACCGTCTACATTAGCCAATACATGCACTTTTACCCCTGTACTATGGTAAGGGTGCAGTGCACTTAAACTGACTTTAATACCATAATATGAACCGCCAATACCCAGCGCTAATACATCGGTAAATTTTTCACCGGTTAACCCCGTTAACTTACCTTGGCAAATATCATCAACAATCTGCGCCATGTGCTGCTCAGTTTTTTCCACTGCGACAGCGTCATTACCTAGTACTTGGTGTTTAACACCTGATGGCGCTCTTAATACGGAATGTAACACCGCACGTTGCTCTGTATTATTAATTTTTTCGCCACTAAACATCGCCTTCATATGGTCAGATAATTTGCATTCATCTGCCCACGCCACCAAATGGCTTAATTCAGTTTTAGTGATGTTTTGTTTTGAATAATCAAGATAAAGACCCGCGGCGCTAAGAGAAAAATCAGTCACTCTATTGGGTGTATCAAAAAGACTCAAAATCGAACGATTTTCAGCACACACCACCGCGTTTTTAACGAGACTACTGTCAGTAAAAAAATCCATATTATTAATGCTCATTCCGTTTTAGTAAAAATTATACTATCGTTTTAAGATACGCGGCAAACTCTTCACCTAATTCATCATGGCGTAAAGCGTATTCAACATTCGCTTTCATATAACCCAACTTAGAGCCACAATCATGTGATTTACCCGTCATATGAAACGCTTCAACCGTCTCTTTTTCCATTAACATTGCAATAGCGTCAGTTAATTGAATTTCATCACCTGCACCAGGAGGAGTTAACTTCAATAATTCCCATATTTTTTCTGATAATACATAACGACCCACTACCGCTAAATTAGAAGGAGCTTCATCAACAGGGGGTTTTTCAACAATAGCAGTCATGGTTTGTGACTCACCAGGGGCAAGCTCAACACCACCACAATCAACCACGCCATAGCTACTCACTTTATCCATAGGCACAGGCTCTACCATAATTTGGCTATAACCCCCCACCTCATTATATCGAGCCAGCATCGCCGCTAAATTCTCAGTTTTTAAATTCGCACTAGAATCATCTAAAATCACATCAGGCAACACTACTACAAACGGTTCATTACCTATAATAGGACGCGCTTTTAATACCGCATGCCCAAGACCTTTCGCCTCACCTTGGCGAACATGTAAAATAGTGACATCTTTAGGACAAATAGCCTGAATTTCTTCAAGTAATTGGCGTTTCACCCGTTTTTCTAAGGTTGTTTCAAGCTCAAAAGATTTATCAAAATGGTTTTCAATCGCATTTTTAGAAGAATGAGTCACCAACACAATTTCTTTAATGCCCGCAGCAACACACTCATCAACAATGTATTGAATCATAGGTTTATCGACAATCGGCAACATTTCTTTAGGAATAGCCTTTGTAGCAGGCAACATACGTGTACCCAAACCAGCGACAGGAATTACGGCTTTTGTTATTTTACGAGTCATCTTAATCCTTTATTTAATTTTGTTTTATTTGAGCTTCACGTGCAGGGGGGTATTCTAGTTCATTTGAACTTCACATGCATGGAAATATTCTAGCCTACAAAACCAACTTATGCATCCCCAATGTTAACCCTTCCTTCGACTGCTACGCGCTCAGGATGAACGGGATCACTCCGTTTGTTTCCGATTGTTTCCGTTGGTCCTGAGCTTGTCGAAGGAAGCCTGTCGAAGGGGTGCTGCGCGCTCAAGATGAACAGTAAACCCCAGCTCTTCAACCTTGCCCGTTCATACTTCGACCAATGGTTCGTCCCTCACCGCTCAGCACAAACGATCCCAGTCCCTTGACCAGCCCTTGACCTTACCATGTAAATCTCTTGACCTTATCCGTGCTAATCCGCGTAAATCCGCGGTCAAAAAGTCCCTAATCACTTTGTTCGTTGTCATCGGCAATGTAAAAATGACCCAACAACTGGATACTCGACAGGTATTATCATCGTGGACTAATACTTTTGGCCTGGCACCAGTAATGCTAGAGCCTTTTACAAATAGAATAGCTAGTTATGCAGCAGGAAAGTCAGCAATAAACGCCTCAAGGGTGTCCAGAGAAACCCCTCGGTGTTTTATCGTATAACCTTTGAGCTTAAGTTTTGCTTTGGCGTAGGTCACCTTTTCAAGCAAGTCTTGTTCGTTGTAGTTTTTTTGGCGACGTTTGGCTTCGATGAAGATCGCTATTTTTTTTGTGTCATTGACAGCAACAACGTCAATTTCATTATGTCCACTCCTGTCCCAAAAGTTGCCAATGCGATTAAACTGCATCGACTCTTTGAGGATTTCTCTCAACAAGTGTTCAAATTCAATGCCTGAGTAAGTCGGGTAATCACGGTCTATGATGTCTTTTACGTAGGTATAATTCCCTATTTCAGTTGCACTGCGATTCTTATAGATAAATCGAAACCAAAACCGAAGAAATGGATCGGCAATTTCATAACGAATGGTTTTAGAATTGACGCTTGCGTCCATCGAAGTGATTTTGTTGATAATTTCAAAACTATCCGTAAGCTTAGGAAACGCTTCGTTTATTTGGTAGCCAAGGTAATTAACAATTTTAGGTTTAGTGTTATTTCCTGATGCAATAGCGCCTAGTATGTCGAAATACGTGCGATGTTCATCGCCAAAATCTTCAACAAGCCGGTGGTGTCCCTCTTTAATTAATGGCGATGAGTCGTTAATTAGCGTATTGACAACATCACCCTTTGCACCAACAATCCACTCAAGGTATTTAGGTATACCGCCACTTAAGCACCACCACAGTAAATAATTATCAGGGTCGAAACATTTCTCGTCCGTCATAATGCTTTTAATGTAAGACGGGGCGAGCGGTTTGATATGATAATAATGGTCTTGTCGGTTCAATAAAGGTTCGTCTTGCCCTTTAAAAATCTGCGTCATTAAATTGTATAAAGAGCCACAAGCAACAAGGTGCATTTGTGATTTTAGTTTGTATTGATCCCATAAGTTCTGCAGATCAGAATAAAAGCTAGAGTTGACTTTAGCAATATCTTGGAACTCATCAATAACAACGGTGATAGGATTACTCACGGAAAAGTCGAGTAGAAACTCAACGATATCTTTGAGCGATGTAGGGGTGAAGAATTTAGCATTGAGCTCTGACTTGATGATTGAAGAAAATTCATCCACAAGTGCTTTCTCTGACTTACGGCTAATGAATAAATACAAATATGGATGTTCGTTTGTACTGAACGCCTCTTGAATTAATCGAGTCTTACCTACACGACGACGCCCGACGACAACAGAAAGCCTGCCTACGTTAGCGTTATTAATTTGTCTAAGCGTTTTTAGCTGTTCATTGCGATTATAAAACTTCTTCATTGCGGCACCTGACTATCAAACTAAAAAGTATCATACTGCATAGTGTGATACTGTCAAGTGCAATACTGCCATTTGTAAGTTTAGGGATGTCCTATAATTTTTCCATTTGTGATTTTAGTTTGTATCGCATCACCTTTGATTGAAAACCAATTTTTATCGATGAGCGTCACCAACAAATAAACATGCTATAACAGGTATTAATAAATTATAACGTGACCCTTCGGCCCTCCCTTCGACAAGCTCAGGGCGAACGGAAAGCGCTGGGTAGCGCGTTGGTATTGTGCAAAATTGCCATTATAGAACCTAATATTCTATTGTCGGGGTTCCATTCACTTAATCGTTTAAAAATCAACAGCGTGATACTCGACAGAACAACTCGAGTATGACGCAATGTCTCTTGACCTCGCCATGTAAGTCTCTTGACCTTATCCGCGTTAATCTGCGTAAATCCGCGGTCAAAAAAGTCCCTAATCCCTTTGTTCGTCTTTCGACTGCTGCACGCTCAAGATGAACGGATGAAGCCGATTGCCCTGAGCCGATTGCCCTGAGCCTGTCGAAGGGGTGCTGCGCGCTCAAGATGAACGGTAAACCCCAGCCCTTCAACCTAAAGTCTTGCTCTTGACCTTGCCATAAAGTCCCTTGACCTTATCCGCGTTAATCCGCGCAAATCCGCGGTCAAAAAGTCCCTAATCTCTTTGTTCGTCTTTCGACTGCTTCGCGCTCAAGATGAACGGATGAAGCCGTTTGCCCTGAGCCTGTCGAAGGGGTGCTGCGCGCTCAGGATGAACGGTAAATCCCTTGACCTTATCCGCGTTAATCCGCGTAAATCCGCGGTCAAAAAGTCCCAGTCCTTGATCCCTTAACCGTCCATACTTCGACCAATGGCTCGTACCTCACCGCTCAGCACAAACGGTTCTAATCCCTTGACCAGCCCTTGACCTTATCCGCGTTAATCTGCGTAAATCCGCGCTAATCTGCGTAAATCCGCGGTCAAAAAGTCCCTAATCACTTTGTTCGTCTTTCGACTGCTGCGCGCTCAAGATGAACGGATAAAGCCGATTGCCCTTACCCATTAAATATCACAAACAAGCGCCTTAAGATAACACCTAAACTCCTCACCCAACTCACCATGACGCAACGCATACTCAACGTTGGCCTTCATTGTACATCACGGAATCCGATAGGATCATTCGAAGAGAAACGACCTATGACTGGATCATAGTATCGTGCCTGCATATACAGTAATGGCTTTTACGATCCACTACTCCTTAGTGATAATAACTTCCTAAAATTATTTATTCGTAGATTTTACTTTTTTGACAGCTTTTAAAAGGTCTTCCCAATTATCGGGTGGGTTACCTGATTTAAGCATTCTCGCAAATACTTTATAAACATCAGTTTTACTTTCATAAGCTCTTTCTTTCGTAATCATATTTGCTAAAACCACCTAAATATTAATATATATTAACATTTAGACTTGTGATAACACCATTGTTAATATATATTAACTTCTATCGGTATGGTGGGAATTTAAAATGCATTGGTATGATGGTTCGTTAATCACAAGAAAACGCAAAGATAAAAGTTGGACGCAACAGCATGTTTCAACTCAAACAGGTTTAAGTCGTAACCAAATTATTGCGATGGAAAAAGGTCACTTCACAGGAGGCATAAAATACCTTCGCAAGTACCTTGATCTATTAGGGCTTAAGATTGCCATTATTGAAGAGCAAAATGATTTACCGCAATTAGGTGAGCTCTCTAGTTTGTTTGAAGAAGATGAATAATGGTAGAGCTTCCCAATAAGATTAGCCACATCCAAGTTAAAGCCTTTAATATAGAATCAGGCGATTTGACTCAGCCTGGTCATTTTTCCTATCAGTACACGAATAAAAATCCAGTTTCTTTGACGATGAAGTATCAGCAAGCACCTTATAATCATGGTTCACTTCACCCTATATTTAGCCAAAATTTACCCGAAGGTTACGTTCGCCGTTATATCAGTGAGAAGCTTAGACGTCACGCTAACATCAATGATATGTACTTACTTGCCCTGCAATTAGATAAAGGCATCGGACATTTATCATATACTAGTGACATTGAAAAGACAGATATTGGTCAACTATCACTAAACGAGATACTTAACTGGCAAGGTAAAGAAAACCTCTTTCATCAGTTGCTTGATCGTTATTATCTTAATGGCTTAGTTTCAGGTGTGCAGCCAAAAGTGTTAGTTAGTGCCATTAACGATACAGGAAAACCATCTATTGGACGAAGCCTGCTTCAGCAAGAAGATTTTATCATCAAAACTTATGATGATGAATTCCCACTTCTTACTGTCAATGAATATGTTTGTATGGAAGCTGCGAGGGCTTGCGGTTTAGCGCCTAGTCAATGTTGGCTGTCAGATGACTTAAGAACCTTTATTACCGAACGATTTGATCAGGTGCATGGTAAACGTTTAGGTATTGAAGACTTTACGGTGCTCATGGGTAAACAAGGTGATGAGAAGTACCAGTCAAGCTATGAAATGTTGATGAAGGCAACGTATATCTTCACTAAATCTGATGTGCAGCTCAAGCGTATGTATCAATATATTGTGTTCAGTTGCTTAATTGGAAATGGTGATGCACACCTTAAAAACTTTTCAGTACAATATGACGAAAGCAGAAAAGATATAATCTTAACACCGCCTTATGATATTACTCATACACTTATTTATGGCACTATAGACGATAAAATGGCTCTTAAGCTTAATGGTGCGAAACTTTTTCCAGACAAAAAGCAATTAATAAAATTAGGTAAGATTTATAACGTAGATAGACCTGAAGTGGTTATTGAAAAAATTGCCGATACGATCAGAGATTACATAAATAGCTCTACTGAAGTAGGCATTATTGAAGGGTTGAAAGACTCAATATTAGGCTCAGTTCATTGTGGTACAAGTGAGAAATATTCGACCAAAGGTTATATCCACGATAAGAAAAAGAAGTTTGACTAGGCTTTGTATTTGTTTGAACTATAGGGAGTTAATTAGGAAGCCGATTGCCCTGAGCCGATTGCCCTGAGCCTGTCGAAGGGGTGCTTCGCGCTCAGGATGAACGGTAAATCTCTTGACCTCATCCGCGCTCAGGATGAACGGTAAATCTCTTGACCTCATCCGCGCTCAAGATGAACGGAGGAAGCCGATTGCCCTGAGCCTGTCGAAGGGGTGCTGCGCGCTCAGGATGAACGGTAAATCTCTTGACCTCATCCGCGTTAATCTGCGTAAATCCGCGGTCAAAAAGTCCCTAATCACTTGACCAGCCCTTGACCTTACCATGTAAATCTCTTGACCTCATCCGCGCTAATCCGCGTAAATTCGCGGTCAAAAGTCCCAGTCCCTTCCTTTATCACTACAAGCAAATGTTGAGTGACAGGGCTAACTGAATTGGTGGGTAAGTACTACAATACCGCTATATGCAACAACGTTTCAGGGTGCGACTTTACCAATTTAAGCAGCGTAACCGCTTGTCCATTAGGCGTACTACGTCCTTGCTCCCAATTTTCTAATGTTCGCACTGATGTATGTAGGTAATTAGCAAAGACACCACGGGACATGTGAAATTTTTCACGAATTGATACGATTTCGCTTGGTGAGATCACCAACTCATCCGCAATTTTCATCTCATGCGTCTTCAAAGTTAACTTACCTTCGTTATGGTCTTTTGCTTCGTTGAGTGACGTTGTTAGCTCTGCAAATAAATCACGTTTGCTCATTTTTCCAGACCTCCATAAAGTCTTTAAGTTGTTTTTTCTGGGTAGCCGTCAAATCTGACACTTCATTCTTGGCATATACGGTAAGTAAATAGAAGCGACTATGTCGGTCGAAGTAGTAATAAATAACTCTAGCCCCACCACGCTTACCTTTTCCTTTTACAGCCACTCTAATCTTTCGCAATCCACCAGTACCCTGTATCACATCACCCTTAACAGGCTCCGATAACAATTCACGCTGGAATACACTATATTCACCATCTGACATGTAGTCACTGCGATGTTTTTCAAAAATACTAGATTCAACAAATACAGCTTTCATTTACCAAGTGTACGCAATATGCGTACAGATAACAAATTATCTTTCTATTAGTGATTATCAGCGGATTGAATGATGATTAATTGAACATCAGTTTCATCAAATTACTCTTACCATGTAAATCCGCGGTCAAGATGAACGGAGGAAGCCGATTGCCCTGAGCCGATTGCCCTTCCTTCGACTGCTACGCGCTCAGGATGAACGGTAAATCTCTTGACCTCATCCGCGCTAATCTGCGTAAATCCGCGGTCAAAAGTCCCTAATCCCTTGACCAGCCCTTGAACTTGCCCTTGACCTTAATCCGCGTAAATCTGTGTAAATCCGCGGTCAAAAAAGTCCCTAATCACTTTGTTCACCTTTCGACTGCTACGCGCTCAAGGTGAACGGCAAGCAATAGAAGAAAACATAACATCTGAACAAACATAATCTATTGAAAATTAACTATTTATCCTTAGTTATAGGTCGACTTAATATATTATTCATATAATCGTTAGCACTACTAACTCAGTTCAAATAGATTGTTTCGAACGATTCGACTATACTATTATTATTAACCATAATGAGTAATAAACAATGCAAGCACTTACTGCAAATGATGCTAAAACACAGTTTGGGGATATGCTATTAAAGGCCCAACGCGAGCCGGTTCAGATCAACAAAAACGGTAAACCCGTTGCGGTTGTAATTTCAATGGATGAATATCAACAAATGGAAGAAATTAAATTCACTTTGTTACAAGAACGAGCTGCTAGAGCTAAACTTGATATAGAAAAGGGTAATTTAGTTGAAGGTGAACAATTTATGTCTGATTTGATAGCAGGAAAATTAGATTAAATGTTTTCATATAAGTTTACACAAAATGCTCGCGCAGATTTACTTAACATCAGAAAATATACCTTAAAAACGTGGGGAAGAGAACAATCGACAAAGTATCTACAAGAGCTGAATAAAACATTACAGTTATTATCTGACAGTCCTTCTATAGGAATTCAAAGAACCGATATTTCACTAACAACTTTTAGCTTCCCCTATGTTAGCCATATTATTTATTACACGTTAGATAATAATTATTTAATCGTATTTGCTGTTTTACATAAAAATATGGTACCAGAAAAACATATAGCTAACCGAAAAAATCAATAATTAAGCCTATAAACTTACCCGTTACATATGAATAGAAAGCGATTACTCGAACCATCAGTATGCTTTTCAGCAAACAACGGTATTTGCGGACAAATAGCATAACAACTGGATACTCGACAGGACCACTCGAGTATGACGGAATGTCTCTTGACCTTATCCGCGTTAATCTGCGTAAATCCGCGGTCAAAAAGTCCCTAATCACTTTGTTCGTCTTTCGACTGCTACGCGCTCAAGATGAACGGAGGAAGCCGATTGCCCTGAGCCTGTCGAAGGGGTACTTCGCGCTCAGTATGAAATGAATCGTGTAGAGTTACTTCGTGATTTATATCTATGGGCTTATGAGCGTTCAACCAAAGAATACCTTGCCGTTAAACAAGAACTGATAAAACCAGACCAACAACGACTGCAATATAGAGAGAGAGTGAAAAACATCATCAAAAAAGTCATTCTCTCCCCAGAATCATTACCACAAGATGTTATTGAAACATCTCTTGAAGATGAAACTAACGCAATAGATAAAACTAATATATCAGCGCTTGTATTAGAGGAGCTTAGAAGAATACATGAAGGCGTTCTCGCTAGATATAACCTTAGACCTTCTCAATTAGAACGTTGGAGAAACGCACAAGCGTAATTGCACGGAAACTATGAAATAAAATAGATCTTCGGTCGACTCAGAGGATCTACACCCAATTGAGTTTAAGAGGTAACACCTGCCTTGAAAAACACCGTTATTAACAACAATCTCTAATTATCGGAAAAATCTCTCATAATTAAAAGAGAAATCTCATCACCGATACGTTTAAAATCTAAATATTTTTCACTCAAACTTTCAATTAGCGGGATCGTTTCTTGGGCTGCATTAGTTACCTGATTAACTATTTCATTCATTTTACTTTCTTTTAAGTTACAATGACTTTTACCAAATGCTTTCAGAACCTTTAATTTTGGCCAGCGTTTAGAGCCGGTTAAACTTAACGCCATAGTATCATTTTTAATATAGGGTACCGTACTCACTATATCAAAAATTGGTGCTAACTTTCTGTCAACACTTGGTATTTCGCCTACTTTATAGCCAACTAAATCAGCATAAATTACACCACTATTTTTTAAATGAGCATCTCCATTTCGTACTAAAACATTTATTAAGGTTAACTTAAAAAAATCAGCTAAAGCTTGTGATTGAAATTCCGGAGAGACAAATTGCCTAATGGTATTGGTGCAAGATTCTAGACTGGCATCATACTTTTCTTTTGTGCCTTTTCCTTGTAAAACACAAAAATCTTCAAACCCAAAAGAACGGCCATTGTCTGTCAAATCAAAACGCTTGGTTAGAAACAGCTTACCATTGTCACTTAAGTGGAAATCAGGCAAATTCAAACCCGATTTTTTTGCTAAAGTTAAACAAACATATTCATTACAGGCTAATTGTGGGTATTCCCTGCCCCAACTTTTTACAATATACGAATGCCAAGGCAAGGTTGCCTTACCTTGTACTAACGGTAAAATATCGTGTTCGTTCTGTAAGGTTAGTAGTACTTTGGGTTGTACGCCTGCAACACCTGAACTTGTAGCAAACTGAACAATTAATTCGTTAAATAAATTAGCATCTTGACTTGAAAGTATTGAATCCAAATTAGGGTATTGCTTAGAGCTTTGCTTTAATTCACTACCTGCAATAGCGTAACCTAAACGGCCAATTTGATTTGTACCCAATATTGCCAACAGACTAAGATCATCACTTCCATAGTGCTTAGCCGTTGCACGCTCTATTGCTAGACGCAAGTGTCCTTCAGGTAAGTTCATTTGAAATATAGGATGCAAGCTAGTAAAACTGTAGCTTTCTGTGCGTATTGGCATAGTCAAAGAAAGCGCTTCTTGGGCATTCAAAGCAAAACTAAAAACAGCTTTATCTGATTGCTTTGCCAACCTACCGTTAAGCTGCCTGTTTAAATAAATATCTATCTCGGCCATATTATTGAAACTCTACACATAGTAAATTATCCCTTAAGATCATCTAAAGTTGGTAAGCTAACATCTGTTAAGGTTAAACACTTCCCTAAAAGTAATAGCACCCTTTGAACCTTTCTAATACCTATATCGGAATAGTCGCCACGCTCAATAGAGCCTATGGTAGTTCTATCTAAAGAAGAGAATTCTGCAAGTTGCTTTTGAGTCCAAGCTTTTTTTTTACGCAAAACTTTTATTTGGTTACCTAATTCATCACTATTCATTATCATACCCCTAAAGCCAACAATGATGAATATAAGCAACTTTAAACAAAAAATCAAGATTAAAGACTGATATAACCATCTTTAATAAACTTCACAGCTATTTTTTATTACTGATAAATAATTTGTTCAAGCTTATATAACAGCCCTTGTTACGGCCAATACTAAAAAAATGGATATGAAGCACTGCTTGGCAACGTTAGCTGATGTCACTGTTTATACGGCACTGCCGTTGTGTTGCCGTCATACAGCAGACCTAGAGTAAGTGACATGACCAGTTACATTGGCACGCTAAAGTGAGCCACTTTAGCGTATATTGGCAAGTGAGATTGACCTAACATATTTCCCTACAACTCAATATTAATCAAGTCCACAGAATATCTAATATTAATTAGCGCATCACAAACAGTGGTTCAGTTTTAGTTGCCAATCTACACTCGAAGCTAATAACTAGTTACTGCTCCTCTGTATTAATGCCTAGAAAAATTACCTTTCACTACATTTGTCCTTTTTCTAAATTGCACAAATGATTTTAATAAAGGTGTTGCTTTGACTTCAGCTTCACTAAGATATTGCCCTTACTAGCTAAAGCCCTTGAACTAATCCCCGCTAATCTGCGAAAATTCGCGGGCAAAAAAATCTTTTGACCTTACGCCCTTGAACTGTAAGCGCTCAATGAACCTACGGGATCTGCTTTTCAAACTCGCCACTTTTAAAACTCCAGAGCAATAGCAATTCAGTTTGTTAAACAGTATAGACAGGATTTAGCTTTTGACGTTATGAGAGACTCCGTTAAAGTTCATCTGACCCTAATTACCCTATAGCATTAGGTGAAGGAACGCTTAGTTGGAATTCATTGATAAGCCAAGCATATCCAACCAACTCTGCCTCAGGCTCTGGGTAGGCATCTTCATCAAAAAACTTTGTGCGTTTAGCTAATACCATATTACCAACCTAAAAATGATGATTTACCATGAATAATGATTACATATACCATGATTTCATGAATAATGATTAAAAACTATATTATGACTGAAAATTTAAATCAACTGCGTGAAAAATAATTATAAAACATGAAATATGATTATATTGGATGTGTTAGTGTGAATTTTGATTATTTATTAGTCAGTATTATGGTAGTACATTACTAATTCATAATGTGAACTACTCGGCACTAAAGTACCGATTTTTCTCTTGACCTTATCCGCGCTAATCTGCGTAAATCCGCGGTCAAAAATTCCCTAATCCCTTTGTTCGTCTTTCACCACAGAATTCAGCGAAGCACAATAAACACAGATTAAACAGTAAGGCTATCAACAGACGATTGCTGTTTAGCATTCCACACCAAATCACAAATACCATCTTTAGGCACAAAACCTGTAGGGGCTTGAAGTAACAAACGACGAATCTCTTCATAATCAAATTCACGGCAAGCACCTTCAAGTTTTAACAATATAATTTCTAACTCATGCCAAGGTAACCATGTTTCATGAGCTGACATAATGCGTTTATGATCGGTTTGCGTAACATCATCACCAATTAACAACTCTTCAAATAATTTTTCACCCGGGCGTAAACCTGTATATTCAATTGCAATATCACCATCAGGGTTTACTTTGTCCATAACCGTTAACCCTGTTAGGCGTATCATTTTAGCAGCAAGATCTGAAATATTAACCGGGTCGCCCATATCAAGTACAAATACATCGCCACCTTTACCTATAGCGCCGGCTTGAATCACTAATTGAGACGCTTCAGGAATAGTCATAAAGTAACGAATAATATCAGGATGCGTAACCGTTACCGGACCTCCACTTTTAATTTGCGATCTAAACAAAGGAACAACAGAGCCAGACGAGCCAAGTACATTACCAAACCTAACCATACAAAAACGGGTTTTACCTTTCGCTAGTTTTATTTGATTTGCCAAAGCTTGCAAAATTAACTCTGCCATACGCTTGGTTGTACCCATCACATTGGTTGGTCTAACGGCTTTGTCGGTTGAAATTAACACAAACGTTTCAACCTGCGCTTCAATTGCAGCTTCAGCTACAAACAAGGTACCAAAAATATTATTACGCACCCCTTCAATAACATTATGCTCAACAACGGGCACATGTTTATAGGCAGCGGCATGGTAAATAGTTTGTACACCAAAGGTTCGCATAACCGTTAACAAGCGATTTTTATGCTGAACTGAGCCTAGAAGAGGGATTATAGGTAAATCGTAATCTAGTTTATTAGCTAACGTTTGTAATTCACCATTAATACTGTATAGCGCAATTTCAGAAATTTCCATCAGCACTATTTTTGTAGGACGTTGGCTTATAATTTGGCGACATAACTCAGAGCCAATAGAGCCACCAGCACCTGTAATCATCACCACTTTACTTTGTATATTGGCATGTAATAATGCTTGATTAGGTGCAACAGCATCTCGCCCTAATAAATCTTCAATCGACACCTCATGCAGTTCATCAATTTTGGCCTTACCACTCACTAAATCAGCAGAGCCCGGAATAGATAATATCTCTACCGATAAAGGTTCTAAACATTTTAATACTTTGGCTATGCGTTTTTTATTATCTCGCGGCATCGCTAATAAAATTCGCTTCACCTTGTGTTTTATAATCAACGAATTAATCTGTGAACGATTAAAAATAGTGAGCCCTTGAACAACTCTTTTTTCAATACTTTTATCATCATCAATAAACGCAACGGGGTAATATTCATTGCCTTGAAATAACGAGTGCGCAAGTTGTCTACCTGATGAACCCGCGCCATAAATAATTACTGGCTCTTTAATCTCATTTTTAGTACTTGAAATAACCACCCGAATAAATAAACGACTACCACCAATTAAAATCAATAAAAAAGCAGCAAATACAACAGGAACCGCACTATGCACAGGAATGGTTAAAGCATAAGAAAGCACAATTAACGATAATGCAGACAATAAAACGGCAATACCAATTGAGGTAGCCGCTTTAATGCTAATATAGCGAATAACCGCTCTATACAAGCCTAGCTTTATATTACTAAATAAAGTGATTGGCATTAAAACAGCAAGCAACAACCAAAATTGAGTGTTACTAAAAATACTTAAGGTGTCTAACTTCACTAACATCGCGGCCCAAAAAGCAGCAGCCACAAAAAATAAATCAGCAAAAACGCTAATAACACGTTTTACTGGACGAGGGGCTCTAAATAATAATTCCATAAATAAATTAGACTCACTCATATTTTATAAAAATCCTAATTCCATATATTTGATTTGCTAGCCGTTGCACTTATAAAACAAGAAACAAGCTAAATAGAAGTATACTACCGATTAATTTTCTTAGTATTTTCCTTTCTATTCAAAGAAAACAGGCAGTGATGTGGTGAATTATACACAATTTCACTGCCCAGTGTGGTAGTTTTAATTATTTTCTTTCACGGCTTGGTACGTTATTTGAATTTTTGATTAATTTGGTTTTGAGTAAGTTTTAATCGCTCAAGATGAACGGAGGAAGCCGTTTGCCCTGAGCCGATTGCCCTTCCTTCGACTGCTACGCGCTCAGGATGAACGGAGGAAGCCGATTGCCCTGAGCCGCTTGCCCTTCCTTCGACTGCTACGCGCTCAGGATGAACGGGATCACTCCGTTTGTTTCCGATTGTTTCCGTTGGTCCTGAGCTTGTCGAAGGAAGCCTGTCGAAGGGGTGCTACGCGCTCAGGATGAACGGAGGAATCCGATTGCCCTGAGCCGATTGCCCTGAGCCTGTCGAAGGGGTGTTGCGCGCTCAGGATGAACGGAGGAAGCCGATTGCCCTGAGCCTGTCGAAGGGTCCCTTGACCTTAATCCGCGTTAATCTGTGTAAATCCGTGGTCAACGTCCCTCATCCCTTGACCAGCTCTTGACCAGCTCTTGACCTTGCCATAAAGTCCCTTGACCTCATCCGCGTTAATCTGCGTAAATCCGCGGTCAAAAGTCCTTAATCTAGTCTATTGCGTAAGTTCTTTGAGGCTGCATCAAAGCAAAAACAAGCGTATTGAGTTATTTGAATTTTTGATTAATTTGGTCTTGGGTAAACTTTAATCGCTCAATAATAATAGCGAATGAGTCAGGTGTTGTAAAAAACATACCCCCTTTGATCGAATTTTCATGATCTCTGGCAATATCAGTTAATCTTTCTTCATTGGGAATTAATAAAAGCTCACCTGAGAGAATCGTCTCATAGTCGACACCGTGGCTGGCCCATCGATGCTTCTTCATTTCAATAACATCGTTTCTAGCTATTTCTGAATTTAAGGGATCAGCAAACTTCATACTCAATAAACAATCTACATCATACCAATGTCTAGCCAATCTATCGGGGTTAGGTGAGCGCTCTTGAGTACAAAATTGATGTAAGGCTGTTAGCTTTTCCCAAAGAATATATTCCGTCTGATAGGCACTGACTTGTGCATTAGGTAATACTAATTGCTCTAAGCCTGGGGTATGTCCCAAGTAACAATCGACAGCGATAGTATCCGTGGGTTTTCCTCTATTTCGACCACCAAATTCAAGAAGGATATGATCTAATTGATAATCATGGGCTCCTCTTATGACACGAGGGAAATGAATATCAATTTTTTCACCACCCGAATCATCTTCCATTTCAGCATACAAACCTTCAATATTATACTGAGATAGGCGTTCGTTAAGAATAGTAACTAACTTTTCGCTCCAAGCTTGTAATTGCTTTTGTTGAGCTTTTCTAAACTTATCATTTTGACTTCGACTTTTAGTACTCTGACTCCACGCGGCTAATTCTTCTTCCTCGGTATGCCCAGATAAGTCAGCCCAATGGATAGATAAATCGATATCTTCAGAGAATCGAGAAATAGCCTCCCAACATTTACTCAAGGCTGTTCCGCCTTTAAATGCTACTGAGAATTCCCCTAATAATTTTTCATCATAGAGGAGTCGAAGAATTTCAGTCACCCAAATATCTTTTTCTAAAAAATTAGCGGCAAGTCCTTGTGGGTGACGCTGAGCACCATAGGTAAATATTTCAGCTAGTTCGCCATGTTTTGATTTATCTGCATAGAGTTCAAATATACTCATGATAAAAAGCTGCGCTCTACATTTTCGAGTTTACGCTTCCACGTGACCAATGAAGCATTTTTTTGTAATTTAGAAAGAACGTTTAATGTTTCATTTTCAGTTAATTTCAATCGTGTTAAAGCATTTTTTAGCAATGACTCTGAAGTATGTTTGGGAGATAGTGAGAGCAATCCTCTAAATAGCGTACCTTCAGGCTTATTTTCCCATTGAAGTTTACTTTTTGCAGTATGACGTACCTGTACTACCTCATTTCCAATCTTAAACTCGCGAGATGGTCCTGTTGTCCAGTAAACAGATTTCATAGGTGCTTGTGTTTGCATACCTAATCTATAGGCAGCTTCTAGCCCTTGTGGAACAATTTTGTAATGGTGTATTCGTGCCCATATTTTAGCAACTTCTTCAGCTTTAGCGGTGATCTTGATTGACGGAAGGCTCTTAAGAGGTTTTGGACGCGAATATATTCCTTTGGCTACTCGAATAATTATCTCTTCTTTAGCCAAACGACTCATTGCTTTTTGTACAGATGTCGTTGTGCCTAGGGAATAAAAGCCCTCGATAGAAAATGGAGTTCCTCGTTTCATACGAGATACCCGATTAGCGACTAAAACCGAAACCGACATACACACCTCAAAACTGACAAAACATATACCACGTGAATCTATTGTATACCACACCTGGCGGTTATTGCAAGACCACTTGTGTCAGGATGCATCGCGTCAACCATGTGACCAAACAACTGGATACTCGACAGGACCACTCGAGTATGACGGAACGACCCAACAACTGGATACTCGACAGGACCACTCGAGTATGACGGAATGTCTCTTGATCTTACCACGTTAACTCTAGCCCTAGTCTCTTGACCTTAATCCGCGCAAATCTGCGTAAATCCGCGGTCAAAAAGTCCCAGTCCCTTTGTTCGCCTTTCGACTGCTGCGCGCTCAAGATGAACGGATAAAGCCGTTTGCCCTGAGCCTGTCGAAGGGGTGCTACGCGCTCAGGATGAACGGTAAATCCCTTGACCTTAATCCGCGCAAATCTGCGTAAATCCGCGGTCAAAAGTCCCTAATCCCTTGACCACATCAAACTGGATACTCGACAGGACAACTCGAGTATGACGCAATGTCTCTTGACCTTACCATGTAAATCTCTTGACCTAATCCGCGTTAATCCGCGCAAATCCGCGGTCAAAAGTCCCTAATCCCTTGACCTTACCATGTAAGTCTCTAATCTAATCACAGACTAAGATCATCACTTCCATAGTGCTTTGCCAACCTACCGTTAAACTGCCTGTTTAAATAAATGACTATCTCGGCCATATTATTGAAACTCTACACAGAGTAAATTATCCCTTAGTCACTGGGTAATTAACTATATTTTGTTACTTTTAGGCTATCGTAGCGTAGCTATAAACTTTGTAAACGGGATAATATCTTGCTGAACACTAGCGGCTTCCAATGCTTGCATATATTCATTACGCCTCTCGACTGGCACAACGGTCCAAGGGTATCCACCAGAAGCCATCATTAAGTTCATGATGAATCGTCCCATCCGTCCATTACCATCAAAGTAAGGGTGGATATATACGAAAATAAAATGGCCCAGTACAACTCTTACCGCTGCATTTTTTTCTTCTGCTAGTAAATCAAATAAAATTGGCATCATTTCCCTGAGTGCTTCTCGGTTGGGTGGTGTATGCATGGATTGGCGAATATAAACTGGGCCAGTCCGGTAACCAGCTAAATCAGATTGCTTAACTATACCGGCAGCAACGCTTGGGCCAAATAAAGCCAAGTACCAATCAGTATGTGTTTGCTCTAACACATCACCTGGATTTTTGCCTTCCAGAACAGATCTGACGGCTTTTTTCACTTCCTGGAAGGTATCCCAATAGCCTTTGGCTGCCATAGCATCTAAGTGCTGTTTACTTTCATCTAAGCTTTCGTCTAAGCTTTCTGCTTGCCAATTACCTGAACGAACGAGTTCAATGAGTTCATAAGTGACCCGATAGCCTTCTATTGATAGGGAGTGGTAGGCATCCGTCACATATTTATCATCCACTTCGGCCATGTAGGCTTCGATATTAATAATCTGGTTCATCGGCTCTGGAAAGTGGGCAATAACAGCTTCACGCATCTGCGTCCACATCAAACGCATACGATTCACATAAGGTGAAACATCGCGACGACCAAAGTTGATTTGTATCTTTTCATCAAAAGGATCTACTTCTTGTACTTTTAAGTCAGCCGCTTGCATACCTTTGATAATATTATCCGCAATCAAATCTCGGCCAATATTTCTAAAAGCACCAATCAACCGGCCGGCAATCACACTATGACTGCCATTGAGTAATACCGACAATACTTCAGAGGCATCCGTTACCATCGATAAGGCGGTACGCATTTGAATAGGAGCACTTACAAAGTGCTTTGTCGAACTATGAACGAGCGCAGCGGCCAGACTATAGACATTAACCCCATCTAAATTTTCAATGTATTCAGTATCAGGTAGGTTTAATCTGACATCAAATATGGAAGTATTGTGTAGGAAAGCCGTTGGCTTATTGTTTCCTTTTGGGGAGCGTACCAATAGCTGTAGCGGGACAGTTTTATCACCAACATGTAAGCTAATCGATTGCTCTGGAGATAAACACCACGAAGCATCAAACCTCTCAGATAAATATGCTGCGCAGAAATCCCAGAATGACGTATACCAAGAAGTGCTATCGCCAGGTTTTTCATCTGGCATAGAAGGAATATACCAACCACGTATCACCTCTCGAATAAAGCCGTGCTTTATTAACCGTTCACGATGTAATCGGCTAAGTTGCTTTGACTTAATAGCGACAACGCCTTTTTCCTGTAACAACTTTAACTGCTCAAGTGAACCTGCTAACTTTTGTGATACACCGCTCATCACTACCACCCACACAAACATTAAATTTCGGTTTTAATGTTATATCATTTACAGGTTTTAATGTCACCTTCTTTATAGGTTTTGGTGTTCTTTTGTTTTTAGGCTTTAGTGATACCTCCATGTACTGATGCAAAGTAATACCAAAGGCATTAAGTTGGTGATCAGTTTTAAGTGAAGATAAATATTCAAGAGCAAAGCGCTTAATTGACTAATAGCTGGTTATTGGGAATGAAATAATTTCCTGCAAATAAGCCTTAAAGTCATCAGCTAATTCAGGATGACGCAGCCATATTCAACATTAGCCTTCATATAGCCCAACTTTGTAGTGGTATAACTAATTTGGCCACCTAAGTAGAGTCTCTTGTACGGGGATCCATTCACTTAATCGTTTAAAAATCAAAAACTGGATACTCGACAGGACAACTCGAGTATGACGGAATGTCTCTTGACCTTATCCGCGTTAATCCGCGCAAATCCGCGGTCAAAAAGTCCCTAATCCCTTTGTTCGTCTTTCGACTACTGCGCGCTCAGGATGAACGGTAAATCTCTTGACCTTATCCGCGTTAATCTGCGTAAATCCGCGGTCAAAAAGTCCCTAATCCCTTGACCACATCAAACTGGATACTCGACAAGACCACTCGAGTATGACGCAATAACCCAACAACTGGATACTCGACAAGACAACTCGAGTATGACGGAATGTCTCTTGACCTTGCCATGTAAGTCTCTTGACCTCATCCGCGTAAATCTGCGTAAATCCGCGGTCAAAAAAGTCCCTAATTACTTTGCTAATTACTTGATGTTAAGGCTTTATTATACTATTTACAAAAGCATTGTGGCGCAATTAACAAAAATAATGGCGCAATTAATGACAACTTGGCGCAATTATGTCACAATAAAATAGATATCAGTGTCACCATAAACTCAGGAACTCGTTAATGAGTATTACAGAACTAAAAGCTTATATTCAAAAGAAAACCTCTCCCGTTTCCATATCTGAGATATTAGCTGAACATCCTGAGCTCGTCAGAAGAACCGTTCAGAGGTGGTTGGAACAGCTGGTGAAAAAAGCCGATATTCAAGCCGTTGGTAGTGGTCGTTCACGAAAGTATCTAGGGTTCACAACAACGCTCCCTAACAGTAAATATATTACGGATCCCTTCCCAATTTATATTCCTGTATCACCTGATAGTAAAGATATCATTCACTATGTATCACAACCCTTCTCCGCTCGTCATCCCGTAGGATATGATCATGATTTTTTAAGCTCATACACACCAAATAAAACGTATTACCTTTCAGAGCCTATCCGTAGACAACTTCACCGCATGGGGAGAACCCTACAGGCGACTCAACCTGCGGGTACCTATGGCAGAAACATATACAACCGCTTACTCATTGATTTATCATGGGCTTCAAGTCATTTAGAAGGAAATACATATAGTTTACTAGATACTGTTGAATTAATAGAACATGGAAATTTTGCTGAAGGAAAAGCCTTAATTGAAACACAGATGATCTTAAATCATAAAGCAGCCATTGAACTACTGATAGATAATGCTGAGTCCGTTGATTTTAACCGCTTTACACTGCTTAATATTCATAGCGCGTTATCAGAGAACTTATTACCTAATCCATTTGATGAAGGACGGCTTAGAACACACATCGTAGAAATTGGCGGTAGTGTATACAAACCTATGTCATCTGAAGATAATATCAGCATTCAATTTGATGATATTTTGGTAAAAGCGAGCCAAATTAAAGATGCTTTTGAGCAATCCTTCTTCATTATGGTGCACCTTCCGTATTTACAGCCATTTACCGATGTAAATAAGCGCACCTCACGACTAGCAGCTAACTTACCATTGATCAAAGCAAACCTCTGTCCTCTAACCTTTTTAGATGTGCCAGAAGCAGCGTATAGCAAAGCCACAATTGGCGTGTATGAAATGAATCGTGTAGAGTTACTTCGTGATTTATATCTATGGGCTTATGAG
>OJEP01000064.1_pt1 | contig 78994 bp, 120 predicted proteins | sample 1593761 | NCBI WGS metagenome assembly OJEP01 (sample SAMN05416783, study PRJEB24817) | seawater metagenome | isolation source: Sea water | place: Canada:Atlantic | collected 2013-11
ACGAGATAGGAGTCCGTCTCGTGGGCTCGGAGATGTGTATAAGAGACAGCCACGTGGTTCGTCGTGAGGCAGACGACGATCTCGGAGTCCTTGGAATCCACACCGTCGATTGTGTTCAGGATATCGTTGACATCCGTGTTGCGCTGACTGGTGCCGAGCGCGTTGTCGAGGTCCTCTGCGAAGATGACAGCGGGGCCGTACATCTTGGCGAAGGAGATTGCGATGGCGAGGTCATTGACGTCCTTGAGGTACAGGAACGTCCAGCCGTTCTCCTCGGCGTACTTGGCGGCCACGTACGCCGTCATGGTCTTACCCGTACCGTAGGGACCCGCCAGGAGGACACCGCGCTTGAGGGGGATACCTGCGTCGCGGCACTTCTGGGAGTGCAGGATGGGCGTGAAGAGGTTGGAGTGAATGTTCCTCTGCACATCCTCCGAGAAGATAAGCTCCTCGGGACGAACGTTGCTCAGGTCGAGGAACTCCGGCTCGAAGTCCTGAAGACTGTTGGCGTCCTCCAGGTTGGGGAACTCGATTCGGATCGCCTTACCCTGGTAGATGCTGTTGTCCGCGAGGTACTCACGGATGTGTCGAGCAACCTCGGCGACCTCCTTCTCATTCTTGCGCTTGACGACACCACCCAGCGAGAAGACCGGGCGACCCTTGACGATCTGGAAACCCGTTTCCAGGTAGCCTTCGACGCCTGGAATCTGGACCTGACCCCAGGGAACCTGAACTGAATCCTCGGGATTGGGACCCGTCTTCACACCGATCATCGTCGGCGGGGTAGAGCCGAACATACCGCGCTTCGACTTGAGAGCCGTGAATCCGTAGATAGCCTGGAGAGCCTTGACCATGGCGTGAGCACCGTCGCCGGGGTAGGCGTTGAAGACCTCATTGATCCCCACCTCCTGCTCCAACTCCTCCTCCTTACGCTCCAACCACTTGATGGCGTCACGAAGGCTCATGTTCTCGGGGAGCAGGATCTGCTTGCTCTCTCGGTTCCAATCCACGTCTACCATCTTGTCTTCGGTCTGATTCTTGTCGCTCATGGTGTTGATCTCCTGATCATGGTTTGTAAGCACCTCGCGATGTGTTTGCGAGGTGTCGTGTATACTAGGTCATGTTCGTATGCGTGTCAACCTCTAATTCAAGAGGTTGGGATTTTTTTCTCAGCGGTATTCTTTGAGCCACTCGAAGGGCAGAGGAATCTTATCCTCTTTGAGGTGCTCATCATAGTGTCCGTCGAGGAGCCTCTTCAAGGCAGCGATGTTCAGCTTTTCCTGAAGAATGGTGTAAGTGCCCGCTGCCAGAGCCATTTCGGCGATGAAGGACACACGCGCCATGTTATACTTGACGTGGCGCGCGTGGACGTCGAGATCCCTATTTTGGTACTCCGAAAAGTACCCAAAGGTCTCCCGTGCGACTCGAATCATTTCGCTAAGGTTCATCTCTCGCCCTGGGTGAAACTTCCCATCTTGAGCGCCTTCCTGGCTCGCATACTGCTTGGCGAGTCTGGTGAGAACCACCACGCTGTCTTGTGGGGCGATGTTGTCGCTGTCATTGGTCATATCGAATTTCCTCTTCACGTTGAGGATGCGATCGATCATTGCTTCGGACATAAGGTCTCCTTTATCCCTTGAAGGTTCATGAGGTTTTACCCTCTCTCCATTTCTTGTACTCTATTACGAGGCGAACGTCAAGCGTTACTTCCCCAAGATTTGATTTCCGCCACGTTGGCGTATGTCTTGAAGCACTGCTGCGAAGACTTTTGCTTCCTGACGAAAGGGTAGGGTGAAGCCGATTTCAGAATAACTCCCCTCGGAGTTCTCCGAGATCCAATTGAAGTAGAAGTCGTCGGTGTCCTCACCCTTATGGTGACGCTGGTGCATCTCGTGCATGAACTCTTCGACCTTCCGCCATGAGTTTTGCCATGTCAACGTCCATTCGATGTTTTGTTTGGCGTAGATGCCTATCTGCATCTCCACGAAGTCCCAGGGCCGGGGAGTCATCATCGCGCGCTGTCGCGCTTGGTAGAGGCTCGTCCTGACAATATCGTACTGGTCCCCACCATAACAACAAACACCGTCTTGGATGTCTGTAACACCTCCAAGGATGTCTCCCAGCGAATGATCTCCGATGATGTCCAGGTTTCGTCTCCACTCGGAGGTCATTCGCTCGGGGTCTAAGAACCTGTCCACCCAGATCTCGAACTCGAAAGTCTTCCTCCGAAGATCTGGCATAGCCATGTAGATGAACGCCTCCGAATCCAAAGCCGCCTCATACTCGTTGAGAGACATCTTCTCATGCCACTGGGCAAACGAGAGGCTTGGGTCGTATGGCATGGTGGCGAAATGCGCGAGTTCGTGTGTCCAGTGGAGATCGTGAATGTAGTCGTTTGTATAGTACGGCCTTCGCTGTACAGCCCCCATCCAGGACGTGAAGTGAGACCCCTCCAGGTCATAACGATTGAAGTCATAGATCGCCAGAGGTCTCTTACACGTCTCATTGACGAGCGTACCAAGGAGGGTCTCGTCTCCTCTCTCAATCTCATCCTTGAACATGTCGGTCCGAAAGGTCTCCATAAGCACCTTTCGGATATCTTCAGGCGCGCTGTAGCGTTTGAGGTTCTGCATGGGAGGTCTCCAGGTTAGGTCGAAGTGTCGTGTACTTCGGCAACCATAGACGTGTGCAAGAGAGGTGTCAAGCATAACCTAAAACACTTCGGACATTTTCTTCCCTTGGGAGACTTCCTCCAAATCTAAAACGTCTTTTATGTTATATGTCCAACATTTGCAATGCTTTTACAGAAGATCTGTGACTCAAGGTACATGTCTCAAGTCAAGCTCTCATGCCACTTTAAGACACTTTCGCCCCTAAGTGAAATTATCGCATTATTGTAATGCCCATACTTTTATACTAACTTTTAACTAATTACCTACAGCTTAACGCTTAAAGATTCTCTCAGGCAGAACGGTCTTCCACCCTTTGCATACGGCACAACGTACAGGCTTTTCGATCTCTCCTTGAGCACGGCAAGTTGGACATTCAACGTCTTGCAGGATGCCTTGCTCGTCGCAGCGGGGGCATCCCTTTCCTCTACAGAGATCGCATGTCACGTCAGAGAGCCTGCCCTCCCCTTCACAGAGAGGACAGGCTTCGTACTCAAACTCCCCCGGCTCAAGTCCGTCTCCGTAGCAGTTGGAACAGACCTCAAGCATCAGGGTGGAGGAGGTTGTAGGCTTCCTCACGGATCGATTCGATGGAGGAGGCTAGAATCACCTTCTTGAGGAAGGCTCGCAGCACATCGGGAGCGTCCTCGGGCACCACCAAGGGCGTAGGGTCGGGGGAGACCTTCGTTGCCATGAACTGATCGGAGGTTGCGTGGGAGGTCTCTTTTACGCCGAACATCAGGTCGAGGTTATCACGCACGAATGCGACTGGGATGTTCTCCACGAAGAGACTGATCTGATTCGTCTGGAACTTGAACACCTTACTCGTGGCGTGGTAGAAGTCGCGGCTTCCCACGACCTGAGTGTGCTCCATTCCTGTACCCGGAATGTGCACCTTCGGGAGAGAGAGGTCCGGCTTGATGTGCGTCGAGGGGAGAAGATGGACAACATCATTCCCTTGAGGCTCAATGAAGAACTTGCTGCCGTAGAACGTGCCCTCGGTGTTCAGAATCCAAGCGAGAGTCGCCAGAGGAAGACCGTAGAGAGGCTCAAGACGATCCTTCTTCCCCATGAAGATGGTCTTGTAAAGCTTTCCCGTCCCCTGGTAGGTCTTCAGAGTACCTTCCGTGAGGTTGGACACCCTCATAAGGTCTGACATGGTGAACCAGATGATGGCTTTACTAAGATCGTTGGTCATTTGAGGTATCCTCTTCGGTTTTAAACATGCCTAAACGGCAAAGTGCCGTGACCTTCATGGCCACGACACCTACCGTAGTTCTGTTTTATTCTCCCGTCAACGGGAAAAATCAGACGTTTTGCATCTTTCTCATCTTTCCCAGGGTGCGCTGGAACTGACGGTACTTCTTCATGCCCATGTGACGGCTGACGCCGGAGGTGCGCTGGAAGTGCATCTTTCCGTCGAGATGATCCATCTCATGCTGCACTGCCGCAGCGTGGTACCCGGTGGCTTCATACTCGAAGGTCTCTCCCGATGCGTCCTGAGCGCGAATCTTGACGTAGGTCGCGCGGTTGACCTTGAACGTGACTGCGGGCATCGAGAGGCATCCCTCGTTGAACTTGTCCTCACCCTCGGATGCGATGATCTCGGGGTTGATGAAGACACGGATGGGGGACTCCTTCACACTCAAGAAGTCTTCCTCATCTTTGAAGCTCGTTCGGAGCTTGGACTCATCCAGAGCGAAGACACGCAGGGACGACCCGATTTGATTGGCCGCGAGTCCCACCCCTCGATAGTGCTGGAGCGAATCCTCCAGGTTGTCGAGGAGGTCGAAGAACTCGGTGGACACGAAGTCCTCCACAACCTCACAGGGGGTGGAGAGGACGGTGTCGGGGAAATAACGAAGGGTTTCAACTGCCATCTTGTGCATCCTTTTCAAGGTAGTTACGGTACATTTCACGGGAGGGGGTTCCTTTTTCGGGGAACACCATGAATCTGACACTGTAGTCGAACTTCGCTCGTTCTACAACCTCAAATATGAAAGGGAAGAGATCTTTGTGCTCTTCCGCTATTTTGTCGATCGGGGTCCAACCCGAGGTCAGCTTCTCAACTGAAATTCCATACAGGTGTATAGGGTCTTCTGAACCAAAATACCTTCGAAATTGAGCTGAGATCAAGAGAGGCCATGGGTAGAATCCCCACTGTACGACGACCTTCTGATCGTCAAACGTCTCGCCCATGAAGGCCCTCACGATTCTGACGCCTTTTAGAGTGATAGACCACAAGGGAAGGAGCTTTGAGGGTTCCAAGAGGCCCATCTGGGCCAGATTCAGATGATTTCTCATGTCGCTGTATTCTTCCGACTGTTCGAGGTCATACCGGTTTGCGTAGTAATACCCGACAAGAGCCATGAAGTCCGAGTACGTGAGTGCGCGGGAACATTCCTTCCAGCCTGAATACTCGCCGCCTGAGAGAATCAAGGAAGCGCGTCTTACTGCCTCAAGTGAGAGACCTTCTATTCGAAGGGTGTCGCCGTTGAACATCACCTTGGCACGGACAACCTCAGACGAGCCATTCGTCAGCTTGAGATGTCCCAGGAGTCTCTTCCAAAACATGTCATTCCTCGGGCAAGATCACTGAAAGAGCTATCTGGTAGTCCAGCTTTGCAGCGAGAAGGTCTCCCACCACCTCCAAGAAAGGTCTCACTATGTCAGGGTCTTCCCAGACTGAAGACGAGTAGATGAAGTGGTAGGTGTCTTTATTGTCGTGCTGAGTGACCTCTCCCAACATGAAATGAAGATCAAGTCTACTGGACAACACGGGATTTGTAGTGGCAAACCCTTCCTCAAGGAAAGCTAGCAGCTCTCGCTCGGAGAGGTCCAGGCGAGTGAAGACATCTCCGTCGTCTTCGGGTAGGGTTGTTTCTTCTCCAATCATACCGCTTCAGTCGTCCCATCGTCTAGCGTCCTTCTTCAGAAGGTCGTGTTTGACTTCGAAGAACCTCTCAGTGAGGTCTTGCTCCGCCATTTGTGGTCCGTGTATACGGCCCCATTTAAGCCGTAGGGTGTCTAGCATATCGTCAAGACCTATGAGGTCGACAAAGAGATTCGATAGCTTCGTATTTCCTCGCAAGTGGGGGATGTAATGCTCCATCAAATGAGAGTTATACACATCGCTCGGCTGGAAAAGATCTCTAACCCTCATGTCCATCGTGTAACTGCCGTACTCTCCGCTTCGCAATTCCATGAGTTCTCTTAAGGTGGCACGATGAGTCTCGTCTTCTTCAGGGGTACTACCCGAGACACTTCTTTTCTCCGCGAAGGCATCAAGCTTGTTGACTAACAGGTCCTTTTGGTGTTGATGCTCTAGCATCTCTTCCAGATCTTTTAACAGAGCGAGATAGTGAGGTTCGTTGCTACCCCAAGGCACTGCCTGCCTGAACTCGTTTACCATGAAATCGTAGACCTCTTCACGCAAGAAAGCCCAGTACACCGGACAGGACCTCATACCAAATTCGATCTCCTTGAACCTGGAACCCATCACTATCCGTAGGAACCCCTGGCTTCCCCACATACTTTGTTGCTCCTTGGGGGCAAGGTGTTCGAGTCCAAGACCGCTCAACCCCCTTCTATAGCGGTTTCGGGTCTCTTTGTCGACCTCTTGGATCTCATGTTCGATTCTCCAGACCAAAGGTTCTAGGTTTTCACGCTCTCCGTCGTCCAGAATGATTCCACCGTAGTCGTCGTACGAGCCCCTCACAGGCAGACCTACCGGTCTCCAGATCGATGGAGTGATGCGTTGGATAAGTACCCCTTCGACTTGAATTACAGGGATTGCCACCACTCGTGTGTCCCCTGGAATTGCAAGATGTGAGGCGAAGCATGTTTCGTACCAAAATCCCATGAGTCTTCCTTAGTAATAGTCTTTGTAGGTCTCGCCGTTGCGAGTCTTGTAGTCTTTGATTTCTTCCCGTATGATCTTACCACACAGTGTGTGCAGCTTCTGGTGACGTCTCCACTGCCCGAACTGAGGGCCAGTGCTCTTCCCTAGCACAATACGGTGGGCTCTAAGCTCGAATAGGAGTGCCATGAGGTCGAAGAATCTCGCTCTGATTTCGGGAGAGATCCCTTTCTTCATGTAAGGGTGAATGGACAGATGCTTGAAAGACGTCACCCTGCACACGTCTTCAGCCCATTTAGAGAAGAAGTTGTTGTACAGTTTAACACGTCGGACGGTGTGGTCAAGGTATTTGAGGGCGACCTCGGGGTCCAACCCCTCAAGATCTTTTGGCAAGATCAGGTCGAGGTCATCTGCGGGGTCGGCGTCGTACGAGTCGAAGTAGTCGAAGTAGTCGTCTATGCTGGTTCGAATGCTGTTGGCATCCTCTCGGAAGTAGCCTTTTCCGTAGGGGTAGGACAGGAAATGGTCATAGACCTCTTCCAACATGAAGCACCATGTAACAGGCAACTCCATGAACAGGGGAGGCCCCACGGCGTCTTCTGGGAAAACATCTACAGGGAACCTTAGCCACGCGCTGTCACCGCAATAGACCCTCGTACGCGTTGTAGAAGCTCCAGGGTACGACCCAATGTCTTCTGGATCAAGGTCTTCACCCTCATGAAGGTCTCGGTTGAACTCTGCGACCCCAATCCCGTTGAGAGACGAACGGTGCTCGTCCTTCTTGTCGTGCGAGAGCGTGCGGTTGACCTTTTTGACTTCTTCAATCAGAGGGGCCAACAGGGGCAGGTCCTCCGCGTCAATGTCAATACCACCGTAGGTGTCGTAGACTCCTCGCACGGGAGGTCCCACTGGAAGGTATCCCGAACGGACTGCCCTTAGCGTGAACTCATCGCCCATAGTGACTACAGGGATCGCAACAATGCGACAACCCCCCTCATGAATAGGGAGGTGCGTCGCGAAGCACGTTTCTGACCAAGATCCCATCATGTCTCCTTTTAGGGAAGGTTTACCCACCACAGCGTTACGAACAGCCGACTGCCGTCGTCGGGGTCCCAATCGAAGAGCATGTCCATCTCTTCGATTTGGGGCTTGAGAACGTCATACTCCTCTTTGGTGACCGCTTTGTCAAGACAAATCTTCGCGAACTGCTCTTCGCTGGACGACTCGATGTTGACCTTGACGTTCGTGAGGTCCTGGACCACCCCTGTGATTTTACCGATGACGTGAAGAAGCGCGGCAGCGAGCATAACTTCATTCTCACGGTACACTCCACCTGACCTGGACATATCGATCTCCTATCTCATAAGGTAAGGGTGACTCCCTTTCCGTCTGCTTCTTTATAGCGATAACCCGGTTCAAGTTCAAAAAAAATCCCAACTTTTTCAAGTTGGGATGGAGGTTAGGGTTGTAGGTGTCTTCAGTTCAAGAGGGTCTTGTCGGCTTTGGGCTTCCAGGGCTTTTCGGCCATCCTCTCGAAGGCCGAAATACGGCTCATGATGAAGCCCTCTCGGAACACGACGACTTCCAGGTGGGTGTTCAGGATCGTCACCCTATCGAAGCTGGTGATTTCCGCCTGAAACTCTTCTTCCGGCAGAGAGGCTGACATGTCTAGGAGGTCGTCTAGAACCTTGCGTAGCTCGTCTTCGGACATGTGGGTAAGGTTGTACTTGAACATAAATTCCTCTTTATTGCGAAGCAGGTTGATTTTTCATTGGTCTCTTGCCTTGTGTAGAATAGTAGCGTCTAGGACGGTTCTTTTATTCTCAATTTCATCTCTCAATCAGGAGTAGGAACTGTATTATGACTTCACCTCCAACATACCTGACACAATTAGACTTCTTTGCGGCCACGACAGACCTACAAGGTAACTTGACGTGGTTCAATCAGACGGAGACCTTCGTAGGAGTTCAGCCCTTGGAAGGTTTTCAAGGGAAACACTTCGCAGACCAACTCTGGTGGTCTCACTCTTCATACGTACGACGTCGCGTCAAGCACATGGTGGAACACGTTTGCACTACAGGTGAGCCTGCCCCCCCTATTGACATCACGGCTTTCATCCATGACGGGTCTCTTTTGAAGGTCGCTTTCCACATCAATCCTCTCTTCAATGAGTCTGGAGAGCTAATAGGTACGATGCCTCACGCTGTAAAAGTTCGAAGGCACGAGACAGAGGACTCGTTCGATGCGTTGGCAGGTCAACTTCTGTATTCCTTGAGAGAAGATGAGAAAGCATTGCAACTCCTCGAAGGTGTGATGGAGATTCTCCCTATACCCTTGGTACTAGTTAACTCGGAAGGAGTCGCAATCACCAACAACAAAGCGGCTCGGGATTCAACCCGAGGATCTGCGAACTTGGAAGGCATTGAAAAGTGGTCTGGAGATTACTATCGTCCTGATGGCACGATATATACCAACCAAGAGACTCCCTTGGGAAGAGCGTTGAGTTTGGGTGAGGAAGTTAAGGATGAGTTGATGATTGTTCGCTTTAAAAACCTAGATCACGTGGAGGGGATCAGAGCTTCAGCTAGACCCATCTACTACCACGGAGAGATGCTAGGTGCCGTCTGTTACTGGACTTCTGAACCGGAGTTGACCCATGCCGACCTCAAATGAACTCATCGAAGAGTTGGTCTCCCTCACAAGAGGGTCTCTCCGCAGTGTCGAAACTGACCACGCCGAACTTCGTGCCGACGTTCGAGTCCTGGAAGAGCGCGTCAACAATCAAGCCTCAAATACACAACGTCTTGAAGGTGACCTGACGTCTCTAAAGACGTCAATCGACGCGTCTCTCTCGAAAGGCTTTGATGACCAAGACAAACTCTTGATAGGGCACAAAAAGTCACTTGACGCTGCAATTTCTGCCGTCAAAAATGCGGCAAAGGAAGAGCTTGCCGAGTACAAGAAAGCCAACGATGAGCTAGTAAAGAAGCAAGAAGAACGCATCAACAAACTTGAACAAGCACACGCAAAGTATCTTGGAGCCGCTGCTGTTGCAGGAGCGGTTCTCGGATTCATTGCATCTCTTGCCAAAGGAGCGCTGGGACTATGACTGGAATGAAAACACTGAACTACACCGAAATCACGGACCTTTTGCCGGGAGCGAGCGCGAACGTGCTTCAGCGTTTTGGGTGGGATGAAGAAGGAACGCGCCTCAAGGTTGACGGGTCCCTTGGACCTCTCACCCGAGGTGCGACCTTCTACGTCCCTGAAGCCTCGGGCCAGATTCTTGTCAGCTACGCCTTGGCAGAGATGATCTTGGGAGCACAGGAACAACCTATCGGACGCAACATGGGGCCATTCGTCGCCAAGTATTACATGCAGGACTTCGACCCCAAGAAGAACTACGGTGCGTGGTGCGCCTCATTCTCAGGCTGGTGCGTCCGTCAGGCTTACGGGAAGGATGCCCCTTACTCGTGGAGTGCGCGCCGCCTGTTTAAGCGTGCTCGTCTCTGGGAACATGGCCATGAAGTCTCCTTGACTGAGTCGAAACCTGGAGACCTGATTCTTTGGTCACGTGATTCAGCGGGACCCTGGAACGGTCATATCGGAATTGTATGTGGAGAGGACGCGGAACACGTCTACACAATCGAAGGTAATGCAGGACCTTTCGTGAGAATTTACCGATACTCGAAGGCTGATGATTTGAAGATGCCTCGCGATCCTTGCTTGGGTATCTGTCGCATCACCCATCCAAAAGCCTGAGAGGTGAACCAAATGTTGTTGAAGACCCACCCTACACTACCGTCCCGCAGGCAGTTTTACTGTCCCGCATGTGACACTGAACACGCCTTCAACAACATTGGTTGGACCATCACTGATAAGGGAGGAGTCACAGTCTCTCCTTCTATCCGAGTGACAGGAGGTCGCACTGATGACGAAGGCGTCTTCCACGAAATCTCATGCCACCTCTTCATTCGAGAGGGCAGGCTGCACTACTGCAAAGATTCTCAGCATGATATGGCAGGAGAGGTGCTCCCTATGATCCCGTACGAAGACCTTAAGATGGGCTGAACCCCGTCTCAAACCTCAAAAGACCCGAACGGCACTTAAGCCGTTCGGGTCTTTTTGTTTAGACGGTGAAGTCTTCGATGGCTTTGAGCACCAGAGCTGCCGCTTCATCTGCGTTGTTGAAGCCTACCAAGGTAGAGATGTTACGTTGGGAAGGCTCCTCGACGAATTTGAGATCGATGCGGGCCTCTTCCCACTTGGCTTCTCCGTACTTAGGGAAGGTGTACGGGTGCCTCACATCCATCTTGAGCCACATCCTACTGTCGGGTAGACCTATCAGCCTCCAACCCTCATCGACTACCCAAGAGTCTGGAATCTGTGATGCGATTTCGTTCATCATGTCTAGGTATGGGCTCATATCTCAACTCCTTCGGATTAAATGCAGGTGGTGGGATTCGAACCCACGCTTTACAGATTTTCTTACCACTACAGTTTTCACTGCCACTTAGAGGTGTTTGTGGTCTGGACTATATCATCACCCTCGTCTTTCACGTTAGGGTGCCGGACGCTACTCTGGTTTATTCATCTTGACCAGTAGTCTCTACACCTTCCCCATCCTTGGGGCTTGGCTCGGGATTGCCATCGTCATTACACGTTAAGGGTTCCCCGAATTCATCCGGTTCAATCTCAAAGTCTCCTTTGAGACGCTCAAATTTTAGTTTCGTGTAGGAACGATTAAACTCAAAATCAGGTAGTTTATCCATTTTACCCTGTTGAACTAGAGCGCCGTATTTCCCAACACAGCTTCTAGAGCAAAAGGGACCTGCTTGACCTCGATACAGATTGGAAGAGAGCTTCCTAAGTCTCTTACCGGAAGACGTGAAGTCTTTTCCACACATGATGCATGTGAAGTCTTGACTTGCAAGTGTCCGAGCATCTTGTCTAGCATGTTCAGTTCTGGACAGAACTCTCAAATTAGAAAGGTCATCGTTTGTGAAGTCACAGTCAATATGGTCAACAGTCTCACGGGCTTCCAAATATTTACCGAGATGAATCTCCATTAGATATTTGGGGTATGATACCGTCTTTCTCTTTCCCGTCTCCAGATGGACTAGGCAAACATGCTTTCGACCGTCTTTCCTCGTGTAAGGACCATATATTTTGAAATCTTCGTACACACTCAACTCTGTTAAAGTCTGTTGCCTCTGCCACTGGGCTACACCCGCGTTGCTTTTATTCGTCCTACCCGGACCTAGGTCAAGCATCCTAGGACAATCACTGACCGACAAATATAACCCATCAGCTATAGAGATCTAGAGCACGTCACTTCTCCAACCCACTTTCCTCCAAATAACCTGACAAACTCCCAGAAAGCGGGGAAATTTGTGTTCGGCAATTGAACTATAGTTAGGGGTCGTGCTCATTAGGACAAATTCTCATCTTACACTCCTGTTTAGTCTCGCGCTTGTCAAGCCTATTCTCTTCACAGAAAAAGAATAGAGGCTCCTCCTAAAGCGAACCACGTACCTCCTGATATAACACACAAGGCGAGGCCCGTCAAACGGAGAACCCACAACCAACGTCGATCAGTCAAGGTGGCCTTCCTCAAGTCGGCCCTCTCATGGAAGCCCAGTGACCCCGTGATAGTGTCAATGACACCTCCCCAGAAGAAGATCCCCAGTGCCCAACCCAAGATACCGGGTACAAGTGCCGTGAGAGGCAGGCAGACGAGAGCTACGATGCCTGCAAGGCGCGGTGCCATGCCGATGATGAACTTGTCACTTTGTGTCGCCTCCCTGATTGGAGTCCACTGGATCGAAGCCCAACGTACTCCCCCTTCAGGCATCTTACGGGGCAAGAGGTTAATCTTGTGCCACGTCTCACCTACAGTGAACCTCACTGCCGAGAGGTGGAGCCTCTCATGCAAGTAGGCCCAGAAGAGGAAGACCGGAACTACGAGCACTATGAGTACCAGAAGCGCCCACGTCATTGGAAGGAGTCGGGGATATCAGTCAGGACGTGACTGTAAGGGAAGACGATGACTTCATTCTTCTCTTGATCCAAGACCTTCTCGAAGGTCACCTCAACACCTGCCGAAGTGTTGCAGATGCTCTCGACTCCTGCAAGGAAGTATAGGTTCTCACGCTGCGTCTTATCGCGAGCCAGACAGACGTAGAGCTTCTCGTCCTCGTGGTCGGGGTACGTCGTCAGGTACTTATGAGTCTTGAGCTTCTCGTCCTGCTTGTTGCGCACCGCGAGGGTGATCTCTTGCCAAGTTGCCATGTCAGGTCCTTTAGTTCAGGTGTTTGAGTTTGTAAGGTCCTCTGGGGTCACCCCAAAGAGCTTCATGAGGGTGTCTGTGGAGATCTTTTCCCTGTGCCAGAGGTCGTACAGTGTAGTCTTCGGCATGACTGCAACAGCGTGAGTTGCAGTCGAGGCTGTCACGCTTCGGTGGTCGTCAAGAGGGACCAGTTCAGAGAGTTTGTTGGAGTTCTCGGGTTTGCTAAAAACCACTGGACGGGCCTCGTTAAACTTCTCAGCCGTGTCCTCGAAGATCGTCAGATCGTCAATCATCACTTTCAGCTTCATTCTTCCACCTCACCGTACCCCATGGCATCGAGATGCTCGTTGAGGTTGTTTTCTGTGTCTAGGTCACGGATATCTCCGAGCCAGCGACCGTACTTGCCCGTCTTGTAGGTCTTCACTAGAACCCTACCGTCAGGTGCGTGGTCCGCGAGCCAGTCCTTCGTGGCGTCCGAAGCGATGAGTCCTGCGGTATACTCCGCTGAACTCTTCTTCACCCCATAAATTTCTGGCGTGTTGACATTGAGCAGACGAACTCGAATCGTCTGGTAGTTCCTGAACCCCAGGTCTACCGACAAATCGAGCGTATCTCCGTCCACTACGCGAAGCACCTTCGCTTCACGTACATAATCTTCACCTTGTGTCATCTTTCCCTCTCTCAGTTGGACCGTAGGTCGTCGACACGACTCCAAGGGAACACTCTTGTGGGTCCGTTAGCGTCAATGAATTGAAGAGTTACCCCGGAAATCCCGTACGACACCTTGTTGAAAGGTTTCACCAACATGTGCCCCCCTCGTTCAATGATGAAACGGTCTTTGGAAAGTATTAATCTCCACTCTGCCGTCTCGCCGCGCCATTTACGTTCAAATACCTCAAGAGCTTCCGATCTCGTGGGGGTGGGATTCGGTCTGCCTGTGATTTCATTTATGTCGCTCATGTTCTCTCCAAAAAAGGGATCAGGATTCGAGGTGAAGCCAGTCCCGTGTTGCTGATTGTGTGCATTCCACCTCCAATATTCAGGCGGGAGGTCTGACCGTCTCCAAAGTACGTGCAGGAATGTGTCTCTATCCAGCCGTATTGCTTCGTGAGGACCTCGATGTCCTTCTTTGCGATGTGGTATCCGTATTCGTTCGTGCAGTCCACTACGCGGGCCGTGAGACCCTTCTGAAGAAGAAAGGTCATTGCATTGTCGATAAGGAAGTCAAACTCCTCTTCCCAGTTCTCAGGTTCAACAAATGAGAACTGCTCCAACTTTCGGAACTCTTTGCAACGAAGGAACCCTTCGTAACTGTCTTCAAGCCTCCAGCATTGGTTGAACGCGTAGTACCTTGAAGGGGCAGCTACCTCTTGGTCCTTGAAGTAGTGGAGGATGCCTTGTTCTGCCGACCCGGACAAGAACAGACCCTCTTCTGCCTTCATGGTGTCAGGCATGAAGGTGTCACGAAACTGCGCCTGCATAACCTCCATTGGGAGAGCGCTTGGTATCGAGAGAAAGACGAAGCCTTTCTCTATCAAAAGGTCTTCGAACTCCCTGAAGAGATCGCGCTCAAGCTTGGCTTGCTCAGGTGTGAGTTTGGGAACCACCTTCAAAGGACAGGGTCTACCGTGAGGAAGAGCACCCCGTCCTCTTTAAGCTCAACCAAGATTCCTGGCAGGATGCCTGAAATCATCTCAACGTCACCGAGTTGATTCATTGTCATTGAGATCTGGTCGCAGAATTCGTAGTAGTCGCCCGCCAACTCGAAGGACCTTAGAGACGCTGCGGTATTTTTCTTGCTCCAGGGACCTCCCTCCTTCAGAGGGGTGCCGTCCGCGTTTCTGAGGTGGTCCTCATCTCCTTGGGGCTTCCAGAGGGCACCTTCCCAGGGACTCTGACGTACGAGTATGTGACTCAGTAGACTGGATACGGTACTCCCTGTCTCGGCAAGATCCATGCCGTTCATACCCTCCTCGTCGAATCTAGCGATGGATTTCTTCTGTGCGATGCGGTGAGGATGTGCCTCAAACGCCTCTTCGTAGAGACGCAGGGTTTCAGGGTCAGCTTCGGGTTCAGGATACACCATGGGAAGCACTACGGCAGCAAAGATGACCTCGGCTACTGCTGCAATGGCGTCATCAGTTAGGGTGGCGAGGTCCTCCTCTGTGAGGAGGCGGAAGTCGGGTGGCACGTCCTCGCCAGACTCCAAAAGAGGTTTAAGGCTGGCGTTTACGTACTCTATAATTCTACTTGCTAGACTCACTTTATTCTCTCAATCTACGGTGAAGGGATACATTGGGTCCCAGAACTCATCGCTGTCTATATCGTATTCGTCGTCGTCGTCGAAATCAAAGCTGAGTTGCACGTCAGGTAAACCGGGTTGAGCCTTCATAGACTCCTTCTTGGAGTCGTTTTCTTTGGATTTTTCCAGGTTCTTTTTGATTCTACGTCGCTTCTTACGGGCGGTCTCTTTGTCTTCGATTCGACCTTCCCCTTTGCAAAGGAGGCATTCTTCGATGACATTGAATCCTATATATTTGCCAGAACCCTTGCAGTCAGGGCACTTCTTTTTTGGCATCTTCACTCTCCTGTCGGAAGACCGACCTCCTGAGTTCGCTGAATTGTATGAGGCTCTCCAAGGTGTGCCCGTGTCGCTCTGCAACACCTGCCACGGCCCCTATGATGTCAGACAACTCAATCAACAACAGGATCTCCTGACCACGTGTCTCGGCATCTACTGCTTCATCCAACTCTTCTTGAACCTTTGAAAGTTCTCCGTAGACGCCCGAGCGGATCGGATGTACGTGGAAGTAGGACTTTTTATGTTTGACTGACATGGAGGTCCTCTACAAAAACAAAGGCCCCTCAACGCTGAAGCGTGAGGGAGACCTCAGAAGGGTTGCTTCAGCAGGACCCGTATCTATACGACATGAAGCCGCCTTCAATTCCGACTCCGACGAACCCAAGCTCATCGAGACGGGCGAGGTCCTCCGCACTGACTTGTTCCTCGTCGACGCAGACATACATGACGTCATGCTGACAGTGGGTGGGGAACTGCTCAGGGTCGATGTACTTCTCGAAGATCTGAAACGCTTCGATGAGGTTTTTGATGTGACTCATATTACTTCCTGTTGTGGACGATGACCTTACCCATCGTGTCAATTTTACCGTGAACGCTGCCTTGAACCTCGACACGACCCATCGTGTTTATCTTGGACCCTACATCCCCGTTGACGTCGACCCGACCTTGCGAGTCGACACTTCCACCAACGTTTCCGCAGGTCACACGTCCCTGAGTATGGATTCCGTGACCCACCTCCCCTGACACGTCGACTCTACCTTGAGTCGACACACTGCCGTGTACACTACCATGTACCACGACATCTCCGCTGGTGTCAAGCCCCTTCAGGTCTCCTTTGACCTCTACCTCCAGACGAAGAACACCGTCTTTGGTCAGCGGCTTGATGTGGTTGTGAGGCACCCCGTCGATATGCAACACATTGTTGATGAGGTTGATCTGGGGGTTGCCTTCCCCTTCATACGTAGCTCCGTTGATGACAACTTTCCACTTCGCCCCATTCTGTGTGATTTGAATTCCCATGACCTTTGATACATCCTTATCTGGAGCAAATTGTGATTCAGAGACTGCGGCTCGCATCTCAGCTAGAGCGGTAGGAAACTCAGTTGAATTCGTGGTAGACAACCCGAAAAGTTGCGACCGCGTGTTTGCACGGGATCGTCTTGCCATGACGATGAGCAGGACAGGTACAAGACACGTTCCGATGATAAAGATCCCACTTAACATCGTAAACAGTTCCACTATCATTGGACACCTTAGCTCGAATCACCTTGGTGGTGAAGTTGACTTGAAGATCGTCAACTCGGTGAAGATATCCGTCGCTCCGACGGATGATAGTGTGCCCTGCTTTGGCCTTGACGACGGCGGCGAGCATGTTCAATTCAGACTTCACGAGAGACTCCTTATTCAGAGAGGTTGTTCCTTCAACGCCCTTTGATGATACCACCTTAGACCCGAAAGACAACCTTGTCAATGATCGTAAAGCGTTGTTTTTCTCTCTTGACATCCCTGCATGACCGTGCTTAGGACGCAAAAGAGCCACAGTAAGAAAATACTGTGGCTCTTTTGGTTCAGTCTGTCAAGGGGGGTCAGTCTTCGCAGTCTTCACCGTGATGACAATGGCCGGGGTTCTCTGCGTTCTTGCAATGTCCATAGCCGTGTCCTTGTCTTGGGTGTCCATCGTCACCCAGGCACTCAGGATCGGGTTGATGAGGACACTGATGTTGATGAGGACAGTCTCCCGGATGTGCATGTCCGCACGTCTCATCACACTCGGATGGAGGCTCTTCCACGGGAGGGTCTATGCAGTAAGGAGCCACGTCTTTCACGACAATCACGGGAGTATGCACGTCACACTCACACTGGAGAGCCGGGTCCAGCTCTGCCCAAGCCAGAATCTCTTCCCCAAGTCCCAAGGGGGTTGAGTGATCGATGTCATTGGCGTAGAGGAAGTGATGACCTTCTAGTCCTGCCAATACAGGGTGTGGACCTTGCTCCATTGAGACCTTGTAGGACTCTCCTCGGTTGTTGTCCGTCAGCACCTCACAAGTCCTCGTACCGTTGGAGTAGTTCTCCAGGTGTACAAGACCTTCGGTGCTAACTCCAGCGTGCTGACCCCATGACAGATCGTCTCCCGACATCACGAGACCTCCCCCTTGAGCCACGAAGGCTTCCAGGGTAGTGATGGTACGTGCATCGTCGATAGGATGTCCAGGGTTAGAGAACCACACTGCATCATAATGCTTGACGTCTCTCCAACGGAGACCGTCTTGGGGTTCCTCCTTGAAGGTCACATCGTACCCTGCGTCACGAAGCCAATCACGTACCTGGATAGGGTCATCCTTGAACTCATCGTTGTGGTCGTCGTCACGTACCACGAGAACCTTGACACCGGGGCAAGGGTGATCGTGCGTAACCCAACCCATGGCATTCTCGGTAAGACGCCTTGCCTTTGTAACAGGAACGTCAGGGTTTGTCAACTGTAGTACGATTCCTACGATTCGGTGTCCCAGAACCTCCTCCCCTTCACATACGACGGGGCAATCTGGACCGCAACAATCTTCCTCGCAGGGAGGAGGACAGTCATCTCCAACACAAGGACACTCAGGTCCTTCGCAAGGGGGCGGACACTCAGGACCGCAACACTCAAGGTCGCATTCCATATCCCCTCCGTCCATGTCGCCCCCGTCCATATCTGCGTCAGGGCCGGAATCTCCAGAGTCAGGGTCCCCAAGATCGGGGTCTCCTCCCGTGTCTCCTGCATCGGGCGTTCCCAAGTCAGGTTCAGGAACGCACTTGGCTTCGCCAGCGGTCCAATCTCCCTCCCAACCTCCAGTCAACACGAATCCAGGTTCGCAGGGGTCTTGCATAGTGAGTTCTCCGCCAACACAAGCTGGCAGGAACATCATCAGAGCCATCAGGCTCAAAAGTAGCTTCCTCATATTCACTTCTCCTCCATTGTCGTAACGGTGCTTTCCGTCTCCGTCACGATCTTATCTGTGGGCGCGACGGCTTCACCTCCAATTTCTACGATTCGGAACTCCACACGACGATTCAAAGCCCTCCCTTCCTTGGTGTCGTTGGTTCGAATAGGCTGAGCTTCTCCGTAACCTACCGCTTCCAGGCGGCTCTTATCCAGACCTCCACGACGGGTGAGGAACCTCACCACAGACTTGGCGCGTCGCTCGGATAGTTTTTGGTTGTGAGCGTCTGAAGCTCGGGAGTCGGTGTGACCCTCCACACGAATTCGTGTGATTTGAGGATTTGCCTTCAGGGCTTCCGCAACCTCCATCAGAAGAGAGTACGACACTGGCTTGATGACAGCCTTGTTTGTGTCGAAGTGCACCTTCTCGCTCACTACTACGTGAGTCTTGGTGATGACTACGCGAGGGGTGGGGTCCTTCTCAGATACCTTGGGTTCATCACACTCATCACACGAACATTCTACACAGGAAGGAGTCGCGGGCTCGTCCTTCTGCACTTGAGGAGCCCATGTCAAGCTCGTATAAACTCTGAAGTTTGGCGAGCCGATACCTGAATTGAAGCCCGTTCCTGCACCGATCTGGACAATCGCGGCCTCGTTGGGGAGCCAGCGGAGTCCAGCGACCACCTCAAAGGGAGTCCCAGTGGGAGCATCATCAAGGCCCACATTTCCGAACCCCGTGGCTTCTAGAGCCAGCTTATCTGCGAGGGGGACGAGAGCACCTAGACTGTACCGTACCATGTCGTCTGATACGTGGCTCAAGGCTACCCGGCGAGGGCGCACCTGATACGCAAGGTTGGCCGCCAACTTCAGCCCCTCTTCAGTCGCGTAGTCTAACACCAAGCGAGGTTCAACACGGAAGGTTCCATCTCCGTTAAAGGAGTTGACATCTCCCGTAGGAAGGTATACAGTGGCAGCAGCAGCGAGACCGAGGCCCGCTTCACCGTCTTGTCGTCCGAAGATACGAACCTTGGGTACAAACCTCATGTCACCAACGGCGGAAGAGCTTAGCTCACCTCCCCCGTTGTAAAGGTCAAGGTTTCCTGCTTGGTTTAAGACTACAGGCAAGGTCAGGGCCAACTCAAGACGGTCTCCAAGCCCGAACGCAAGACCGATGTCGCCCGCGAGACGGCGACGCATGGGCTTGGTGATGACTCGGTTTGTACCAGCGTCCACCGCCTGTACGGAATCGTTGGCATAGTTCAGAAAGATACCTACCGAAGGCATCTTGTGAGGTCGCACGTCGGTGGTGTCGACGTTCAAGATGTTTTCTCTTTGAGCCGCTCGTGGCTCAAAGTTATCTGCCTGGAATGAGGTGCTTTGCGCCATCACCGGGGCGGTGATGCACACTGACAGGAGTGCCAGCAAGGGAACGATCTTCTTCATGACTTCCTCGATTTTAAAGATCAAATGACACAAGATTCAGGACGACGGTCCTCTTGTGCGTTGAAAACCTATAGTAGACCCTCTAAATTCAAAGAGGATTGGGCAAATTCGCTGCCCACGGCGTCAACTGTGAAAAGTGAAGATGCACAAAAACGTCTCCGGTTCTTGACACTAGTTTTCTTCGATAAGCGTCTACGATGTTTCCGAATTGACGATGGATTGCAGGGTTAAACTGACCTATGAATCCCAGATAAGGGAACGACTCATATACAGCAGCGGAACTTACTCCTACCAAGACAGACATCCCCCCTCCGTTGTTAAATTGAGTACGTGCCGATACAAAAGACCCGTCTACCTCATTAGGCTGGTTTGCTACGGTGAGGTTGTCCAAGAATCCTGGGGTCGAGTAGTCAATGTCAAATTCGGTGACAGAACGTTCAGTCTGTCCTGTATAGTGCCACCATTGGGAAACACTTTGCGTAGGACGAGGAGAAGCCGCTGTGCTATTGGCCACGTTCATATGAACAACGCTATTAGGGTTGAAGTCATACGCGGGTACATTTGGAATTACGTCGAAGGTGAGGTAATTGTCCGCATATCCCCAGTAACTGTACCCCTGATTAGAGATCTCGTAACCGCTGTAGAAGAAGAACGCCGCGTTATCCTCATCTTCAATGATATAAAACACGTTGTTAGCCGCGTTTATAAACCAGAACTCAAAAGGTACACCAGCCGTTATTCTGGTAGGGTAAAACGTGTCGACGTCTATATTGGGGTCGTCTCCGGCAATCAGTCTTGACTCGAACCCACCGTCTATGGCAAACATGAGTGCCATAGTTTGATCTGTTGCAGTGCTGGCGTCTCCGGTACTATAAATAACAGAATTCCCCAAGCTACTGGCCACGTCTTCCGTAGACCCATTAGGCATGGTGACCAGTATCTCCTCCCCCCCAAAGTTTGAAGTCAACGTGAAGTAATCACGTTCAGAGGTACCCGAATCAAACACATACACAGGTCCTACAGTCCAGGTGGTCAGGTTAGCTGCAAGAAAACTTTGGAATTCCTGAGCTTTTCCAGCTCCAGGCGTCCCCGCCAAATATTGATATCCAATTCGTGCCATAGTTCAACTTCCAGGGCTAGACGGCCATATAGTTCGGTTAGGTACGTACGGGAAGCATAAGGTCTGAGTGAACTTCACAAAGTTCCCACCGTCGTACAGAGAGTTAAGATCTCGGTTATTAGGACCCATGACTCTTATGACGTCCGAGTCAATCCACCCTTTGAAGTACGCCGGGTCTTGCAGAGCGATTACATCCCAGGGATAGGTTCCATCGGATAAGGGGACATTGAAGGAGGTGAAGATATCGTTGAAGAAGTCAGTGGTTATAAGAAGGGCTCCCGTGTCTGTTTGGACTTGAAGGCAATCCGCACCAAGGGCTCCTTGAGCCGAATTAGAAAAACTGACTTCGAAGCTCAACGCGCCATGGGTTTCCACATCAGTTGACCTGTAAGGAACGATGATATTACCCATTGTGACAAGATATCCAGGCTCCAACAGAAGGCCCTGAGTAGCGTAGAAGGTCAGGAAAGGCTTCTCGTCATCGGCTACTGTCAAAAATCTGGATTGGACTTGACTATCACCCTGGTTGTCGAATACAAACCCACGCAAAGGCGTCGCGGGCATAAAAGTAACCAAGTCTGTATATGGATTTGTAGTCGGTGCGCTGAGGTCACCTCCTGCCAAGGTTCCATCTGCAAGGTTGTACCCGAAATCATACGGGTCTGTCGTACCCCCAAACTGAGAGTAGTGAATTCCCGGCGTTCCGTCAAAGCCCAAGTTTACTCCACCTCCCGTGTCGAAAAAGTAGGTAGAGGCTTGGGCAGCCTCCACAATTTCGTTAAACTCAGATTCGTTCGCGCCGTTATTTCCAGGTAGAATCCATGTCCAAGCGGGTCCCGTATTAGAACCTCCGCTCCGATGGAATATCGTAAAAGCGTAACCATTAGCCGTTCCGCTAAGACCTTGCCATTTAGCTACGTCTGATACCATCCAATTTGTCGCCAAAAGGTCTGGGTCGAGAGCGGCCCGATACGCATCTCTGAAGGCAAGAACTTGAACATCCGCGTTCTCTTCTGTAGTGCCTCCCAGTGCAGAGGTGTTTGGGTCCCAGTCGGGTAGAGTTACATAATAACGAGCCATGATGACCTCGACAATAGATTGAGGGGGTAAAGTTCATAGAGAAAGATTTAAAGGAAGATTAAGCTATACCAGCGTTGTATATAGCCAGTATGTCTCCCGCAGCTTGAGCCGTGTTGATTATCATCACAGCGTCTTGCGTGTAGGTGAGAGCGCTCGCGCTCTCCAGTCCGTTGAAACGTCCTCCTACTACCGCAGTCCCCGCTAAAGTCGCCCTTCCATTTGAGCCCACCGTCGTGGTACCTTGAGAGACCCCGTTAAAGTAAAGCTCCGCCGTAGTCCCCGAGAACACGATTGAGACCAGGGTAGCTACTCCGGTACGAGGAAGTGACACACCAAAGGACCGGTAGGACGTATCAAAAATACCCACGTTTGGGGTTGTCCCTCCGTTCGCTAATTCCCAAAAGATAGCAATTCTAGGGGACTCGTGATCAAACAGGTACTGATCAACTGCCGCACTGCCCGCAGGCTCTGTCGTTGCTGTCCAAAAGTGATAAGTCCTCCCTGCGGAAGAAGCTAACCCGAAGTTTGGAATTTCGACGAAGGCTCCCTCTCCATACTCGAAGCTTTGACCTCCGTCTGTAAGGAGAGGGGTCTGTTGCACGTCCACGCCCCTTCGTTGTCCATTGGAGCCATTGCCAGATACGTCTCGAAGGATACCTGTAGAGGGCGGGTCGTCATGAGGGTATATGCGGTCGAAGTCGTACGTGTTTTGGATAGAAGTGATATAAGGAGTCGCATCACCCAGAGGGTCTCCGTAGTCGTCTTCAAATTCATAGAAGTTCAGTAATCTTTGAGCCTCCGAATACGTGCCGTTGAAGGCTCGCAGGAATAGAAGGTCAGAAGGAAAGAAGTTCGTCACGTTAGACTCAAAATCCCCTGAGCTTGAACGCCCTCCGATGAGGTTACCCGTCTGAAGGATCGTTCGTAGGGACCCTTCCGTAATAGAGGCTACTATGGTACCGTTTAGACGTATCGTAAATACGGCACCTCTCCGCTCAAAGATGACGTGATGTGGCACGTTAATAGCCTGAGAGGTAGTAGATAGAGTGACATCAGGTAGGGTGCCATCAGAACCCAGGAAGATCTCGAAGCCGTTGTTGTATCTGAGCGCTATCTTCCCGTTGTCAGCGGCTTCTAAATACTGCGAGAATATTGTTTGAACTCCTCCTGACTGAAGAAGTCTTACTGCGGTCTCCAAGGTAAAGTTCGACGTCTCAGACAGGATGGGGCTAAGGGGGTTCTCCAAACTGTATACGTCGTTGCCGTCGAAGGTGAGGACAGGGTTCCCTTTGATAGCATTGTCGTTGAAGGTCGCTTGAGAGGCTACGAGAGCCTGGGTCGGCTCAAGGCTACCGTTTTCGTTAGGTAAAGTGACGACGGGCGTACCTGTTCCCTGTACGATGGTTTTAACCGTGACGGCCAGAGCCTCTTCCAAGAGCACTGAAAGGTCCTCTACCTTCGAGGCCGAATTCAAAAGGGTCACGCGTTCTGGTTGATTATCCCCAACGGGAGTGACCGTAGCTACGGAGTTTCGGTCTGAGAAGAATTGAGGTCCATTCTTTGTACCCGGAATTGGAGGCTCACTTGATCTGTAGGGCAAGACCAGACAGTTGAAGGAGTAGAGGAATTCTTTGGACCCCAGATTAGACTGGCCATCCGATACGTCAACGACGAAGGTACCCGATTTGGTGTCTCTTGCCTTAAATAAGGCAATCCCATTGGTCAAGGTCTTCGTGTCGTCGCCAGCTTCTCCATAGGTACCGTTCTCATCAGCGTCAAACACAATGTTAGCGTCAGAAGCTATCAGTTGAACAACGGTAGTCGAATCAGACACGACGATTGCCCCTGACACATCAAGAGCACGCACTTCGACAACGAAGTCTCCTTCGGTCTCTACGACGGAAGGAACTCTAATTTCAAAGCTATCTATCATCAGTCACTCCTCATAACGGCAGGCGATATTTACGGGCCAAATAGTCCGTATAGGTTTTGATGCGGTCTTCGGACATGGCTTCGTTACGGAATTGTAGATAAGACATCCATCCCGTATACCTGTTTGCAGTTGTACCTCCCCCGTCCTGATCCCCTATGGTGATACCCTGAGAGGCCGTGTTCAAGAGGAAGGTCTCTTGAGTCCTCAAGACTCCGTTTTGATATATCTTGAGTTCTGTCCCGTCATAGGTTACCGCTATGACTTCCATAGCCCATGAGGGGGAAAATACCTGGGTGGACGCGACAACATTGTTGGAGAATTGCCACACGTCGGTGAACCCTCCTGTAGCATTCTGAATGAAAATAAGGAAGTCTTCCCCACCCGTATTGGGGCCGTAGGACCAGGGTATACCGTCTGCGGCGCCTCCCTTGTACGGGCATCCTACCCAAAATACGGTCCTGGGATCAGCCCCAAGTGCGGGTACCGTGGGAGAGTTGTAAACTGAGGTCGCATCAAAATACAAGGTAGGTAGCCCCGCAACCAAAGTCGCGCGGTACTCAGCTTGCAGAGACACCGTACCCTGGGTCGCGTCAGCCGTGCCTGTCTGGTCGGTCATGGTAGGTACAGGGTCTCCTTCGACATACCCGGTTTCTTGGAGGATGTCGAATTCGAACACCTCGTTGTTTACTACGGGTTTGGAGCGTAAATACCTTCCGTACTTGACATTGTATCCGTATGCGATACCACGCGCTTCCGCCTCTCTTAAACTGCGAGAGTACAAGGCCAACTCGTACAGGCTACCGTCAAATCCGGGCTGCTGTGTCGAGTTGCCTATCCGGGTATTCAGGTCAGTAGCAGGTGTAAAACCTGTCAACGTAGTGTCTCCGGGGAATTTTGCGTTTCGTTCCACGTCGGCGTCATTTACGCTACGTCTGGCTCCGACGACCTCCGGTGTTATCTTACCAAAAGGTCGTGTTAAAATCGGTGTTTGGTTGGCGTGTTCGTACAGGAGGCTGTTCGACCCGTTGTAACCCAAAGAGAACCCCTCATTTAGATTCTCTTCAGTGGTGACAAGCGTTCCCGATAGGCCCGAAGAGTTCTCCGCGAAGGCTACCACCGTTAGCGCGTCTCCAACCCCGTTAGAGATCGCCGCTGGAATGACCAGAGAGTCTCCCCCATCAAAGGACAAGGCAGGAAGCCCGTTCAAAGCGTCCGTGACATACGTCGGTTGCGCGGCACCTACAAGCTGAGCCGCATCATTTGTGTTGAGCGTCAAGTCGGTCCATGCAGTCACAGGGTCCGTGTTGACATAAGCGGTACCTGGAGTGTCGGCTTCAAACACGGCGAATGCGTCTGGAATGTCTTCCGGGTTGTAATAGGTGCCGTAGATGTAGCTTTCAAAGTAGTCTTTGTAGAAGGGACGGCTTGAAGCTGCAACGGCGTGAAATCCTATAAAACCTGGAAAGTGATCAGACGGAGAGGTAGAGTCAAGCTCTGCTCCTAGCAAGTATCGATCCGAAGAGATGACAGTGGAGTTCAGAGTTTGCTGAATCTCCAGCTCCCCGTCGACAAAGACCTCTATTTCCTGCGAGGCACCACTATGCCTGACAGTGACTACATAGAACTCGTTAGGCGCGAAGGTGTTTGTCGACGCATAGGTCGTCGTGTCAAACCCATCAAAAACTTCAAAACGATCCGAGGTGCCGTTGTATCCTACAAGAACCCTGTTACCTCCAGTAGAGGTGTTGAAGCTGAAGATATACCGGACTCCTGAAGTTCCCGTGGGCTGGAGGAAAGCCGTAGCCGTGTATGCCCCCCCTTGCTCTCCTACTACGTCCGAAATACCAGACCACTCAAAATAGTCACCTGACCCGTCAAACGCCATCATAGGAAAGCCGTTAAAGACGTTTTCTGTGTACGTAGGTCGATAAAAAGTAGAGGTGGAAAGCTGTGTGGGAACAGAACGGCCTGTCAGTTCTCCTACACGAGTCATGTTGCTTGCCGTGGTGAGCCAAGGAGCAACACGGACATCTACAAAGTTGACGATCAAGGGGTCATTTAGTACCCTGACTTCGACTCCCTGCCCGTAAAGGCTTTCAAACTGGAAGATGAAGTCCTCACTGCTTTGGACTTCAAAGCCGTTAAACGCTAACGAGGCAATCTGACCGTCAAGGAAATTACCTGGGATGCCGTCGAAAGCAGAGCCTGACGTTGAGTTGGCCCCAATCAACGTCCCGTATTGACCTATACGTCGAGTACCCACATCCGTCACACTGTCTTCCAATACGCCGTTAAGATACAAGCTGAACGTGTCCCCTTCCCTCGTCAAGACGACTTGACAGACCTCCCCGGTGACTATAGCCGTTGTGGTGAGGAGGTTCTCGTCAGGTTGTGTGCCGTCTGAGGTCAAATCGACCCTGAAACCGCTTTGGTAACTCAAGAGCAACGACCCACTGTTGGCTTCAGTGATCCATTGGGCAAAAATAGCTTGCGTCCCTACCAAGCTATTCAAGCTGACGACGGCTTGTAGCGTGAAATCCCCCGTGGCCGGGATGACCGGAGCAAGATCTGAATTCAGGATACGGTAAAAGTCGTTCCCCGAGAAGGCATACACTGAATTGCCGTAGGGCAGGAATTCAGTCTCCAACGTCGCTTGATTAACTGACGTAGGCTGCTTGACCCTATACGAAGTCAAACCCAACGCTCTATTTTGAATCGTAGGTAAAAGCGTGGCGTCTGGGTCAGATTCTACGTTTGCCTGTAAAGAGAGATCTCCCCCCGCAAACATAGTGAGGTCTTCTATTTGAGATTTAACCTTGAGGAACTCTCGGATGTCTCCCACTTCGGTGAATCCGTAGGTTGCCGTAGAGTCGTACCAAACCCCTTCGATTTTACCGATGTGGTACAAGTTACCGTTGTTCAGTTTCCCAAAGTTTGCGACCACGAGATGGGGTCCTGCGTCGGTAACGATCGTTCCCGTCGTGCCTACCTCAACGCCGTCTACGTACATTCTCATGTTTACGCCGTCACCGATGACCACGATATCCACAGAAGACCGTAGACTGTAATAGGCTCCAAATCCTGTCCAGTCACACCTATGTGTGATACCACTTGCGCCATTCCAGGTTACAAAACCAAGGTTTGCCCCAGCTCCGTAAATGAAAAGATTCGCCCCTCGACCCGTTGAAGTTCTCGTGTGTAAAAGAGAAGCGTCAATGGTAAATACAGGAGCATCGTATTCGTCAAAGGCGCCCCTCCATCCAAACGAGAATATACCGGTCTCAGTGATATCCTTGAAGGTATTCACGTCGCCGCACAGGAAGTAATTCTCCTGCACAGAGGCATTGTTCATGTCCACACGGGAGTCTATGACCAAGGGTTTGCCTGTACCTCCTTCGGTGAATGCTAGCACAGACGTCGATCTTGTTGACCATGTGTCAACCTCATTACCAGTCCCCGAGATACCTTCACTTGCCAGGAGCCATAGTTCAGGGTCTACACTATCAGGTCGGCTAACGTCTTTGTAACCCGAAGCCGCAACAGTGGAAGGTGCCGTGGAAGCCGAAGGATACTCCGCAAAATCTTCATCGAGAGTATCGACCGTGTTCCGTATAGCGAAGAATTGACGAGACTGTTTGGTATCCGTGTCAGGTCCAGGCTGTGCGTCACGGTTCTCTTGAGTAGGACACGCCGCAGAGATCCGAAGAAAGGCGCGCGACTCTGTGGATACGACGGTATCGGTCGCGGTAACCGTGAGCGAGTCAGGAGACGTATCACGCGCGCGGACTTGAGCTTGACCCCGTTCAAGTGTTTTTTCATTATCGGCCATCTGTCACCTCAAGGTTCATTAAAGTTGCCGTCGCCATCCGAATCGAATTCGATAGCAGGGTCTGAAGATGTAAAGGTCACTACAGCCGTGTTATCAGTCAGGACTCTTTTTCCTGTGACATCTCTGGCAACGGCAGTAACATTGAACTCACTGTTTGCAGCTACCGACTCGGGACCTTGTACGTCATAGGATACGATATCTCCCACGGCTTCGAGGTAATGAGCTTCAAAGTCCGGTAAAGTCAATACCTTGTCGTATAAAGCCAGGGCCGCTAAGTCTCCCGCCATACCCAATCCAGGGTTAATAGATACAGGGAGATCTACGTTTCCAGTGAGAGGCGACGAGGTAACCAGTTGAAGGTCCCTGTACCCTCTAAGGAACTGACCGTCGTAGGTGATTCCGAAGTAGTACCACTCATTTATTTCCAGTCCCGAGAACGTTATCGTCGCGCTTCCTGTATCAGTGTCAAGGGTATATTGATAGACCGTGCCATCTTGAGATACCTTGAACACGGGTGATATGATCGATGATGTTCCAGCAGAACTGTTTCTTACCCAAAGCTCCAAGGTAAAGGCTTCTGTGAAGGAGTAGGGTACCGTCGAAATCCTGATGTATCCTTGGTCGACGTTGGCGCAAGTCTCGAAGTCCTTCGCGAGAGGCCCAAGCTGACCGTCGCGACGTACAAGGTTCACGTAGTTCCCGTGGTTGGTGATAGGGCGTACATCATACGCCAACACTCCTTGGGATTCAGGTTCATTGAAGTTGTAGAAGCTGACAGGCTCGTCTTGAACAACTCTCTTTGGGTAGAACTGACCGAAGACCGCTACGGTGATTTGGTCAGAGTCTTCGTTCGCGAACGTATCTTCGAGGGTGAAGTCAAAGGTGGACGTTCCCAAGAAGCCGTTGATTGGTGTGAACGTAAGTGTCTTGCGATCCTGAGCGACTGAAGCACTTCCATTGGACACGGAACCTGTCGATGTAATGAAAAGCTCGTCCCCTTCAGGGTCCGTGGCGTTGGCCAGAGGGTCTATTTGAGTAGGCTCTTCAAAGATAGTCGACGCGAAGTTGAACCGTGCCGTTGGTGCAAGGTTTTGCAACACCGTGACGGTGACGATCGCCGTGTCGGTCAGCCCGAACTCGTCTGAAATCGTGTACTCGAAGGTGTCTACAAAGGGAGTTGCTAAGGCAGGTTGGTTGTACGTAATGAAGTCGTCAAAGCGCGTTCCCGGAGACCCAGCGTTGTTGATGAAGACCGCGCCTCCTTGAGCCGAGACTGCGTCTGCATCCAGAATGAAGATCCTATCCCCGTCTGCATCCGTATCGTTGACAGTAGGGTCAAAGTTCAGCACTCGACCTTCAGCTACCTCCGTTGAAATGTCATTGGCTACAGGTCTGGAGTTTGCGATAACTTCGACCGTCACGCTGTCTGTCTTGGACACTCCGTAAGAGTCTGTAGCGGTGCATTCCACCTCAAAGAGACCGATCCCTACGAACAAGTGCGAAGGGGTTCTGGACGTAGACGTGGACCCATCTTTGAAGTCCCAGAAGTACGTGTAACTCTTGTCATACCCAGACGAGGCTGACGGTGTGGCGCTGAAGTTGAAGGTCTCTGTGACGGGTCCGAAATTTTGATTGACCGCGACGGTGAACGTGAACCCTACAGCAACAAAGCACGTCGCTGTGGCTTGCTGCCCAACGGCATCTTCGATCGTATACTGGAACGAGTCGACACCTTCAAAACCTCCCACCGGTGTGTATAGGAGCGTGTCGTCCGACTGATCGCCTGGAGTCCCATTCTCTTCACGTACCACAGTTCCTTGAGAGGGTTGAGTGAACGCTACGAGGTCGACAGGCAGCCCCTCGGGGTCTGAGTCGTTGGCGAGGATGTCCAAGCTGACTGCGGTGTTCAAGGTCGTTGAGAGCCTGTCTGTAAGGGCACGGGGAGGCCGTTCAACCACGTTAACTGAGACAGAAGCTGAGTCGCTTCGTGTCCCGTCTGTGTTGGTGTACGTGAATGAGGTGCTGCCAAAGAAACCAGACCCCGAAGGGTCGTAGGTGATGGTCGTCCCTCCTCCTGTAATGGTCGCCACACCTTCTCCAACGGGAGGTTGTGTGATCGAATCAATCGTTATGGGGTCAAGGAAAGGTGAAACATCGTTCCCAAGCACGCTCATGACAATGGGAGTCTCATATGAGGTGGTGAACGAGTCATTCACCGCCGTGTATACGATCGTCTCCACGATGATAGACACTGTCCCTACCCCGGTGAGTCCCGCCTCATCTTCAATGACGTAAGAGAACGAGTCGTTCCCAAGGAAGTCTTCCAGAGGGGTGTACAAGGCACGGTTGTTGATCGTATCAAGTACGACTTGACCTCCTTCAGGAGTGGGGTTCTCGACCGAAATAAGAGTCAGCGTTTCTCCGGGAGGGTCGGAGCGGTCGTTTGATTGAGGGACAATGAGGTTGTCGGTGGTGTTGGGGTCAACACGGATGAGTAACGAATTCGCTTGAGGAGGCTGCTTCTCTTCGACGTCGATTGTCACCAAGGCCGTGTTTGTCCCGAAGCCCCCATCCGTGATGGTGTACTGAAATGAATCCACCCCTGAAAAGTCCGTATCTGGAGTGTAACGAAGAGTTGCAGACTCCCCCGAGCCCTGAAGCACAACAGCCCCTCCTGGAGGCTGTGTGAAGCTCTGAATGCTTCCTAGCCCTCCAGCGGGGAAGGTGTCGTTATCCAGAACTCTCAATGTCTTGGCGCTTCTGAACGTCGTAGAGTACGAGTTGTTGAAGGCTCGTAGATCGGGAATAGGGTCCACGTTGATACGTGGGAAAGGGGCCGCTCGGTTCGACTTGCTGTCGGTGACAAAGGCCACTGGAGAGAAGCTCCCAGTCTCTACATACTGGAACGACGTCGAGTTCCCGAGCTGAGGTCCGATTGAAGGGGTGAACCCGTCAATCGAGAACGAATACTGGAGGGTGTCTGCGCCGTCCTCATCGGTGGCATTGATCTCAAAGGTGACCGTGTCACCCTGAAAAATGGTCAAGGTTCCTGAACCTTGATTGTTTGCCCTCGCCGAGGTGATGATAGGGATCGCGTTGTTCGCGTTGTCGAAGATGATACGGTCAGCCGCATCACCAATCAGAAGGGGCTCTGCATAAACTGCAAGCTCGTCAATGAATCCGTTGAAACGGCCCGAGGCGTTGTAGGCTCCCACCTGAATGTCTTGGTTCGAGGTGGAAGGCGCGACTACGTTTGCGACGCTTGTACCGGCGTTACCGTTGAAATACAGGACGTTGGTTGATCCGTCCCACACGGCCATAACATGAGACCACGTGTTCGGTACAATCACCGAATCCGAGAACGCCAGCTTGAGAGAGGTGTTGTCCGAGAACCAAAACTTGACCCGCCCTTCAGGTGTGAGTGCCAACTGGAAGTGATCATTTCCTGGACCATTCCCTTTACCGAAGATGGTCTGCTCGGAAGCAGGTAGGAAAGGCACACGAATCCAACACTCCACTGTCAAGGAGGTGAAGGTCTGTGACAGAGACGCAGACGTGGTAGGAGTCGTTACGAACCCATCTACACCGTCAAATAGGTATGAGAAGTCCGTGGCCTCTCCCGTAGGAGGGCCTTGTTGCCGGGTGATGCCTGTTGAGGTGGCAGTTCCGGTGTTGCTGTTCCCTGATGAATCCGTGACGCTTGTTCCGGCAGTCTCTTGGAAGCGATAATACAGAATCGGATTTTGATTCAGGATGATCGTTGAGATTCCAAGTCCACCTGGGACCACGTCATTGAAGTCATATATGAGGAGGGGATTGAGCCGATTGAACTCTTTCGCCACGAGATACCTCCGCAGTTGGTTCTACTACCACTGCGAAGTCACTCAAAGAAAAACGGCAAGCGCTTCGGGAAAGAGCACTTCGGTATTCGACCCTATCTTGAAAGGCACTACCATCGTAGTCTTGAGCCACCAAGAATGCAGTGAACCTGAAGGAGTCAGGTTCATACGGGGACTTCCCTTGATATCCCCACTTGCGAGGACCTGAACAACTTCAAAGTGAAGATTATGCTGAACGAGAGCCGCGCGTTGGTCGTTGGTCAAGCGCACATGGCAGTCAAGGATCAGATCAAGAGATTTCGGCAGGACAAGACCTTTGTCCCATAGATTGAGGCGATGCGCAATGTCCAGGTCGGGTAGGTGACTGGGGGTGACGGTAGTCTCTGAGAGGTCTTCCAAAGAGATGAGATAAATCTCATCCTCGAAGATATGGTCAACCCCATACAGCATACCATTCAGGTAAATGTAGTCTCCATATGAGATATCCCTCCACTTGTCGTATTTCATCTTGTTCTCCTTCTGAACGCTAGAAAGCCTCTCCGAGTATACCGGAGAGGCTTTCTTTGTCAAGAGACGATGCGATCAAACGCCAGTTTTATACGTTGCCACAGGGAAGGCGGGGAACCCACGTTGAAGACTTCAGGAAGATTCACTTCAAGCGGCGTTTTGGAGATTTCTACATAGAGTTTAGGGAGAGTTTTGCTTGTGCTCCCACAATACAAAGGCTCACTGCCAACGGGGGTAACTCTTGCGTACCATCCTGACTCTTGTATCTCCGCTTCCACGTCCTGTGCCAGGGGAAGAATCTCTTGGACTGAAGCTATATCAGGCAAGCCGTACAGTATCAGTATCGTGGTGGGAAAGGTGTTAATCTCTTCAAGCTTTGATTGAAGAGAATATAGCACCTTTTTCTTCCGCTGCCTCATAGCTCGGTCGTACTGACCACTATGCTGGTCGGGAGAATAGATCATCGAATAGCTCCCATGAGATCAGTCTCATGGAAAAGGAGGAAACTCTCCCCGTCGACCTCGATCTCTACGCCCGCCTGCTTGGCGAACATGACGGTATCTCCTACGATCACTTCCATAGGAATAATGTCTCCCTGCATCGTGACCGCACCGTCACCTACCGCAACCACCTCACCCTTCTGTACAGACTGCATGTCGTTTGAGGGAACGTAGATCCCACTTTGGGTGGTGACCTTTTTTTGGACCTTGACGAGAACACGATTTGAGAACGGCTTGAACGTCATAACTACCTCTACATACTTTGTTTAGGAGGCCAACCGCCTATTGAGGGCTTCTTTACCCTTTCGCCCGAACAGACGGGCTAACAGGTTGGCTTCTTTCCAGTCTACGGCTTCAAAGCGTACGGAGAGTGTGCAACCCCTAACCAGGGATTCCTTTTCTTCGTGCCCGTCTTCCACTAGGACAAAGGAAGCTGCGGACTCCCAAATTTCGTAAATGTGCATCTTCGACTCCAAGGAGGTGTGTTAAAGGAAGCTAACACTTTCCTTGAGTAAGAAGAGGAATATTGGAGTCAAGCTTCAGGGCACAAGGTTTTGCACGCACTTCTTGTAGGACTGTGCTGCGTAGTAGAAACACAGGAGTCCATTCAAGAGAACTTCTTCATCCGTAGAGTTATCGTCGAATGTGGCTCGGCAGTAACTTCTCGTTGCTGTCAGGGTCGCGACACAATCTGCAAGATTCAAGGCAGCCTGTAGGGTGGCGAGGATAGACCATCCGGTATCCTCCTCTAGCTCCGTGCAAAGGTCGTCGTAAGCTTGGTTATACATTGGAAGGGGTGCGTGAACCTCAAGCGATCCCACGATGTTCTTCTCCCAATACTGAGCCGTGCCGATTTGATCCTCATCCAAAAGCTCGAAGTTGTTAAAGTTCAACGTCCCGAAGAACGAACCGTCCTTCCAGTCCACGATGTCCAAAGTAGCCGCTCCAGGGGTGAAAATCGCCCAATTTCTCTTGTCATCCGAGAAGGAGAACACTTGCACGTCATAGGAAGCATTCAAACCTTCGGCGGGGTACTGGTCCAAGACCACGGTCAAGATGTACTCTTCGGGCCTCTGTAGATTAGACTCCATCTTGATGACGAATTGCGTTCCGTTCCACCCTGTCCTGACCTCATCTCCCGCATGAATCTCTACGTTTGGACGAGCCGACGGGGTGCCGGGTTGGATGGCGCTTACTCCAAGAGCGGTCTCCTCAAAGCTCCACACGGGGCAATTCTCGGGCTCCTCCTTCGAATCGATCCCGTCGTCGGGGATGGGAACCTGCTCTGCGTCCACATCTCCGGGGATGTCTGCCCCGAGGCTGAAGTCGAAATCCTTCTGAATATAATCCTGCCCATCACCTGCATAGATTCGATAGTACGACGTGCCCGAGAAGTCTACCGACCACGAATTAGCACCCACCTGAGTGATGGTGGCGGAGGGGATAGAACTGGTGGGAGCGCCTACCAAGAGACCCGGCCCACCAGACACGTTGAAACCACGGATGCCGGTGTTCCACGTACCTCCCGGCTGGTACGACGTGGTGCGGAAAGACCCAGCGATAGCAAAGTTCGAGCTATCTCGAAGCTGGAACTCCATGCCGGTCGGCACACCTTGACCGTTCCCGAAGAGGGTGACCGTAACGTGGTCACCGTTGACCGTTCCGAAGCTTCCTGAGTCGAAGGACCAGTTCGCGTTCTGTGTTACGGTCTGGAGCACGGTTCTCGTCGAGTCCGACGCCGGGGGAGCAGGCAGAGGTTCGCCACAACCCATAGCGCTCAAAGCGATTGAAAGACATCCGAGTAGCAAAACACGATTCATAATTCCCTCCATAGGAATTTTAGTTTAATACCTCATACAATGAATCTGCATGAGGCGACGTAATAATACACACTTGAGTTGGGAGGTCAACCCTTACCGAAAGGTTTTTTGAGCTAACGTCTTAGTGTGTATAATGCTCGCGGAGGGATTCGAACCCTCGCTCACAGGGATTTAGAATCCCCGGCTCTAACCACTGAGCTACGCGAGCTGAACTGGACACACTCTATTTGAGGTGTCCGAGGATGTCAAGGACAATCCTCACGTCTGAGTCAGATCTCCGTGCCTCTCCGACTTGGAGAGCCCACCGTCAAATTCAGAAGGAGATTTCACCCGTCCAAACTTGGACTTGGACCAGAGCCTCTCAGCCTCTTCCTCGACCTCATCGTCCTCCAAATCGGTCCAATATGTATGAAACGAGATTGCCGTGACTGACAAGACGAATCCGAGAATAACCGCTCCTCCCGCCGCCATTTGCCCGTTAAGACCCATGAAGAGGCAAGCTTGGTATAGGACGAAAGCTACCAGAAAGATTAACCCGGCAATCACACACGCACCGAGAACCATCAAAACCAAACCGACAAAGATAACGGCTGCGCTCTCAACCGACTCTCGAAGGGCCAGCTTGAAGCGTGCGATTTTTCGATACCGGTTCATCTGATCGATCTCATCCATGATAGCTCCTGGCAGGGGGTTGAATCAGGTCCTCAAGGTAACGTAAGAGATCCTCTTTGTCAAGAGGTTGGACATAAAAAAGGACGTTCCCCGAAGAGAACGCCCTTGATACGACCTTCAGTCCGAGATCAAGTCTCTTCGAGGACCACGTCCTGGTTGTCACCCTCCAGTGAGAAATCCTCGCCCTGATCAACATCTTCCAGGGAGAAGTCCGTCACGTCCGGTGTCAGATCTACGGTCTGACCTCGCCTTCCCTTGGAGAACCCTCGACTGACTGCGTCGTAGGCTGCCGATGCTCCCAGGGAGTCGGCTGTGTAGGCGAACGTGGAGCCAAGCTCGATGTTCATGGCCTTGGCTACCGCGCTGGCGTCGATGTTCGCTGCGAGAAACATGAAGTCCCACGAATAGGTGTTCTTCTGAAGATCAATCATCTCCGCGATACGATCGTACGTGTACTCCTGAGAAGCGTTCTCTTCCCCGTCCGTGATGATTGCGACCACCACGTTCTCGGGCCTGTCGTCTTCCGGCGTCGCCGCGAGTCGTGCGCCCACAGCATCAATCGTCCTGCCTACAGCATCCAACAGAGCCGTCGTACCTCGCGGTACAAAGGTCTCGTCGTTGAGGAGGTCGCACTCGGTGAGGTTCACGCCCTCATACAGGACCTCGTACTTGTTATCGAAGAGGTACACGCTGACGTTGCACTCCTCACCTCCCTGAAGGTCTGCACGCTGCGATTCGATCATGGAGTTGAACCCTCCGATGGCATCCGCCTTGATCGTTCCCATCGATCCCGATCGGTCCAGCACACATACCAGTTCGCTCTTACCTTGCTTCATCTAAATTCTCGTAGGTTACGGTGTTATGGTGTCGCGCCCTTGTTTGGACACGACACCATAACACATCTCTCTCCAATGTCAATCCCGATTCCAGGCTTCAGGGGCACTTTCGAACTCGGAAGAGAACAGCCTCTCTTCCGGGACCCCCTCCACTTCGATCATATGGTCGAGTCGAGCACATTCTGCTTCAGTCAAGTCGTCCCAATCTTTGTTAAAGTAGAGGCAATGCTCACGCCGATCCCCATGTAGCAAAGTAGAGTCGGCCTGCCATCGTGCTAACGTACTGTCACGTAGGTGACCTACTTTACGGGGTAGAGCAGAGCAAGGGTCAGTAAAGTCATAGATGGAGACACTCTCTGGCACCCCTCCGGTGATGAAAGAGCTTTCCACTGTGTAGAACATCGTGCCACAGGGACTTCCTTGTATTTCCAACCAATACCTAGGTTCGAATCTAGGGTGGTTGGTCGGCTCCAAATGAAAAACCTCACCTGTGGTTAACCGGAGCACTGCAAAGGGCGTGATGAGGTAGTCGTGTCCGTCAGGATGCCCTAGAGACCACCCCACTCTTGTGTTGTGCCTGTCAAAGACAAACGTTCTCAACACCTCCGACCCTTTGTAAACGACTCCCTCGTAAGGCCCCAGTCCCAGGAACCCTCTGGAGTCCCTGACATTAGGTCGGTACAGCTTACAGTGAAACATATAACCCCCACAAGGGCTTATCTCCCTTGTATCCTCCTTGGGGTAATGTTTAGAGTCACGTGAGATACGTTGACGTAGTTTCGACTCATGGTCAAGCCGAAACTCACTGCGAGGGTTCAAGTCCAACATTAGGATCTCTTCCAGATTTGATTATCCAGTTGCCTGTCCTCATACAAGTCTGAATAAGAATGACCTTCTTTTTCGAGCTTCTCCATATGGGTCAACTCTTCTTCGGTCTCATCGAACTCGGGCTTGTCGAAGACGAGGTTGTGCTCGTAGGTGTATCCGTGGGTCAAGGTTCCGTCACTGTTCCATTCACAGGTGGTAACCTCCCCGTCCCCCTCGAAGAGAGGGAGTCCGGGTTTGGCCATCGGGTCCGTGAAGTCGAAGACTTTGACTCTGTACTCTCCCCCCCAATGGCAACCTTCACAAGCGATCTCGGTCTTATCAGAAGAGACGATGTGTGTGGCCCAGATCCAACCCGTGCCCCGATAGTCTACGCGCTCGCCCGTATCCAGACGCACGATGGTCTGACCCGTGTAGTTCTCGGAGCACACAAGGTAGTCATGCCCGTCCGCAGGGTGATCACACACCCACGAGAAGGGGAAGGACCCGTAGTTCCTGTGCACTCGTCCGATGATTTCATCTTTTTTGTAAATCACTCCGACCGCATAACGGCCTCGTCCTTCTACCAAGAGCATATACGTCCCGCAAGGGGAAACGTGCCGCTCTTCTCGGGTGACCTCGATGTCCTTCATATTCTCGATACGCTCTCGGCGTGATATTTTTTGATCCTCGGTCAACTCGTTCACTTGCTTCAGCATGGGGTAACCTCTTCTGTGTTCTCTTCACGTACGGTGTCTGTAACTTCAATTTTCAGGCAGTCTAGCAGCCTCTTGAGGTTGTGTCTAGCTCGCTGAATGCCGATGTCTTCGGCAATCTCGTCGTGCCACGACGCGTAACGGAGGAATCGGTTTTCCATCGAGCATTGTCCCAGGGTATGGTAGATCGCAGCCTCTACCCACGCGTTCCATTCGAGGCAAAGATCGTACCTATCATCTCCCGACACTACGGGCTCGTTTCCCAGAAGGGGGTTGAGATGAGGCATCGCCTCGTCGACTCCGACCGACTTCTTCAAGGTTCTCTCCACCTTTGAGTACGGAATCCCTTTCAGGAAGGCGAGCGATATCTGAAGGGCTCGAAGGGTTTTCTTCACCTCTACCAGTTCGTACTGTTCTCTCCAGGTGTTGAACTTTTTCTCTTTGATTCGAGCTTTGAGGTCACGGCTTTCCTGGCTCAGGGACTTGAGTTCAGCGGTAAGGGTTCGGATAAGTTGGGCTCTCATGAGTTACTCCAAAGGTTCTTGCAGAGGGCTTTGCCTCTTTTGTTGAGTTGCTTGTACTTGATTTTGAAACTGGTCGATTCGATGCCTCCGAACATGTCAGCGTTCGCGTGTATCTCTGCAAGAGACACCAGCATGAGAGCTGTCACGTTCGGGACCATGGCGATGTTGGGGATGTCAGCGGCCTTGCAGGTATGAAGGTCCATATCATGCAGGATGAGGCTCGCAACCTCGGAGTCTTCCCAGACACTGAGGTACGTGTCGTGGGACACCTGAGCGTGGTTGGGGAAGTGCTTCCTACCCTCATCGTCGTACTCCAGACAGAACGGCTTGCCGCAGTCGTGGTAGACCGTGTAACGGTGCAGAACGAGGTCAGAGGGAAGGTTGCTCAGGATATGATCCCGGTACTGTCCGACCCACTCAGGCAGCTTCCACGTCCCTTTGAGAGGGTCGTCATGCCGAAGGTGGTTGAGAAGCTCGAACAGCTTACCTCGAACGGCGAGACCATGCTCCAAGACACTCTGAGTGTCGGTCTGGGGTGTATCCCCCATCCTGGACAGAGTCGTCCAAGCCTCTTTGCTTAGGCGGCGCCTTCGACGAGCGCTTTTGCCTATCAGAGATAGAGCTTGGACCTTGAGATCGGGATCGTCTGAAGCCAGACGCACGAAGGCGAGCGCGGTGAACTCATGACCGAGGTCAGGTTCATACACTTCAACGAGATCTGTCCCACTGGTTTTAAGGTGTAGTCTGAGATCGAACAGGGAGGCTTCGTCTGCTACTTGAAGCAGAACGACGGTGTTCGATTCAGTACGCCACGCATCCGCGCTTTGAGGACAAGCGGTCTGGTAGTCGATGGCGGCGTGAGTACACTGTGCGGCCTGTTGACCTGAAGACAGGTCGGCACGAGTCACAATGTAGAGTTTGGAGGCAGGAGTCTAAGACATGGTCTTTCCTTTGTCGGGTGACACGCAGATGAATTCTAGCGTGCGTGCATGTTCTGGTATAGAATGTAACACCATGGCGTTGATGTCAAGGGTAAGATCTACAAAAAGTTCAGCTCCCCAGATGGTTCCCGCTTTATTGTGCCCTAGGAGGGTTGAAAGAGTCAGATCGGCGTGATCCCATATCTCTTTAAATTCCCCGGAAGATTGCATCTTTGAGAGGAGATTGCTGGACAAGGTAATCTTTGCGACAGGAACGTTGAGTTTCTCCAGATCGGCAAACGCATCTGAAAAACCACAGGGCGTCAAGGTGAAATCGGTCATAGAATGGCTCCAGCGTTAAGTATGACTTTGACAAGCATACAAGAGCCAGGGGAGTCTTCGCGGCGGAATCTAAGTTCCATCACGGCGTCAGTTCCTTCGAAGCTCCAAAGACGTGGTTGAAGGCGTACCTCTCGGAACGTGTAGAGAGTGTCTCCTCTCATAGGATGATCCGTCTGGTAATGGATTGTCTCCTCGGGGAACATCTCTTCCCACTGGTCTAACATATGAGGAGCGATGTGAACGCTAACTAGGTTCCAACCCTCACCCGTACCGGTCAGGACAGCTTCGAGGTCTTCCTTGTTGAAGTCGACTTCAACGATTTTAATCGGATTTTGTGGTATCATACTGGGTCTCTTCAATTAGGGGTACTCGGACGAGAAAGTCCTCGGACCTTTCATCTGTCTTCAGTGTAACGAGTACACGGAGATTGTCAAGTCCTTCGTGATTGAGAACTTCAATCGAAAAGTTCAACGACATTCCAGGGCTCATAGGAGGGTAGTCGTTAAGGACCTCTCCCAAGGGCGTGAAAATCTCGTCGAAGAACTTGAACGAATGGACCTCCATGACCTGCTCCCCCACATTTTCAATGTGGAACACGACGGCTTTCTTCTCTATGTCCCATGAGGTCGAGATCATGGCAGTTTGACCTGCCAACTGAGACACCTCCATTCGGACTGCATCTTGAATCAGGGCCTCTTGATTTGTGCGAAGGTCGAGGATGGCATCTCGTAGACCATAGATGAGGAAGAAAAGCACCACGAATAGTACCATCGCAGATACGGCTACAAAAGTGAGTTCAATCATGGTCTTCCTCCTTGTATAGAATCGAGAAGTTCAGTAATATGATGAAGATGAAGCATGAGACGAACCATAAGGAGATAGACATGTTCGATTTCTCTTGAATGGAGGCTTGATGACCCACGTTAATTACGTGTATGCCCCCCTAACCTAACACGTAACCAAGAGAACAGTATGAAAGGTCCTGATGAAGGCGAAAATCCTGTGGTGAGGTCAAAAGGCTTCCAGTGGGCTCTTTCTCTGTACGGCCTCAACCTTGGAGACATGCTGTTCACCCTCTTCTTTTTGAAGAACGGTTTTGAGGAAGCAAATCCTCTCCTCTCCTACGTTTGGATGCAGAGCCCCATAGCCTTCGTCTACGTCAAGGTCGTTCTCATGGCATGTCTTGTGGGAGGCTTCTACGCTGTCATGAGATCCGAGTGGCATCTCAAGGCCCTTAAGGTCCTTACGGTAACCTACTTTGCTTTGATTCTATACCACATCTCAGGGATGTTGTACTTCTTCTTCTTCTGAGACCGTGTAGCAAGTTCGTAGAATACGAGTTGCCCCTCTCTCGTGGACAATGAAACACCACTGCTCATTTCTCAAGTATGTGGCAGGCACGTTGTACTTCTTCTCTCTCAGTTTACGCTGCGAGGTCGAGATCTCTAGAGCCTCACTGTCGTCTATCATCGCCTTCAGGGCCATGACAGCCTCTTCTGGGGTCTCTACGACCTTCCCTGCGTAAAGGTGGACAAGACTGTCCTGACGCTCAAGGAGGCGTGCTACCGCGTGAGGGTGGACCCTAACCTCAGACCTACCAAACGAGAAGATTGCGACGTAGTGCAGGAGGTTCGTGACTTGGATGTCCTGACGCTGCGAGAGAAACTCGTGCGTGGGCGAGAGCATATTCAGGATCGGCGTTGACATTCTAAGCTCTGAGTATAGTGCCACTTGGCAGGGAGACTCACCTCAAAGGTAAACCTGCTTGTGTATACCTCAAGAGGGTTTACTCCCAGGAATTCAAAAAACGTGACGAAGTGTTGGATGTCATCCACCGTGAGTTCGGCGAAGGGCTCATCCAGGGTGTAGTGAGATATGTTGGGCGTTCTCAGATTAACATGGTGAGTTTGAAGACTCACCCCATAGGTCTGTTGGCCGTGGGAGTTCACCACATCGAACACAAACAAATATTGGGGCGCCTCGGGGTGCAAATGACAACCCACTTCTATGGCGATCTGGCTCAAGTAAAACCCGAAGTTTTCTTTGCACTCTTTCGTGTCAAAGTGGTCGAAGCGGTCCGCCAAGACCTCGTCTTGAGCATTCAAGATAGCCTCAACCCAGACCGAGGTTAAATATACCCCGAACCAATGTCGTACCACAACATCCATTAGCTGAAGTTGAGGTGATGGAAGATTTGCACTTCTCCAGGGTCTCGACCGTATTGGGGCATTTTCTTCGTCACCATTGCGATCATGTCTGCCATAGAACTACCCGAGGTCAACCCAGTCTCTTCCCTACCCCAACTGGTGAATTCGATCACCTTTGCCCCCAACACCCAGCCGCCGTCTCCGTTGTAGGTGGACAATTGAAAGAGACCGAATCCCTCTGAGTCGCAGATATTTCCTTCTCCGAAGGCATCTACTCCCCACTGCTCAAACTCTTCTTCAAAAGCCTCTTGCAATTCGGCTGACAGAGGAGACAGGTCGTATCCCCCATCCACATCTTTTCCGAATGAGGCTCCACATTCAGGACAGAACTTTGTCTTGTCGCCTTCAGATCCGCAGTCACATCTCTTATTGACACGTATCTTTGAGCGATAGGTCTCGGGACCCTCACATCTCACCCCAATAAGAACTTGAACTCCAGCGTCAACACCCATAGCCTATCCTCACGGTTTATTGTACGTCCACTCGAAGTCAAGAGGACCTAGAGGGTCCGCAAGCTTCTTGGAGGTCAACATAGCACGGTGAGCTAGAATTGCAAGCGCCATTTTACCCACACACTGTCCAAATTCACTGCGGCCCCTTTGGCTTTGCAGGTTGGTTTGTGTGAAGCATCTGAGAACCAACTCGGCTCTTGGTCGGTGGTAAAAGTGCAGGAGGATTTGAGTCCCTGTTCCCATCGCGGTCACAGCGCTAAGGATGTCCATTTGGATTCCTTGCAGAGAAAGACCCTGTTGGATCTCGAAGACGCGGCTGCCTCCCCACGTGCCGCTAAGCGAGGTATCCAGGTGCTTCTCAAGCACGCGGGACAGGTCTCCGAATTTCATACCATCGATCACCTCTGAAGTGAAATCTTCAAGTGACATTTCGAGGTAGTCTCCTACCTTCAATTTGGCATCATTTTTCATTGGAACCTACCTGTCTTGGATCTGTCACGTCATATGCAATATACTTTCTGAGTATACGTCTGAGTTCGGTGGTGTTCCCTCCAGACACCTCAGCGGCCATGATAGCCCTTCTCAGGGAGCTTATGCACTCCTTAATAGTGTATCCCAAGACTTCGTGTTCAGTTTGAGATTTTGGATCTTCTGGGGGCCACTGGAAGATTATACCATCAGGAACGTCCATGGCAAGGCTCATCCGACCTTCGGAGTTTAGTACGAAGGTGTAGTCCCAGTTAGGAAAATCCAAACCTTCGAAGACGTCAACTCCGAAAGTGTTCTCACACGAAATCACCGTGAGACCTTCTTCTCCCTTGTGTAAAGACATGCGGTCGAATTCATCGAATCCTATCACAGTGTTGTCCTCACCGAAGCAATGAATGACCTTCCCTTGAGAAGGGGTGGTCTCAAAAATTAGCAGCATTAGAATTCCTCTGTCAAGCCCCGAGCCTCAAAGCTTCGCACCGACCCGAAGTTGTTGATCATGAACGTTACTGTATCTCCTCGCTTGAACTCTTGGAACTTGTTCAATGGGACAGACTTGGAGACAGTTTTAGACGTCGTTCGGTCTGCGCTCTGGTACGAGAACACGATGGTATAACTATCAGACCGCAGCTCCCGTTCCAACGGACCCTTACTTCCCTTGGGCCACTTGGCAGGGCGAGACTTGCCCTCTGTGTGGTAACGGTCGGAGTTCTTCCACCTCTGCGTCCTGTAGCCGCAGTAAGACTTCTCAATGGACCGGTCGCAATACTTGGGAACAGTGTCCGACGAGTGGATAGCTCGCTGACGAGATTCACTGCACGTGTCCTGGTAAGATACCTGTCGACTACACGAATCAGAGTAGCTCTCAGAGCAGTATTTGGTGCACGTATTGCACGTTCTCGAACCCGTCCCGTTGGCATTCCTTGAGGTGGAACACCCGCACTCATACGTCCCGCAAGATACCTGTCTCGTCTTTTGACACGAGTAGCTCTCTGTACGGTACTTCGTACAGGAAACGTCGACGTAGTACGTCTCCATATGGGTGCAAGAGACTTCCTTGGTCCCGCACTGGTACTGCTCGTAGTGGTGGTGTTTGTTCCGACAAGAGGTAATCTTCACCCCTGCCCGTTCTCCCGACCCGTTTGTGGGGCGAATCTCAGATCGTTCCTGGAGATTGTCCCTCCAATCCTCATCTTTGACCGGAGTCCACTTCTGCTCCTGAATCACTCGCTCCCACTGCATCTCGTGGACCGTCCCCTCTACAGGTCGAGTCTGAAACCCCCAAATCAAGAACGAGACGACCAACAGACCCGCCAGGGCGAGTGCGCCAATGAGTGCATTCCTCTTGACCTTATCAGGATTGAACCTCTCGATTTGAATGAAAGGAGGTTTGGGGCTCTCAGCTTCCGGCCTCTTCGAGCCATGGGTCTTCTCCATTGACTCTACGGAAGAGGGCAGGTCGGAAGCTTCCCAGTCAGGTCGAGCCTCGTGGGGCTCTTCAAGCTCGTCCTTAAAGGCAGACCGTCCTTCCTGAGCCCTCTCAAGCTGATTCTCAAGGGAGTCATCCATGTTGAAGCTTTCGCCGTGTGCAGCACGCATACCGGCGTACTCACCGAAAGATTCTACGAGGTCTGCGGACGCACCCTGGTCTCCGTCCATGAATGCCACGAAGCCGTCGTACGACGTATCGTTTCGAAGCTCTGAGTCTGTCGCGCCACGAAGCGTACCGCAGTGGTGACAGTCTCTTTCGTCTCCATAGTTGTCGGCATAACACGTCACACAGAACCAGGAGGCGCCCGCGTCCTCCAAACGGTAGCTGTCGTCGTCCGACACCTCCTCGTGAGATGAAGGGTCGAAGGTCACGTTGTCGCCCAAGAAACCAGCCTTGTCAAATTCTGCGAACGTTCGGGGATGGTCACAGTTAGGACAGTACCTATGTCGAGGAGAACATGGGATGTTCTCGTGACCACAGTCCATGCAGTCCCACACGAGGAAGTAATTCTTGGTTTCTGATTTCATGAGCGTGTCCTTCCTTTGTCTGTTAACCCATTCGAGGGAGACGGCCTAATCGAAGAGAGTCCATGACCACGCAGGCTTCTTTGCCTTTCCAGAGGACGTCGAATCGAACTGCCGAGATGGCGTCTATGAATTCAACTCCTCGTGTATCGTTGGCCTCGAACTCGTATTCGAGGTTCTCGTCCCAGGAACCTGTGTCGGTTCTATGTGGAGAAAGATTCCCGAAGAGGTTGAGCACCTGCTCCAACCCGTCCCAGAAGTTCGTGGTAGTGCAGATAACCTCGCCTTCTGGGACGTCTTCATAGGTCCTTACGACCGTGACCCAGGCCCAGTGGGGGTACGAAGTCTCTTCTCCGTAGCCGCCGATGAGAGGGCTGAGAAAGTCCCCCAACTCCCAGTTGAGGTACTCATCGAAATCCGTCTCTGCCGAGAGGCTCTCAACCTCACTTGGAGGGAGGATGTCTCTTAAAGTGAGCTTCTTAACATTCATTTTACTACCTTGAGGTCTACAGTAAGGCAAAGCTTGAAAGACATCTCCTCGTCACACTCACTACAAAGCGTGTAGTATTCAAAGGGCGTGTTAGCTTTCGGGTAAGACAGGTGAAGATCTCCATCAAACCTGATTTGATTGACTGCATTGCAGTGAGGACAAGTCACCTCGACCTCTTTGGGGACCTTGAATCTCTTTACGTCGATTGAGAACGCTTTCATAGGGCCTCCTAAGCCAAGAGGGTAGTCAGGAGTTGCCACCCGACTACCCTCTTTATAGTACCAACTCGTGGCGTTTTGAAAACTTATTCGTAGGCGTTGGTCGCAGGGTTGAAGCGACGCTTGGCGATCGTCTCACACGCGTCCTTAGTCATGTTAATCTCAGACAAGGCCCGCTCCCAGTCCCCGCCCTGGACCTGGACGAAGTCGTACGAACCTGCCACGTGAACGAGGTGTCCCTCTTCTGCCTGCCAGTAGATTCCGTCCGAACCTTCTTCAGAAGACAGCGACACGTCACTGAGCATCCAACAGCGGTAAGGCAGTCCACCTGCTTCCGTGAGTTCGACGACGACCCAATCACCTCCGAACTCCGTTGCGATTCCCGATGAACAGGATCTCATGAACCCGTCACACGCCGTGAGGCTCAGCAGCATGAGCGCCGCCGTGAGGCTTCTCCAAGTAGTAGTTTTCATCGATCATCCTCTTCGTTGTGGTCTTCCGCCTGCCCCGCCACCATGCCAAACATGAGAGCGACCGCGCAGAAGATTAAAATTGCCAACACTGACATGCGTATCTCCTTAAAGGAAGGAATTAATTCCCTTGTTCCTCCTAAATAGTATACGAAAGGCTTGACCTTGTCAAGCAAATTTAAACAACTTTCAGAGCAGGAGTGTGTGATGAAAGATTTTTTTAGGAAATTGCTGTTGTGTTTCTTGTGTCTCACCCTGATTAGCTGTGGAGACGCATGTGAGGAAGAAGTTCCTCCCACCCCCGCCGAACAAGACGCTGAAGTTCAAAGCTACATTCGAGACTTCGAGCGCCGGTACGACGTTGAAGTAGACTATGAAGTTCGCCTTGTCGACGGTACGTTGACCGATAGACTTGAAGTGGTAGGGATGTGCAATTGGGGCTGGGGTAAGCCTACCTTAGTAAGGCTTGAACGTTCGTTCTGGCTTAGTAACAACCAAGACAGGCGACGTGCTTTGGTGTTCCATGAGCTTGGGCACTGCACGTTCAAGCTTGGACACAACGATCATATGTTCCCCGTTCAGATCAGGAACAACCAAGGGAAGATGGTCACGGTTGACGGTCCTTATAGCCTGATGCACTCGGTCCTATTTTCCGACAGGTTTTACACGCAACCCATGTTTTCCCTGCACTACGAACCTCAACTCCTGGAGGAGGTTGAAGAGCAGAACGCCGTACTCGACGGAGAAGTCATCTGTACGAGGCATTGAGCCCGGTGGTCACAGGTCTTTTTTGTTGAGAGGGAAGAACAGATCGATGCGGCCTTTGTTCCAGTCGTCCCTAAAGTCCTGAGCCCGAAACGTGTAGTAGTCGGTATTGTGAGGCCAGTTCGAGAAAAGGCGTATACCCGCTATTGATACGACCTTACCAAAGTTTCCGTATCGTTTTTCGATCGAAGCTTCTATCGTCGCGTCATTCAGAGTGTTAATCCAGTAGTCAAACCTAATGGGACACAAGAGTCCCCATCTTTTAGGAGCCTTGGCTCCCGCGTTAACTTCGGCTATCCGGGACCTCAAAGAGCCCATGTCATTCTTCACTTGGGACATTGTGACTAGTCCTCTATTTCGGTAACGAGGCCATATATCTGAGCTGGACTTGTCCAGCCGTTTATATGGCCTTTGTTGTTTCCAATCTGAAAGCGTCCGTCGCTTCCGACCGCTTTTACCAAGTGGAGGAAGGGACGACCCTTCACCTTGCATAGCACGATCGATCCTACCTCAACCTCTTCAGGAGTGCAAGGCACGACAGTGACCAACTGGCCGCTTTCGATCTTGCCTTGCATCGAGTTACCTTTGGGTCTGAACTTGGCTTCCTCTCCGTTGGAGAGCTTCTCTATGTGGGGTGTTGCCCATGTCATACGAATACCTTTACAGTTTGACCTTCTCAGGAACCTTGCAACCCAATAGACTCATCCCGAGAGCCAGCTCGGTTCGGAGACGCTGGAAGAGTGCTGCCAACGCCTCCTCTCGCTCATGGGCTACGAACTTGGTGTTCCCGTAGAAGGTGTTGAATGATTTGCATACACGGAACAACCATCCCGTGATGCGATGAGGAGATATCTTGTCAAAGACGTCGGGCCACTCCAACAAGCGTAGGACGAGGTCACGCTCGTACCCTTCCGCCTGTCCATCATACTCTCCAAGACTCATCTTCTCCAGCAGAGAATCGAGACGAGCGATCGTGTACAGAACGTAGGGGCCTGTACGACCCTCGTACGCCAAGGCTTCGTCAGGGTCGAAGCGAATGCTAGACTTCAAGGTGAAGTCCAGGAGATGGAACTTCAAGGCCGCGATGACGACAGGGTAGGCCGAATAGCGATTCTTGTTCCACATGCGAGGCTGAGCTTCGGTCAGCATGTCCTCGAACAGTTCATCAACCTCGACGACCCGTCCGAGCCTGGACTTCATTTTACCGTCTGGAAGCTCCACCATCCCGTAAGACAGGTGGATACCCTCGAAGGAGTTTTCAAGGGACTCCATGATGGAAAACAGCGTCTTGAAGTGGTGCGTTTGGGGGGATGCGACTACGTAGTAGCACGGCTTGCCAGAACGTTGTACCGCGACACCGATATCTTGCGTAATGTAGAGGCTAGTCCCGTCTGCACGGAGCACTGTCTTCTCCCCCTTGAAAGAGATACTCCCGTCGTCTTCTGTCGTGAAGACATCGTCTCGTGTCTTGACGATTTTGACGCCATCTTTGTAGACCTCGGACTCGAAAACATAGTCCATTTCTGACATCTCCAAGAGGTCCATCGTCTGAAGATGTCCCAGGAACACTTGTTCGACGAGTTCCTGATGTTCACGGCAGGTTTTCGAATCACCCCGCTCCCAGAGCTTTTGAAGGTCGTGCGCGTCACTGCGCCCTTCCGATTCATAGCCCGTATAGCACATGCCAACGAACTTGTCCCACTTCATATTTTGAGGCTTGCGTACATCCGCTTCACGGTACACGGAGAGAGCCTTGAAGACGTCCAAGCCTCGGTCATTAACCAAAGACACCCGCTCCACCTCGCATCCGAGGAACTCCAGCATGTTGCTGAAGCAGTCTCCGATTAGAAGGTTTCGCAGGTGTCCTAGATGAAAGGCTTTGTTCGCGTTCGGAGATCCGTACTCGACGAGCGCTTCAGGGTGAGGTGCGTCAGGGTATGTGTACGGGGTGTCGTAGCATCCCTTGAGGTCCAAGGTGACATTGCAATAGACGCCGAACTTCTCAATGCCTAGAAAGAGAGGGTGGTCCTTGATTGTGTCTCCATACGCGCAGAGATCTGCGTCAACATGGGGTGGGGGCGAGGTGAACTTCTTTCCGAATAGCCATTTCACGTAAATCTCCTAGTGGAGGCTCAGGTACCCCCTGTTGTTTTAGGCTTCCAATCGACGTAAGCCCGTCACGCCTCACGTAGTGTCATGTCGTACTCCAGATAACCCACAGTTTAGGGTCGCCGTAACGGCTTTTGAGCGCCTTTACAGCATCTTCAGGTAGGTGTTCTGCATAGAAGGCGAAGCGCTTCTGGAGGTCTTCGAGTTCCGACGGGGAAGCTTGGAACTCTTCGATGGACGAAGTCCCATACGCCGTCAGGGTCCGAAGACTGACTCCGCAGTAGGCAGGAGTGTGATCGCCGTTCGCTGTGTAGAGAGTCTCAAAGAGACCTTCGTTCACGAAGTGAGGTTCCCACAGGAGGCACCCGTCTTCCTCATAGTCATCTTCGGTCAGAGTGTTGGAGAGCAACCTCTGGTAGTCTTCGTCAAAAGGCCAACCATAGATAACGTTAGCTATAGCGGTAGACATGTTCAAGCTCCATTTCAAATTTAATCGGGTACTAGGATTCGAACCTAGATATAGGGTACCAAAAACCCGTGTGTTGCCATTACACTATACCCGAGTACCTTAGAGTTTACCTTGACTTTTGAGTTCTCTCAAGTCTTTTCTGACCAAGGACAGAAAAAAGCTCAACCGTTCGAGTTTCCCCGAAGTTTTGCGCTCGCCCTCTAAGGAGGCTCGCACTTGTCCTTGACTCTCTACGTCGAAGGCTTCCAACGCTTCGAGTCTAATCCTCTCCAAAAGCTTTTGGGCTTCCTGCTGTTCCCCTTCGGGATAGAGCTGGACCATAAGGTCTTCTCTCGACACTCTTTTGGAGGCTCGCACCAGTTCGGATAGGACTTCCATGAAGGCGTCGGGCATTTCTGACCGGAAGCCTTCCTGTAGAGCTTTAGAGAACAGCTCACGAGGTGTCTGGAACTCTAATTCATGGATCTCATGCAAATCAGATTCGTTATAGTTATCCAGTTGTCTGAGGAAAGACCTCATGCGGTAGTCGACTTTAGACCAGACCTGTTCAAACTGCATTGAATACCTCTTTACTATACGCCCTACAGGGTTCGAACCCGTACTTCGAGGACCAAAACCTCACGTGCTGCCATTACACTAAGGGCGAGTACGGCTCTTGAGAGCCGGGAGACGGACTTACTTGAGGAGCCTTCTTGCATTAAGGCCCATAAAGCTCATACAAAGACTTACCATAAAAAGGGCAGGTAGAATTGAAGATGGGGTGATAGGCGTTGATGGGGGAATTTCACCGAGTCCGTACAAAACCGCAGCTTCTGTGAGTGCTTTGCTGAGATACAGGACCAAAGCACTGCTCCAAACTCCCAGGAGAAAGGCATCTACGCCAATCTTATAGGAGGTTGTGTCCATCTTGGGTTTGAGATAAGAGGCTATTCCGCCCACAAGACCTGTACACAGCACGATACTCACGATAGTGACCCAAAACATGACCTACTCCTTTGCAGGTATGGATAGACTGGAAGTGAACCTACGGGGAATCGAACCCCGATTACGAGAGTGAAAATCTCGCGTCTTAACCGTTAGACGATAGGTCCATAGTGAGCCCTGGAGGGGCTCAGGTCTCAGTTGAGACCCTTTTCGCGACGCTCAGACATCTTGATGTGGTGCATCATGGCCTGAAGCTCAGAGACCTCACCCTGTCGGCTGCACAGGAAGCAAGCTCCCACCGTACGACCTCCGCGCCACTCACCCGAGCCGCCGCAGCGAGGGCAGGTGCACCGGCCCGTGTAGTCAATGCCCAACGCCTCGACCTTGATGCGAGCGTACTCGACCATGCTCATGCCTTTTGGGCGGGTGTTTGGAACCTCAACCTTTGTCGTCGACGAGAAGTGAGCCTTCGCCATTGACTCGGAGGCCACAAACTGGTCGCCGTCCTCAGTAAGGAACACGAACACGGAGTCTGCGTTCAGCTTGGAGATGAGGGGAAGTCGCTTCACCTTGAGCACGTCACCCTTCTTCACGTTGAGGCTTCCTACGGTCACGGTCTTGATGCAGTTTACGATCTTCATGGTGTCGTCTCTCGTCTTGGTGTTGAGTGAGTGTCCGTTCCTCTCACAATCCTTATAGCACCGAGTCACTACCTTTTGAAAACATTTATCAAGAATCTTTCTTCAGAGGGGTGATTGCCTCTCTATTCACAACCAAGCTGGACTGCTTCAGGTCCGTTGACTGAGCCAGTAGCCACACCTTGCGACTGTTCTGACCCTGAATGAAGTACCTCATCGGAGGACCATAGTCAAGCCCTTTGAGTTCAACTTCGACCATATGATCCGTCTGTGACCCTGCTGGCGCCTGAAGATACAAGCGCTCTTTTTCCGGGACAAAGACCTGTATGATCCTGAGTACGCTGTAGACCAGCATCGAAAGGGTGGTTAAGAACGTCAAGACTTCCATTTCCACACCTCATTCGGGTAGGAGGGTTCGAACCTCCACTAAGGGTTTCAAAGACCCGTGTGCTGCCATTACACTATACCCGATCAAATGCCCCCCCAGGGGCGAGAAGACCTCAAAGGTCTTCCATCATCAACTTCACACTCTTCTTATGCCTGTCAACACAGTACCAGATGAAATACACGAAGCCTGCTCCTAGACCCACGAGGATGCCGCCAGAGAGGGCAGGAGACGTGGAGAGTGGCGAAAACGAACTCGCAAAGGAAGCACCACCTAGAGCCACGTATAAAATCTGTCCCAGGGAAGACAACAGGTTCACCATGATGGCGGACATGAAACCCACCGAGTCCGAAGCGCTACCGTACCCCTGTACCGAATGAGGCACGGCATGTGCATCTTCTCGTTTTACGATGACGTACCTCAACGCGAAGTAGAACGGGAGAGCGAGTAAGAGTCCTGCGAGCAATGCCATGTCGTTTCCTTTGGTTCATGTCGAAGCATTCTGAGTACCGCCAAGGGGAATCGAACCCCTATTACCGGAGTGAAAATCCGGCGTCTTAACCGTTAGACGATGGCGGCGTAACCCCTAACCGGGGTGTAGAGGGTTTTGACCCTCCGGGCTTCATAATCGGCTCCACATCCAGGGTTGCTTTTCCGTATGTTTCGCGTCCAGTCGAGTTATGACTCTAACCTATCTTTAGGAGATGTGTCAAGTCTTTTTTCACTTCATCTCGTCCATGAAGCTGTGAAAGAAGGTTTTTGTGGCTTCTCCCGGCTCGTAATGTTCCGAAACCAGAGCCAGGGTTCTACGGTGCTTTTTCTTAAGCTTCTTAACGGGTGGAAGCTCGCCCACGACCGTCAAGTCTGTGATTAAATGGACTCTCTCGGAGTGCGTCTCGAAGAGGCGTTGAAGGTGCTCCTCCTCCAATACATACACACACACGTAGCCTTTAACATCTGAAAGACTCTCATTGCTCTTCAGGAGTTCTTTATCCGAGTTTGTAGGCAGGAACACCCGAATCGCGTCCTTTGCGCTAAAGAGGCGGATGACAATGGAGGAGGTAGAAATGTATTCCGAGTCTCCATCTGAGAGACGCAGAATCGGGTCACCGTCATTGTCAAAACGAACGACTTCCCCTTCGACCCCGCGCATAAAGGAGTACACCACATCTCCCAGATTGAGGTCAGAAGCCCTAACCAGGGTATCTCTCAGCATACGGGCGAACTGTTGTCGGTCCATCTTTCTCTCCGTTTTGAAAGGTTAAACGCCTTGTACGGGGTTCGAACCCGTGTCTCCGCGCTGACAACGCAGTATCCATGCCACTGGAACAACAAGGCTTTGTGCGCCTCCCAGGGAACGTTCCGAAGAACGTTCCCACTTAGGGAGGCAGTGACCCTAGCGGGATTTGAACCCGCGTTTCCTGCGTGAGAGGCAGACGTCCTGACCAAGCTAGACGATAGGGCCAAAGTTCGGAGACCAGGATTCGAACCTGGATAGTCGGCATCAGAAACCGAAGTCTTGCCGTTAGACGATCCCCGAATACACCAACGCGAGGTTGGTGTTGAGATTCTATTCAACTGTCAAAGATCCTCTTACGAGGAAGCGGCTCCTACGGGATTTGAACCCGTGGTCTCTCCCGTGACAGGGGAGCGTTCACTCCTGACTGAACCGAGGAGCCGAAAGGTTCTCAAGGAACCTTGGTGAAGATACGGGCAAACGCGGCGTCTGCCAGAATTTTACGTACGTACATCTCGATATACGAGCCCGGAGCGCATTCTCCCTTGCCCCATCTGCCGATGGTAACGTGGTTCATATCGAACATGTCTCCGAGAGCGGGAATCCCGTACACCTCAATAGCATCTGCTATTAGCGTCTGAAAGTCAAGCATTTTTCACACCTTTGCGTAGAGACTGTCGAGCCGCATCTGAGCTATCTCTCTGCGACAGTAGTTCCGTATGATAGGCATCGGTCGTGAAGTGCCATCTGCGTACCGTTTCAATCGGCCTTTGCCGATGTCGAGGACGTTCTCTGCTAATTCCTCCAGCCCGAACTCTTCTATCGCGTCTGCGATCATCTTGTCAAAGGGAATCTCTCCCATTACGAACCTCACTGCATAAAAAAACCCGGCTATGATTTAACATGCCGGGTGTCAGTAGGATTTGAGGTCTGAGGGGTTACCTCTTATCTCCAATCACCAGACACACGACGGCATCATCACGATCTTCCTGATCGCGTTCCTGCTGCCATTGTTGTGTCTGTGTTGAGAACATGTCGCTTTCCTGTTGCGAGTTGGACACCTCTTTGATGTCACGAGTATAACACTGGAGTATAGAAGCTTTATTTCAACGTCTCTCAAAAAAGATGACGTTACGAACTGTTGTATGGGCCGTGGGAGAGTCGAACTCCCGACTTACCTGTTATGAGCAGGGGGTTCTACCACTGAACTAACGGCCCGTGTACGTCACGACTGTTCTATAGTGCTTGCGCAGTGATCTAGAAAGTCGGGATCGTAGGTCTTCTGAAGCTCTTCGACCTTATAATGTACGAAGATAGCTGGGAGGCAGATTAACATCAAACCTCCAGTAAGTAAAGAGAGTCCTGCAAGATACAACACCCCCAAGGGGAAACTGAGCAAAACGGGAAGTTGCTCTATCTTAGCTGAGGTATGTCCACCCGCCCATTCAGATATCACCCTCTCCATGAGAGCCAAGGGAAACTCTGCCGCCTTGTAGGCCACTCTGAGGGAGTGTTTCATAAAAATCTTGAACATGGGAACTGCCTCGGTACGTCCGAACCGTTTTTCTCTTGTGACCGTCTGCTAGTAGAGACCCCATACCCTCACACACGAGCGACCTCATGTCAATCAGAATCCTTACGTTGCTGCTACTGGTACTTCTTCTAGGCTGTGGTGGAGAAGACGTTGCCGCCTCATATCAAGCGTGGGACCTGTCCTACGACGAACCCTTACCTGAGCAAGAGGTGCCTGACGTAGGAACTCCTGATGTCCCTGACGCATCTCCTGACGCATCTCCTGACGCTTCTCCTGATGTAGCCGAGGAGCCTGAAGAGAGTGAGGTCTGCAAAGAAAAAAGACGTCGCGAATGCGCACGTCTCTTGGAAGCTGTTAACGCTCGAATGGTCGAGCCTGAGATGTACTACTACCTTTGCTACGGCGGAGGCAGGAAACTCTTCAGGTGTTACGGTGGAGACTGATCTTCTTGCGGGTCCAGGTCAGGAGAACCCTGGGTAGGAACCTGAGAGATTTTCTTGTGCCAGCTTTTCTGAGGTACCATCGTGGCTTCGATATGTGTGTTGATCTGACCTATCAACATGAAGCCTGCTACGGTCACGATAGACATGCAAAAAAGGGCGGCAAATACCAGAAAGATGATGTCGCTTCTCATGCCCTTATCCGTATGCAAGTTAAAATCAGAGGCCGGGGCAGGATTCGAACCTGCTTAGGCTTTCGCCACGGGGTTTGCAATCCCGTCGTCCTTCCAAGGACCTCCCGGCCAAAGGGTCACCCCTCATCGTTCTCTTGGGTTGAAAAGTCCAGCCCGGTCTTGATGAGATCGTAGTAAGCGTCTCGAAGGCGCTTCAGGGTGTCTACAAAGTCTGCCATACTCAAAGAATGTGACGAAATAGGAGTCTGCCACGAACCGAACTCCTTTGTCAAGACCTCACGGAGAGGTTTTCGGAACATCTCTTGTTGCTGCTTATCTGTGTACTCCGGCCACTTGGCAGCGGCGAGTAGCTCGACACACAATAGAACCTGCATCTCCACAGAAAGCTGCGTTCCGTACATCTGAGGACGCTCCAGCATCTCATCAATTCGTGCTCTAAGCTTCGCGTCCAGGTCTTGCATCGTCTTCATAGGGTCCTCTTCCTTGTTTCATTGTATAGAGCTTTAACGGTGTCCTGTTCCCCCCTATTCACTCAATCTGCTGATGTCACTTGAAGGAGTTCATCATTCCTGAACGAGAATCGTACCGTACGTTCCCTGTAGAGTCAACGATCAACGTACGATGAGCTTCGTCGACATCTGGCCACTCTAAAGAGTGGAACTGCCTCTCCAGGATCGTGTCAGGCACCGAACGACTACGACTCTTATTTCTCCGCAGGATTTCAGAAGGCTCCACATGAAACAACACCTGCGTCACATGGGCTTTATAGTCTCGTGCCAACGCCGTAATAGGACTGCGGAAGTCTTCCCTCAAGTTCGTGGCATCCCATACCACATCTCTCTCATCACGCAGGCATTGTTGGTACCGCTCTCGTGCGACCTGAAGAACCTCTCCGTTCTTGCTTTGGTCCTGAGCTTTCCCCGTGATTTCCTCACGGATAGCGTCGAGTGCGATCACCTCATAGCCGGGGTACTGCTTTTCGAGCCACGTTGATTTACCGCTTCCTGCGGGACCAAACGTGAACACGACATTACAGTGCCGCTCCAAGAGAGAGAACGAACGGGACACGACCTCTTCAGGGGTGTAAATGAGTCCCTGCTCAAAGGCCCAAATACCCTCTCTAAGCACCTTCTCGACTTTATGTATCTCCATACCCTCAAGAGACTTTAAGACATGTCTTATGAGCAATTTGTGCTTGAATAGGGAGGTCCATACTCCTCTGTCTTCACATTCCAGGCGGAAGAGTTCGATTAGCTCCAGTTGGTCCTCGCGGTCCTCACAGATACGACCTTTGAGGTCAGCCACTTCGAGTGCGTACAGCAGTTGTGTACTCGCGCGTCGAGCGAGCCTTTGGTATTCCCCCAAAGGCTTATCCTTCAAGATCAGAAATTTAGGGTCGTGATGATGCCGAACAAGGGCAGTGATGGCGTACACGTCCTCATGAGCAACTCCCATAGAAAGCAGGCGGTACACCAAATAGTTCGCACCCCGTTCGGCGTGTTTAGGGGCAATCACTTGTTCCCTGCCGTCACGAACGCGAGTACGTGTTGTCAAAGGCTTTGCCACGTCGTGGAACACCGTAGCAAGACGGAGGTGGTACAACTCCTTCTGGGATAGCAAAGGGTAATGTCCATCTGCGATTGCCTCTTCCAGAGACTCCAACACCATTCTCGTGTGAACTTCAACGTCTCCCTCTGCGTGCCAGACGAGGTCTTGTTCAGTGTCTTTCAGTTCAAGTAGAAGAGGGATGTATGAAGAGAAGGCTGCTTTCGCTTCCTCAAATACCAGAGGTGCTCCTTTTTCCAGTTGCTTGAGGTACGACATTAGCTTCCCTTGAGTCCATTGGGTACAACCTGTTGGTGCATCCAATGTGTTTCAGTCTGCACGTGATTCTCACGCACCCATTTAGCCAAGCTCACACCGAATTCATCGTAGTGGAAGCTGTCCGCGTAACGGACAACGTATCCTTCAGAAGATTCGGTGTCCACCTTCACTGATCGAATCACCTTCTCATCCCATTCACCGCGCCATAGCACGGGCACGGTTTCCAACCCAAGAAGCTCTGAGTATTCAACCGTCTCATCCCAAGATAGAGCCTTGTTGTCCTCATCCCAGATCGAAAAGACCATGAAGTAGGAGTTCAGGTCGTCATAGCCCACGGAATGCTTGGCATACAGATTCTCGCCACACACGCGCCAACCGAGAGGGATGTTATGCGCAACGCTTTGATGTAGAGCTTTGACCCAAGATCTTGAAGGATGATGCCTGGAGTCCAATGACCTCGCGTGGATGTGATCACGGTACATGGTCGTGTTTTCACCGTCCATCTTTTCCGTGACCACAACCTCCCTCCCATCGAAGTGGGAGAGGTCTTTGACCTTGACGTCGTCATTTGTTGTGCCAAGACTCCAGGGGAGGTGTCTTGTGCGGGGATATTTCACATACACCGGCTTCACCTATTATCAGAAGGTCTCTACTCAACCTTAAATTTTTCGTATCTGATGTCGTACGCTTGCTCTTGGAAGAGAGAATAGATCGAAGGTCCCCAGGGGAATAAGATGGGGCTGGACTCGGAGAAGTGTCTTTGGAGCTTCTCCGTGAAGTCTTTAGCGTCGTCCTCGTGTGAGAACACCTCTATGGCCTCTATAAAACCTTCTCGTCCTCCGAACGTCGAGTACGAGTTACTTCTCAGGGAAACAACATAGCCGTATTCGGCCTCGGCTTCAAGCTGAAAGTACCTGAAGTGTACGGGCCTCGTGTAGGGGGTGTGCTCATAGGAATGGGACGGTGGGAGGTCCCTGTAGTCGAGCCGAGTTGTGTGAAGGCTGACTACGCGGCCCTCCCACAACTCGGTTCCATGGTACCTCCATTCGTCGGTCCCCTCTTCCTCATCGACTACTCGAACGATGTATTTGTTGATCAGAAGATGGACGTCTTTCATCAGGTCACCTTGAACAGCTCGTAGTCGATTTCATCGATCCCGCCAAAGAAATTGTGTGCTCCAGGAATGTAGTAGCTCTTCCCGTTGATCTCAGGCGTCGACATATCCCTTGACGTGTAGTGTGCCCATGCGGCAGATACGAGCGTCTTTGCTTCTTCCTTGCTGGCTACGACACCGATCACGCCCATGTGACCTTCCGTGTGACTGAAGGAGTCTCCACTCGAATACTTGGAGTATACGACATACACCTCATCGGGCTCTCCCTCAACCTCGTACTCTCCCTTGTCGCTTTGAGAGACGCTCGTGATGGAACTGTCGTAGACAGTCGTACCCTGGTACGCCCAAGGACCGTCGTCCTCTGTATCCTCTCCATAGCTCTCCCTCCAGAACTCCGCTATCGCTACATCGATCTTCATCACACCCTCCTCTTAACGTTCGGTTCACACTCTCTATAGCGCAAAGAGAGAGATCTTTGAAAAAAGATCTCTCTCTTTGCTTTTTACTTGAACGCTCTGATGACGAGTCCTGAAGACATCGAAGCCAGAGTCACGATGACGAAGGCGCTTACAGCGTAGTCAAAGACCCAGTAAGGGCTGTCCAAGAGTCGAGGTTGATAGACCGCCACAGCGGCGAACGAGAGCCAGTGGCTCGTGCAGTAGGGGCAGTGTACAAGGTCTCCAAAGAAGCTCGACTTCTCGTCAATCCACTCTCGCGTTGACTTGAAGATAGAGGACTTTGTCATGGTAACCGACACCGACGATACCGCTAGAGCCAGAAGGGCTACGGTCACAATGGGTGTCAGCATCGGCACCTATCCCAACCCGAATCGCGCTCTTGCTCCTGCTCTTGCTTTTTTTTCTTCTCGTGTTCCTTGATTCGCATCTCCGCACGCTCTGCCTCTTGTATGAGGGCCTCAGCCTCGGCGAGGGCATCCTCTACGTCGGGCATGTTTTCCAGTGCGTCATTGTCGAACCCTGGACCGTTGCTGTCACCGGGCGTCTTCCTCTTCTTTCTTTGTTCCCACATGGTAGTCTCCTTGGGGTTTGTATCGTTAGGGCACTGACTTCAGTGGAGTGCTGAGATTGCCTTGGCGGCAAGTTCTGCCCCCCACTCCTCGATTGCATCACGGTGGTGTGACCCCTGGTTCTGAACTCGCGTCTTCACCAGAGCTTGTTTCAGGTCATCGAGGTTGATACCGGACGGCTTCTTTTTACCATCTGCGATGTCACGTGTCAAGGCGATGTCGCAAGATTTCTCGATGATTCCCTTGAGCATGGCTCCGTTGAGGATCGCACGGAAGGGGACCTTCTGAACACCCGTACCCGAGAGCAGGTTGGTCTCATTGAAGAGATCGTCGATGACCATGTTGATCATCTCATCCTCAGAAGCCTTGAGCTTCTTGAGCTTCAGGTGGACCGAGAGGATTGCCCTTGCAGTCTCCTCATCGGGACGAGGGATGTTGACCTTGACGTCGATACGTCCATCTCTCACGACTGCGGGGTCGAGCGCATCAGGCCGGTTCGTGGACAGAAGCATGATGCAGGACGAATCCTCCAGACCATCCATCTCCGCCAGGAACATGGGGACCACGGTGGACGTCAAGCCGAACTCACGGCTACCACGACGGCCCAGCAGCGCCTCCGCCTCGTCAATGAAGATGACAGCGGGGTAGCCGTGCTTCTCTTTGTGCTGACGAGCACGTGCGAACAAGCGACGCACGCTTCCCTCGGTCTCGCCGACCCACTTGTTCAGAAGCTCTGCACCCTTGACGTAAATGAATGCGCTCGGGTGGAACTCCCCGTGGGTGTTCGCGAGGGACGTCACGACCGCTTTGGCCATCATCGTCTTACCACAGCCCGGAGGACCGTAGAGGAGCACGCCCTTGGTAGGACTCTTCCCGTAGGCCGCGTAGAGCTTGCTGTTCTGGAAGGGCACCTCAACAGCCTGACGAAGCTCGTTTTTTGCCTCGGAGAGACCTCCGATATCCTCCCACAGGATTCCCGACTTGGTCGAGACCTTGTGCTGGTCCTCCTCCTGACCTTGGTTGTGGCATACGACCTGAGACGCACCATCCGTGATGAGACGATCTCCGATCTTGATCTTGAGCTTCGGGTCGCAGGAGATATAGCGGGCTCCCCCATCCGAGTTGACCTCGACGTATCCGCCCTTGTTCTCGGAGTTAGCGGTCAGTACAGGACCCGTCATACCGGGATCTGCGACCTCGACGACTTGACCGTCTTCGAGCGCATAGACCGTGGAGCCGAATTTGACGCCACGAGGACGTACCATACGCACCAGCGAGGACCCTCCAAGCGCGACGATGATGTGCTCGGTGCTCACTGAGACCACGGTGCCCACGACCAAGGGAGAATCCCCCAAGGACTCGATGAACTCCTTCTGCTCTTGGCACAAGTCGCTCAACTCACGGATCTTTCCCTTCATCTTCTGAATGATGTCGCTCATTTGAATTCCTTTGTTTGGTTAGACGTGTCAGGCGTCTGGTGTTATAGCAACCAGGAAGCCGGACAATACGTCACCTTGATGGGGAAGTCAAGAGCCATTGCATGTTTTTTAGGGGAGTACCAAAGGAGGGAGTCGAACCCTCACGCCCGAAGGCAACGAATTTTGAATCCGTCGTGTCTACCATTCCACCACTTTGGCATGAAAGAGGTTTCAATCCGACAATCGCGGAGTTCTTCAAGCCCGTTCCTTCTAACCGAAGGTGGTTCTCGTTGAGACATCCTACATCTAAACTGAGCCTCTAGTGCCTGTAGGTGGGATCGAACCACCAACCTCGCAGTTATGAGCCGCGCGCTCTAGCCAATTGAGCTATACAGGCTTACTCAGGACCTAAATCCTGAAGTTTGAATCACCTCGAAGGAATTACCTTCACCAGCTTTATAGAAAGAAGTTGACCAACTTACCCCCAGACTCCTAAGACGCTCTTTCAGGTCTTCACAGGGCTCCTCAAACACAGGCATGTGAAACGAGGGGTCAGGGGGAGGACCCCCCCACTCTTCATAAGACATGTTCGGGCGATCCTTACGATCGGGGTCTTGCCCGTTATCCCATCGGTCACGCTCTTCCTGCCATTCGCTCAACATTGTAGCGTAAGGAACCTTGCGTTTGGGCTGAAACCTCGTCTCCAGGCGTCCTCGAAGAGTTCTGAGTTGAAATGTTGGATGTTCCCATCCCAGGGGAACTCTTCTAATTTCACGACCCATATCAAGTCTCTTGCGGTGGAGAGGGACAGGTTTTAGATTTCCGAACCAAGTTAGTCGCGGCCTGTAGAGTCCAGCGATAGTCTTTAACGCGGACAGGTGTAGTTTCAGGTAGCCTACGTCGCATCTGGTCGTGGTAGTCTCCGTGCTCTACAAGGTACGCGATAAGTTCCTCAGCCGTGGGAAAAACAGGAGTCACGGGAGTCCCAGGACTTAAGGATTCGTAGACACACCACCCTCCACAAGGGTCAGGAAATTCCGGCATGTAGTCGTCAGGATTGGGACAATCTCCCCCCCACTGCGAGAACGAAGCCCCTTCAGGCCAATGGACTTGGGCGGGGTGAACCCCTTGCTCCCAAAGACGTTGATTTCGATGCCAATCCAGAAACAGGGGTGCGAAGCTGTCGTCGATTAAAGGGATGTACCTTTCGATTTCGACCCAATCCTCGTTTACTAGCTGCGAGGACACTTTCTTGGGATGCTTCCACCCCAAGGGGACCCTTCGAATCTCTCTATACCTCATCACATTGCTCTCTTTTATGTGTTTCCAAAATCAAGCCGTAGACTTGCTCCCATTGTATCCTGAACCTTCGTCCTGTATCAGGGAGGAAGTGTAGTCCATCTTTATCCACTAGGGCTCCGCATTGCAAGCCCTTTTTTGTTTTGGCAATGACTTCTAGCTGTCCCTTGGAGGCGAGGTCATCGCACAGGTCATCGTCGTAAGGGACCGCACGAGAACGGGTAGTGTCTGTACGGTTAAACCAGACATCTTCACCCTCCCGAAAGTGGTCGACTATTTTCTGTTGTATGAGGCGGTGCATTTCAGACCCTGAAGCCCTTGAGTTCCAGAGCCTCAAAAGTCGTGTCTGAGGTCATCCTGTAGTAAGACACTACCCACTTCAGCCCTAGAGCTTCCATTCGAGCCTTGGTCTCCGTTGAAGGTTCCTCGAACACGAGCCCTTCCCCTTCCTGTCCTTCAAATCCCGCGTCTAACACGCCTGAACATTGATCCCATAGCTGAGGGTGCTTTTTGGCAAAAGACGTCAGCACATCGCAGTACAGGGACGCTTCAAGTTCGACGTCACTTGACTGAAGATGGTGGAACTCAAAGGATACTGCATAGTCCTCGCCCTCTTTGAAGGTAGCCAGGACCCCCAACTCAGGAACCATACCTTCCAACGCATCTGCTACGGCATCCCGTGAGGTAGCTTCGGACAGGTAAAGTTCGAGGTCAATGACGATAAATTGAGGACTCATGTTTCTGATCCGTTGTTCGGTTAGAACTCTCACCCGGACTTGAACCGGGACCGTGCCTTTAGGAGAGGCGTGCTCTATCCAGTTGAGCTATGAGAGCAGACGGGACCAAAGTCCCTTTGGGTTCTATCAATCTGCGCTCCAGTACCCTCGCGTCGTGTGGTACTCTGGAGGAGAAGGGATGTTCAACATGACTCCCCTGGAATGAGCTTCGTCCATCTTCTCCTTCATGGAGGCTACCGGGAAGATCGAATGCCTCTCAGGACCGACCGAGATGTAACGGATATCCGTATTCGCGAAGATTGAGATCACTCTGAGGAGGTCTTGCGCTCCCTCTGGAAGGTCTCGTTCATGTCGAATCTCCGAAATATCCACATCCCAACCTTCGACCTCCTCGTACCGAGGCTTGAGCCTATTCAATACCTGTGGGTCGCTCGGAGGCTCGAAGTACAAGAGACCGTCCTCGTCTTCATACGACACACACACCTTAACTACATCCATCCCGGTCAAGATGTCAAGCTTCGTAAGCACCAAATCGGTGATGCCGTTGACCCTGACAGCATAACGTAGAGCCGGGAGGTCGAGCCAACCACAACGTCGAGGACGTCCGGTCGTCGCTCCGAACTCCTGTCCAACGCTCTGAAGGTGCTCTCCGTGAGCATCGAACAGTTCCGTGGGGAACGGCCCTCCGCCTACTCGTGTCGTGTAAGCCTTCGTCACACCGTAGATACGGCCCAGATCAGAAGGAGCGAATCCGGTAGAGATACAGACCCCGCCCGAGGTCGTATGACTGGACGTGACATAGGGATAAGTCCCGAGTCCCACATCGAGCATGGTGCCTTGAGCGCCCTCGAAGAGGATCTTCTTCTTATCAAAGCCGTACTCTTGGAAGATAGGATCAGTATCCTTGATATAGGGAGCCAGCTTCTCGCCGTAAGAAAGATACGCTGCGACCACCTCTTCGGGGTCAATCACATCCTTCCCGTACATCTGAAGGAGCGTGTTCTTCTCTCGCAGGTTAGTGGTCACCTTCAGACGTAGGATGTCCTCATCCAAGAGGTCACGGATGAACACCGACCGTCGTGCTGCCTTGTCCTCGTAAGTAGGACCGATGCCTCGTCCTGTAGTACCAATCTTGTCTTTGCCCTTGGACTCCTCCCGAGCCTTATCCAGGGCCACATGGTAAGGTAGGATGACCGACGCACCCGTGGAGATGATGAGTTGCTCAGGGTCCTCAAGAACCCCGCTTGCCACGAGAGCTTCGATCTCCGTGATAAGGACAGCAGGGTCAATCACGACACCTGAAGCGATCACGCTCGTCTTGTCACGGTGAAGGATACCGCTGGGAATGAGGTGGAGGACGGTCTTCACCTTCTCCCCCGCCTCGTTCTCGACGACGAGGGTGTGGCCCGCGTTGTTTCCACCCTGGAATCGCACGACAACATCGTGGTCTTGAGCCAGGATGTCCACGAACTTGCCCTTCCCTTCATCGCCCCACTGGGCGCCTAGCACTACGCTCGGCTTCTGCATTTTACGTTCTCCTGTACGGATAAGTTTAACCCCAACGTACTCTACTTTAGATAGGGTGTCAAGGGGAAACAAGCACTTGTACGGTCAGGAATCGTCGTCTGTAACGACCTCCGTGTCGACGGATTCGTACCTCTCATCGGTAACGTAGGACAGGCTTCCCCACCCTGAATGAGAGTAGCCAATAAGTTGGGCAAAGTGTGCCTTGTCGTCTTCGGTCCAACCTAACTCGGAGCCTTTGACTGCAAGATGATTCATATCAATGCTACCTTTGAATAGCATATAGGAGACAATAGGGTTGTCCTTGAACCTGATGACGCCGTGGTCATCAACTACGAGAGGTTGGTTGGGGTGCTTTGCCATATTCAGGCTCCAAAACTTTGTTAGTCGTAAAGAGTCAATCTTCAGGAAACCTTTTGACTTCCCCGTTGATTATCATCAAAGAGGGCATCCAGCCGGACCTCTTGACGAAGCTCTCAGCTTGCTCTCGGGGCCACGGGTCGCAGTTCATGCGAGAGGTACCTTCGGCACGTCTCTTCTGATCCCAGAAGTCTCCGTTAGCCACAAGGTAGTCGATAAGCTCTTCAGCGGAGGCAAACACGGGCGTAACGGGAGTGCCTTCACTCACGTTCTCGTAGACACACCACCCATCACAAGGCTCGTCGAACGCGGGCATGTACTCGTCCGGGTCGGGACGACGTCCCCACCACTCCTCCCAAGACTGTCCCTGTGCCGAGCTTTTCTCTTGATCAGGATGTGTTCCCGCCTCCCATTGGGATTTACCTTGATCCCACTCCGAGACGACGGTCGTGTAGTCATCATCGAACATAGGAACGAACGACTCTTCCTCAAACCATCCGCTTCTTCGGAAAAAGGTTCGGATTGTCGTGGGATGCTCCCACCCAACAGGCACTCTACGAATTTCTCTACCCATCTCTAACCTCACATGTTTGTCTTGAGTTATCTCAGCAGGAGTTCCCTGCATAAGTCAAGAATGAATGTCGAGCGCGCGTCTGATACTTCATAGACCCTGCCTTGGCAGTAAACCTTGCGTAACGTTCGGGACGCTCGAAGAGACGGTCGTAGCACACGAGAATCAGACCCTGCCTGAGAATCTTGTCGTCACTTCCCCGAATGTTCCGGGCGAAGGACAACGCTTCTAGGTAGTCTTCTTTCTGAAAGCTTTGCACAGCCTTCTTCAAAGTGGAAGGCGTTGGAGACGTCCACTTTGTCACGCTTTCGAACCTCTCCAGAAGATTGAGGTCGTGGGCTACGCCCCCTAGCCTATCGGTCTCCTCTCCTGACATGCGGTAGTAGACAGCCTCCATCTTATCGTTGAGGGCGTCGTCTTCCTCGTCCGTGAGGCCGTTGTCCTCGTCCCCGTAAATCAAGAGGAAGTCAAGGTATTCAAGCTCGTTGTCGGTAAACATCGTATTCTATCCTTATATCACAATCTGCCAGTCTTCGTAGCTCGTTTCGATGCGCTCGAAGCCGTCGTATTCGGTGATGCGGTAGAGTGTGCCGTGAGGCATGTACTGTACCCTCACAGTAACCTCGCCTCCGCCGCACCACATTTGATGCCCGAGACCAAGGTTCATCGCCACTTCGGCGAAGTGTTCGGCACTGACCTCCGCCGCCAAGACAAGGTCTTGATGCTGACGTAGGTAAGAGATCTCTTCAGGGAGGTTCCAGAATCCAGCTCCGTAGCCCGGAGAGTAGAAGACTCCAACCTCTCCATCACGCTCCTCCACGGACATTGTGGAGCGTGGGATCTGCTCCAAGATCTCAGCCGTTGTCATTTGAGGGTCAACGTAGTCCATTTCAGTTCTCCTTGGATCATGCTTCAGGTTCTTTATAGCAGTGACCCAAGAGGTTTTCAACAGAAACCTAAATCACATGTCCAAGAGACGCGCTGGAAGGGTCTCCGGGTCCAACGCCACATACTCCTCGAACGTCCACGTATCGTTGTTTTGGTTCTCGAAGGTCACGGTCATGGTTCTCATGTCAACGACGGTGATCGGGTTCCCGTTGTCCGGCATAAAGGTAGAGAGACCGTACCCGGTGAGGTCCTGCTCATGCCCTTCCACGAGGGTACAGAAGATGATGCGGGACATGTAGGACTCATCTCCCCAACGGCTCTTCCCCCTCTTAAGAGCCTTGTGAAGGCGCCTCGTATTGTCTGCCCCGAGCCAGTGTGCGTAAAGATAGAAGCTGCCTTCATTGCTGTCGATGATCTTGATGTTGCTGCGGTCTCCCATGAGTCACCTCTCCGTGTATAGGGTCGTTATAGCGTAATGTGCTGAGTAAGGTTGAGGAAGCATACCATGGTACGTGACTGAGAAGGCGTCAAGGGTCATTACGTACTCATCCGGTATTTGTGCGAGGACTTCAGCGAGGGAAGGCTTGAAGAACATCTTGGAACCGTACAAGTGACCTGTAATGATCGTATCGAACTCGACTAGGTTGGGACGTTTTTCGAGAAACTCGGGGCTCCACGTACACGCAGTCCTTCGAGGGTCACCTTGCTTCACAGTATGAAGGACCCCTTCGTGGGTCATTACGTGATCAAGCTCCTTGAGCCTGTGCTCAAGCTCTTCATCGGAAATCGTAAGCTTCGCTCTGAAGAACTTGGCAAATATGGTCTCTACCCTTTCATGCCTCTTCTCCCAATTTAAGGCGAAAGGTTCTTCCCGAAATGGCCAAAGAAACAGATCAATCTTCTCGTCAAGAGTCGGCATAGTCTTCCCTAGTTTGAGTAGCACACCCGGCAGGATTCGAACCTGCAACTTAGGAGGTAGAAGCTCCTTGCTCTATCCAATTGAACTACGGATGCTAAAGGCACCTAGCCCGGCATCAAGCCGTGGTAGTACCATGTCACCCCTTCATCGTCTTCCAAGACGTATACGGGGTGGTAATTGCTAGGTTTTCGGACAAACCGAATCCCAGCACGAATCTCTACTAGAACATATTCCTCGGAAAACATCAAGTCAGATTGTTTCATCCAACCTATATTGACCGCTACAGGCCAATGCTCAACAATACGAGCCAGAAGAGGATCTTTCATTCAAGCTCCTTTGGGGGTGACACCATACCTCATCGAGAAGTATCGTGCAATGAAGGGGTTAAACTCCCCATCTCCGTCGAGGAACCCTCTGTGTCTGAGGTAGAGTGTCTTGCTCTCGGAGAAGGTCAGACCCTCTTGAATGTAGCGCCTCACCGCAACTCGTACGGCCCCTCGTGTCACAAGAAAGTCGTACAGGTACTCAGCAAGCTCCTCGTAGGATTGGGTGTAGTGGCTCAACTGCTCTTCAACACGAGCTTCGACCTCTGTATTGAACGTGCAGTGGTGGACGACGCCTTGGAAGAGCGCCTCAAAGTTCTGGTCTTCACGCAAGTTCTGAATAGAATTCGTCATGGAGTGCCTCCGACTTGGTTCAAGAGAGTTCGTACTTCGAGAGATTGTTCGCTATCCACGCGATGTCCTCGACATACTCCTCCGGGATATCATCCGCCATGAGAAGTTTTGTCGCGATGGCCACTACTTCATCCATTGCCGCTTCAGGGTCGACATGCTGGAATCCGGGTAAGCCTTCATTGATCACTACGCCCTCGGCGTAGAAGTGAAGAAGTCTCTCCCTGGGGGTTGCATCGGGGAGTATGGCAGCTCCCGCTTCGTCAGCCGCTCTAAATATTTTCAGGATGCCCATCACGGCCATGACTTCGAGGTCGTTCATATTGTATTCTCCAAGGTGAAAGTAACGCAAAAAGGAGTGGGTGGGAGTCGAACCCACAAGCCGACCAAAACCGACTGTCTGTTTTCGAAACAGGTGAGCCTACCAATGCTCAACCACTCCAGGGAGGGACTCCCCTTTCAATTCACGGGCCACAAGACGACTGCGGCAATACCTGCCTCATCGTCGCCCGGCGCAAGGGTCTGCCCCGACCATGTGGTCTCAGCAAGATACACACACTCTTCGGCTCCTACAAGAGGACTGTACCCGTTACCCTCAGCGTCTTTCTGGAGAATCACCTTCGCGTCAGGGTCGTGGTTAAGTAGCTCGTCAATCAGTTCTTGTACGGTCAATCAGTTCTTGTACGGTCATCTCAGTGCTCCTGGAAGTTGGTGAGTCAGGTCTACCTTAAGGTACACGGCGGAGGTCAAGCTGTCAAGCTGAAGTCACTCCGACTCGTGCTCAATCTGGATAGTGTAAGCTCCCTCGCGGAAGTACCGCACCTTACCCACGGGAAGCCTCTTGAGGTTGCGCTCAAGATACTCTTCCTCCTCGCGGGTTAGAGGCTCATCAACCTGCACAGTGATTTGTAGAATCTTCCCTGCAAGGGTCTCTTCAAAGTGACCTTTTGGGAGGTCTAAAGACTTCTTGATGTCCAGATCAGGCACTAAACTTTGCAGACTTGCCGCGACAGCTTTACACCCGGCTTCATACTCGAAATCCAAGGGGATGAGGTCGGGGTCAAAGAACCCTTGATGCACGTCAAGGGGCAGCAGAACTCGACCTCTGGCCAGAGACAAGCTGGCGTCGTCCCACGCGTCTTCGTATGACACCTCCGACGGGGCTTTAGCAAGGATTTTGAGGAGTTGGCGAGCTAGTTTCGACCTTTCCGCATGTTTTGACATAGAGATCCTCTGTTGTCGGTGTCTACCAGTAGTTCCAGGTCCTTCAGGGGCCTTTGGCTACGTTTAAGTTAGATCTTATCCTGGACTGCACGGAGAATCTTGTCAAGAGTCATCGCCGTCTTCTTCATGCTGATGAGCTTCGTTATCCGAGGCACTAAAGACCATCGACTCCAAGATCTCTTCTGCGATGTTCTGGGGCAGACCCTTGAACATCGACCTGAGATTCAGCATCCTCTCGATGTAGGGCTTACAGTGGGGATTCAAACTACCATCGGGCAGCAGGACTCCTTGAGCTATGAGGCGCTGCTGTATAACCTCATGTAGAGGTGTGTCCATTTCAAAGACCTTGATCAGTATCTCCAGGTCTAGGGGTCGGACCATAGTGGTGAGCATCTGCCCTATGTAGTACCCACCCTCTACAAAGTATGAGAGGTGGAAGAGAGCCGTCTCAATTTCAGGCTCTCTGAACCTTTGACGTGCTACATACGCCTGGAACAGCTTCTCAAAAAGAGGGTCTTCTCGGAGCGTGTTCAAGTGGGCTATCCCTTTCTCTTCTTCTTCCGTATAACGCATCAATCCCACCTCTCCCCTGTTACAGGACACGTCTTCGGCACAGGGTACCATGTCGGCTGGGGCAAGTAAACCGTTCTGGAAATCATGCTGACGTAGACTTCGTAGGGCTTACCTGTATCCAAGGTGACAAACGTGTCGTCATCGTCGTGGTAGTAAAGCTCAGTGTAACCTGTCTTGAGGTCGACATGCGCTGCCAGTATAATAAAACCGTCCACACGGTCGGTAGAAAAAGGTTCATCGGAGTTCATCCTCTCTCTAAAGGATCTCAGATGCAAGCCACCTAAAAAACAAGACGTGATGTTCGAGGGGACGATTTTCTCAGTTCGCATAAACCGAACGGGTTTCATTTAGTATACCAAGGGTGATTCGATTGATTATCCCGTAGTTTCTGAGGTCCTATCGGTCTGGTTGAAGCTCACTTATACAGGTCTATTTCCCACTGTTCGGGGAAGGATGCGGGTTGATCCAGAAACTGATCCGTTTCCCAACTAGGGCGGTCGTGCACGCACCCTACAGATTCCAATCTATCTTTTATTTCTCTACGGGTCTCCCCTAGAACCCCGTAGCAGTTTTCCATAACATCTCCTGAGATCCCCAACGCTCTAAGGGTTTGAACGGGGACTAATCTTTCCAGACCGTCACTTCTCATAAGATCATGCTCGTCGTGGAACAGGTAGACCGACCAAGAGGTCTCCGTCATCTCAGGTAGATGTCTATAGCCCTCATCATCCGAGTCAAATGAGAATACAATGCCCTGTGGGACTTTGGGGAGCCCTTCGGGCGACATCTGTTCTTGCAAGACCTTCACGGCCATTTCCAGAGTCTCTTGAGCCTCTTTATGGGAGATAGACAGACCGTCTTCTATCATGAGGTTGACTTCGAATCCGTAGATCGCCAAAAGGCTCAGGATTTTTTGTTGTTCCGCAGTAAGCTTCATTGTACAACCCCGTTGTTAATGTTCCAACTCACCTTAACACGTGGTTGAAGTCCCTGCAACGCAAAAACGGCCACCCTCCGAAGAGAGTGACCGTTTTCAAAAACCTTGGGTGCTCTTCCTCCCTCGAAAGGGAATCGTAGGACATCAAGGGGGTTTAGACTCTCCCCCCCTTAAGAGAGAGAGTCGCCTATCCGGTTGATTCCGGTGTCGTGACTATGCCACGCGTCGTCGAGTTGGCTAAACTCGCTTACTCGCTCTCGGGAGCCACCCGGAGCTGTCTGACGTTGTACGGTAAGGTGAAGGCCCCTACCTTAATTCAAACTGTGTGCAGCGTCAAGATTCCTTTGAGACTCATCCTCTCGAAGAGTTCACAGAACTCATCAAAGAGATCGACCAGATCTTCTTCGCTGGTAACGGTTCCCAAGAGAACCAAGGCACTGTCAGGATCTCCAGCAAGAGACACCTGACCCGACTCCGAGGAATGGTTCCACTCTGCTGAGAGTGTAACAGTTCCGATACGAAGTGATTCCAACACTTCAGTGGAGGTTCCCATAAGAGTCGTGTCCTTGGGTAGGTTAAGAGAAGGTTCCGTCACTTTAGCAGATCCATCTCACCACCCGGAATGACCACGGTGGACGCGGGCTTCTGGTAACCCCTCATCATGAGGGGGGAGTCAAGAGTCACGATGTACGTGCAGACGAGATTGTGAGTAGCGACCCCCGTAACCTCTCCGGTTGCTCCTCCCAATACAGGGATTGAAACCCTATCTCCGATCAGAAAGTGAACGTGGAAGGAGGGTCCGAGAGTGGTCTCGACGAGCTTGAGTTGTTCCGTACGTGTCATCATACTACCTCGTGTTGGTGCTTAGAACTATAGGGGCAGCAGGATTCGAACCTGCAATGAACCTACCCGGTCCCAGGGGTGTAACCCCGCGTATACCGCTTCCGCCATGCCCCTGTATGACACTTCCCAGACCGGATTCTGCGCCTCTCTCTCTTAACGAGAGATACGAACGGCTCCACCGGCTATGAGTAGGGTCTGTGTCCGACCCATCGTAACCCTGACAAGGGGAACGCTTTTTGATACGACTTGCGACGCCGTGTATCCCTCCGGGGTTCTCGACCCGGACTGGAAGGGGGCAACCCTTCATTGCCTGATCAATCTAGCACCAGACTTGGGTGCTGTCAAGACCTTTTTTACCTATCACGCAAACAAGCTAATACGGAACTTCGTGTGAGCCGTAAGCCACTTCTCTACCTCGCGCGCGCCAATGCCTCGCACCTCAACTGAAAGGGAGAGGTAGGGGTCACCTCCCATGAGAACAAGCCGGGGATCGCTGCCTGGAGAGAAGATGTTCGCGAAGTCGCTTTTGTGATGCTTCTTCATAACGTCTTCAACGGTCTTCGCCGTCGGAAACAAGGACCTCTTCACGAGGTCTTGGTAATGCGACAGGAAATTTCCTTCAGTAATACGAAGGGTGCAGTTAATCAAACACTCATCCCTACCTATAGACTCAACCTCGACCTCCACAGCAGAACTACCCGCTTCACGTGTCAAAGTATCCAGAACTGGAGCAATATGAGGACGAAGTTCAGGGGAGACGTGCCCAAGCTTGACAAGCTCTCCCTTGAGATCTTGGGAGCCTGTGACCATACCACCGTCCTGCTCGTAGCCCGCTGCAATCGCAGTGGCGAGGTGCCCCAAGAAGTCGTGCAGGTCGCCATTGGCAAAGTCAATCTTGCGGATGATATCTTCGATCTGACGAAGCTCTCCTCCACTGGTCTGAGCGAGATGCTCCAAGACTACCTGGGTCGGGATCTGGTGGGAGACCCCACTGGGAGACTTCACGCGGTAGGTGGTACGCTGGAGATCAGTCTCCGCGAAGTACATCATAAGGTATCGAGAAGGCATTCTAGGGACGTTTTCCATGGGGAACCTCAAAAGGGGGTGTACTGAGTCAACTCAGTACACCCTCTATTATAGGAACACCACCGAAGGTCCGCTAAACGTTCTCAAGTAGGACCAAGGGGAAGTCTCACTCCCCGATGAGGAGTCCTCACGAGGGTCTTGTAGTAGAGCATTTTCAAGACTTGTCCAGTCACCAAGACTGGCTTGTACTCGAAAACCGTGTAGAAGAACTCTACGATCTCTGTCGTGCTCGATTCACGACCGTCCGACAGGTACTCCAGAATCTGACCTTCGAGGACGTCCTTATTGGGGAAGATAGGCACGGATCTCCTCCGCGACGCGAGCTTGTGAAGCTGTTAGAGTCCGAACGGCTTCAAGGCTGTCCAGAATCTTTGCCGTGCTGAACAGGTACTTGTCCGAAGGACCGTCTGCCACGTTCGAAAGGCGGTCGCACAGTTTGATGCAGAGAGCATAGTTGCTCATCCCGAGCATCTTCTTCGTCAGATAGGCTGTCTTACCAATCCGACGAAGCTCTTCTACGTCCGAAGTAAGCTCCAACACGACCGACGCGACGAGAGGGGTGAACTCCTCTGCAAGCTCCACGAACGTGGTGTCAGTGTCCTCCAAGGTGTCGTGTAACACGCAGGCGCACATAAGCTCGTCACGGCGCTTGGAGGTCTTGTTGGCGTCGAAGATGACGCTGACGTCGATCGGATGCAGGATGTAAGGAAGGCCCGTCCCGCGCCGAACCTGACCCTTGTGCTTCTCACCTGCGAACTGGATTGCTTTCTGTATGAGCGTCATCTCAAACCTCTTTGTGACTTTGAGTAGTATGTAGGTCCTACCTTACACAAAAAACAAGAGGTATGTCAAGATCAATCTTCCCCGTTGGGTTGATTGAAGAGAACGCTCTTGAAAGACCCCCAGTCTTCGTCGCTGAGCCCATTAGGAAGCTCTGCGAGCGTTGGAATGTGGGGGGGTCTGAGGTCTACCTTTCGGACTTTGATTTTCCCTCCCACGACATACTCGGGGTCTGCGTCCAAGATAATCATCACTTCCTGATCGTAACCGTACGTGTACTCACCCTTTGGGTTATAGTCCTCCCAGTTGTCCAGGTAGTGTTGCCGCTCTTCTTTAGTCATGACTTTACCTAGGTAAAGCAGTGTGTTGTAAAGACGGTCATCTATAGCCTTCTGCGTGAAAGTGTTCCAACTCATGAGGTACTCCAAAGTGTAAGGTATGTATTGACCTGAGCGGGAGTCGAACCCCACGTATTCCGGTTTGTGTGCGCCCACCTCAACCCCGGCAAGTCAAGGCAACTCAGGTCATAGCGGGTGTAGGAATCGAACCTACGTCCTGTCGGATAGATGGCCGTGTCACAAGAACACGACCGTCCGACCGAGATACCACTTCTCCAACCCGCTTCACAAGGTCTTTACCTTGTGAGAACTTACTCAGTTACCGGCTAGGATTCCCAAGAGACCTGCGGCTTGCATACACACGGCAGCGGCCACTTTGGCACGGTAGCGGCAATTACGATACCTCTCAGGCGGCTGTGCAGGGTCCTTCTTCGCGTCTTTATGGCAAAGCCACTGATCGTGAATATACTTGGCAAGACATGCGGCTTCTGCAACCTTTGCCGCGTTTGTAAGCGTGAAGATACTGTTACTCTCCTCGTCTTCAAGCTCTTGGCACAGATCATCGTAAGCGTCGTTGTACTGCGGCAAGGGGGCTAGAATCTTGAAGTCAACCGGAATGTCGTCCTCAATACGGGGAGGGTAGGGGTTCATAGGGGTTCCCGACTGCGTAGAATCAAACATGTTTGCAGTTCCCGAGATTTCCCCATACATGACACCCTCACTCCAGTATTTGACTGAGAACGTGGCGTTAGGAGAACCCCAATGTCTGTCGTCATTCTCAGCCGCATACAATACGTATGCGGGATAATCCGCCGTCAAGCCCTGAGTAGGAATCTGATCTAGAATGATGCGACCTCCGTATTCCTCGGGGCTCATGAAGTTGGAGTCGAATCGAATGACGAACTGCGTACCCGTCCAAGCCGAGATCACTTCGTCCCCTGACAGGGTAATCAAATCCGTTGCAGGATCTCGCTCTGCATACCAACCGTCCGTCTTGAGTTCGCCAATGTCCAACTCTTCAAACGTCCAAGCCGGACACGAGATGTCATCAGGCGTGTCATCCGTCGTGTCAAACGGAAGAGGAATCTGATCCGTTGGAATAGAACCCGGACCGTTCAGCTTGAGCAGGAACGTGAAGTCCCCCATCGTTTGGGTTTCCTCGCCCGGATTGATCAGGAACAACGAGTCGCCCTGGAAATCAATTTGACCGTCAGTCAGGCTCACCAAGCTTGTATTCGCCACGTTGACGGCGCTCGTGGGCGTTCCCACAAGGACGTTAGGACCTCCGGCGACGTTGAAGCCACGAATACCCGTAGAGTAGAAACCCGCAGGCTGGTACGTGGTGGTCATGAAAGACCCCGCGACGCCAGCGTTCGTCGTACTACGCAGGATAACACGAATACCCGTGGGCGTCGCGGTACCGTTACTGAAGGTCTCCAGGGAGGCGTAGTCGCCTACCACCATTCCTTGAGCGCCCATGTCCAGCTCCCAGTATGCGTTGGGGACCAGAGCTTCGGAAGCAGTGTTGGTGTCCGAGGCGGGATCGTACGAATCATCGACCGTACTGGAACATCCACCCAAGACGAAAAGAGACATTACTGCAAAACTAAGCAATCGGTTCAAGTATAACCTCCCAAGGTTACATCAGAATTTTTTATGCTCCCGTACGTGCCCAATGCTGCGTACCAAAGAGTCGGGGAGGCGAGATTCGAACTCGCGATCTTCCGATTATCAGTCGGATGCTTTAGCCAACTAAGCTACTCCTCGATGTCTTGAGTCACTCTTATAGCTCATGCTACTTTGAGTGTCAAGCTTTTTTTGAACTCTGTGTTTTTCAGGGATGACCCAAACATCAAGGTTCATACTCCACATAGGTGTGGTCTTCCCCTTCCAGTTCTTCGTCGATGATTGAGGAGATAACGTTCCAGTCCCCTCCTGCCAGTCCAGCGCCGATCTTGGGGTACGCGATACGCCTACCCGAGAACTCGGCTTTAATCGCCCTGAAGCACTGCCTAAGCGCGTCCAGGCGTAGGTCCTTCCCCCAGTTGTACTGCGTGTACGCATTGACGATTGTAAGGTCTCCTACCGAAGCATACGAGAAGGTCCCTAGCTTGCCCGGATCGCCTCTATCGGTCTGACAGTCAGCCTCGAAGGCTTCTGGAAAAGTGTCTTTGATTTGACGGGCGATCCCTGCTCCCATCTTGCACCAGCAATTACACCCGTGGACGATGACGTCGAACTGACCCTCACTCTTCAGGAGGTCTCCCTGGATCGTCTTCATGTGTATCCTTTTATCGCGGCGTGGTGGTACTTCTGACACGAAGGGCAAAAGTAGGACTTGAGCTTACGCTCGGAGTATTTCGTTTCGATTTTTCGCCTGACATTCTCTGCTGAAGTGAACGTCTCGAAGCGACTTTTAGTCGAGCAACGGTGAACCGGTCGATATTTAGGAGCTTTGGAGTGCTCCGCATATTTGTTCACCTTTTTACGTCGTGACGTCTTTCTCTGGGCCATGGGTAAGCTCCTCGCGGTTAGAAGACACGGTTAACTCGCCCCCCGTTGCTTTGATGTAGTTACCCTTGATGACCTTCTCCTCAATCCTCATCTCCCAGTCATAAACTATACTGCATAACATTCCAGCTAAGGCATATGGGAAGAAGAAGAACACCAAGGTTGCCATGACGGCTGGAATCAACTTCAACTCAGGAAGGTAGTAAGTCATTACGTAATAGGAAGACGAGAACCAGAGGGTAAGGTAGTAAAACACCCACCGGCTGGCGAGCCACATGTTCCACCAAACTCTAAGTCTATGGCGCATTTCAACCTCTAGCTTAAGTAGACGACTCGTCTTCCTGGTAGTAGCCGTAGAACACCTTGTGCCCTACGGGGAGGCTGTCCTCGAATTCCTTCTGGTCCCACTCTTCGAAGTCAACTCCGTGGCGGGTCAGACGCATCCTCTCCAGGTTCTCCACATGGTTCAGGTAGAACGAACGCATAGAGTACCCGTCGTCGAGGTACCTCTTCAGCTTGACCGGGTCTACGGTACCTACCATATAGAGGTTGATGTCCATGCAGTGTGCAATACGCTGGACGCCTTTAGAGTCTTCCCAGGCAATCTCCAGTGGTCCATCGTAGTATTCGAGGGTCTCGTACTCGTGCTCCCACCAGAATCGGTCTCTATTCGCCATTGTATCTCCTCAGCCGTATGAAGACCAAGCCATGAGCCCGATATCTTCCGACATGTCACGACCTATACGGTCGTAGTATTCGTCTAGTCTTAAAACCCCTGCAAACGTCATCAAGGCTTCTCGTGCGACAGCCTCTTCTTCATCCGAAAACGTGGGGACCTTACAAGGTTCCCAATCGCCCCTCACGTACAGGTTCGTGTAGTAGAGGACCGGTTTCATATAGTCTCCCACACCGGAGAACCCAATGTCAACCCCTAAATCTTTCTGAGCTTGTCGAGCCTTAGCTCTCTGATCAGACCAAAGTTTTGCGGTAGGATGATGCTCCCACTCACCATAACCAAGATGGCTAATCAGTGCAAGCTGATCCGACAAGTCAGGGAGACCTAGGACTTCTCGGAAGCAGTGGAACACCCACTCGTCGGTCTCAGGGTCCTCAAGTTCAGCTTTTTCCGCCATCTCGACGAACACGTTGGACTCCGCGTCCTCCACGTAAGGGTATAGGGCATACCCTACATAAACATCTAAACTGCGGCCCATCTTGAACTCCTTCTTTCAATCATAGGGCTACTCGGACTCGAACCGAGAACTTCCATCTTGTAAGGATGGCACTCTGACCAATTGAGTTATAGCCCTTCACTGCGCAACATAGGGACGGTGGGGTTCGAACCCACGACCTACTCGGTGTAAACGAGTTGCTCTCCCACTGAGCTACATCCCTGAACTGAGAACCAATCTAGTGCTTCCCGACCTCTTTGTCAAGAGGTTTATACCACTCACGGGAAGTTTAGCACGGCCTGCGTGACCCTTCCAGCGAGTGAGATCGTGTGAATCGAAGTATGCCGGTCTGGGTCCGCATCATCAAGATTCAAAATCAAACAATCACCCTCATCCATCGTCAAGACGACAAGTACAGGGCTCAGGTCATTCACCGAAGCCGCCCGGATAACCAGAGCCTTCGTGTGTTCAACGCTAGGGTGATTGCTATGGAGGTCCATCAGGTCTCCCTCACGCAAGTTGAAGAAGAGGTCTGTGGCCTTGAAGGCCCTTGTCTTAATCTGGGTCATGTCGGGTACCTTGGTTGAGAGGTAGAATCACTTTATGATATGAGGTCCTGCCCAGTTCCCCTGCATTGAGCATCTTAAAGATGGTTTCTTTCACCAAGGGGTGAGGGAAACCGATCTCTTCGGAGTCATACATTGATCTCACGAGCGACTTCACCGAGAGTGGCTTTGGTGCCAGGGACACTATATGTAGCACTTGGACCTTTATCTTGTCAACGATCATTCCAGTCTTCCAGTTTAAAAGAGGCATCCATGCTAAGACTCCGCGTGCTACTTGTTACACTATGAGACGGCTTCAAACCGAAACACCAGACCTTGCACCTGGACCTTCACAAGTATTAGCATGGAAATTGCGAGAGGAGGATTTGCACCTCCGTTGACGACCCTAGAGGAGATCGTTGTTTTGCTGTGCCGACATGCTACTAGGTTCACATGAGGGTCCAAACTACCTCGCAAAACGGTCAGGCAACGAACTCTTCTCCCATCTCTTGAGAGTTCAACCTCTCCCACTCTTGAAGAGACTCTAACCCCTGGGGGGTAAGCGACTGAGAGAGCCCTTGAATAGAGGTCAGGTTGTTCTGAAGCAACTCACCAATCAAGTAGTCGATGGGCTTGACGTCTGGGTACGCCACTCGGGCAACTACTGTTGTGTACACGATTACGTGCCACCTGTCTTCGGTCTCTCCCATGAGGTCCATAAGAGGACCCACTTCCAGATCTCCATGGTCCCGTAGGAGCTTCAAAACCGTCGCGTGACCGCTTTCCAGTTCGAACACGCTATAGGACACGTCTCCCTTGCCTGCAACGCTATCTGAAGCGGTTGAGAGCGTTACAGCCCCCTTTCTGTCTCCAGAAGCTTTTGAGGTGATCATCTTGGTCTTAGTCTTGAGATGGTCCAGGACTCCTGGACCAAAAACCGTCAGGGCAAATCCCAGAACAAAAGCGATTAGGAAGATGGAGATTGACATTCAAGAGTCCTTTTAACTGGGTTTTACGTTCAATGAGGCCATTGGCTCACTGTCATTGATAGTGGAGTTCTGAGGCTTCTTACGTAAGACCTTTTGTGTCTTGTCGTGAGCTTGGAGTGCGCTACTCATCTCAATCTCCGAAGTGAGAACCTTTAAGTACCCGAGGTCGGATTCGAACCGACGACCCTCTGTGTGTAAAACAGACGCTCTAGGCCATCTGAGCTACTCAGGTATATTGTCCGCTACCCTGCCACGGCTTTGAGCCGGACCCCTACCGGGGTGTGTCTACTCGGACCTCTCTTGTTCCCAAGAAGAGATGAGCCACAGGGGCGAACAGTGCTGGGGGTTGGAATCGAACCAACTTCGGGGGAGGTGAAAACTCCCAAGCGCCTGTGAAATGACGCTGCCGCCTACCCATTGCGGTCTAGCCCAGCATAATGCCTGTCTCTCCAGGCTGTCAAGATAGGTGACGTCAACCCTTGTATAAACGACTGACGATGAACTCTTGGACTGAGTCGTCTGAAAAAACCTTCTTCTGAGGGTCTCTCATAAGGTCCATGAGCGACATACCGATCTTGGTGACCTCACCACCTTCGTGCTGGAAAGCAAAGCCTACAAGCCTCTCTACGGGGTCCTTCTCGTATGAGATAGAACTCACCTCTTCAAGAGTCTGAGCATGAGTGACAATATCTTCTACCGATTCTACAACAATCCAGTCAATGTGCATCCTAAAATTACCTTTTATGTTAAGTTAAGGGGGAAAAGAAAACGCATACCTCGGACTTGCACCAAGGGTCGCCCCCTTAACGGGGGAGCTTTGCTCGTTAAGCTACATGCGTTGTACCCTCAGACGTGTTAGGAGCAACCTCAAACGTCTTAGCAGTGAGGGTCTAAGTAGAAGCTAACCTGCTAAGCTAACTTTCTACAAGGGGAGAGGTGAGATTCGAACTCACTAGGCAGTACCTACCAGATTTATGCATCCGGCCCAACGTCCCAACGTTGGTACTCTCCGAAGCGTTCTCTTTGTTTATAGTCGAAGAGACGTCGACTGTCAAGAGCTTTTTTCTCTAGTGCTTCAGAAGAAGCGCGTTCCTGAACACGTCAGGCCGAAGGACTCAAGGACGTTCCCCACGTGTGCTGAGATGGAGTCCATGTCCCCGCTCTGGGGGTCGAAGTCGGCTTCGGTCTCCAGATACAGGACCCCGTCGTCATCGTCGTCATCGTACTCGTCGACGATGTTGAAGGAAAGTCCAGTAAGGTCGATTCCCAGGACAGGCGCCAGCTCCTCTTCGAGGATTTCTGCAAGCTCCTCTTCAACGAGGTCCGAGAGTTCGTAGCTCTCTCCTAGACCTGTCTCTTATACACATCTGACGCTGCCGACGAATAGAGAGGTGTAGA